>Ga0224510_10001412_pt1 | contig 15865 bp, 17 predicted proteins | sample SF_May12_sed_USG_FD_170161 | JGI IMG/M metagenome (GOLD analysis project Ga0224510, IMG submission 170161) | Sediment microbial communities from San Francisco Bay, California, United States - SF_May12_sed_USGS_4_1 | ecosystem: Environmental > Aquatic > Marine > Sediment | place: USA: California... | reverse complement strand
CTCCTCGCCGGTCGCGATGGTTCCTACAGGAAGCAGCCACAGGCCGACGGCAACCAGAGCAGCCGCGACGCCTGCTGCGCCCAGCGACCATCGCCAATCGAACGAGTCGGCCAGGATCCCGCCGACCGCGGGGCCGAAGGACTGGCCTGCGAGCAGCCAGCCTGCGAACGCCGACATCGCCATCCCCCGCCGCTTCTTGGGTGCCCGGGCGAAGTGAGACATGCCGGTCGTCAAGACGAAGGTCGACCCCACGCCCAGCAGCAGGGCCGAGACGTAGATCCACGCCTCGTTTCCTGCGATGGCCATCACGACGCTGCCGACGGCGACGATCGCCGCCGATGCGGCCATCATCCGGGCCGGCTTCGTGCGGTCGGCGACCCGACCCGCCGGAAGATCGGCGAGCAACCGCCCGAGTGCGAACACAGAACCCATCAGCCCAAGGCCGATGGCGCTCATTCCGATTTCGCGCCCGAGGTCGGGGAGCAGGGGGGCGCGCACAAACGCTGCCATGGTGAGGATCAGGAGGGCGGCGCCGATGGCTGCCGACAGCGTCCGCGGTTTCATCCCGTGCGGCTCAAGAACGCGGACGCGCTGTCGACTCACGCACCGACAGCGTCGGCGTGAGCCAGACAGCTCCGGGCCTCACCGTCTCCGAATCGGCGATCATCTCCAAGAGGACCGAAGCCGCTTCGACGCCCATCTTTCGGTACGGCACCCGGACCGCCGTCATCGGCGGCTGGACGAATTGCATGAAGGGGACGTCGTTGTACCCGGTCACCGAGATCCCCTGGCCAATCGTAAATCCGGCCTCGCTGACGGCTTGGTAGGCACCGAGGGCGAGGAGGTCGTTGGCCGCGACGATCGCAGTGAGATCGGGATTCCGCTCAATGAGCCGTCTCGTGACCCGGTAGCCGGGCATCATCCGGAATGACTCTGCTTCTTCGATGGGCGCCTCGTGCACGCCGAGCTTCCCGGCCCATTCGAGGAAAGCTTCTCGGCGGCCCAAACCTGTCGAGAAGGTCCCTGGACCGGCGACGTGGCCAATCCGGCGATGGCCCAACTCGACGAGATGTTCCATCACGAGGCCGATGCCGGCGTGATCGTCGCCGACGATGGCGGGGACCTCGACCTCATTCGACATGCGGTTGACCTGGACCACGGGGAGCCCTTGATCGTGCAGCCTCCGAATGTGTTCGTCGACTCGCGAGGCGCTGGCGATGATCATCCCGTCGACGCGTCGCTCGGCCAGGGCGTCGATCACCGTGAGACTCGAATCATCCCTCGGATCGGTGTTGGCGATCAGCAACGAATAGCCGTCGGTACCGAGCCGGTGCTCGACCCCGGCGATGATGGGCCCGAACAGGGGGTTCTCGACGTCGGGGATCACCATCCCCACGGTCATCGTCTGGTTCGTACGCAGACCTCGGGCGAGCGGGTGAGGCCGGTAGCCCAGCCGTTGCGCCACCTCGAGCACTCGCGCAACCGTCTCCGGGTTCACCACAGACTGGGTTTGCGGATTGAGCGCTCGTGAAGCAGTCGAAGTGTGCACTCCGGCTTCCCTGGCGACGTCTTTGAGTGTGATCCGACCGATGACCATCGGCTCCCCAGCATAACCATGGCCCTGGCGACTACAATCGATTGCAAGGCCCCGGACCGAGGAGCATCATGGCGAACATCAGTTTCAAACTCCCCTCGGAGCTCGAGGACGGAGAATGCCGGGAGTGGCTGGAGGCAGCGATCGCCAAGGGCAAGCCCGGCCCTGAGTTCCAATCGATCAGGGCCCACGCTCCGGGCGTGATGCGAAGCTTCACGATGAGCCGTCGATGGGTCTACCACGAGGGTTTCCTCGAGTTCGATCTGAAGGAGCTGCTGCGGGCATATATCGCCCTCTCGGGCGAATGCACGTACTGCTCGAATCAGGGGGTGGCCCGGGACATCAGGGCCGACCAGCACCAGCTCGATGAGCTGTTCAACTATCAGACGTCCGACGAGTACACCCCCCGTCAGAAGCTGGCGTTCCGCTACGCCGACGCCATCATGTGGGATCCCAGCACCGCCGACGACGCCATGTGGGACGAACTGCGGGCCGAGTTCGACGAGCCCGAGTTGGTGGAACTCGGGTATTGGATCGGGTTCACCTTCGGCGGTCAGCGCTGGCTGAAGACGCTCGGATCGGTTCAGGGTCAACTCGCCGAGGCGCTCGCCGCAGCCGGAGAGGCGGACTTCGTGGCCACTGGAGCAACGTCGGACTGACGGCGCCCAAAACGAGGTCTCCGCCACGTCGCAAGCCCGATTCGATTCTGCTACAAACGATTGCATGCACGCAGCAGACATCCTCGGATTTCGACAGATCGGCCACTCCGACCTGGGAGGTTTCGGTGATGGCATGCAGCTCATGCGTTTCGGGGACGCCCTCTATGTGGGCCATTTCGGACCGAGCGGCATGGGAACCTCGGTGCTCGACGCCTCCGATCCGACCGACCTGAAGCTGGTCACTCAGTGGAAGGCTCCCGCCGGCGGGCACAACCACAAGGTCCAGGTGGCCGACGGATTGCTGCTCACGAACTTCGAGGCTTTCCGGGGTGGATCTCCCGACAGGGTGGGAATGGCCGTCTTCGACCTGTCAGACCCTTTCGCTCCCGCAGAGATCGGGTTCTGGAACAGCGGAGGAAAGGGCGTCCATCGGATCGTCTACGAGGGCGGTCAATACGCATATCTCTCCGTGACGCCCGACGGGTTCTCAGATCGGATCTGGGCGATCGTCGACGTGTCCGACCCTACACACCCCGTGGAGGCCGGGCGGTGGTGGTGGCCGGGGATGGCACCCGACGAGACCCGCGATTGGCCCGGTGACGAAGAACGTTCGGTTCACCACGCCATGGTGGCCGGAGACAGGGCATACCTCGGATTCTGGGACTCGGGCATGGTCATTCTCGACATTTCCGATTACTCGAACATCAGGGTGGTCTCCCATCTGAACTGGGAAGTCGGCGGGAACACCCACACGTGCCTCCCGCTCCCCGGACGCGACATCGTGGTGGTGACCGATGAGGCCGTCACCAACGGCTGCGACGACGATCCCCACATGGTGCGGGTGGTCGACATCTCCAACGAGACCTCACCCGAGGTTCTCTCGATCTGCCCCGTCCCCCAGGGCGACTTCTGCGATCGCGGGCTGCGGTTCGGTGCGCACAACCTCCATGAGAACCGCCCCGGCAGCTACCGGTCGGCCGAGGTCGTGTTCGCCACCTATTTCAACGGTGGACTGCGGGTCTACGACCTCGCCGATTCTCGCAGCCCCGCCGAGATCGCCCACTGGGTACCCGAATGCCCACCCAACCAGGAGGCATGCCAGATCAACGACGTGTGGGTGGACACCGATCTCCTCGTCTACATCACGGATCGCGTCAACGGCGGTGCCTACGTACTCGAGCCCGAACCATGGCTCGCCCGGCGACTCACCGAAGCGGCGATGTGATCATTTCCCCGACGTGACAGCGCTGAGCCGCCGCGACCGCAGAGCCTCGGCGGCCCGCCTTCTGTCGTCGTCGGTGAACCCGTCGTAGGCGCTCCGGGCGATCACGGACTGAGCCCACGGCAAGTCTTCGACGGGTTCGGCACCCGCCTCGTGCATGTCGATGACCGCCGGATCGAACAGCACCTCGATGGTGTCGGCGTTCGCCTCCAGTTCGGCGACCCTTGCCTCCAACTCGGAGATCCGGGCTCGCGCCCGCCTCGTCAACTCGGCGATGAAACGATCGACGTCCGACGGTGCGTAGCCCTCGGCCACGACCGGAAATGAAACCCTCCTGTGCATGCTCTCTGTATCGACAGCAGCGCATGCCTCGATTGAGGCTCAGCCCTCGTCAAATGCGCCAGCGCCGAGAGGACTAGTCAGTGCGACGGGCTCGCGGAGATGACACGCCTCGCTGAGGGTGTCCCCATCGCCAGAACACTGCAAATGCGAAGGCCACTACGAGCGCGTTCACGAGGAAGGCCGCACCGAATCCCGAGGCATCTGTCACCGCACCGAGGATCGGCGGACCAATGAACAACCCAACGTCACCGGCCGTCCGATAGATGCCCATCGCCGCCCCCCGGGCCTCCTCGGGAGAAGCGTCTGCGGCAAAGGCTGCCGGGGCCGGGCCCGATACCGACGTGGCAACGGCGAGAACCCCGGCCGCGACCAGAAAGGCTATGACGTTGCCCGCCCGGGAGAACATGAGGAGCGCCAAGATCATCAGAACGAGGCTGGGCAGAATCGCCACCCGGCGACCCCAGCGATCGGCCACCCATCCCCCGGGTGCCACCAGCACCAGGTTGATCACCGCCATCGCCGACAACACGAAACCGATCTGACTCGCAGACATGCCGAAGTCGGTAGCGCCAACCAGTGGAATCAGGGTCAGCCGAGCCGTCCCTCTCGTGAAGAACCCCGCCATCGCCACCACGGAGATCGCCACGAACGACGGCGCACCCACCACCAGGCGCAACGACCCTCGCCGACGCGGGACAGACGCATGCACCGGTCTGGTCTCCCTGATCCGAGCCAAGGCGTAGCCCGAGGCGGCGAGCCCCAGGATCCCCACCACCTGAAAGGGCGCTCTGAGCCCGTACCGATCGCCGAGCAACCCCCCTATTGCGGGACCGATCGACACCCCGAGCTGAAGCGCGGCCTGGTTCGCCCCCAAGTATCGAGCCCGCTGGTCTGGGGCAGCGATATCTGTGATGTAGATCATCGCCGCCGTCATGTACATGGCGGATCCGATCCCGGCGACGAGCCGCCACAGCGTGAGCGTCATGATCGACTGGGCCGCACCGGAGCCGAACATACCGATCGCCAGAACGAGAGGCCCGCCGACCATGAGCGGCCGGCGACCGCGACGATCGGCGACCAGACCCAGTGGTGCGTTGAGGACCATCCTCGACAGACCGAAGGCGGAGAGCGCCGCCCCGATCGCGGCCACTCCCACGCCGTAGCTCGCGGCCAGAAGCGGCAACACCGGACTCACCACGCCCTGACCCAGCATCACGATGACCGTGGACCCGGCAACGGCCCACAGATCGGCGCGTCGGCTCAGATGAACTCCCCGCGCTCGGCCATCTCAACCGAGAAGAGGCGATCGAGGCAGAACATCAACTCGGTGAGCACGCCGTCCTCGATGACCTTCGACATCGTGTCGGCCCTGGAGGCGAACTGTTTCATCCGTTTGACCAGCATCTCGTTCGGAGCGGCTCCGGCCTCCTCATCGGCGATCACCTTGCGAGCCGCCGCTCCGTAGGCGTCGATCGCGTCGAGAGCTGAGTAGATGGCGCCTTCCATGGAGTGCGTCCGCTCCGCGATCAGTTCGTGCGGTTTCACAGCCATCGCTCCCATCTCCTCCATCGCACCGGAAACTCCTTGAACGTGCGCGGCTCGGTCGCCGACTCGATGATCCCCAAGAGCGTCTCGATCACCAGATGCTGCTGTTGGGGCTGATCCGGTTCCCCGAGGGGGTTCCCCATCGGAAAGCGTGCGTAGAGCGCCCGTGAGACACCGACCCCGTACGTGATCTCGGGACGCAGCGACATCACTACCGTCGGAATCCCCGCCCGTTCCACCGACCCTGCTACCAGTCCGACCGACCGGTGACACATCGGTCAGCCCGGGACGAACAGCGCCACGTCCACCTCGTGTTCAACCAACCGCTCGGCAATGGTCGGGCCCAACTCGTCGGCCACCGGACCCGAATTGGGGTTGAACCCCATCATCCCGAAGTGGACGGGCGACGCCGAGCCGATCCGTCCCCGCTCCACCAACTCGGCGAGCCTGGTGATCGGCAGCACCACATTGGGATCCTTGGCGGCGGAGGAGGTGTCGTAGTGGGTATGGGTGAAACGGATCCGACGCACGTCCACATCGTTGGGAATCTCTCTGAACGACGGATCGCCGGCGACGGTCTCGATGTGGAAAGGAACCTGGTCATCGAGGTGGGCGCCTGCGGTGGTCAGGAGGGCGACCCTCGCCTCTGCCAGAGGTTTTGTGAGGAGAGCGAAGGGCACGGGGTCGTTGACCCGCGGATCGGAGGCGTGGTGCGTCTCGGCGATGAACCCGATCCAATCGCGATATTTCTCGTCGAGACCTTCCGTCGGCACGTCCTGGAGTTGCATCAATTCCGCTTTCCGGCTGGCTGCAATCGATTTCCGTCTAGGCTAGCCGCCGAAGCGTTCGTAGGCCCCGAGGATGGATCTGACATGACACTCGAGCTCGGTTTCGCCCCCTCCGAAGACCCGTTCGTCGTACAGCACGGTGGGTTCTACCGGCGCTGGCTGTCGATGATCAACGACGTAGGCGAACTCGAAGCGACCGTGTCGAAGCTCACTGGAACCACCCACGACCTGTGGGTTCCCGTGTGGCACGAGGTGGGCTCGGCCCACGAGCGGCGTGGTGACGAGATGGAGGCGGCTGGTGACTTCGACGGAGCGAGGGACGCCTACCTGCAAGCGAAGACCTACTACGCGATCGGCCGCTTTCCGGGCGAGGTCAGTGACGTGAAACGAGCGATCTCGGACGACTGCGCACGGGCGTACCGGAAGGCGTGCGCCCACCTCGAGCCACCTATGACGGTCGTCGAGGTTCCCCATGAGGGCCGGACGATCCGATCACACTATCGGGTCCCGGCATCGGCGAGCCCCTCTTCCCCCGTCCCTGCCGTGCTGATCATGTGTGGCGCAGACGTCTTCAAAGAGGACCGCGGCTGGGCACAGGACTATTGCCTCGAATACGGAATGGCTGCGCTCGTGATGGATGCCCCTGGCACCGGAGAGAATCCGTTCCCGTGGTCTCCGGAGTCCGTGAGCGCCTGGGTGGCCGCCGTCGACTGGCTCGCTGCCCGACCGGAGGTGGACGGGGCGAAGATCGGTGCCTTCGGAATCAGCCGCGGTGGCTATTCGGTGATGCAGCTGGCCGGTGTCGCCCCCGACAAGGTCAAGGCCGTCGTCGCCAGCGCCGGCCATCCCTTCGGGTATGTGATGACCGACGACGAACTCGACGAGTTCGTCGCCGTCCGCAATCAGCGCTCCACATGGAAGTTCGGCGCACCCGACGACCCACCCTCATTCGCTCCGACATCGCCGGAGCAGGAAAGGGCTGCCTTCAGCCGGTGGGCGCTGAGCGAACTCGGTCTGGTCGACCGGATCACCCAGCCGGTGCTCATGATCAACGGCAAACGGGATCACCTCGCACCAATAGGAAACATCTACTACATGCTCGAGAACGGGCCGGCCACCGGCCGGCAGGCGCGGGTGTATGCCGACGATGGGCATTGCGCGTTCAAGCACTTCAAAGAGTGGGCCCCCGCCTCGTTCGAGTGGCTCGCCGGGCACCTCGGGTGAACGGCCTGCCCATCAGGACACCAATTTGACAGGCCTGCTGCTCGGCCTGTCGTCGGCCATCTGCTTCTCCTCGGCTTCGGTCTGCTTCAAGCTGGGTCAGCGTACGCAGTCGGGCGACAACGGGCTGTGGCTCAGCATCATGCTGAACACGGTGATGCTGGGCCTGATCTCGGCGTTTCTCGTATGGTCTCCTTGGAGCACCTCCGGAATCGTGGCACTCATCATCGGCGGCATCGTCGGTACGGTGGGAGGGCGCTCCTCCAACCTCAAGGCGATACGGCTGATCGGCCCGAGTCGATCCAATGCATTCCTGACCGCGAACCCGGTGGTAGCCGCACTCGGCGGTTGGTTGTTCCTCGACGAAACCCTGGGCCTCCGGGAGTTTGCGGGCGGGGCGTTGGTGATCCTCGGCTTGCTGTGGTTGATCCGCTCGAGGTCGACGCCCGAGGCGACGGCATCGCAACCGCCCACGAGAGGTTATCTGTGGGCCACGGCGGCGCCGTTGTTCTTCGGCTCGGCCTTCGTCTTCAGGAAGTGGGGTTTGGCGCGGTTCCCGGGGTCGGTCACCGGCGCCTTCATCGGGGCCGCCGCCGCATTCTTGGTTGTCTCATTGATCGACGCCCGTGCCGGTCGGCTCGGCACGACGGCTCGCGCCAACTTCAAGCCTGTGGCCTGGTGGTACGTGGCGGCCGGGACCTTCACGACCTTGGCACTGCTCTCGCAGTTCAGCGCCTTCAGCTACCTGCCCGCATGGGTGGTCGGCATCCTCCAGGGTACGCAGGGACTGTTCACTCTCCTCCTCGGTTGGATCTTCTTGAGACAAGAAGAACGGATCGACCGGACGCTCGTCGGCTCCGTCCTGCTGGTGCTCGCAGGGGTCGTGCTGATAGGACTCGAAGTCTGAGAGCAAGATCAATGAATAATTCATGATCTGCGTTGCCCAAGCGCGCCGTAGATCGGCCAGACTGTCAAGAACCAGAGATCTGACGGTTTCGGGAGAGATGCACGGTGCAAACGAACAACACACGATTGCAGGAATGGGTGGACGAGGTAGCTGCGCTCACGACCCCCGATTCCGTCCACTGGGTCGACGGGAGCGACGCCGAGTACAGCCGACTCATCGACGAACTGGTCGCTGCAGGAACCATCGTCCGGCTGGCAGGTAAGCCGAACTCGTACTGGGCGGCCTCGGACCCGACCGACGTCGCACGCGTAGAGGAACGCACCTTCATCTGCTCGGCCGACCCCGACGACGCCGGCCCCACCAACAACTGGGTCGATCCCGTCGAGATGAAGGCCACCATGACCGATCTCTTCCGCGGATCGATGCGGGGCCGGACCATGTATGTGATCCCGTTTGTCATGGGCAGCCTCGACTCGAAACACCCCATGTTCGGAGTCGAGATCACGGATTCGCCCTACGTGGTCGCCTCGATGCGGATCATGGCGCGGATAGGTTTGGATGTGCTCGACGCGATCGGCGACGACGGGTTTTTCGTGCCCTGCCTGCATTCGGTCGGAGCGCCAATGGAGCCGGGCCAGGAAGACGTCGCCTGGCCCGCGAACGAGACCAAGTACATCTCACACTTCCCGGAGACACGAGAGATCTGGTCGTACGGGTCGGGGTACGGTGGCAACGCTCTCCTCGGCAAGAAGTGCTACGCCCTTCGCATCGCCTCGGTGGTCGGTCGCGACGAGGGCTGGATGGCCGAACACATGCTGATCCTCAAACTCACCAACCCCCGAGGCGAGGTTCACTACGTGGCGGGGGCGTTCCCCTCGGCGTGTGGGAAGACCAACCTGGCGATGCTGGAGCCCACCATCGAAGGTTGGGCCGTCGAAACCATCGGAGACGACATCGCGTGGATGCGATTCGGTGAGGACGGCCGCCTGTACGCATCGAACCCCGAAGCGGGATTGTTCGGTGTGGCACCCGGCACCGGGTGGGGCACCAACCCCAACGCCATCCGTGCCATCGAGCGGGGGGATTCGATCTTCACGAACGTCGCGATGACCGACGACGGTGACGTGTGGTGGGAGGGACTGACCGAAGAAACGCCGGACCACCTCATCGATTGGCACGGCAATGACTGGACACCCGAGTCGGGGGTGTTGTCGTCCCACCCCAACTCACGGTTCTGCACACCGATCAGGAACTGCCCGATCCTCGCCCCCGAGTACGACGCTCCGGAGGGAGTCCCCATCTCCGCCATCCTGTTCGGAGGGCGACGCAAGGACACCGTTCCCCTGGTCTACGAGGCTCGGGACTGGAATCACGGCGTGTTCCTCGGGGCCACGTTGAGTTCGGAGACGACGGCGGCGGCGACCGGACAGGTGGGTGTTGTCCGCCGCGACCCGATGGCGATGATCCCCTTCATCGGCTACCACGCCGGCGACTACTTCCAGCACTGGATCGACATGGGCAAGTCCGCGGACGCGGCAAAACTCCCTCGGGTCTTCTATGTCAACTGGTTCCGCCGCGACGAAGACGGTGCTTTCCTGTGGCCGGGGTTCGGCGAGAACGGCCGCGTGTTGAAGTGGGTGATCGAACGCATCACCGGAGACGCCCCAGCGGTCGAGACCCCGATCGGGTACGTCCCGAACGCCGACGCCCTCGACACGACTGGTCTCGACATGTCACACGAGGCCATCGAGAGGGCAGTTGCGGTCGACGTCGACGAATGGAAGGCGGAGGTCCCCCTCATCGAGGATTGGTTCGCCACGATCGGCGACAAGACTCCTTCGATTCTCCTCACCGAACTCGACGCACTGAAGGCGCGCCTGGGTCTCTGAACCCAATCTGTGTTTCGGGTGTCTTTATCGCGACGGCGAAGGGCACTACATTGCGTCACATAGATCCGGAGGGGTGCATCCATGCGCAAGGCTGTGTTTGCCGCGATCGCGGCCGCACTCGTAATGACCACTTCGTGGCCGGCCATCGCCGCCACCGGTGACTTCGACGACGTGGCGCCGTCGAACGTCTTCGCCGACGACATCAAATGGCTTGCCGAGGCTCAGATCACGCTCGGGTGCAATCCACCCGACAACAACCTGTTCTGCCCCGGTGACAACGTGACACGCGGCCAAATGGCGGCGTTCCTCGTTCGGGCGCTCGGCCTCACCGCGGGCGACGTCGACACCTTCACCGATGACGACAACTCGGTGTTCCAAGGGGACATCGAAAAGCTCGCGAAGTCGGGAATCACACGAGGCTGCAATCCGCCGACGAACGATCGATTCTGTCCCGACGATCCTGTGACCCGGGGGCAGATGGCGGCGTTCCTCGTGAGGGCGCTGGATCTCACAGAATCCGATCCGGACCCGTTCACTGACGACAACGGTTCGGTCTTCGAGGCCGAGATCGCAAAGTTGGCCCATTCCGGCGTCACTCGCGGATGCAACCCGCCCACCAACGACCTCTTCTGCCCGGACGACTTCGTGACCCGGGAACAGATGGCGGCCTTTCTCCACCGAGCGCTCGACCTCGGAATCGAGGGCAGGCTCACCCTCATCCGGTCGATCGATGCCTCCACCTATCCGTCGTTCGATCCCACGGCGGTCGTCTACCGCGACGACACCAACGAACTGGTCCTGCTCGACGCCCCGGCCGAGGAGCAACCCGGATTCTCGGGAATCAACGCGTGGACGCTGAACCTGTCGGGAGACATCAAGTACGAGTGGGACACGCTCGGCTTCACGTCCGAGCCGGCCGGTGGAGCGTGGGACCCCGACCGCAACGAGCTGCTGATCGCCGATGACGACTTCGGGGTCGTATACGCGTTGAACCCGGGGCCCGACACGAAGCTCGGAACCGGAGACGACACGGTGCGTTCGTTCGACACGCTGGCTTTCGGAGCCAAGGATCCCGAGGGGCTGGGCTTCGACCCGTCGACCGGACAGCTGTTCATCATCAACGGCACCGACTCGGATACGCCCGAGATCTTCCGTCTGTCGCCCGGCGTCAACGGAGTTCTCGATGGCGTGCCGCCACAGGGTGACGACGTGGTCGTCAGCATCGACGTGACCGGGCTGGGCATCACCGACCCCGAGGGCGGCGCGTTCGACCCGGTGAATCACACGTTGCTCGTGGTCGACCGCGGTACTCCGGGCACCGTGTTCGAGCTCGATTCGAGCGGTGACCTCATCGAGGAGTTTGGGATCTCCACCACCGGAGCCGACCTGGCCAGCATCGAACTCGGTCCATCGTCGGAGAATCCGGCGCGACGGAGCCTCTACCTCGTCGACCGCGGCGCCGAAGGTGTTGCCGATGGTGTGGTATTCGAGTTCCGCTACGACTGAGTTCGGCGTTCCGCCAGCGCCTCGGCCACCACTGGGACCACGGCCGTGTCAGTGCCAGGGGAGAAGCTGACCAGGATGTGGTCGGCCCCGTACCCCTCGTACGTCGCCACGAGATCCAGCATCCGGCCGAGATCGTCCGGATAGCGGAACTGAACGGACAACTCGATGTCACTGCGGGGCCGCCCGATCGCCATCAGAGCCGCTTCGAACGTCGCTAGTGCCGACTCGAGCTTGGCGAAGTCCTGGTCGAAGTCCGGGTAGTTCCATTGGTCGGCGTGTCGGGCGGCGATCGGGATGGTCCGCTTCGGGCCCGCTCCGCCAATGACGAATGGCGGCCGCGGGCGCTGGACCGGTTTCGGTTCGAATCGGGCTTCCCGGATCGACGTGTAGCGGCCGTCGAAACTGAACACCTCGGACGTGAACAAGCCATCGAGGATCTGCAGGGTCTCTTCGAGCCGATCGAACCGCTCTGTGAGCGGCGGAAGAGGGATTCCGAACGCATCGTGCTCGGTCTGTTTCCACCCTGCCCCGAGCCCGATCTCGAGCCGACCCGATGACATCTGGTCGAGCGTGGCGGCCTGTTTGGCCAGCACAGACGGGTGCCGGAAGGTGTTGGAGCTGACCATTGTCCCGAATCGAATCCTGTCGGTCAGCGCCGCTAGCCCGCCGAACAGCTCCCATGGCTCCATGATCGCAAGCTCCGGGGGAGCCTTCGGTGGGTAGAGGTGGTCGTTCAACCACACGACGTCCCAGAAGCCCTGCCGGTCGGCGGTCACCCAGCAGTCGCGCAGCGTGGGCCAATCGGTCTCTTGCGCCCAGACCTTGAAGGAGTGACGCATATCAGCTCGACGGCACCTCGATGGCGTCCAGGAACGGCTTCACCTCGACGGCTCGCCCACCCTGACGGTTCGATTCGATCGCCACGTGCACGATGGCGAGGGCCCTGATGGCCTCTTCGACGCCCACCTCGACGCTGCCCTGTCCCCGTGCCGCCAGGGCGAACTCCTCCAACTGCTCCCGGAACATGTCCGTGGACGGGAGCTCGACCGAAGTCCGCTCCTGCTGGCCGTAGGCCTGGGATACGAGCGACGACCACTCGTCGGCTTCGTGGGATTCGTCCCAGTGCGTGAAGTCGAGGTCATACATCAGATTCTGCTTGGTCCCCTGTACCCGGATTTGATAGATGCCCGGCGAGGCCCAGCCGCACCCGAGGTAACCCAGGGCGCCGGACTCGAATTCGAGGATTGCCATCGTCGCATCGGGGACTTCGGATGGCGTGTACAGCTTGCGCTGTACGGCACTCACAGCGGCGACGGGGCCGAGCAGATACTGGAGGTTGTCTGCATGGTGAACCCCCAGTTGGATCAGCGGACCGCCCGGTGTCTTGTCGAGGTACCAGCGCCAGGTCTGAGGGGTCAACTCGAGCCCACGCTCATTCGAGAAGTTCGCTTCCACCATCGAGACGTCGCCGAGGGTTCCATCGTCGATCCACTGCTTGATGACACGGTTTCCGGACAAGCGGCGGGCACTGTGACCGACTGCGAACACACCTCCGGTGCGTTCGACCGCGGCACGGATCGCCAGCGCATCCTCCAAGGTCTGGGCCACGGGTTTGTCGGTGTAGACGGCCTTGCCGGCTTCCAGCGCCTGGGTGATCACGGCGCGGTGCGTGTCGTTCGGTGTGGTGATGACCACCCCTTCGACATCGGGATCGGCCAACAGCTCTTCATACGAAGAAGCCGCCTTTGGCACCCCGTAGCGGTCTTGGAACGCCTTCCGCTTCTCCGGGTCCCGGGTGAAACACGAATGGAGCTCGATGACCTGTCCCCTCTGGGCTCCTCGGGCCAGCACTTGCGCCCACCGACCCAGTCCTACCGGGGCGAGCCTCACCTTGTCGGTCATGTCCGTTCCTTTCGTTTCAGCTGACTTCGATGCCGGTGTCTTCGCTGTTTGCGGGGAGGTCGGGATGAGGGAAGAAGCAGACGAGCCTCATCTCGACTCCTTCGTCGGGCACGGTGGCGTGCGCCAACCCGGCCGGGATGCGAACGGTGTCGCCGGGCTTGACCGGGTGGAACTCACCGTCGATGTACACCCTGCCGGTGCCCGTCTCCACGTAGAAGACCTCTTCGGAGTGCGGGTGGCGGTGAGCCGTCCGTCCGACCGTCCGCTGCAGTTTCACGATCCGCAGACTCGACTCGGAGTCCTCGAGCTCGAGGGGATCGGCCGTGACACGCCCGGGAAAGTCTCGGAACTCGAGACCCGAGCCATCGATCACGCTCATCGCCGGTCCCTCAACTCGAAGACCTCTTGAACCGTTTTGGCGACCTCTCCTGCAATGGTGGCCGCAAACCCGTCTGCCAGATCCTGCGAGGCCCACCGGGGATTGCCGTACCAGCCCTCGGAGTCGATCTCCGTGACGTCGGTGATGTAGCCGTACACCTCTTTCGACCGGCGCATCGCATCGAGTGCGATCGCATGATCCGGTCGAGTGGCGTCCCCGGCTCGGTCGGGGGCCACGAGATCCGGGTCGTGAGCCATCACCGCCACTGCTTCGATCCCTCCGCCGTGGGTCAGCTCTCCACCCTGGGCGGCATATACCCGCTGTGCCGTGTAACACGCGTGTGCCGTGACCACATACGTACCCGGGTGGCGGTCCTGGATGTCGGTGGCCACCCCGTCCATCGACGCGATGTTGCCCTCGTGCCAGTTGACGAACACGAACCGGTCGACTCCCATGCCGATCAGCTCTTCGCAGATGTCGGTCAACAGTGCCTCGAAGGTTGAACGACGAAGCGTGATGGTCCCCGGGTGACCGGCGTGAATCGGTGTCACGCCGTAGGGCCCAAATGGCACGTAGAGAGCGTCGAGGGTCTCGGCGAGTGCGCTGGCGATGACCTCGGCCGCGATGGTGTCCGTGCCGCAAGGAAGGTGCGGGCCGTGTTGCTCGATACTCCCGAACGGGATCACAGCGGTGCGGGAGGCGGCCACGACTTGCTTCACCTCCGGGCTCGTGAGGTCTGAGATGGAGAATTGGCTCTTCACGATGCTCCCTTCGACACGGGGTTTCGTACGGGCTGCCCGGCGATGATTCTGCGCGCCTCCTCGGCGGACTTCTTCCTGAGGTCGAGCTGACTCTCCTCGCTGTACCACGCGCTGTGCGGGGAGAGGATGAGCCTGCTCGCGACATCTTTGAACGGGGTCAGGTCGGGCGGTTCGGGGTCGAACACATCGAGAGCTGCAACCCGTGGTGCCCCGATCTTGAGACCCGATGCCAGTGCCGCCGGGTCGATGAGTGAACCGCGAGCGGTGTTGACGATTGCGCTGCCGCGTCGCATGCGAGCGATCTCCATCGCTCCGATCAGCGGCGTTCCACTGGACGGGGGCGGAGCGTGGAGGGTCACGACGTCCGAGCTCTCGAGCAGCCGACCCAGGCCGACTTGCTCCTGATCGTCGACCTCGACGAACGCGTCGTGCACGAGAATACGGCCGAAGCCGATTCCTCTGAAGAGTTCGGCGACTCGTCGACCGATACGCCCGAAACCCACCACCCCTGCCGTCGATGCCGGAGGGAGTTTCATAGGACGGAGCTCGGCGAACCCCCATCCTCCTTCGCGCACCACACGGTCTGCCTCACCGAGTCGCCGGGTGGCGGCGAGAGCCAGCGCCAGGGTGTGCTGAGCCACCGATTCGGTGCCGTAGTCGGGTACGTAGGCGAGCGTGTATCCGAGGTCGACGGCGGCGTCGACATCGATGTTGTCGACGCCGATCCCCGCACGGACGATCGAGCGGCATCCGATTCGTTCCAGAACGGAGGATCCGAACTTGGGGAGCGATCCGGCGATGATCACGTCGGCGTCGCCGGCCTGCTCGACGATTTCGTCGGCCGACGCACCCGAACCGGCGACGACTTCAACCCCACCGAGGATGCCCTTTTCGACGGACAGATCCGGGTATCGCAACCCGAGAACCACCACTCGTGCCATGCCCACACTGTAGAACAACAATCGATTGCAGTCACTTCGAGGGCTGAGCTCTGCTCAGCCGTACTCGGTACTCGGTACTCGGTACCTGAGTCTCCCCTTCCGCCTCCCGCGCTACCTCGCTTGTTGTTGCTTGTTGCTTGTTGCGCATCGCGCACAGCGTCCGGCGCACAGCACCCGAGCGAAGCGAGGGCTAGATGCCGAATCCGGCT
>Ga0224510_10001410_pt1 | contig 15892 bp, 11 predicted proteins | sample SF_May12_sed_USG_FD_170161 | JGI IMG/M metagenome (GOLD analysis project Ga0224510, IMG submission 170161) | Sediment microbial communities from San Francisco Bay, California, United States - SF_May12_sed_USGS_4_1 | ecosystem: Environmental > Aquatic > Marine > Sediment | place: USA: California... | reverse complement strand
GCAAATGCGTTCCTCCCTTTCCGAGGGTCAAGTCATCACCGGTGCCATCACCAATATCACCGACTATGGCCTCTTTATCGATCTCGGCGGCATGGACGGCTTGTGCCACATCACCGATCTCTCTTGGGGCAGGGTTTCGCATCCATCCAAGCTCTATAATGTGAACGATGAGATCGAGGTGAAGGTTCTTAAATACGATAAGAACACCGACCGCGTTTCTCTGGGCGTCAAACAGCTTAAGGCCGATCCTTGGGAAACCGTACCGGAGTCCTACCCCATTAACGCCCAGGTGACCGGTAAGGTTGTTTCCATTACCGATTACGGCGTGTTTGTGGAACTGGAAGAAGGAGTTGAAGGTCTGGTTCACATTTCAGAAATGAGCTGGTCTAAAAAACCCCGCCATCCTTCCAAAATCGTATCCGTGGGTGATGAAATCGAGGTACAGGTTCTCAAAGTTGAAGCCGACACTAAACGTATCTCCTTGGGCATGAAACAACTACAACCCAATCCTTGGGACGTTGTTGAAGGAAATTACCCTGTTGGCTCAATCATTGAGGGTAAAATTAAAAATATCACTGATTTCGGCATATTTATCGGTATCGAGGAAGGTATTGACGGACTTATTCATGTATCCGATCTGTCCTGGACCGAAAGGATTAAACATCCTTCCGAAAAATACGCCAAAGGTGAGACCATCCAAGCTGTTGTTCTTAAAATCGACAAGGAAAACGAGCGTTTCTCCCTTGGCGTTAAACAGCTTGAACCCGATCCATGGCAAGCGGCTCAAAATAACTACCCCTTGGGCTCTAAAGTAGAGGGTGTTATCACCAATGTTACCGATTTCGGAGTATTCGTACAGCTTGAGGAAGGCATCGAAGGTCTGGTGCATGTTTCCGAAATCAGCAAAGAGAAAATCAAAACCCCGGTCGGCATGTTCAACGTCGGCGACACTCTGCAGGCCACTGTAATAAACGTCTCTGCTGACGACCGTAAAATCGGACTTTCCTTAAAATCTCAAGATGATAAGGATGACGAATCAGGTAAGGCCACCGAGGAATACGAGCAAAAGCAAACAGCAGCGCCCTCAACCTTTGGCGACCTTCTCAAAGCAGCTGCTGAAGAGCAAAACAACGACGAGTAATCATAACAACGACTCGCGGGGTTCCCTTAATCCGCGTCTCTTCCGCAAGGGAGAGACGCGGATTCTATAACCCATACGACTCGATCACTTGTTCTATCCTCGCTGATATCGGGATATCTTCTCCCTATTTGCAATCAAGCACCATTACAATGGGTATCTCTACCGCTCATGATTCACAGCAGAGCGGCCAAGGAGATACCTATTTTAGTCTCCGGCCCTTGGAGTGGGTGTTTTATACCGACCAAACCCGCCGGATAATGAGGTTACCATACATGCTTAAACGTGAACTGGTCAATGAAGTGGCCGAGCAACTCAATGATTACTATAAACAGGATATTGCCCAGGCAATTGATGTTATTTTAGAGGAAATTTCCGCTGCCCTTATAGAAGGAAGGCGAGTTGAGATCCGTGGCTTTGGAAGCTTTTCCGTACGGGCCAGAAAACCCCGTTCAACAAAAAATCCCAAGACCGGAAAAATCATGCACATCCCCGATCGAAAGACCTTGCATTTCACCATGAGCAAGTCTCTCAAGGAAATTTTGATTAAAGAATAACGGTCAAGAGCCCGCTCCACCCGCGCGGGCCCTTGACCGAAACAAAAGTGAGCATTCATCGCTTGTGCAACTCACTCACCATAATTGGATATTTTCTAAAAATGCTTCTACCCTAAAGGGGCATAACGAATTAGAGCTAAAAAACGATCGAATCAACGGCTCCCTTGCCGTGGCGTAAAATTTCCGGCACATCGTCAATAATCGAGATGACCGTGGAGGGATCCGGATAAACCGTTCCCCCGTCGATAATTAAATCGAGTTGGGATCCAAAAAGATCCTCCACATCCCAGGCGTCACAAATTTCTTTTTCCGTATCTTCCGATAAGGTTGCCGAGGTATTGAGAACCGGATTACCCACCCCCGACAAGATGGCCTGGCAAATTGCGTTATCCGGTACCCGAATGCCCACTGTTTTTTGGTGAGTGAGCATGATCTTAGGTACCAACTTGCTGCCGGAAAGAACAAATGTATACGGTCCAGGGAGGTTTTTCCGCATAATCCTGTATGCGGTATTCCCAACATGGCCATATTCGCTTATATTCTTGAGATCGGAGCACATAAAGCTAAAAGGCTTGTTCTTTGGTCTTTTTTTTATTTGATAGACTCGCTTGACCGCTTTGGCGCTATATATGTCGCAGCCGATACCATACATGGTATCGGTCGGATAGCAGATCACTCCACCTTTTTTCAAGGTGTCGACGACCTCCTTTATCAAGCGTGGCTGAGGATTATCAGGGTTAATTTCCAATATTTTGGCCATAAACAACTCCGTGGATCCATGACGATCATGGATTTGAATGTAGATCGGAACTACAGTATAATACGATTTTAATAAAAGGTGCTTTCAGGAACCGGCTTTTGCCCGACGATCGTTAAAATAATTGTCCAACCCCGTATCTTGCGATACTATTGGATGATAATTTACTTTTCCATCTGGATGAGTTAAAAACGCATACCATGCATGCGCTGCACTAGAAGATCTAATTTCGTTTATACTCACGGAAAGAAACGGCAAGCATAGCCGGCTGAATCGTTTAACTGCTTGTTTACGCTCCATCCTTAACGAGCGTTTCGATCCTCGCCGACTTTTGAATTAACGGTCACTTACCGATTGACATACTATTATTATACACTATTTTTCAATATCCAGCTCCAAAAGGAAAAAATATGTTTCCAAGGGACATCCCACCAGCCTATACATTCGATGACGTTCTCCTGGTGCCGCAGGCCTCCGAAGTTCTGCCCTCCGAGGTATCTCTCACCACGAAGCTCACCAATTCAATCAATATCAATACTCCGCTGATCAGTGCTGCCATGGACACGGTGACCGAACATCGCACCGCCATTGCCATGGCCAGAGCCGGAGGTATCGGTGTCATTCATAAAAATATGTCAAAGCGCGCCCAAGCCAAAGAGGTGGAAAGGGTTAAGAAGTCGGAATCCGGTATGATCATCGATCCGGTAACGGTTAGCGAGGATCAGTCCGTTGCCGAGGTTCAAACCATTATGGGAAATTATAAAATCTCTGGCCTTCCCGTTTTGCGTGGCGAAACCCTGGTGGGTATCATTACCAATCGCGATCTTCGTTTCGTTTCTGACGAAAATTTGCGGGTTCGCGACGTTATGACCAGTAAAAATCTGGTCACGGCCCCGGTTGGCATTACCCTTGAGCATTCAAAAGCCCTGCTCCATGAACATCGTATTGAAAAACTTCTAGTGGTCGATGATAGCGGCAAGCTTAAAGGCCTGATAACCATAAAAGATATAGAAAAAATTAAAAAGTACCCGCTTGCTGCCAAAGACGATATGGGCCGTCTTCTTGCCGCCGCCGCAATCGGTGTCGCCACCGATATGCTGGAACGCACCCAGATGCTCGTTGATGCCGGAGTGGACGTGGTGGTTCTCGATTCCGCTCATGGCCATTCAGCCGGAGTTGTTCGGGCGGTTAGCGATGTCAAATCCGCTTTTCCCGATCTTCAGGTCATCGCAGGCAACATTGCCACGGCCGAGGGCGTTGCGGCTCTTGTCAAAGCCGGAGCGAATGCGGTTAAAGTCGGTGTGGGTCCGGGTTCCATTTGTACCACCCGCATCGTCGCGGGAGTCGGGGTTCCACAACTCACCGCCTTGCAAAATTGCGTATCCGAAGCCTCAAAACACGGCATTCCGGTTATTTCTGACGGCGGCATAAAATTTTCCGGCGATATTTGCAAAGCCATCGGCATCGGGGCCCACTCCATCATGATAGGTTCGCTTTTTGCGGGCACCGATGAAACCCCCGGCGATACCTTCCTTTACCAAGGACGTAAATACAAGGGATATCGAGGAATGGGCTCCATCGGAGCCATGAAGAAAGGCAGCAAGGACCGTTATTTCCAAGAAGGTGCCGGTAAATTGGTTCCGGAGGGTATTGAGGGTAAAGTCCCCTATCGCGGTCCGATTTCCGATGTTGTTTACCAACTCCTAGGGGGCCTTCGTTCCGGTATGGGCTATGTTGGCGCGGCCACCATAGAAGACTTGCATAAAAAAGCCCAATTTGTACGCATTTCTCAGGCCGGTCTCCGAGAGTCCCATGTTCATGATGTCATCATTACCAAGGAAGCTCCCAACTATCGAACCGAGGAGATGTAACCAACCTTTCCGCTTTATGAGTAAAGGTTGTGAAGGATATTCAATTGCAAAAATTTACTTGGAGCTCTCGTTGTCTTCAAGATGAGCCAAAAGATCCATAGTATCGCTATATAACTTTTGGCTCGATTATAAAAACTGCTAAAGCAAGCCGGATGGGATGATACGATTTCCGGACCCTTAAGATCTTTGCGGCGTTATTGCGTTACTATATATAAGGTAATATTACTATTATGGCATCACACGATCAAAAAATTATCATCTTGGATTTCGGCTCCCAAACAACCCAGCTCATTGCGCGACGCATTCGGGAGCAAAAAGTCTATAGCGAAATCCATCCATATACATTGGAGCTCGCATCGTTGAAAGCAATGAATCCCACAGGGATCATCCTTTCAGGCGGTCCCGCATCCGTTTATGACGAGGATGCGCCGATCAGCGATCCCGGAGTATTCGAGCTAGGTATTCCGGTATTGGGAATCTGCTATGGCGCCCAACTCATGACCAAACAACTTGGTGGACGGGTTGAAAAAGCTGAAAAAAGAGAGTTTGGCAAAGCCGAGCTCTCCGTTGAGTATACCGCTGGTCTTTTCGCCGGCATGGAGACCGGAGCGGCAAAACATCAGGTTTGGATGAGCCATGGAGATCGTATCGAGGAATTGGCTCCGAGCTTTAAAGTGACCGCCAGCAGCGACCACTCCCCATATGCCGCTCTGAGGCACGAGCAAAAGCCTTTTACCGCCGTGCAATTTCATCCCGAGGTGGCTCACACCCTGATCGGGGTTGATATTCTACGTAATTTTATTTTCGGCATCTGCAACTGTCGTCCGGATTGGACCATGCATTCCTTTATCGACGCCACGATTGCCGATATCCGCACCAAGGTCGGCAACGGTAAGGTTATCTGCGCCCTCTCCGGCGGGGTGGATTCCTCGGTTACTGCAGCGCTGGTGCACCGGGCCATCGGCAAGCAACTGACTTGTATTTTCGTTAACAACGGCTTGATGCGTACCGGAGAGACCGAGAGTGTTTTACGTTTTTTCAAGGAAAAAACCGAGCTTAATGTCATTGATATCAACGCCGAGAAGTATTTCCTCGACCAGCTGCACACCATTGTGGACCCCGAAGAAAAAAGAAAACGAATCGGTTACGGATTCATCAAAATTTTTGAAGAGGAAGCCAATAAGCTCGGCGACGTATCCTTCCTGGCCCAGGGCACTCTCTACCCTGATGTTATCGAATCCGTTGTTTTTCGGGGCAAAGCCCCCATCAAATCTCACCATAACGTGGGTGGACTTCCGGAACGGATGAAACTGTCTCTTATCGAACCGTTGCGGGAGCTTTTCAAGGACGAGGTCAGGGAGTTGGGCCTCGAGTTGGGACTCCCCGAGGAGGCCATCCATCGTCAACCCTTCCCCGGACCCGGGCTCGGCATTCGGATCATGGGAGAGGTAACCGCTGAAAGGCTCCATATCCTGCGTCAAGCCGATGTTATCGTCCTGGAAGAGATGAAGCGTTCCGGCTGGTATCGCAAGGTTTGGCAATCTTTTGCCGTGTTGCTGCCGATTCAAACAGTGGGCGTCATGGGGGACGGTCGCACCTATGAAAACGTGGTCGCCTTGCGTTGTGTCGACAGTCGCGACGCCATGACCGCTGATTGGTCCAAGCTGCCTTATGATCTTTTGGGCAAAATGTCCAATCGCATCATAAATGAAGTGCGCGGGGTCAACAGAGTTGTCTATGATGTCTCCAGCAAACCGCCCAGTACAATTGAATGGGAGTGATTCATGCTGAAAACCGGGATCTATGTAGACGCGGAAAACATTAAGATGAGTGGGGGCTACGGGATGCGCTACGATGTCCTTATTGACTTGGCCAACTGCGGAATCTCCACTCTATTACGTGCCAATTGCTATCTGGCCGAGGATAGGGAACGAACCAAAAAAGACCCTGAATATCGGCAAAAAGTCTACTCTTATCATGACAAACTCCGGCAATGCGGATTTAAAATAATCAAAAAATATGTCCGTCGTTTTTATGACGAGGACGGCAATGTCAACACCAAGGCCAATGCCGATATGGATTTGGCCATTGATGCCATCCTGCAGGCGAGAAATCTCGACCGCATCATCCTGCTCACCGGGGATGGAGATTTTATCCGCTTGGTTATCGCCCTTCAAAATATGGGCTGCCGGGTTGAAGTCATCGGCTTTCACAATGTGAGCAGTGATTTAAAAGTTGTTGCCGACTCTTTTCTCTCCGGCTTTCTTATACCGGGTCTTTTGCCCATTCAAAATCAACCTCACGCCTATCCCGGTAATCAAGAAGAACAGTGGCAACGGGGAACGGTTGATAATTACAATCCTGACCGGGGTTTTGGTTTTTTTCGCTATTTTCATATGGAAAATAGAAAACTAACCAACAAGACCGTTTTTTTTCACTGCTCAAAAGCCTCCTTTGATTCCGACCACTATTTTCTCGATTCCTCCAGAATCTTTGAATTCAGAATCATGGATAATCCGGCCAATGACAACCGTTCGGAAGCCTGTGATATACGCTTACTCAAGGAAAATTGAGCATTGAGAGTTTTTTTTCCCTTCCCTGTCAGGCTCCCTGTCTTCCCAGTATGTCATGCCACCCCGGCTAATCCTGGTGGTGCTCATCTTTTCCCCCTGCTAGGGGAGCAATAAGCATGACCGCTTTGAAAATCGGCGTTGCCATGAGCGGCGGAGTAGACTCCACGGTTACCGCCGCCTTGCTCGCCGAACAAGGCCACCGGGTTCACGGTTATTTCATGCGCTTGCCGCTCCCGGGAATGGATGAACATATCAAGCGGCTTCGCCTCCTGACCGAGCGATTGGCTATCCCCTTGCGCATCCTTGAGTTGGAAGACTTCTTCAAGCAAACCGTAATTGAGCATTTCATCTCCACCTATCTCGCCGGCCGCACCCCGAACCCTTGTATATTTTGTAACCATACCGTGAAGTTCGGTCGTCTTTTTTCCGTCATGCGCGCAGATGGGATGGACAAGGGCGCCACCGGTCATTACGCAAGAGTGGTAAAAGATGGCGAATACCGTTTGCTGCGCGGCATCGACCCGGCCAAGGATCAATCCTATTTTTTGTGTCGACTCGACCCCGAACAACTGTCCCATATCGTCTTCCCCCTGGGCACCACCCGGAAAAAAGAGGTATACCGCAAGGCGCTGGAACTCGGCTTCACCGATTTCGAAGGCAGGGAGAGTCAAGATGTTTGCTTCATGGCCGGCAAGAGCGTATCCGATTTCTTCAAAGAACAAGGGATACCCGAGAAAAAAGGTGATATCGTTTCCACCGCCGGTCGTTTTCTCGGCACCCATCGCGGCATTTGGCACTATACCATCGGACAACGCAGAGGCCTGTCCATCCCCGATGCCACCCCTTGGTACGTGACCCGGATGGATGGTACCCACAACCGGCTCATCGTCGGCAAGCACCAGGAGCTTTTTTCCACATCTCTCCTTCTAGAAGACGTGCAAATGCTGAGTTCTACTTTTCATCTCCCTTGGCGGGGAACTATTCAGCTTCGTTCTAGACATACTCCCTGCCCCGTCACGGTAATCAGCAAAGGATGCGGATGGAGCGTCACCTTTGAACAGCCGCAGCGGGCAGTCACTCCGGGACAATACGCCGCACTATATGAAAATGATCGGATCGTGGGCAGCGGAATTATCAGCAAAGCCGATCCCAAGTCTGGAGAAATTTCCTCGTGAAAAAAATAGCCGTAACCACTTTAGGCTGCAAGGTCAATCAATACGAATCAGCTTCCATACTCTCAACGCTTGACAAGGAATCTTGTGAGCTAGTACCCTTTTCGCAGCATGCCGATGTCTACATCATCAACACCTGCTCAGTGACCGGACGTGCCGGGCAACAATCCCGGCAATTGGTGCGTAAAGCCATGAAACAAAACCCCGATGCCCGACTCATCGTCACCGGTTGCTATGCCCAGATGGATCCCCAGGCCATCCTCGACATCACCGAGCAACGTGCCTGCATCGTTGGCAACGCTTATAAAAATCTCATCAGTTCCGCCGCCCTCAAAGACGAAAAATGCGACCTCACCATGCTGATGGGCAACATCGGTCAGCAAAAAGAGGTTTGCCAATTGCCGGTTACAGACTTCAAAGATCGCAGCCGCGCCTATTTACGAGTCCAGGACGGCTGTAATAACTATTGCTCGTACTGTATCGTGCCCTACACCAGGGGCCGGAGTCGCAGTGTTCCGCTCACTGAATTGCTCGTCCAAATGCAAATTTACGTCGACAACGGCTACCGGGAGGTGGTGATCACCGGCATAAATGTGGGCAAGTACGGTCTGGATCAAAATGAGTCCGAGACCATTTACAGCCTCATTGATCGACTATGTCGTGACTTTCCCGAAACCAGAATCCGGCTCAGCTCGGTGGAGCCCACCGAAATAACCGATACCTTGCTCGACTTGCTCGGCCAAAGGCAAAATTTCATGCCCCACCTCCACATCCCCCTGCAAAGCGGGGACGATGGAGTTCTCTCACACATGAACCGACGCTATACCACTCAACAATTCCGAGAGGTGGTTATGGCAGCCCATCAGGCCATGCCCCTTGGTGGATTGGGCTGTGATATTCTGGGAGGGTTTCCCGGCGAGTCCGAGGAGGCTCATCGCAATACACTTGCCTTGTTAAACGATCTACCTATCAGCTACCTTCATGTCTTCCCCTATTCCCGACGTCCCGGCACCTTGGCAGCATCCATGAAGGAACAGATACCCGAACCAGTTAAGAACGTGCGGATTTCCGCCCTCCGGGCCCTGGATCAACGAAAAAGAACCGCATTTCTCGAACGTAACCTGAATACCATTCACCAAGTCCTGTTTGAAAGAAAAAATCGTGGTGATGGTTTATTACAGGGTTTTAGCGAAAATTACCTCCCCGTCCGCTGCGAGGGACCGACCAACTATATCCGTCAAGTGAGTAACGTCCGCGTGATCAAAATAATGGACGGTTATCTCCTGGGCGTCATAGTTGAAAAATAATCATTTGGTCCTAAAGAAGGCAGGGATTGCATGCAAAGCCAACCGTAATTTGTTATGTAGACTATTATGTATCAACAAACATCCGTTTCCTTACTCTCATTCCTTTTGCCTGCGATAGACCCATGCTCGGAGAGATTATAGCTATCGGCGATGAGCTGACCTCGGGGAGAATTTTTAACACCACCTCCGGTTTTGCAGCTAACCAGCTTTTTGCAGCCGGCCACCAGATATTTGCCATGCACACGATCGGCGATACTCCATCGCTGATCGGAGAAGCCTTGCAACGGGCCATTGGCCGGGTCGATTTCGTCATCGTCACCGGAGGCCTCGGCTCCACCACCGATGACTTGACCAATGAAGCGGTGGCCACGGCCCTGAACCGCCCGCAGACACTTTACCCTGAAATTCTCGAGCAAATTAAAGGTACCGGGCCCGATGGCGCCCCGGATGTCAATCTCGAAAAACTGGCCTGGCTCCCGGAAGGTGCAGAACTACTCAACGTTCATTCCAAAATGGCGGGCTATATGCTCGTCCACCAAAACACCCCTGTCTTTTTCCTTCCCGGCATACCCCACCAGATGAAAGAGCTTTTTATTGACCAGGTGCTTCCACGGCTGGCCGGTTATATCGGGGATAAAAAATTTAACCACACCCGTCGTAAAATATATAAAATATTTGGATTGCAAGAGAACAAGGTCAACGAAATACTCCAACACCTGGAAAACCATTCCTGGGCCAAAATAGGCTACTATCCCGTCTATAGCGACGTTCACGTCAGTCTTACCGTTTCGGAGGATAACGTCGCTGATTCCAATCGCCTTTTTGATCTGCTCAACCAGGAGATCATCACCTTGCTCGGGGATCATATTTACGGTTATGACCGGGACACCATTGCCATGGCCGTTGGCAACCTGCTACTGGCCAGAAATATACGCTTGAGTGTTGCCGAATCATGTACCGGAGGGCTCATATCTCACAAAATTACCTCCACCGCCGGGAGCTCGGCCTGGTTTGAGGGATGTGTAATTTCCTACTCCAATGAGCTGAAAACAAAAATCCTCGGCGTTGAAGAAGAACTCTTAGCACGCTACGGTGCGGTGAGCAGGGAAGTGGCACGTGCCATGGCAGTCGGTATTGCCCGCATAAGCGGAACCGGTGTAGCCCTCTCGGTCACCGGTATTGCCGGCCCCTCCGGAGGGACTGCTGACAAAAAAGTCGGGACGGTTCACATGGGCCTCCTGGTGCGGGACCAGCTCAGCGATCATCTTTTTCAGTTTCATGGGAATCGCAAACAAATCCAGGAGGCATCAGCCCAAACCGCCTTGGATCTCGTCCGCCGCGCCCTCCTCTGACAAGGCTGCGAGCCCGTCCCCTATTCGCTTCTGCATAGGTATCGTAGGGTTTCTTCCCTCTTGAGCCCCATCACCCTCAAAAAAAAAATTTAGGGTGGGTCACTTTTTGAGCCACCGCTCGGGTAATAATGTTTTTCAAGAGAGAGGCCTATTGAATTTACAAAATATCTCTTGGTATTTTTCCGCCAAACCATATTATGCTGGCCCGCTCTCATTGTGATTAATGCACCAGCTGGCGCAAGTTCACACCCAATAATGATAACTTATTAAATTATAAATTTTTATTTTACTGATAAAGTTTTCTTGTTAAAGGTAGATGTCCAGATCGGCTCAATCATGGAGGCCAAATTCACTTCATTAGCGAGCCTAATAGAAATCACCTCGCGCTGGAGACTTTCAATACACAATCAGGGAGATGACCATGGCTCGTACAGCGGCAAAAAGCACCAAAGAAAATGACGGCAAGGAACTAAGCGTTGAAAATGCTATTTCTCAAATCCAACGCCAATTCGGAAAAGGCGCCATCATGCGGCTGGGTACCGATCAACGCGAGGCAATACCGGTTATCCCCACCAGTGTTTTATCCGTTGATATCGCTTTGGGTGTCGGCGGCCTACCCAAGGGTCGCATAACGGAAATCTTCGGTCCTGAATCCTCGGGAAAAACCACTTTGGCACTCCATGTTATAGCCGAGGCCCAAAAACATGGCGGCACAGCGGCATTTATTGATGCCGAGCACGCACTGGACACCTCATATGCCGAGCGGCTCGGGGTGGACGTTGATAACCTGCTCATTTCCCAACCCGATTTTGGCGAACAGGCATTGGAAATCGCAGAGATACTCATCCGCAGCGGCGGAATTGATGTAATTGTTGTGGATTCCGTGGCTGCCCTGGTGCCCAAAGCGGAAATAGAAGGCAATGTCGGGGATCAGCATGTGGGCCTGCAAGCCCGTCTCATGTCCCATGCCATGCGTAAATTTACCGGAGTGCTGAGCAGAAGCAATACGGTACTCATCTTTATCAATCAAATCAGGATGAAAATCGGGGTGATGTTCGGGAGTCCTGAGACCACCACCGGTGGAAATGCTCTGAAATTTTACAGCTCGGTGCGTATTGATATTCGCAAAATGAATCAGATTAAAAATGGGGAAGACGCTATCGGCAATCGCACCAAGGTAAAAATCGTTAAAAACAAGGTGGCTCCGCCTTTTAAAATGTCAGAATTTGATATTATTTTCGGAGAAGGTATATCAAAAACAGGTGATTTATTGGACTTGGGAGTCGAGCTGAAAATCATCGATAAAAACGGCGCCTGGCATTCCTACAACGATGAGAAAATCGGACAGGGCAGGGAAAATTGCAAAAATTTTCTCAAGGAACACCCAGAGATGGCACTGGAAATAGAGAACAAGATCAGAATGGGCTACGGACTCCCGGCACACGGGGCTGCTACCGCTCCCCCGGAAGAGCCGAAGGAAAAAAAAGAGGCCCCCGCCAAAGCAGCTAAATAAGAATTTCTTTTCTGCTCGTTCTTCCCAACGAAAAACGGGCCGGAACGCCGGCCCGTTTCCTATTTCACCTCGATTTTCCGAACCTTTCTTTCCTCACTTTTGGGAATACGGATCTCCAGTATTCCTTTCTTAAAGCTTGCCTCCGCCTTATCGCTCTCTACATAATCTGGCAAGCTGAAGGTTCTGCGAAACGATCCAAAACTTCGTTCCACTCGGTGATAATGCTGTTGTTCGATCTTTTCTTCCTGTTTTTTTTCCCCTGAGATGGTCACCGTGTCGCCCGACACATTTACTTGAATATCGTCCTTGGTCATGCCTGGTATTTCCGCCTTGACTACCAGAAAGTCACCATCCTCATAAATATCGGTTGAGAAAGATAAATCCCGCTCCGGGCTCAACAAAGAGTCCCCCAAACGCGGACGGGCCAAGAGGGAAAAGGGATTCCTCATGAATTCATCGAAATACTTTTCCATTTCTCCAAAGGGAGAAAGCAAGCGTTCCTTATCTTTTTTCACCAATCCTTTCTCTTTTTCTTTGTCCTTTGACATGACACACCTCTTCCGGTTGACGGTAAACACGACTGAGAGCCCTTATAGCTCAATCATAAAGGCCCTCTCTTCCGACAATTCATTTCAAGGGTAAAACCGATATCAACAGAGAAAAATATGAAATATTATTATCGCTACTTCTACATTATAAGCATCCGGAGACTTCGGTCAAGATCGACTTTTTAAAGATTATCTGTCAAAGCCCAGCCTCCCAGCTGGAGTGTCATTCAACTTAATCATTTGTGCATATAAATCTTTTTCAGCTCACCAAGGTAGTTCCATCCCTGATCTTTATGGCAACATCCTTGCACTGCAACAAAAAATAGTGTTTTATCTTAGACGGAGATGATATTCGTTGCCGGTCTTTTTTCAACCTTGAGGGCAAGTTGTACACTCATCCCGTTTCTCTTCCATCAAGGGAGCAGAGACGTACGAAGCCGGATGGGGGCTCTAAGCCTCATTGCGTCGTGTGTTGCCAAACACGGCTAACAGTCTTGCATGCAGAGACTTTCTTCATAACATTTTAATTCTACTTTTTTTTCAATCGATCGTTAGAATAAGGTATCGACGGTGAACAGGATCGGCGGTGTTGACGGGATGAGGTTTTTTGCCATTATCGCGGTGATAATGCTCCATACCACCCCTTTCAAATATTCATCCGAAACGGCCCAGATCTACCCGTTTCTTAATCTCCTGATCAATCAAACGTCAAAATTCGCCGTGCCATTTTTTTTCATCGCATCCGGATATTTTTGGGGACGAAAACTGGAAAGCGGGCATGATGTCGCCGTTATTTCCGCCGGGATGATCAAACGACTAGTCATTATTTTTCTCGGCTGGTCACTTATCTATATCATGCCCTACAACCTGACCAGCGTGATCACCTACGGCATATTGGGACCAATTAAAATTTCTTACTGGAACCTTGAAAGGTTGGCCGCCTCCCCCCTTACCCCTCTTTCTCAAGGTACCAAAATTCACTTATGGTTTCTAATCGCTCTTGTCAACTCAGTGGCCATCTGTTGGTTTTTTGTAAAAAAAGATCTGAAAAAACACCTCGCTCCCTGCGGACTGACCCTCTACCTGATCGGGTTACTCGCTAAAAGTTACATGGGCACCCCGTTGGGGTTCTCGATCAATTTTGATACCCGCAACGGCCCGTTTTTCGGCACCCTCTTTTTTATCACCGGATATTACCTGCGAAATAAAAGAGTAAGTCTTCGCGTTCATCTATTTCAAGGGATAGCGCTGGCACTCGGTGGCCTGATTTTGCAAGCTCTCGAGCTATCATTTCTCAACCGCTATTTCGACACTCCCATGGATCAGGATTACGTGATCGGTACCTACTTTTTAGGTCTAGGCGCTTTTCTGATCTCTCTCTCGACCTTACGATTTCTCGCCGGGAAATGGATAGCCTTTTTCGGCAGACATACCCTCGGAGTCTATTGTGTTCACTATATCTATGTCGATCTTCTGGAGCCGGTGGATAAAATATATTACGGGCCGAGCTGGGATATCTGGTACGTGGTGCTCGTAACTGCTCTTTCCCTCTCCACAGCCCTTATCGCAGCACATTCCCCTTTGTTACGCAAATACTTCGTATAAGGATGGATTAAAAGATTTTATCGCTGGAATAAGTGAGAGGGGGAAAAAGAGAGTCATTCATCCCAATTTGGGTTAATGGGTGAATTCTTTTTCGCTACAACTTATAATCGTAGAGAAAAATCTTCCCGTTCCAGGGTCAGATTGGGGTTGTAATAAGGATCTCCCGCTTCGAGCACGTCCTGCCATTTCGCCTGGCAAAAAGCGATCTCTTTGTTGAAACGCGCTTTTTTCTCGGGAGAATTTTCATAACCCCGGCTCACCGACTCGTAATGATAAAGCTCCACAAAGGGAGTATAGACGACGAGATAGCCTTTTTGCCGCATTTTCAAGCATAAATCAACATCGTTAAAGGCGTGACTCAACTCCTCTTCAAAACCTCCCACCTCTTCAAATACCTTGCGTTTGGTCAGCAAGCAGGCAGCGGTAACGCCACTTAAATTCTGGGTAATCTTTATCCTGCCGAAGTAGCCGTGCTCGTTGCGAAGGAAATATTTATGGGAATGCCCTGCCACTCCGCCGATGCCCATAATAATTCCGGCATGCTGCACGGTTTCGTTGGGGTAGTAGAGTTGAGCTCCAACCGCGCCCACTTCATCACGTTGAGCCAGCCCGAGCATCTCCTGGAGCCAGTTTGCCGAGAGCACCTGAGTGTCGTTATTTAAAAAAAGAATATATTCTGACTCGGTACGGGATACGGCATAGTTATTAATCGCGGAAAAATTAAAAGGTTTTTCATAGCGCAGAAGCACCACCTTCTTGTTTTTACTAAGTTCTTCGTAGTAGGCAAAAGTGGCGTCTTCCCGGCTGTTGTTGTCAACCACCACGATCCGGTAATGGGGATGGCGGGTTTTCAAAACGATGGAATCAATGCAGCGCCGCAGCACCTCGACCTGATCCTTGCTGGGGATGATGATATCCACCCGGGCCTCTTTGGGGGGATTAAAGCGGACATGATAAGAACCGAGGAAATTGCCGTCATAGACCTCCCCTGCCCGACCGATCCGGGTGAGATGTTCACCAAGAGCCTTTTTGGCAGCGGTATAAGCATACATCTTGGCATCGCCGCGCTGGCCTGTGGAGCCTTGAATTGCTCGCCAGTGATAGAGAATCTTGGGGATGTGGACGATCTCGCGGGCCTGTTCGGTGACCCGCAAAAAGAGATCATAATCCTGGGAACCGTCGAAACCCGGCCTGAATCCACCCACCCGGTCGAGCAAGCTTTTACGAATCACCGTAAAATGGCACAGATAATTATAACTGCGCAGGGTGTCGGGTGACCAGTCCGGCTTGAAAAAGGGTTCATAACGTTTGCCCGATTCGGAGATCTTATCTTCGTCACTGTAGATGCAATCCGCCTCCGGTCTTTGGTTGATCACCTTGACCACCTCGGCGAGGGCATTGGGCGCAAGTTCGTCATCATTATCGAGCAAACCGACGAACTCCCCGCTCGCCATTGCCAGTGCGGCGTTAGAAGCACCGGAAATTCCATGATTTTTCTC
>Ga0224510_10001409_pt1 | contig 15893 bp, 17 predicted proteins | sample SF_May12_sed_USG_FD_170161 | JGI IMG/M metagenome (GOLD analysis project Ga0224510, IMG submission 170161) | Sediment microbial communities from San Francisco Bay, California, United States - SF_May12_sed_USGS_4_1 | ecosystem: Environmental > Aquatic > Marine > Sediment | place: USA: California... | reverse complement strand
CCAGTGGGACGCGGTCATCGACAACACGGGCTACATCCCGAAGTTCGTCAGGATGTCCGCCGACCTGCTCGCGCCAAACACCGGTTACTGCCTCTACATCTCGAGCATCTCGGCCTATGCGAGCTTTGTCGCGCCCAATGACGAATCCTCGCCGCGCGGCGTGCTCGCGAATCCCGACGAGGAGCAAATCACGAATGAAAGCTACGGTCCGATGAAGGCGCTCTGCGAAGATTACGTGCGCCAGGCATTCGGCCCGGGCTCCTCGATCGTGCGTCCCGGCTACATCGTCGGGCCGCTGGACCCCACCGACCGCTTCACCTACTGGCCCGTGCGTGTTGCGCGCGGTGGCGACATGGTGGTGCCGGGCACGCAGGCCGATCCGATCCAGGTCATCGATGTGCGCGACCTGGCGCGCTTCATGCTGGATCTCGTCGAACGCCGCGTCGACGGTTTTTTCAATGCCGTCACGCCCCCGGGTGCGATCACGATGGGCGGGCTGATCGACTCGAGCAGACGGATTTCCGGTGCCGATGTGCGCGCGGTCTGGATCGACGAGGACTTCCTTCCTTCGGTGCTAAAAGCGGAAGAGATGAACTTCGCGCCGTGGTCTCCGATGCGCGGCGAAGAGGCAGGTGCCTCGCTGACCGGCATCAAGCGCTCGGTGGCCGAAGGCCTCACCAGCCGTTCTCTTGACGACACGGTGCGCGACACGCTCGCCTGGCACGTGACCCGCCCTGCCGAACGGCAGGCCGAGCTTCGCTCGGGGCTGTCGGTCGAGCAGGAAAACCGGCTGCTCGCGGCCTGGAACGCGCGCAAAACAGGCTGAGCCGGGGTAAGATTCACGGACGGAACTGCGACGGGGAGAAGACCATGCGGACCGTTCGCCAGCTACTCGATGGAAAACCGTCCGGTATCCACACTGTGAACACTGAAGATCCGGTGCTCACCGCAATCCAGTTGATGGCCGATCACTTCGTCGGCGCATTGCCAGTGCTCTCCGGCGGCCAGCTGGTCGGCATCGTCTCGGAACGCGATTACGCGCGAAAGGTGGTCCTGATGGGCCGCAACTCGAAGGAAACGACGGTGGCCACGATCATGAGCGCGCCTGTCATACAGGTCGGGCCGCAGAACAGCGTCGGTGACTGCATGAAGCTGATGACCGATAAGCGCATCCGTCACCTGCCGGTGGTCGAGGAGGGCAAGCTGATCGGCGTGATCTCGATCGGCGACTGCGTCAAGACCGTCATCGACGAACAGCGCCACGAGATCGATGATCTCAAGCGCTACATCGCGGGCTGAGTCTCACCAGACTCCGGTGTTCGGCATCGACGCCCAGGGCTCGCGGGACGGCAGCGATTCGCCCTTCTGCAGCAATTCGATCGAGACATTGTCCGGCGAGCGCACGAAGGCCATGTGTCCGTCGCGCGGCGGCCGGTTGATCGTGACACCGGCGGCCTGGAGTTTCGCGCACAGCGCGTAAATGTCGTCCACCTCATAGGCGAGATGGCCGAAGGCGCGGCCCATTGTGTAAGGCTCCGGATCCCAGTTCCAGGTCAGCTCGACCTGTGCTTCGTCATTGCCAGGCGCCGAGAGGAACACGAGCGTGAAGCGGCCGCGTTCACTGACGTGGCGGTCGAGTTCCACGAGTCCGAGCTTCTTGCAGTAGAAATCGAGCGACTGGTCGAGATCGGTGACGCGCACCATCGTGTGGAGGTATTTCATGGGAAGAAACCTACCAGAAATCCCGCCAGGGCACCGCCAGCGATGACCCACAGCACGTCCACCCGGGTTCTCTCCAGCAGCAGCAACGCGATGAATGCAATTGCGAGCGCCGGCCAGTGCGGCGATGCAAGTCCTGCCGGAAAGATCACGGCGCCGGCGAATACGACCGCAAGATTCGCGATCACCCCGACGACCGCAGCCGTCACGCCCGCAAGCGCACCGGCCAGCCGGGGATTCGCGGTCAGCCTTTCGACGTAGGGTGCGCCGACCAGGATCAGCACGAAGGAAGGCAGGAATGTCGCCCAGCCCGTGAGCAGCGCGGTTGCCGTCGCGGTTACGGCAGGGTTGGCTGCACCCGGCGTATTCCAGCCCGCCATGAATCCCACGAACTGCAGCACGATGATGAGCGGCCCCGGTGTCGTCTCCGCGAGCGCGAGGCCCGCCACCGTCTCGGCCGGTGTCAGCCAGCCGTAGACCTCGACCACCTGCTGCACCACAAAGGCGAGCACGGCGTAGGCGCCGCCGAATGTCACGAGCGCGGCCGTCGTGAAAAATCCGTACACCTGCGAATATATCGAATCCGGCCCCGTCGCGACCAGCAGCAATACGGCGGGCAGCGCCCAGAGCAGCACACCGGTCAGCAGGCTGCGCCACGCAAAATCGATGCGGCTGGCGGCAACCGGTACGGCTTCGCGACGCATCAGGCCACCCAGCAGCGCAGCCGCCAGCAACAGCAGCGGGAATGGCGCCAGATTCCAGGCCATGGCCGCAAATGCCGCGGGCGCTATCACCCAGTGCACTGGCGCAGAGAGCGCGCGCAGACCGACGCGGATCAGCGCATGCACGATCAGCGCCACGACTGTCGCCTTCAACCCGAACAGCAGGGCGGCGACTGCGGGCACCTGCCCATATATCGCATAGGCGAAAGACAGGCCGAGCAACAGCACGATTGCGGGCACGATGAAGCACAGGCCGGCGATGACACCGCCCGCCCCTCCATGCAGCCTCCAGCCGAGATAAATGGCAAGCTGCAGGGCCTCGGGGCCGGGCAGCAGCATGCAGAAATTCAGCGCATGCATGAATGGCTGATCGGCAACCCAGCGTCGCCGCTCGACGATCTCGCGGTGCATGATCGCGATCTGGCCTGCCGGTCCGCCGAACGAAATGAAGCCGAGCTTCAGCCAGAACAGGAAGGCCTGGCGGCGGGACGGGGAATTTTCTAGCGGAATAGCAGCCAGCTCAGATAGATGATCAGCAGGATCACCACCGGCAACACGATTGCGATCGAACGGCGCGCCGTTTTCATGATACCCATGCCGCGCGCCTGGAGTTCCTCGGCACGATCCTGCAGCCGCTCCGCCCGCTCGGCCTGACGACGCACGATCTCGAACTGCTCCTTCTGCAACGCCAGCACTTCGGCCTGGCGCGCGAGATGCGTCATCTGGTTGTCACGGATCCGTTCCAGCAGCTCGATGATGCGCGCAATGTCATTTTGTTCCATCGAAATTGCTCCGTCAGGCTTCAGTGATCGGCGCATACCAGGGCAAAGTCCTTAAGTTCGCGATCCAGGCGCTGATCGCGGGATAGTCCACGAGCCGGTAGCCCGCCTCGCCCGCGACATGCGTGTAGGCGAACAGAGCGATGTCCGCGAGCGTCACCCGGTCGCCGACCAGCCAGCGCCTGCCGGTCAGTTCGTGCTCGAGCACGGCGAGCGCATCAGTGCCGCGCTGAAAGCGTTCCTGGTAGTGCTCGCCGAAGTCGGCCGGAGATTTCTTCAGCGACGTGAGCCAGAAACGCACCGTGCCGATCGCGGGCTCGAGCTGGTACTGCTCGAAGCACATCCACTGCCACATCAGCGCGCGTTCATAGGGATCGCTGGGAATCAGCCCGGAACCTTCTGCGAGATAGGAAATGATCGCGTGACTCTCCGCGATGGGACCGCGGCCCGGCACCATGAGGACCGGGATCTTGCCATTCGGGTTGATCGCGAGATATTTGGCAGTCCGCGTCTCCCCGGCGACGATATCCATCTCCTTCAATTCATAGGGCATGCCAAGCGCCTTCATCACCAGGCGGCATTTGTAGCCGTTGCCCGACGCCAGATAGTCATAGAGCACGAAACTCATCAGGCCTTGCCCGCTAGCAGGCGACGGGCTTCACGGGCGGCGCGAAGACCAGACATGTGTGCACCGTGCAGCGTGCCGTAGGCTGTCTGCTCGGTGTGCTCGCCAGCAAAAACGATACGGCCGCCTACGGGTCGCGTCAGGATTGCACGCGCACCAAAGCGCCCCGGCAGGCAGTGCGAATAGGAACCGCGCGCGAATGGGTCGGTTGCCCAGGCGGTGGCCGCGCCGCGGTCGAACTGGCGGCGCAGGTCGCTGCCCAGCATTGCCGTCAGTTCCGTGAGCGCGTGATCGATCGACGCGGCCTCGCCCGCCGCCTCGATTTCCTGCGCCAAACGGCCGGCGCAAAATCCGATGCTGACATTGTTGTCCCAGTGCCGCGTCAGGTAGTCCATGCCACGCCCGTCATTACGGCAAAGCCGCCAGAATTCCGTGCGCTCCGCTGGGAACACATTGCGCTTGAAACGCAACGCCACCTTGTTCATCAGTCCGAGCGGCAGGTCATGGTGGGCCTGCAGCACTTCAGCCGGCAGATGCGGCGAAAAAATCACGGCGCCGTCTGCAATGACCGCCGATGGCAGGGCGACGATCGCCACGCGCGCGGTGAATGCCCCCGCGCCCGCTTCCGCGGTGACGCCGCGTGCCGTCCAGCGAATCCGCGAAACCGGCGTGCGCAGCCGCACGGCGATGTCCCTTGCATAGTGCGCAAGCAGGGCGCCATAGCCGCGCGGAATCATCAGGTCGTCGCCTTTTTCGACGAACTGGTACTGGTCCAGCGTCGAGAAATTGGCGGGTTCGATTCCCTCCCAGGACGTCATGCCGGGCTCGGCCATCGGGTACCAGGGATCCGCCAGCGTCGCCTGCGTCAATGCCGCTTCGGCGGGAATGTCGAGTCCGCGGCGGCCGGCCTCCGCGAGCTCGCGCGCGATGCGTTCCCTGACTGCGCGGAGACCCGCCGTTTCTGCGCCGCCAAGGCGTCGCGACCCGTCAAAGACATGGCGCGGGAAACGATCGGCAATCAGCTCGAAATCATTCTTGCGCGCGTAGGCAACCCAGGGATTGACGTCAGATGCGTGCAGCCAGGAACAGCCACGGTCCCACGCGACGCCCATGCTGGTGTCGGTGAATGCGCGGCCGCCGATGCGGTCGCGCGCCTCGAGCACCAGCACCCCGATTCCCGCGGCGAGCAATTCCTTCGCCGCCGCGAGACCCGCGCCGCCAGCGCCGATGACGATGACTTCGACCGGGGCTGCCTGCGCCAGCAGTCGCGTGCTGAAGGCTCCGGATGCCGCCGCGGCGCCGATACCCTGCAGGAGCTGCCTGCGATTCAACACTTCATTGCGCTCCGCCAGATCCGCAGTTTCAGAAGATAACTCATCCCGGCGTATGCCGGGCTGGTCGAGGGCAGCGAGCGATATTCGAGTTTGCGTCCCGGCGGCAACCCGCCTTGCACATAGCGCCGCCAGCTGCTCTCCGCCTTGCGGCCATTGAAGCAGACACGCTGGATATCCCGCTGCCTATCCAGGAATTCCGCGAAGGGATTCACGACGATGGAGTGCTCATCGATGTCCGAATCGAGGCTGCCGGGACGCGCGCAGCTTGCGAGCACGTCCCACAGCGCAACTCCCGCGAGACTGAGCGCCTGGGTGCGGCGCCGATAGGAAGCTGCAACATCGAAACCGTAGATCTCGCTGGCAATGCGCCAGAACTGGTTGCGCGGGTGTGCGTAATACTCGCCGGCGGTCAGCGATGCGACACCCGGCATGCTGCCGAGCACCAGCACGCGCGCGCCGCGCCGCTCAATCGGCGGAAAGCCATGGATCAATCTGATGCCGGGTCGCAGGTTCGCAGGTTCCAAAGAAAGGCCCGCCGAAGCGGGCCTTTCATCAGCAGAGAAAGTGGAGCCTTACCAGCGGCCACCACCGCCGCCGCCGCCGCCACCACCACCGCCGCCACCCGAACGGAAGCCACCGCCACCGCCCGGACGACCGCCACCACCCGGACGGCCACCGCCGCCGGCACCGCGCGGACGATCCTGCGCTTCATTGACGCGCAGCTGACGACCGCCCAACGAGAAGCCGTTCAGTGCCTCGATGGCCTTTGCGGCCTCGGCCTGCGGCATTTCAACGAAGCCAAAGCCGCGCGGACGACCGGTCTCACGATCGGACGGCAGCGCAACGGACTCGACCGTGCCGTGAGCGGCGAACAGGTCGCGAACCTGTGTTTCGGTCGCCGAAAAAGGCAAGTTTCCAACGTAGATCTTCATGACTCAAAGTCTCACTTTTCATTAACAATGGGCTGCGGCCCGCCATCAAACCGATGGACGGAAGCGGCCATTCACTACACGGCAGGAAACACGGTCGGGATCGTCTGGCGGGCGTAGGCCTTGCAAGGGCGAACCTTCGAACAGCTCCTGTCACCTGATCGCTGGCTGTAGACGATGCACCGGGGCGCTTTCAAGCGCTTGAAAATGCAGGGTGAACAGGCTGCGATCGGCGCGGAGAATAGCACGGCAGCCAAATCGGTACCATTTGGGCCCCTGCCCGGCCAGGTCCCGGGGCGGCGCTGCGCCGATTTCGTGAATCAATCCAAGCGCTTGCGGAAGCGGGCAGCCGCCAGGGAGAACATCACGACCAGGAATATCACCAGTTTCAGCAATGGGACATGCATGTCGGCGAGTGTCGCCCCACGCAGCGTGATCCCGCGGATGATCTCGTTGAAATGGGTCAGCGGCAGCACCTGGGCGATGGCCTGCGCAAACCTGGGCATGCCCTCGAACGGGAACATGAATCCCGAGAGCAGGATCGAGGGCAGCATGGTCACGAAGGCCATCTGGAAGGCCTGGAACTGGGTCTGCGCAAGGGTCGAAATGAAAAGGCCGAGGGCGAGCGCCGCGGCGATGAAGACGAGCGCCCCGAGGTACAGGTCGAGAAAACTGCCGATCATCGGCACGCCGAACAGGAAGCGCCCAACGGCGAGGATCAGCGTCGTCTGGATCAGGCCGATGATCACGTAAGGCAGCAGCTTGCCGGCCAGCAGCTGGCTGCGCGTGACCGGCGTCGTGATCAGGAGCTCCAGGTTGCCGCGTTCGCGCTCGCGAACGATCGCGCCCGATGTGAATATCACCATGGTCATCGTCAGGATCGTGCCGATCAGCGCAGGCACGATCTGCACGGCCGTGCGGCGCTCCGGGTTGTACTCGGTGCGAATTTCGAAGGGACGCGCGCCGGTGGCGCCCGCCCCCGCGCGTTGCAGCACGGGCATCGAACTCAGGCCCTGCGCGATGTTTTCAAGCGAAGGCTGGCTGCCGTCTACCAGGAGCTGCACCGCCGGCCGGTCGCCTTCGAAAAGACGCCGCTCGAGATCTGCGACGATGACGATGCCCACTCTCGCGTCTCCGCGCTGCATCAAATCCTGCAATTCCCTCTCGCTGTCGGCCTCACGTACGACGTGCAAGACCTGGGTCGCCTGCAGGTCGCCGACCAATTGCCTCGACAGCGAGGTGCGCGACTGGTCCAACACGGCCGCGTCCACGTCGCGCACGTCGAAGTTGATCGCATAGCCGAACAGCAGCATCTGGATCACCGGCACGCCGATGATCATCCCGAAGGTGACGCGGTCGCGCGTGAGCTGCCTGGCTTCCTTGGCCGCGACCGCAAACATGCGATCGAACCAGATCACGCGGCGCGCTCCACATCCTGCCGGCGCAATAGCGTAGCGGCGACGAATACGTCCTCCAGCGTCGCGCCGACGCGCTCGACGCGCGCATCTGCGCACGGGCCGGCGAGTAATGCGCGAAGCTCGCGGTCCGGATCGACCGCGTCGCGATGTACCAGCACGTGCAGGCGGTTGCCGAGCTGCGCAACGCTCCTGACCGCCGGCACCGTGGCCAGCACGCGCCGGACAGCCGTGAGATCTGCGCACTCGATCTCGATCACCGTCGCATCGATGTCGCGCGCAAGCTGCTTCGGCTCGCCTTCGGCGGCGATTCGGCCATGATCCAGGATCGCGAGCCGGTGGCAGCGCTCGGCCTCGTCCATGTAGTGGGTCGAGACCAGGATGGTCGTGCCGGCTGCCACCAGCGCGAACAGGTTTTCCCAGAAATCGCGGCGATTCTGCGGATCGACAGCACTGGTCGGCTCGTCGAGCAGCAGGAGTTCCGGGTCGTGGAGCGTCGCCGCGGCGAGCGCGAGGCGCTGTCGCTCACCACCGCTCAGGGTCCCGGCGCGCTGGTTGGCATGTGAAGCAAGATCGTAGTCGCGGATCCGGTCTTCCATGCGGGCGCGCCGGGTCGCCTTGTCGAGCCCGTAGATGCGGCACATGAAGTCCAGGTTTTCGGTGACGCTCAAGTCGTCCCACAGCGAGAAGCGCTGGGTCATATAGCCGAGCTTGCGGCGCAGCGTCTCGGCCTCGCGCGGCACTTCATAGCCGAGTACGTTGACCGTACCCCTGGTGGGTACGAGCAGGCCGCATAACATCCGGATCGTGGTCGACTTGCCGGAACCGTTGGGGCCGAGAAAACCGTAGATCTGCGCCCGCGGCACGTCGAGGGCAATGTCATCCACAGCGATTACCGAACCGAATCGGCGCGTCAGGCCGCGCGCGGAAATCGCAACCGTCACGGCCCCGCCTGGGCTTCCAGCATCGTCACTGCAACCGGCATACCGGTCGGGAGATCCCCGGCCTCAGGCTCCGTCAATACAACTTCCGCGAGGAACGACAAACGGCTGCGGTCGCGCTCGTTGAGCGCGTAATAAGGGGTGAAGGCGGCATCGGACGAGACGTAACGCAGTTCACCGCGCCAGTCACGATTCGAGCCGTCGATTCGCACGATTGCAGGGCTCCCCGCCCGCAGCGAGGCGCGTTGCGGCTCGGGAATGAAGACCCGCGCATAAGGCTGCCCCACCGCGAGCAGCACGGCAACCGGCGCGCCGCGCGGCGGGCGTTCGCCCAGTTCATAAGGTAGTGCGTCGACGACACCGGCACGCGGCGCGCGCACCGTGTGGCGCGCGAGCGAGAGTTCGAGTTCCGCGACCTGGGCGCGCGCGCCGGCAAGGGCGGCAGCGGCCTGCTCAACCACTTCACTGCGCGTGCCGCGTTCGAGTTCCGCGAGACGCTCTTTCGCAGCGCGTTCGTCAGCGGCTGTTCCATCGCGCAACCCGCGCTGGCGGTCCAGCTCGCTCGCCGGCAGCATACCGTCGGTGACCAGCTTCTCGATGCGCCCGAATTCGCCTGCCGCAGCTGCGGCCTGCGACGCGGCGCCCTCGGCGAGTGCGCGTGCCTCGCGCACCTGTTCACGGCGCGCCCCGGCAACCAGCTCCGCCTGACGCCGCTCTGCCTGATTCATTGCTGCACGCGCCTGCGCAAGGCGCGAATCGACCGCTGCGGGATCAAGCCGCAGCAGAAGCTGGCCTTCCGTGACGGCATCGCCTTCGTGGATCGCTACCTCGATGATGGGTTCCTGCGCCTCGGCGACCAGTTCGACCCGGTCGCGTTCCAGTGTGCCAAGCAGGGCCTTGCCGTCAGCACCGCAGGCGGTCATCGCGACTGCCGCGAAAAGGACGAGCGCATGGCTCCCACGCATCATTAGGTGTCTCCTCCCGCGGAATTCACGGATAATATCAAGCATGCGCGCCCGAATCGCCATCGCACTGTGGGCCTGCCTTGCAATTGCGGCAGCTGCGGTGGCCGCCGACGGAGACGACCCGATGATTTCCATCGCAATTCATGGCGGCGCCGGCGTGATCAGCCGCGCCACGATGACCGAGGAGAATGAACGCGCGTACCGCGCCGATCTCGAGCGCGCGCTCGACGCCGGCTATGCGGTACTGGAGGGTGGCGGGACCAGTCTCGACGCAACCGCAGCAGCGGTGCGTATCCTCGAGGATTCGCCGCTGTTCAATGCCGGACTTGGCGCGGTGTTCAGTCACGCCGGCATCAACGAACTCGACGCCGCCATCATGGACGGCGCTACCCTCAAGGCCGGCGCAGTCGCGGGCGTGCGCCATGTCAGGAACCCGATCGACCTCGCGCGCATGGTCATGGACCGCACGTCCCACGTGCTGCTGACCGGCGAAGGCGCCGAGGAGTTCGCACTGGCACAGGGCGTCAAGCTGGTGCCGGGCAGCTACTTCTACACCGAGCGGCGCTGGAAGCAGCTCGAAGACGCCCGGCGCAACGACAAGCTGGCCTCAGCCGACGAGGACATCGGATTCTTCAGCACCGTCGGCGCCGTCGCGCGCGATCGCCAGGGCAACCTGGCCGCCGCGACCTCGACCGGCGGCATGACCAACAAACGTTGGGGCCGCATCGGTGATTCGCCGATCATCGGCGCCGGTACCTATGCGGACAATGCCTCCTGCGCGGTCTCCGCCACCGGCAGCGGCGAGTACTTCATGCGCGCCGTCGTCGCGCACGAGATCTGCGCGCGGGTCCGGCTGACCGGCGCAGGAGCGGCCGATGCGGCGCGTGATGTCGTGCAGGTCATGCTGAAGGAGATCGGCGGGGACGGTGGTGTCATCGTCGTCGATCGCAATGGCGAACTGTCGATGGAATTCAACACCGAGGGTATGTTCAGGGCAGCGCGCGATTCGCGCGGCCGGCGCGAGGTCGCGATCTACTGACCTGCCTTGCTGTCCGGCATGTGCCGCCGGAAATAGCCGGTCTTCATATGCTCGTACTCTTCATGGAGCAACTGTGACCGGTTGCGCCCGGCATCCTTTGCGCCATAAAGCGCCTGATCGGCCAGTTGCAGAAGCCCCGCACTGCTTCTTCTCGCGACTGGCAGCACGCAGGCGATTCCGATACTGATGGTCAACACCGCCGCGGCACTCGAATCATGGTGCGGGATGCCGAGGCCCCGGACCTCTTCAAGCAGTTGTTCCGCGACCTGCGCGGCGTGCTCCTGCGTCGTGTCAAACAGCACGATCGCGAATTCCTCACCACCATAACGCGCGACAAGATCAAGCGGCCGGCGCGCAAATCGCGTCAGAACCACGGCGACCGATTTCATCGCCTCGTCCCCGGCCTGGTGCCCATAACGGTCATTGAATGCCTTGAAATGATCGATATCCGCCATCAGCAGTGCAATGGGCCGGTGTTCGCGCACGCCATCCTTCCAGACCTGGGCGAGATGCTCGTCGAACCGGCGCCGGTTGTAGATGCCGGTCAAGCCGTCGCGTAGCGCCGCTTCGTCCAGCACTTTCGATTCGAGCCAGGCCGTGCGCCTTGTGTGCTCCACGTTATATGCGGTAGTCGCACCGACTGCGATCGCAAGCACGAGCATAAATATGTTGTAGGTCAGTTCCTGCCCGGGCATGGCCAGCAGGAGCGCTCCACCCAGATATGCGGCGGCCGCGATCAGGTTGGTCACGAGGCCCGCCATGAACGGCAGGCCTATCAGGAAATACACGAACATCGTGGCCAGGATCAGCGCTGTAAACGCCTGGTCCTGGCCGTTTTCCCAGGCGCTCAGCACCAGCGCGACGATGGCTACCAATCCGAAGGGAGCGAGGAAGGACACGACCGGGCGGTACAGCCGGCTGCCGTCCCGCAGGAAGGTCACGGTCAGCGCCAGCACGATCGCCGGCAGAAGCACGGCATAGCGCACGAGCTCGACCAGTGGTTCATGGACAATGTGCAGGACGAACCGATCGAGCAGCGCGAACACCGCGACCACCAGCGCACCGATGCCGAGACTTGCCCGAAGGTAGAACAGGCCGTGGCGGAACTGGTCCTGGCGGTAGCTGGATTCGAGCACCGACCGGAAACGCAGCCAAGCGTGGCCGCGCCGCAATTGCTCTGCCGCCGGTGACGCGGCCAGCGTTTCCTGCGGCATGGGCTAGGCGGTCAATCCGCGGTCTTGTTGCCGTCCGCGGAGTCCTGTTCGCGGGCGTCCCTGACACGCGTGCGCCAGATCTCGAAAGGATCCCAGCCATGCGCGGGGCTGGGCTTGTCGATCACCGCGTCGTTCGCAGCTTCCTGCAATTTGCCGCGCTTCAAGAGCGCGGCGAGCGCGTCCTTTGTTCGTTCCATGTGCTTCGCATCCCCGCTTGCAGCGCCGAAGAGGGTGCGCGTGCAGTGCAAGAGAAGTATACGGACTGAAAACCTGCAGCGTCAGGGGATTTCCTAGAAGCTTCGCGTAAGTACCTGATTGGTCTTGAATATATTAAACCAGATTGCCGGCCATGTAGCGCTCGACGAAAGCCCCGAATGGCAGCTTGTCAGCCGCTTCGACCGAGCGCTGTTCCGCCAGCGAGTCTCCGGCCTCGGTTCGCAATTCGGCCAGGCGCCGTTCGTTCGGCTGGTACAGGTCCCGGAAATAGTCTCGCTGCATCCGCGACATGCCGAGCGCCAGCTCGAAGAACGATACGCCCTGGCGGTTCAGTTCATCGAGCAGCCGCGCGGACGGCAGCTGCGAGGGATCCGCGAGCTTGGCGCGCTGAAGCGCGAGCGCATTGGCATACGGTTTCGCATCGTCGCCGGTGTCCAGCAGCTCGCAGATGCCCTGCATCTGGTCGAGTATCTCGGCCGCCCAGTCGGCGAGCGCAAGGGGGCGCGGTTCGGACCACAGCACGAGGCCGGGCTCACGGCCGCGACTGGCAACCAGCACGTGATTGTCTTCGTAATGCGCTGATTCTTCCGCCGACAGCGGTGCGCTGTCGCGCAGCAGGCAGAGCGCCGCAAACGCCTCGAGGAAGCACAGTTTGCGCTGGTTGACACCGACAGGATCGAAAGCGCCGACATCGAGCGAGCGCATCTCCACGTACTGGACGCCGGCGCGCATGAGGGCGCTGGTCGGCCGTTCGCCGGAGTGCGCAACGCGCTTGGGCCGGATGAAGCTGTAGTACTCATTCTCGATCTGCAGCAGGTTGGCATTGAGCTGGCGCCACTCGCCGTCGACCTCGACGCCGTGTGCCTGGTACTCGGGATGCGGCGTTGAGATCAGGCGCGACAGGTCGCGGACGTATTCCTGCAGCGAGTTGACCGAAACATGGACGCCCGCCTGGTTCTTGTTGCGGTAGCCAAGGTCGCTCATGCGCAGCGATGTCGCATGGGGTGCGATCAGCGTGCCGCGACCGCGTGCCTCGAGTTCCGGGGACGGTGCGCGTCCCGCGAAGAATGAACGGCAGACCGCCGGCGAGACGCCGAACAGGTAGAGGATCAGCCAGCCGAAGCGCCGGTAGTTCCGCAGTAACGCGAAGTAGGACTCGTCCATGAAGGGCTGGCCGGTCAGCTTCGATTGGCGGACATGCTGCAGCACGGGCCAGAGTTGTTCCGGAAACGAATAGTTGAAGTGCACGCCCGAAATCGCCTGCATCACGCGCCCGTAGCGCAGCCCCAGGCCGACCCGGTACACGTGCTTCATGCGCCCGATGTTGGAACTGCCGTATTGCGCGATCGGTATCTCGGCATCGCCGCCCAGCACGCACGGCATGCTGGTGACCCACAGCAATTCGTCGCCGATGTACCGGTAAACGAACTGATGGATGTCGCAGAGATACTGCTGCAATTCCCAGGTTTCGGCGAACGGCGGCGTGACGAGCTCGATCAGCGCCTCGGAATAATCGGTCGTGATGTGAGGATTGGTCAGCGCAGAGCCCAGGGCCTGCGGGTGCCCCGATTTCGCGATGTGGCCATCCGGGGTGACGCGCAGCGCCTCGCGCTCGACGCCCTTCAGGCCTCCTTTCAGGACATCCCGTTCGCGGGCATTGATCAGCCCGGAGAGCTGGCTTTCGAATCGGGTGTCTCTGCGTCTGCTGGGCATCGGTCGGGCCATTCTGCGGCTGGCCGCAGCGAACGCAAGTCGGGAGAACCCGGTCCAATGGGCAGGCTTGGTCCGGGGACAGGCTGGCGCTACATTGGGCGGGAAACGCCACCTTCAGCCGGCGTTCACCCGCCCGGGGGCATGTTGGGGTCATGAGGAAATTATCCGCAATCATTACGCTTGCCATTGCCGTGCTCTGGGCCCAGGGCGCGGGCGCGGATTCATTCCGCTGCGGCACGCGCCTCGTCAGCGATGGCGACAGCACCGACAAGGTTGCCGCGCTGTGCGGGCCACCCACCGATATCCGCCGCCATGAAATCCTGCAGCGGCGTGTGCGCTGGTACCGGGGCAGGCCTTTTTACAGTTCACTCGAGCCGGAGCCGGTTCCGATCGAGTACTGGACCTACAACCTTGGCCCGAACAAGCTGATGCGAAGGCTCAAGTTCGAGGACGGCCTGCTGGTCGATGTCGAAACGCTGACCCATGGCTACTATTCAGAGCGGGACGACTGATCCGCTGATCCGGCCGATCCGGCCGGCCGACGACCCCGCCATGGCCGCGATCATCCGCGAGGTCATGACGAGTTTCGGCGCGTGCGGGCCCGGCTACTCCATCAATGACCCCGAAGTGGATGCGATGAGCGCGTACTACCCCGCGCCACGCGCTGCGTTTTTCGTCGTGGAGCAGGCCGGCCGTGTGCTGGGCGGCGGCGGCATCGCGCCGCTCGCCGGCGCGGACGAGGACATCTGCGAGCTGCGCAAGATGTATTTCCTGCCGGCGCTGCGCGGGCGCGGCATTGGTGCGCGCCTGCTGCGCCATTGCCTGGACGCTGCACGCGAGCGCGGCTACCGGCGCTGCTATCTGGAAACGCTGACCGGCATGGACGCAGCGAAACGGCTTTATGCGAAAACGGGATTCAAGCCACTGGGCGGGCCACTGGGCACGGGCGGCCACAGCGGTTGCGACCGGCATTACATGATGGAGATCTGAGCAGCAAATGCACGCCGCGACGTGCGTTCATATCGCCAGGTCAGCAACACCGCACAGGTGAAGAGCCCTGCGATCAGCCCCGACCAGATGCCGGCCGGGCCCACCCCCAGGTGGATGCCGAACCACCACGCCGCGGGAAAGCCGATCATCCAGTAGGCCGAGAAATTCAGCGCCATCGGCACCTTCGCGTCCTTGAAGCCGCGCAGCGCGCCGGCCGCGCCGACCTGAAGGCCGTCGGGTATCTGGAAGATCGCAACGAACAGCAGCAGCCCCGCCGCCAGCGCGCGCACTTCTGGATCCGAGGTATAGGCCGCGGCGATGCCGTGCCGCGCCGCGAGGATAACCAGCGACGACAGCGCCATGATCATGCCGCACATCGCGATGCCGGCCCAGCCGGCGCGGCGTGCAGCGGCAATGTCATGGCGACCCGCCAGATGCCCGACATGGATCGTCGTCGCTGAGTGCAGCGACAGCGGGATCATGAACATCAGCGAGGCGTAGTTGATCGCGATCTGGTGGGCCGCGACGATCTCGGTTCCGAGCGTGCTCATCAGGAGCGCCGCAACCGCGAACAGGCCCCCTTCGGACACTACCGATCCGGCGATCGGCAGGCCAAGCGCCAGAATTTCACGCAGTGCCCGTGGCTCCGGTCGTTCGAAGCGCTCGAACAACTCAAAGCGCGCGTAAATCGCGTGCCGGCGCTGGTAGAGATGCATGGTCGCGAGCATTGACCAGTAAGCAAGCGCGGTCGCGATGCCGCAGCCGGTCGCGCCAAATGACGGGATGCCGAAACTGCCCCGCGTGAACAGCCAGTTGCCCGCGAAATTGACCGACAGGCCGATCAGCGCCGTGTACATCACGGGCCGCGTCCAGCCGATGCCTTCGCTGGCGTAGCGGTGCGCAAGAAAGGCAAGCATCGCCGGCATCCCGAAACACATGGCGTAGACATAGCCAGCCGCGTGTGGAATCGCCCGCGCATCGGTGCCAAACCAGCCGAGCACCGGCACGACGCACAGCAGCCCGCCGACCAGGGGCACGGCCAGCATCTGTGAAAGCCACAACCCCTGCCGGAAATGCCGGCCGACTTCGCGGTCGCGTCCGGCTCCGTAGGCGTGCGCGACGATCGGCGAGATCGACATCAGGATGCCGAGACCGAACAGCCAGAAAATCAGGTAGTAACTGCCCCCGACCGCCACCCCTGCGAGCGGTTCGGGGCCCTGTCTCCCCGCCATGATCGTGTTGGTCAGCTGCATGCCGGCCAGCACCAGGTTGTTGACCGCAAGTGGTCCCGC
>Ga0224510_10001407_pt1 | contig 15921 bp, 23 predicted proteins | sample SF_May12_sed_USG_FD_170161 | JGI IMG/M metagenome (GOLD analysis project Ga0224510, IMG submission 170161) | Sediment microbial communities from San Francisco Bay, California, United States - SF_May12_sed_USGS_4_1 | ecosystem: Environmental > Aquatic > Marine > Sediment | place: USA: California... | reverse complement strand
CACCGCGGCGAGCGTCATCTTCACCGCCCGCAGGATGCGCTCTTCCACCGACAGCTCAGTCTCGCTCACAGGTCCGACCACATGCGGATCAAATTGAGATAAGCGGCATTCACCTGCGCGGTCTCCTCCGCCTCGGGCGCAGCCGCGAGCAGCTTCTCCCGCGCGAGGTTCAACCCATACAGCAGCTCGCGCCGCGCCGGATCGCGCACCAGGCTCTGCACCCACGTCACCGCCACCAGCCGCTCCCCGCGCGTCACCGGGTTCACATGGTGAATGGTGCTCGCCGGATACAGCACCGCATCCCCCGCCGCCTCCTTCACCGAATGCTCGCCCGCCGCCGTGCGGATCACCAGCTCGCCGCCATCGTACGCCCCGGGATCGCTCAGGAACACCGTCACCGCGACGTCCGACCGATACAGCACCCCTCCAGTCCCCATGATCGGATCATCCAGATGCTCGCCATAGGTCATCCCCGGCCGGTAGCGCGCATACAAGGGACTCGCCGCGTGCAGCGGCAGCGCGCCGTTCCGATAGGCAGGATGCCGCGCCAACGCGCCCATCACCAGCCGATCGAGCCGCTCCACGTCGGCGGCGTTGCGATCGCGCTCCTCGTTCTCCTTGACGCGCCGCGCAGCAGCTCCGGCCGACAGCTTCCCGTCCACGAACGGCGCCTCCGCGAGCCAGGAGCGCGCGAGCGCCAGCTCGTCGGGCTTAAGGATGGCGGGAACGATGAGCAGCATGCGGCCTCACGCGAAGCACACCCAGGTGGTGGCAATGTACTTGACCCCGGCCTGCAGCGTGACGCCCCGATGCACGTGCGTCCAGAACGGTGGAAACAAGACGAGCTTCCCCGCGGCCGGCCGCACCAGCACCCCCTGCAGCGGGAACTCCGTCTCCCCGCCCGGCCCGGGCACGTCGTTCAGGTACCAGATGGCCACCATCTGCCGCGCGCTGAACTCGCCCGGCCCCCCGTCCACGTGCCAGTGGTAGTACTCCCCGGGGAGCGTCCTCTGCAGGTTGTAGCCGATGTCCTTGAACTTGTTGGCGGCGAAGAACGGGAACTCCAGCGCAAACACGTTGAACGTGGACACCAGCTGCTGCGCGAGGATGCGGTCGATGTCGCGCCAGTCCTCGCGCCCGCTGATGCGCAGGTCGGTCGAGCGCTTGACCTGCGGCGCGAGCTCGGCGCCCGCGCCGATGCGGCCCGCCACCTGCTGGTCGGTGGACGCTTCGAAGCGCCGGATCGCCTCCGCGCACACGTCGGCCGGCAGCGCGCCCTCCTTCTCGTAGATGAAGGAGAGCGGCTTCACCTCGCGGATGCGCGCGTCGGCGAGCGACATCAGGCGTACAGCAGCTCGGTGTTCTGCATCTCGCCGGCGGCGTCGACGTCCACGCCCACCGCGCCCGGCATGCGCAGCGCAATGTAGGCGGCCATCAGCATGGCGGTGGCCTCGTTGCCCTGCGTGATGCTGGTGAGCAGCCGGTCGGCGACGATCTGGCAGCGCTGCAACCGGTCGGGATTCCCGACGAACTCGCGGCTCATCTGCCAGCCGCGGTCCATGTCGCGATCGAGCTTCGCGTGGAACTCGGCCGAGTCGCGCAGCAGGTCTTCCGGCAGCTCGATGGCGACCACCTGCTCGCCGATGACGACCCTGAATTGCATAATATCGACCTCGTTACAGTCTATACAGGAGCACGTGTCATGGGCAGCCCCTACTACGACGCCATCGACCAGATGCAGAAGAAGAAGGTCGACCCCGAGTACATCAACGGCTGGGCGTCCGGCTTCCTGCACAACCCCAAGCGCGAGGAGCAGCGCGTGAGCGAAGCCTACGACGCGGGCTACGCCGCTGGCCTGGAGAAGAAGACCGGCGGCTTCGAGGCCTGGATCAGGAAGTAGCGCGCTCCGCGGCCGCGCGCCACTTCGCGGCCTCGGCGGGATCGGCGCCGACCCCGAGGCCCTTCTCGTACATGGTGGCGAGCATCGACTGCGAGCCCGCGAGCCCCTGCTCGGCGGCCTTGCGGAACCAGCGCGCAGCTTCCGCCGCATCGGCCCTGGTGCACTCGCCCTGGAAGTACATGAACCCCAGGCCGTGCTCGGCGAGCGCGTAGCCCTGCTCGGCGGCGGCGCGCATCCACTTCACGGCGTTGGCGCAGTTCTTCACCACGCCCAAGCCCACCTGCGCCATGATCGCCACGCGGTACTGCGCCTCGGGCACGCCGCGCTCGGCGAGCGGCTGCAAGAGCTGCATGGCGCGCGCGAACTCCTTCGCCTCGAACGCGGCGATGCCGCTCGCCATCTCCATATCCGGTCCTGACATCACGTCCTCCGGCGACTATTATCCTCGACATGGCCATCATCAGCAGCCGCCCGCAGATCGCGCTTGTGAAAACCCGCTGGCGCAAGAAGGGCGCGCGCACCGTCGAGGAGCGCGCGGGTGTCATCGGCGCCAACGTCTGGAAGATCGCGCTCGAGGTCTTCAAGCACATGGAGAAGGAGGGCTTTCGCTTCGGCTCCGACCGCCTCACCACCGAGGTGATCTCGGAGTTCATCGCCTTCCTCGTGCAGCTCGCCGACCGCGCGGTGTACGGCAGGCTCGCCGAGGACGAGCGCGCCGCGCTCATCGGCGCGGTGGTACGCCACCTCGCGGCGACCATGGAGAACAACCAGCAGGATCTCTTCGGGCCCGGCGAGTACCGCAAGCCCTTCATCGACCTGCTGAACGCGCGCTTCGGCGAATACGCGGGGTTCGAGTACCGCGACGGCGAGCCGGGCTACCCCTGCCTGCGCTTCTTCGCCGGCAAGGTGGCCGACGCGATGGCGAGCGGCGACAACAAGTGGGTGGTCGAGCAGATGATGGACATCGAGGCGCCGGAGATGGTGCGCCTGGTCAGGAAGCTCGTGGAGCAGGCGGCGGCAGCAGAGCCTCCAGCGCCGCCTCGCGCTCCGCGGGAGTGAGCGCCAGCAGCCGGCGCGAAGTCTCCAGCCAGCGCTCGCGCCCCTCGCGCACCGCCCGCCACAGCCGCTCCGCCGACCCGCTGCGCGCGTAGTCCTCGTAGGCCTCCAGCGCCTGCGGAAAGAGCTGGCGGCGCAGCGCGTCGAAAGTCGCGAAGTGGAAGTGCAGCGCGGGCGCATTGCCGCGCTCGAGCAGCGCCGGCAGCGTAGACAGGCAATCGGCCAGCAGGTCGCGCACCGCGCGCATCGCGATCTCCGCGCGCGTGGCCGAGGCCGCGAGCGCCATCTCGCCCCAGGCCGCGCCGAGCAGATCCCCGGCGCGCGCCTCGCCGATCTCGTGCAGGATCATGGATTCGGTCTCGTTCTCCGCCATGCGCGAGAGAGCGCGCTCCGGATCGGCGATGAAGTCGTAGCCCGCCAGCACGCGCGCCATGGCCCCGCCCTGCTTGCGCCACTGCCACTCCTCGATTCTCTCCCACAGATAGCGGCGCACCGACTCCAGGCGCAAGAAGACGGTCCGTCCCTGCAGCATCGCCGGCGGCGCGGCGAGCTCGCGCGCGTACTCGCAGGAGGACACGCAGATGGTGAGACCCTCGCGCTCCTCGATGCGCTCGAGCACGCCGAGGAAGAACACGGGCTTGCCCATGCGGCCGTAGCCCGCGCCGTAGACGCCGCCCTGGGGCAGGAGCTCGCGGTTCGCGGCCGCGGCCTCGAAGGGGTCGAGCGCGCCGGCGCCGAGCGGCAGCGGCTCGAACTGGCTTTCCTCGATGTCCTGCCAGGACTGCTCGCGCGACTTCAGCCACTCGCCCAGCTCGTCTTTCGGCAGGGCGCGCCCGAACGGCAGCTCGTTCTCCCAGCGGTAGTACTCGCGCATCTTCAGCAGGAAAGTGCACATGCCGTAGTCGCCCGCGTGGCGCGCATCCGATATATCGCAGTTGCGCTGCACGGCCTGCGCGAGCTCGGGAAGATGGCGTAGCATCATGGCAAGACTATATTCACTCTAGCACCACCCGGCATGGCCAAGTCCGCCAAACCCAAGCCCCACGTCACGCTCGACATGAAGGGCGCCGCCTGCCCGGGGCCGCTGCTCGGCGCGCGCCGCGTGCTCGACGACCTGCTCGCCGGCGAAGTGCTGCTGCTCATCTCCGACTGCCCCGGCACCAAGGACGACCTGCAGTCCTGGCCGAAGTACGCCGACGTCGAGATCCTGAAGACCGAGAAGCTGGCGCGCGGCGGCACCGCGTACTACATCCGCAAGGGCAAGGCGCAGCGCGTGTCGGCCAACGCGGTGCTCGACATGCGCGGCACCACCTGCCCCGGCCCGGTGATCGAGGCGCGGAAGCTGCTGAACGGCATGCGCAAGGGCGAGGTGCTGCAGCTGATCAGCGACTGCCCCGGCATCCGCGCGGACGTGCGCAGCTGGGTGAAGGCCACCGGGCAGGATCTGGCCGACGCGCGCGAAAGCGCGCCCGGCGAATACGTGTTCCACATCCGCAAGCGCTGAGGACGACATGACGAGCCTGATCGACGAAATCCGCGCCGGCGGCGCGCCCGCCGCCCCGGACCCGGCGTTTCCCCACGCGCCGGAGGGCTGGACGCGCGCGCGCGCGCTCGAGACCGCGAAGCAGGAGGGGCTGCAGCTCGGCGACGAGCACTGGACGGCGCTGCGCGCGCTGCAGGAGTACTACGCCAGGCACGAGACGCCCGGGGTCAACATGCGCGAGCTGCACGACGCGCTGGACGAGAAATTCCACGCCCGGGGCGGCATCCGGCACCTGTACGCGCTGTTTCCCGGCGGCCCGATCGCGCAGGGCTGCCGCATCGCGGGACTGAAGGCGCCGGCGGGCGCCCTCGACAGGGGATTCGGCAGCGTCGCCTGAAAAATGGGGTCAGATCAAGATTTCCGTGCGCGCACGGAAATCTTGATCTGACCCCATTTTCTTACTTGCGCTTCAGGAAGAAGACGAATTCCTTGTCGGCTTCGGACTGCGAGAGCAGCTCGTTGCCGGTCTGCTTGGCGAACGCCTGGAAATCCTTCACCGAGCCCGGGTCGGTGGCGACGATCTTGAGCACCTGGCCCGAGGCCATGTCGGTGAGCGCCTTCTTGGCGCGCAGGATGGGGAGCGGGCAATTGAGCCCGCGGGCGTCCAGCTCTTTGTCGAAGTTCATGGGCAAATCCTAGTCTTTCGTTCCGTCGATGTCATCAGCCGAAGCGCGCGAGCAGCTCGGCCACCTCTTCGGCGCGCGTGCCGCGCGCCTTGCCGCCCTGGGGCGGCTCCTGGCGGATCATGCACGACACCATCTCGTAGAAGGCGCGGTCGAGCGCCTTGCGCGCGGCGGCGAGCTGCTGCGCGATGTCGCCGCAGGGCTCGTCCTCGCCGATCATGCGGCGCACGGCGCGCACCTGGCCTTCGACGCGCGCCAGGCGCGCGTCCATCGCCTTCTTCATCTCCTCGTCGTGCATGACCGGCTTCGCCATGGCGCGCAATATACACCGGCCGGTATATGCACAGGCCTTCCCCGCATATGGTGCGCCGCCGCATAAGAATTGGCCACACCGCCATCAGAGGAAACATTTGGCGCATACTCCCGCCGAGTATTAGCGTTCACCCCGAGGAGTGACCATGTCCGACGCATCCGATCTCGACCGCCTGATCAACGAGCGCCTCGACGCGCTGCTGCCCAAGAAGCTCGCCGAGCTGCGCGAGAAGCAGACGCCGTCGCTGTGCATGATCGCCACCAAGGGCACGCTCGACTGGGCGTACCCGCCGTTCATCCTCGCCTCCACCGCCGCGGCGCTGGGCTGGAAGGTGTCCATCTTCTTCACCTTCTACGGCCTCGGCCTGCTGAGGAAGGACATCAGCGACCTGAAGATCAGCCCGCTCGGCAACCCGGGCATGCCGATGAAGATGCCGTTCGGCCCCGACTGGTTCAAGGGCATCAACTGGAACATCCCGAACGCGGTGCAGGGCATCGTGCCGGGCTTCGAGAACATGGCCACCATGTTGATGAAGCAGACCATCCACAACAAGGGCGTGGCCGGCATCGAGGAGCTGCGCGCCGCGTGCATCGAGAACGGGGTCGAGCTGATCGGCTGCCAGATGACGGTGGACCTGTTCGGCTACTCGCCGTCCGATTTCATCACCGAGGTGAAGGAGTACTGCGGCGCCGCGACCTTCCTGCCGAAGGCGCGCGACGCGGACGTCAGTCTGTTCATCTAGGCCTATAGGGGAAAGACCATGAGGAAGCTACTGCTCGCCGCCGCGGCCACGGCCGTTCTCGCGCCGGGCGCCGCATTCGCCACCACCGGCTACTTCGCGCACGGCTACGGCATCAAGGCCAAGTCGATGGGCGGCGTCGGCATCGCGCTGCCGCAGGACGCGCTCGCGCCGGCGACCAACCCGGCGGGCATCGCGTTCGTCGGCAACCGCATCGACCTCGGCGCGGAGTGGTTCACGCCCGACCGCGGCGCGTCGATCACCGGCAGCGGCGCACCGGGCGCCAACGGCACCTACGACGGCAACGACACGAAGAGCTTCCTCATTCCCGAGTTCGGCTACAACCGCGTCATCAACCCGAACTGGACGTTCGGCGTGGCGGTGTACGGCAACGGCGGCATGAACACCGACTACAAGACCAATCCCTTCGCCGCGTTCGGCGGCACCGGCTCGGCGGGCGTGGACCTCATGCAGCTGTTCGTCGCGCCTACGGTCGCCTGGAAGAGCGGCAACCACGCCATCGGCGTTTCGCTCAACCTCGCCTACCAGCGCTTCAAGGCGGAAGGGATCCAGGGCTTTGCGATGTTCTCCGCCAGCCCCGGGAACGTGAGCAACAACGGCTACGACGACTCCACGGGGGTCGGCGTTCGCATCGGCTGGACCGGGCAGGTGTCGCCCACGGTGACGCTCGGCGCCACCTACCAGAGCACGACCAAGATGGGCGAGTTCGACAAGTACAAGGGCCTGTTCGCCGACCAGGGCGACTTCGACATTCCCGAGAACTACGGCCTGGGCATCGCCTGGAAGGCGACGCCGGCGCTGACGCTCGCGGCCGACGTGCTGCAGATCAACTACAGCGACGTCGCGTCGGTCGGCAACACGGCGGACTGCCTGTTCATGGGCGCCTGCCAGCTCGGCGGCAGCAACGGCCCGGGCTTCGGCTGGCAGGACACGACGGTGTTCAAGATCGGCCTCGCCTACGAGATGAAGCCGGGCACGACGCTGCGCGCCGGCTACGTCAAGCTCGACCAGCCCATCCCGGCGAGCCAGACGTTCTTCAACATCCTCGCCCCCGGCGTGGTGGAAGACCACCTGACGCTCGGCCTGACCGTGGCGACGTCGAAGACGGGCGAGCTGACCGTGATGTACATGCACGCCTTCGAAAAAGAGGTCAACGGCTCGAACTCGATCCCCATGGCCTTCGGCGGCGGCAACGCGAACCTGCGCATGTCGCAGGACTCGCTGGGCGTCGCCTACGGCTGGAAGTACTGAGCGCTGGCTAGAACACAGGCCGTCCTGCTCGACCTGGACGGCACGCTGCTCGACACCGCGCCCGATCTCGCGGACGCGGCCAACGCGATGCTCGCCGGGCTGGGGCTGAAGCCCCTCGCGGCGGGCGTCGTGCGCGGCTTCATCGGCCGCGGCATTCCGTACCTCGTAGAGCGCTGCCTGGCCGAAGCCGGCCTGCCGCTCGCCTGCGCGCAGCTCGAGCCCGCGCTGCGCAGCTTCGGCGACCACTACCGCGCGTTCAACGGCCGCTCGAGCCGGCCCTTTCCGGGCGTGCTCGAGGGGCTCGAGCATATGCGCCAGGCCGGCCTCAAGCTCGCCTGCATCACCAACAAAGCGCAGGCCTTCACGATGCCGCTGCTGGCGGCTTGCGGCGTGGCTTCCCTGCTAGATGCGGTGGTGACGGCCGACCAGGTGGGGCGGCGCAAGCCCGATCCGGCGATCTGCCTTCACGCCTGCCGGCAACTGCAGGTCGGGCCCGGCGACGCCGTCGTGATCGGCGATTCGGCGAACGACGCCGAATCAGGACGCGCCGCCGGTTGCCGCGTGGTGCTCGTGACCTACGGCTACGGCGAAGGCCGGGACGTGCGCGAACTGGGCGCGGATGGCGTGGTGGATTCCTTCGCCGCCGCCGTAAAGTGGGCCGCTGCCTGATGCGCACATAAAATATTTCGCTTCATTCCCGGGCATGACGTGTTCATCATGAGCGTTCCCCCGAGGCATTTCCCAAGGAGAGAGGAGACCCGTCCCATGAAAATCATCAAGGTACTTTCCGCACTGCTGTTCGCCGTCGCTCTTGCGTCGCCGTTCGCCGCGCAGGCCGACGGCGCCAAGGAGCGCCTGGTACTGCAGGTGAGCGACAACGACCCCGCGAAGTGGAACCTCGCGCTGAACAACGCCGAGAACGTGCAGGAAGCTTTCGGCAAGGACAATATCCAGGTGGAGATCGTGGCCTACGGCCCCGGGCTGAACATGCTCAAGGCGGATTCCAAGGTCGCCCCTCGCCTCAACAAGGCGCTCGACCAGAGCGTCGGCCTCATCGCCTGCGGGAATACCATGCAGAAGATGAAGGTCACCAAGGCTGACCTCACCGGCGGCGTACAGGTCGTTGACGGCGGGCTCGTGCACATCATGAAGCGCCAGAAGGAAGGCTGGAACTACATCCGGCCCTGAACGCTAGCTAGCGCTGCCCGACGGCCTCGCGCGCGATGCCGTCGAGCAGTTGCTCGACTTCCTTCAGCGCCGCCTTGGACGCCGCGGACCCGTCCGGGCGCCACGGCCGGCGGTAGGCGACGTGCACGGTGCCCGGATCCTGCGCCGTGGCGTACACCATGATGCTGTACGGGCAGAGCGCCGCGTTCGCGGCGTCCGCCTCCATGGTCTTGCGCGACAGCCGGGCGCTGCAGAACACGAACGCCTGCGCGTCGGCGTAGAGCTTCTTCGCCGAGCCGACGTCCTTGCCGGTGCGCTCGAGCATGCGGTTGACGAAGGACTGGTAGTCGATCACCAGCCCCTTGCCCTCGATCGCGGCCTTGAGGTCGTCGCGCACGTCGTCGAACTTCGCGCGTTTGGAGTAACTTACGACGGGATGCGGATCTGCCATGGGCCCCTCCTTTGATGGGTGCAGGCTAGCGCCGCGGCGGAGAGACGTCATGATCAGGATCAAAGGCCTCGCAGCCGCCTTGTGCCTCGCCCTGCTCGCCGGGCAGGCGGCGGCGCAGGCTCCCTGGACCACGACCCGGTACCCGCAGGACATCGCCAAGTGGTGGTGGGACGACGGCTGGTGGGAGCAAGGCAAGATCCCGGGCGCCGCGAACCACGAGGTGGGGGCGCGCGCCGCCGGCTACCGCAGCGGCGACGTCGAGGTCCCGGTCGAGATCTTCGCGCCCAAGGGCGCGGGGCGCTTCCCGGTGGTGGTCTTCCTGCACGGGCGGCGCGGCGTCGATCCGGTGACGCGCCTCGTGCCGCTGCGCCTCGCCGCGCGCGGCTTCACGGTCGTCGCCCCGGACCTGTACGCCGGGCGCTTCATCGCCCCCTACCCCATCCGGCACGACGAGGCGCTGGAGGAAGACGCGGCGCGTGCGATCGACTTCGCGCTCGCGCTGCCCGAAGCGCGCGGCCAGGCGAAGACCTGCATCGTGTCGCACACGCGCGGCGGCTACTACTCGCTGAAGGCGCTGGTGACCAAGGGGCGCCAGGCGAAGACCGCGTGCTACCTCTCCTACTACCCGCACTGGCAGCATCCCGAGGCGCCCGAGCCGGAGCAGGTCTACCGCTACGCCCCGGAGGTGGACGCGCTCACGCTGCCGGTGCTGGTCTTCTTCGGCGAGCACGAGCAGTACCAGCGCGCGCGCCCGATCCTCGCCGGCATCGAGTCGCTGCAGCAAAAGACGCGCGATGCGCGCGTCCTCGTCTATCCCGGCGTAGGCCGGGCGTTCGACTTCCGCCCGCGCGAGGTGCGCAGCTTCGCCGACGACCTCGCGGCGAAAGATGCGATGCAGCGCTCGGCGGAGTTCATCCGGAGGCACCTGCCATGAAATCGATATCGCTGCTCCGTTCGATTGCCCTCACCGCGCTGCTCGTCAGCACCAGCGCCGCGGCGCAGGTCGCGAAGGTGGTCTGGCACGTGGACTTCGCCGATGCCCGCCGGCTGAGCGCGATGATCCAGAACGTGAACAACATGGTGACCACCTACCAGGGCAACCTCGAGGACTACGAGGTGCACGTCGTGTTCCTCGCGGGCGGCATCCGCTTCGTCACGACCGATCCGCTCAAGGGCACGCCGTTCGCGGAGGACGACGCCTTCCGCAAGGCGCGGCCGGACCTGATCACGCGGCTGCAGCAGCTGCGCAACCTGCACAAGGTGAAGCTCGAGCTGTGCGAGATCACGCGCGAGCAGCTCAACCTGCCCAAGGACAGGATCATCGAGGGCGTCGCGCCGGTGCGCTCGGGCGTAGTGCGCATCGCCGAGCTGCAGGCGAAGGGCTACGCCTACCTGAAGGTCGAGTAGCTTAGCGCCGGCCGAACGCGCGGTCGGCCAGGTCGCCGTAGAAGCGGCGGCAGATCTGATAGCGCCGCTCCTGCTCATCGAGATCCGCGGGCAGCGAGGCTTCGACGAGCTGGCGCGCGGTCTCGAACATATCTGCGCACATGCGCACGCGCTCCGCAGGCGCGAGCGCCTCCAGGCGCTCGCGCACCAGTCGGCGGAAATCAGGTGTCGTGTCGTCCATGCAATGAGGATTCCAGCAGCTCGCCTACGGACAATTCCCTGGCGCAGCTGCGAAGATAGGCTTCATCAACCCCGGCCGCAAGCAGCGCCCTGACATCGCGCATCTGCAGCTCGGAGCCGGACTCCTTCGCCCACGCCAGCTTCGAGAGGATCAGATCTTCCCGGCTGACGATCCAGGCCTCGAACCCAGGCAACGTCACGCGCCTGCGGCGCTCGAACTCGCCGCGCCGGTACGCCGTGTCTTTGCGCACGATGAAGTCGAGCTTCACGACCTTGCCCAAGTGAAGAACGTTGAACATCGTCCGCGTCGCAATCGCGCGCGCGACGTCTTCCTCCGACACGTAGTAGTCCGGCGCGAATAGCGCCGCGATCGACCCCGGGTCGCGATGCACCAGCTCGACCACCAAGTCCACGTCGCGCGTCATGCGCGGCTCGGCGTAGTAGCTCAGGGCGACCGATCCGGTCAGCATGTAGGCGATGCCCGCGCGCTCCAATCGCGCGACGGCATCCTGCAGCACTTCGAGCTCGGCGCTCACGGCGCCTATCCTAGCGCGGCAGCGCGCTTAGGCGATCGCCTGGTAGTACAGGTTCTGCGGGTGCTTCGCCTCGGCGAAGAAGTACCAGCGCTCGGCGAGCAGGCCGACGTACTGCGCGAGGAAGGCGACGAGCGGCTGGCCCGCAAGGAGCAGCAGCGCGGGGACGGGAAACACCAGCGCAAGACACGTCCAGCGCGCCGCACGCACCACTTCCCGCGGCCGGCCGTGAAAGAACTCGCGCGTGTTGAACGAGCCGCCCATCGCGCCTTGCGCGATCTGCGTGATCTTCGGGTGCTTGACGCCGATGGCGGTGGCGAGCGTGGACTTGGGCCGCAGGCGCGCGTTGCGCGCGAGCGACGCGAGCCGCCCGAGGTAGGCGAGCGCGCCCACGACGAGTGCGGCAATCGCGGAGGCTCGTGCAAGCTCGGGATGCAGCCACGCGGCGAGCGCCGCCGCGAGCGTCAGCCCGGAAGCGCAGCCGAGCAGGATGAAGTTGACGACCGTGAGCGGCGTGCGCCACTCCTGCAGGAACGGCAGGCAGGCGTAGATCATCCCCGTGCACACGAAGAGCGCGAGGCACGCAGCGACGCCGGCCCAGCCGACGGCCGGGTCCTGCGTCCAGCCGTAGGCGGCGGCGAGCGCCATGAACAGCGGCAGCGCGATCACCTCGCGCGACAGCCACGACGTGCGCCACTTGGCCGCCGAGCGCCAGGCGCGCTCGGGGCGGCCGAGATGGAAGAACGAGGCGGCAAGCCCGGCGGCGAGCAGCGCGAGCGAGAGCACGATGCCGATGCGCATCAGCGGCGCCGGCGCCTGCGCCGCGAACAGCGCGAGGTACAGCCCCTGCCCCGCGCCGATCAGCGTCGTGAGCAGGACCACCGACCAGGCCGGGTTCATGCGCCTACCAGCTCGTCACGTCGTCGAGCGCGGGCGCGTCGGGCGACGGGCGCGGCAGCCGGCCGTCCACCTTGAGCGGATTGTCGTGCCGCTCGAGCTCGTCCGCGTGCAGGCGCTTCCCGGTCTTCCGGCGCGGCAGGTAGTGGTTCGCCGGATGCGTGCCCCACTCGGGCATCAGCGCGTAGCCGCCCTGCTCGCGAATCGCGCGCGAGGCCTCCGACTCCGGGTCGTGGATGTCGCCGAACAACCGCGCGCTCGTGGGGCAAGCGAGCACGCAGGCGGGCTTCCTCTCGGCCTCCGGGAGCTTCGCGTCGTAGATGCGATCCACGCACAGCGTGCACTTCTTCATCACCTTCTGCTCGCCGTCCACCTCGCGCGCGCCGTACGGGCAGGCCCACGAGCAGTACTTGCAGCCGATGCACTTGTCGTAGTCCACCAGCACGATGCCGTCCTCGGCGCGCTTGTAGGAGGCGCCGGTCGGGCACACCGGCACGCACGGCGGGTCCTCGCAGTGCAGGCACGATTTCGGAAAATGCACCGTCTCCGTATTCGGAAACTCGCCCACCTCGAAGGTCTGCACGCGGTTGAAGAACGTCCCCGTCGGATCGGCGCCGTAGGCGTTCTGGTCGGTGAGCGGGCCGGCGGCGCCTTGCGTATTCCACTCCTTGCAGCTCGTCACGCAGGCGTGGCAGCCCACGCACACGTTGAGATCGATCACCAGCGCGAGCTGCTTGCTCATTGGGGGTAAATCCTCACGCGCACGTCGTACCAGCCCGCCTGCCCCGTGACCGGGTCGGAATTGGACGTATCCCCGGGCAGCGTGTCGCTGATCAGGTGATTGAGGATGAAGCCCTTGGTGAACTCGTTCGCGTCGGGTGCGAGCGCCCAGGCGCCCGGGGACTTGCCGATCGCGTTCCAGGTCCACACGGTGCCGGGCTCTACGGCCTCGCTGTGGCGGCCCATGCAGCGCACCTTGCCCCATTGCGACTCGACCCACATCCAGGCGCCGTCGGCGATGCCCGCGTCCTGCGCGGTGCGCGGATTGACGAACAGGTAGTTGTGCGCGTGGATCTGGCGCAGCCACGCGTTCTGCGAGTCCCACGAGTGGTACATGGCCATCGGCCGCTGCGTGATCGCGGCGAGCGGGTACTTCTCCAAGTCGGTGGCCAGCGTCTCGAGCGGCGCGGAATAGAACGGCAGCGGATCGAAGTGGGTGGCGACGCGCTGCGCGAGCTCGGGCGGCGGGCGGCGACCCGGCCACTTGCCCTGCGCCGCGAGGCGGAATTTCTGCAGCACCTCCGAGTACAGGTGCACCAGGATCGGCTCGCCGTAGCGCCGCAGCCGCATGCGCTGCGCCCACTCCATGTAGCCGCGGTTCCAGTTGCGCATGTAGCGGTACGAGGGCGCCAGCTCGTAGCGGAAGACGCAGTTGTTCTTCTCGTACATTTCCCATTGCCGCGGGTTGGGCTCGCCAAGCAGCGCCTTCGAGCCGTCGGCGCCGCGCCAGCCAGCGAGGAAGCCGATGCCCGAGCCGGGCTCGGTCTCGTGGCGCACGATGAAGTCCGGGTAGTCGCGGTACTTGCGCGCGCCGCCAGCGTCGACGAACGCGGGCAGCTTCAAGCGGCTGGCGAGCTCGATCAGCACTTCCTGGAACGGCTTGCACTCGCCCTTGGGCGGCACCACCGGGATGCGCACCGAGTCCACGGGGCCGTCGAACTCCGAGATCGGCCGGTCGAGCATGGACATCACGTCGTGCCGCTCGAGGTAGGTGGTGTCGGGCAGCACGAGGTCGGCGAACGCGGTCATCTCCGACTGGAACGCGTCGCACACCACGAGGAACGGGATCCGGTACTCGCCGTCCGCGCCCTTGTCGTTCAGCATGCGGCGCACTTCATCCGTGTTCATGGTCGAGTTCCACGCCATGTTCGCCATGAAGATCATCAGCGTGTCGAGCCGGTACGGGTCGCCGCGCCACGCGTTGGTGATCACGTTGTGCATCAGGCCGTGCACCGAGAGCGGGTACTCCCAGGAAAAGCCCTTGTCGATGCGCACCGGCTTGCCGTCCGCGTCCACGAACAGGTCCTCGGGCGAGCCGGGCCAGCCGAGCGCGAGGCCGGCGAGCGGCTTGCCCGGCTGCACGCCCTCGGGCCCCGTCGGGGTCTTTGCCGAAGGCGGAATGGCGCGCGGAAACGGCGCCTTGTGCCGGAAGCCGCCCGGGCGGTCTATGGTGCCGAGCAGGCTCATCAGGATGCCGAGCGCGCGCACGGTCTGGAAGCCGTTCGAGTGCGCGGCGAGCCCGCGCATGGCGTGGAACGCCACCGGGTTGCCGGTCACGGTCTGGTGCTCGTTGCCCCAGCAGTCGGTCCACGCGATCGGCAGCTCGATCTTCTCGTCGCGCGCGGTGACGCCCATCTCGTGCGCGAGGCGCCGGATGGTCGCGGCCGGGATGCCGGTGATGCCCTCGGCCCACTCGGGCGTATGCGGCTGCACGCGCTCGGCGAGCAGCTGGAACGCCGGCTGCACGCGCGTGCCGTCGGCGAGCCGGTACGAGCCGAACAGCCGCGGGTCCGCGCCCGGCGTGTGGCTGAGCACCGCGCGGCCGGAGTGGCGATCCCACCACAGCTGGTTCTGCGGATAGAGCGGATTGTCCGGCTCGACGTCCTCGTCCACCGCGAGCAGGCCGTGGCGCGCCGAGGCCGGGTCGGTGACGACGAGCTGCCCGCCGTTCGTGTAGCGCGCGACGAACTCGCGGTCGTACAGCCCCTGCGCGATCAGCTCGTGGTTGAGCGCGAGCAGCAGCGCGCCGTCCGTGCCCGGGCGGATCGGCACCCACTCGTCGGCGATCGCCGAGTAGCCGGTGCGCACCGGGTTCACCGAGATGAAGCGCCCGCCGTCGCGCTTGAACTTCGAGATCGCGATCTTGAGCGGGTTGGAGTGATGGTCCTCGGCGGTGCCGAGCATGACGAACAGCTTCGCGCGCTCGAGATCCGGGCCGCCGAACTCCCAGAACGAGCCGCCGATCGTGTAGATGAGCCCGGCGGCCATGTTCACCGAGCAGAAGCCGCCGTGCGCGGCGTAGTTCGGCGTGCCGAACTGGCGCGCGAACAGGCCGGTGAGGGCCTGCATCTGGTCGCGCCCGGTGAACAGCGCGAACTTCTTCGGGTCCGTGGCGCGCATCGCCGCGAGGCGCTTCTCCAGCATGGCGAACGCCTCGTCCCACGAGATCGGCTCGAACGCGCCGGCGCCGCGCTCGGCGCCGGCCTTGCGCCGCAGCGGGCGCGTCAGCCGCGCGGGCGACTTCTGCTTCATGATGCCGCTCGCGCCCTTCGCGCAGATCACGCCCTTGTTCAGCGGATGCGCAGGGTTGCCCTCGATGTAGCGCACTTCGCCGTCGCGCAAGTGCACGCGGATGCCGCAGCGGCACGCGCACATGTAGCAGGTGGTGGTCTTCACTTCGGTGGACATGCCGTCCCATTGTCCGGCCGCTTCCGGGAGGGTGGCAACGAGCGGATACTGATGCCGGTATAAGGCAGCTGCGCCGCACGGCTTATCGGCGCTCGGCTAAGATGCGCCCGTGAAAATCTGCATCGTCTCTGACAGCCACGACCGCGCCGACGCGCTCGCGCAGGCGGTGGGCGAAGCGAAGGCGCGGGGCGCCGAAGCCGTGATCCATTGCGGCGACCTGATCGGCGCGCAGACGGTGAAGCCCGCGCTGGCGCATGGCCTGCCGGTGCACCTGATCCACGGCAACAACGTCGGCGATACGCAGGCAACGCACCGGCAGTCGCGCGCGAGCGG
>Ga0224510_10001406_pt1 | contig 15925 bp, 11 predicted proteins | sample SF_May12_sed_USG_FD_170161 | JGI IMG/M metagenome (GOLD analysis project Ga0224510, IMG submission 170161) | Sediment microbial communities from San Francisco Bay, California, United States - SF_May12_sed_USGS_4_1 | ecosystem: Environmental > Aquatic > Marine > Sediment | place: USA: California... | reverse complement strand
ATGCCGGTGGTGACCTCGTCATGGACGGGCCGGCGCCCGACGGCGGCCCGTGGCGGATCGCGATCGAGGACCCGGCGGGCGGGAGCGATCCGGTCGCCGTGTTCGAGGTGCGCGACGGCGCCGTGGCAACGTCCTCGATCCGGATCCACAGCTGGCAGACGTCGTCCGGGGAGACCGTCCACCACGTGATCGATCCGGAGACGGGACACCCGGCGGGCGGCGGCCTCCGCTCGGTGACGGTTGCCTGGCCGGACCCTGCCTGGGCGGAGGTCTGGACGAAGTCGCTCTTCGTCGGCGGCGCATGGACGATCGCCAGCGAGGCCGAGGCCGCCGGCCTGGCCGCCTGGTGGGTGGACGGCGAGGGCCGGCTCGGGATGACCGAACCTGCACGGACGATGACCATCTGGTCCTGAGCCGCTGACGGGCGTCCGGCTCCGCTACGCTCGCCAGATGCCGCCCCGCCGCCGTGGGCCCGGCGGATCGTCCCGTCGCTACACTCGACCGATGGGTCGAGCGTGGTCGTCGGTGCTCCTCGGTGTCCTTGGTGTGGGTGCGTTCCTCGCCGGGATGGAACTGATGATCACGGCGGTCGCGCTCCCCGCGATCGTCAACGACATCGCCGACTGGACCGAGCTCCGGCGAGCGTCCTGGATCATCAACGGCTACCTCCTCGTGTACATCGTGGCGATGCCGCTCGCGGGCCGGCTGGCCGACCTGTACGGCGCGCGACGCCTGTTCCTCGGCGCGCTCCTCCTCTTCACCGCCGGTTCCGCGCTCGCCGGCCGCGCCCAGTCGCTCGATGAGCTGATCGTGGCCCGGCTCGTTCAAGGCCTGGGCGGTGGTGTCCTGATCCCCGTCGCGACGGCCGGCGCCTCGCACCTCTTCGACGGCCACGCCCGGCCACGGGCGCTGGGGATCGTCGGGGCCCTCACCTTCCTCGGGATGGCGGCCGGTCCGTTCGTCGGGGCCGCGATCCTGGGTGCGTTCCAACCCGGCACCGCCCTCGCGCGCCTCGGCCTCGAGGGCACGCCCCTCGCGACCGTGCTCGACCCGGCCTGGCGATGGGTGTTCTACGTGAACGTCCCGATCGGGTTCGCGCTCGGCGCCGTCGGCTGGGCGATCGACTGGGACACGCCCCACCGGCCGGGCCGGGTCGACGTGCCGGGCGCCCTCGTGTTCACGGTCGCCCTGGGCGCCGCGGTCGTGGGCCTGACCCTCATCGGGAGCACGGGCGAGATCGCGGGACAAGGGCCGGACATCGTGGTTCCGGCACTTCTCGCGACCGCCGGCCTGCTGACGCTGGTCACGATCGCGCTGGGCCTGCGCCGTCCCGATCCGTTCATCGATCCGCGCCATTTCCGGATCCCCGCGTTCGGTTCCGCGGCGGGCGTATCGCTGCTCACCGGCTACGGGTTCGCGACGGCGATCATCGGCGGTGCGGTGTTCGTCGACCGCGTGCTCTACGCCGGCCCGGACGACCAGAGGATCGCCCTGGGCGCGCTCGCCGGGGCCACCGCGGTTGGAGCGCTCGTCTCGGGGCTCCTCCTGCGTGTGATCGGCATGCGCGCGGTCACGATCGTGGGCCTCCTGGCGAGCGCCGCGGCCCTGGTCCAGGCGGCGCGCTGGTCGCCCGCCACCTCGATCGAGGAGGTCGCCGCCGCGCTCGCGGTGTTCGGTGCGGGATTCGGGTTGACGGTCACCCCGCGCTCCACGGCCGCGGTCGAGGCCGTGGGTCGGCGAGCTTACGGCGTCGCCTCGGCGACGGTGACGGTGGCCCGCATGGTCGGGATGTCGCTCGGGCTCGCGATCCTCACGGCGTACGGCTCGACGACGATCGACCGCCTCTCGGCAGAGGTCTACGCGACGCCCGATGCCTACAAGGCCTTCGTTCCGGTCGAGCTCCGCGACCGGCCGCTGCGCGACGGGCTCGTGGTCCAGGCGCTCGAGGATTGGGCGTCGGGCCAGGCGGCCGAGATCATGGTCGGGATCTTCCTCGTCGCGGCGGCCCTCACCTTGGCCGCGATCCCGCTCGCGCTGGTGATGGGCCGGCGTGGCCCGCGGGCGCGTATCCTCACGGCCGAGGAGGACACGAACGGCGATGGACGAGGCGACACAGGGCCCAGGGCCGCCGAGCGGATCGTCGCTGGCTGAGGGCGGCGACTCGGCGGCCGCCGAGGAGCCGGCACGAGATCCCGGGACGCGCATCGTCGTCTGGACCGAGGGGCGCCTCGTCGAGGCCGCTGGCGCCGCCGACCTGCGCGACGCACTCAAGGCCGACGACGGCGCCCGCGCCTGGATCGACCTGGTCCGGCCGACGCCGGCCGAGCTCGCGTCGATCGCGAAGGTGCTCGACCTCCACCCACTCATCGTCGAGGCGATCGAGGGCGTCAACCACCGGGCCCGGCTCCAGCAGTTCGATGGGGTGATCCACATCGTCTTGTTCGCGCTCGAGTTCGCCGGAGAGGCCGCCACGACGGAGATCGATATCGTCCTCGGCGGTCGCTTTCTGCTGACCGCCCACGAGCCGTCATGGGATCCGCTGGCTGCGCCGATGATCCACCGCGGAGTCGCGACGCCCCTTGGTCGCGGACCCGACTACCTGCTCTATGCCCTGGCGGACGCGATCGTCGACGGGTACTTCCCGGTCCTCGACCGGTTGGCGGACGAGATCGACCAGGTCCAGGACGACGTCGTGGAACACGCTTCGAGCTGGACCCTGCAGCGGCTGTTCGTCCTCAAGCGCGAGCTCATCGAGCTCCGCCGGGTCATCTCGCCGGCGCGCGAGGTCTTCAACCAGCTGACGAACCGCGACATCGGGATCGTTGCGAAGCCGCACATCGTCTACTTCCGCGACATCTACGATCACCTGATCCGGGTGACCGACGAACTCGACAACTACCGCGAACTCGTCTCGGGCACGCTCGACGTCTACCTGTCGACCGTGAACAACAACCTCTCGGCGATCATGAAGCGGCTGACCGGGGTGACCGTCATCCTGGCGGGGATCGGGGCCGTCGCGGGCATCTTCGGGATGAGCGAGGCCGGCGCCGCGTTCGCGGGGTCGGAAGCTGCCGGGTTCTGGATCGTCGCCGCGGTGACGGTCGCGATCGCCGGGCTCGCGGCCGCTCTCCTGCGCCGGATCGGCTGGATCTGAGGGCGCCCGGCGAGGGCCCGGCGCGCTGGGCCTCGGTTGCGCGCTCGACCCCTCCGTCGCGCGCCTAGCCGCAGACGACCGGTTTCGGCTTCGGGTGGGCGCGGGCCGGGTCCGCGGCGCCTTCGCTGAGGAGCATCGCAACCACCTGGGTCTTGCCGACCGTGCCCTTCGGTCCCTCGGAGGTCTGCAGCCAGACCTGCTCGCTCGTGGCACCGATCGCGTCGAGGAGGGAGGTCTGGTGGCGGCGGACCTCGCGGATCTCGTACAGGAACAGGCGGTCGTCGCTGGTGTAGACCTCGACCAGCATCCCCAGCATCTTCGCGCCGTTGTTGATCTTCGACGCCGTCAGGATCGGCAGGAACATGCCCCCACGGGCGTGGGCATAGAGGTAGGCCGCGCGGCCCCAGCCGGGCTGCGGGAGGTCGGTGATGTACTGGGCGACGTTGCACAGCGGGTACTGATCGTCGCCGGGGACCACCGGGAGGTCGATCCGGAGCGCCTCGACCACGACGCGCGTCACGACGCGGTCGGGCGGCGGGGTGGGCGAGGCGTTCGGCGTCGCGACGGGATTCCCGCTCGGCGTCGGCGTCGGCTCCGGGGTCGCCGGGGGGTCGGTCGGGGGAAGGCTGGCGATCGTCGGGGATTCGTTCGGGTCCGGACCGGCAGCCACCGGCCCGATGTAGGTGAGCAGGCCGGCCGCGATGAACGTCACGCCCAGCGCCGTCAGGATGGCGGGAGCAATGCGGGTGCGGAGTCGCGTTGTCACGTCGTGCACGCCCGAGAGCCTAGCAGCCCGTTCCGCGAAGGGCTGTGATCCGCTCGTACTGGTACCCTGCCGCGGTGGGGAACCGCCTGTCCATCGTCATCGGGGTCGTCGCCGGCGTGTTCGTCACCGCGGGCGTTCTTGCGGGCATCCTCGCGTTCGCGCCCGATCCTGCCCCGGTGGCTCGTTCCTCGCCATCGCTGCTCGCCAGCGCGACTCCGGGCCCTGGCCCTTCCGGCTCGACCGAGCCGAACGGGTCCCCGGATGCCTCCGGACCCGGCGCCAGCCCGACCCTGATCACGACCAGCTTCCACGTAGGCGAGCCGGCACCACCGATCAAGGTGGCGCAGCTGGGCGGCGGCGAGATCGACCTGGCAGCGCTCAAGGGTCAGCCGGTCTGGGTGAACCTCATGGCCACCTGGTGCCCCGCGTGCATCGATGAGTTCCCCCTGATGAACGGCTTCGCCGCCCGGTACGCGGCGAATGGCCTCGTCGTGCTCGCGATCGACGTGCGCGAGGACGAGGGGACAGTCGCTTCGTTCGCGCGCCGGCTCGAGCCGATCTTCCCGATGGGGCTCGATCCGGACGGCGTTGTCGCCGAGGCCTGGGACGCGATCGCCCTGCCGATGCACTTCTGGGTCGACGCCGAGGGCATCGTCCGCTACGGCGCCGTGGGCGGCATCGGACCGGACGAGATGGTTCGCGGCCTGCGGACGATCCTGCCGGGCGTCGAGGTCACGCCCTGACGGTCCGGCAGCGCGACGCACGCCCGGACGCGTGGGGGACCGTCCGCGACCGCGTGCGCGCCCTCGGGGCGATCGATGGCCGGTTGCTCGTCGTCACCGACTTCGATGGGACGCTCTCGCCGATCGTCCGCGACCCGATGGCGGCCCGGATCGAGCCCGGAGCCCGAAGCGCCCTCCGACGGCTGGCGCGGTTCGCGGCGACCGATCCCGGTCGGCTGTCGCTCGTGGTCCTCTCGGGACGTGCGGCCTCGGACGTCGCGCGCCGGGTGCGCGTCGGCGGGATCAGGTACCTCGGGAATCACGGCCTGGAGAGCGGACTGCTCCGCCGCGGGGTTCCCGCCGAGCGGGTCCAGGTCAGCCCCGATCTGACCATCGGCCAAGGGGGCGTCGGTACGCCCGACTCGGCCGACGTCGCCGCGTTCGGCGCGGAGCTTCGGGACCGACTCGGCCATCCCGATTGGCTGTTCGTCGAGGACAAGGGTCCGTCGGTGGCCTTCCACTTCCGCCAGGCGGACGACCCGGCGGCCGCCCGCGCCGCGGTCCTCGCCGCGCTCGACGGATCGGGACGCGCCGGACGGTTGGCCGACGGGCGCCCGATCCCGGCCCTCGAGCGGCTCGAGGGGCGCCAGGTCGTCGAACTGCGCCCCGCCGGGGCGGGCGGGAAGGGCGCGGCGATGGGTCGTCTCATCGCGAGCGAGCGACCGCGGGCGATCCTGACGATGGGCGACGACGTCAGCGACGCCGAGGCATTCCAGGCCGTCATCGCCGCACGCGAGGTGGCTCCGACCCCCGGCCGACCCCCGACCGACGGGCTGGTGGTCGCCGTCCATGGCCGCGCCGAGACGCCGGCCGACGTGCTCGCCGCGGCCGACCTGCTCGTGGCCGCGCCGCGCGACGCAGCGCGCGTGCTGGCCGAGCTGGCGCGGGTCCTGATCGATGCCGCCGACCGCGGTGCCGCCGACCGCGGTGCCGCCGACCGCAGTGCTGCCGGCCGACTGCCCGGCTAGAGCCCCGGCAGCTCCGGCTCCGAGCGCCGCACCGTGTCGCGCAGCCGGCGCGACGGGGCCATCTCGCCGCGGCGCGGCGCGTGCCCGCCGAGTTCCCCGAGTGCGGTCACGAGCCCCCGGATCCCCGTGAGACGACCAGGCCGCGCGGTGCCTCGGGATCCACCTCGAAGGTGAGCGGTCCGCGGTTCGAGACGACGATCAGGCGCCCGGTGCCACCCAGCAGCTCCCCGAGGAGGGCCCGGCGTTCCTCGTCAGCCCCCGAACTCGCTCGGCGCCTGGATCCCGCCGGCGGCCCGGATAGCTCCGTGCCGGTCAGCCCAGCGCCCGCGCTGCGTCCCCGACGATCTCGAGCAGGGGGCCGGGGATCAGGCCGAGGAGGATCGTCAGCGCCGTGGCGACCCACAGGCCACCCCACAGAAGCCGCCCGTGCTTCGGCGCCGCTTCGTCGCTCTGGGGCTCGCGCATGAACATGTAGACGACGACGCGCAGGTAGTAGAAGGCCGCGGCGGCCGCGTTGAGCACCGCGATGACCGCGAGGATCCCGACCGCCCCGCCGGCCTGGACCGCCGCCAGGATGACGTAGGCCTTGCCGAAGAACCCGGCGGTCGGCGGGATCCCGGTGAGCGACAGGAGGAACAGGGTCATCAGGATCCCCAGGAGCGGTTCGCGCCGTCCGAGGCCGGCGAACGTGTCGAGGCTCGAGGTCACGCCGGCGCGCTTCTGGAGCGCCGCGATCACCGCGAAGGCGCCGAGGTTCATGAACGAATACGCGGCGCCGTAGTAGAGCAGCCCCTCGAGCCCTTCCTCGCGCCCGGCGGCATACGCCGCGAGGCCCACGAGCATGTACCCGGTGTGGGCGATCGAGCTGTAGGCGAGCATCCGCTTGACGTTGTTCTGGGTCAGTGCGACGAGGTTGCCCAGCGTCATCGTGGTGGCCGCGAGGATGACGATGACGATCAGCCACTCGTCGGTGACCGACGCCAGGGCCTCCACGAACAGGCGCAGGATGAGCGCGAAGGCGCCGATCTTGGGACCGACCGAGAGGTAACCGGTGACCGGTGTCGGCGAGCCCTGGTACGCGTCCGGTGTCCAGTAGTGGAACGGGACCGCCGCGATCTTGAACGCGACGCCGGTCGTCAGGAAGGCAAGACCCATGGCCAGGCCCGGCGAGAGCGTCGATGCCCCGGAGACGATCTCACCGAGGCGGAGCGCGACCTCGTCGATCCGCGTCGAGCCGGTCAGGCCCCACACGAACGCGAGCCCGAACAGGAAGATCGCCGAGCTGAACGACCCGAGCAGGAAGTACTTGATCGCCCCCTCGGTCGAGAACCCGTCGCTCTTGTGGTAGCCGGCGAGGAGATAGCCCGGGATGACCATCAGCTCGAGGCCGATGAACAGGACGAGGAGGTCGGCCGAGGCCGAGATGAGCATCGCGCCGGTCAGCGCGAACAGCAGGATGACCGTGAATTCGGCAGTCGGGAGCCCGCGCGGTGCGAGATAGTCGGGAGCGAACAGGATCGTCAGCGCGACGATCGCGATGAACAGCAGGTCGAGGAAGGTCGTCAGCGCGTCGACCCGGTAGGAGCCGCCGAACGCGGTGGCGTCCGTCTGGCCGGTCACGACGGTCAGGCCCGCGATGGCGGCCAGGCCCACGAGCGAGACCGCGATGACCGGCCCGCTCCGATTCGGCCGGACCAGGTCGACGATGAGCACGAGACCGGCCAGGATCACCGCGGCGGCGAAGGGGCCGATCGTGACGATGTCGCTCCAGGCCATCGGTCAGCGGGCTCCCACTACGGCCATAGGGCGATCTGGATCGCGCTCGCCCGCGCGACGTCGTCGAGGACGGACGCCACGGGACCCGCGATGAGGTCGAGGAGCAGGCCCGGGAAGAGGCCGAAGACGACGATCAGGGCGCCGAGCGGCGCCAGGGTCAGGATCTCGACGGGCTTGATGTCGGTCAGGTGCCCGCCCAGACCCTTCAGGAAGTCGGACACCTCGCCGAACGCGACCCGCTGGAACATCCAGAGCAGATAGGCCGCTCCGAGGATCATGACGAACGTGGCGACGAAGGCCACGAGCGGGCTGAAGTCGAACGAGCCCACGAGCACGAGGAACTCGCCGACGAACCCCGACAGGCCGGGCAGCCCGGCCGACGCGAACAGGAAGAACCCGAAGATCGCCGCGTAGACCGGCGTTCGCTCGGCCAACCCGCCCATCTTCGCGATCGTCCGATCGTGGGTCCGCTCGTAGATCACCCCCACGAGGAGGAACAGCGCGCCGGTGATCAGGCCGTGGTTGACCATCTGGAGGATGGCCCCCTGCATCCCCTGCTCCCCGAAGATGAAGATCCCGAGCGTCACGAAGCCCATGTGGCTGACCGACGAGTAGGCGACCAGCTTCTTGAGGTCCGGCTGGACGAGGGCCACGATCGCGCCGTAGATGATCGCGATGAGGCTGAGCACGATGATCAGCGGGCCGAACGTGACCGCGGCGTTCGGGAAGAGCGGCAGCGCGTAGCGGATGAAGCCGTAGCCGCCCAGCTTCAGGAGGACGCCCGCGAGGATCACCGAGCCGGCGGTGGGCGCCTCGACGTGGGCGTCCGGCAGCCAGGTGTGGAACGGGAACATCGGGACCTTGATCGCGAAGGCCAGGAAGAACGCCGCGAAGGCGAACAGCTGGAGGCCCTCGGCGAAACCGCTTGTGCCGGCGAATCCGCGGAGCGCCTCGTAGTCGAAGGCGCCGGTCCAGTCGCCCCCGTGGGCGGCCTGGAACGCGAAGGCCACGGCCAGGATCGCGACGAGCATCAGCAGCGAGCCGACGAGGGTGTACAGGACGAACTTGATCGTGGCGTAGATCCGGTTGGCGCCGCCCCAGATCCCGATGATCAGGTACATCGGGACGAGCACGACCTCCCAGAAGATGTAGAAGAGGAACGTGTCGAGGGCGACGAAGACGCCGATCATCCCCAGCTCGAGGATGAGGAACGAGATCATGTACTCCTTGATCCGGGTCCTGATCGGGCCGAACGAGGCGAGGATGCTGATCCACGACAGCGTCGTCGTCAGGACGACCAGGACGAGCGACAGGCCGTCCACGCCGAGCTTGTACTGGATCCCGAACGCGGGAATCCAGGAGGCCACCTCGACGTACTGGAACAGCCCGCCGCGACCCGGCGAGAAGCCGAGGACGAGGAAGAGCGACAGGACCCAGGTCACAATCGCGGTCCCGAGGGCGAGCGGGCGGGCACCCCGCTCCGGGGACAGCGCGATGAGGATCGCGCCCACCAGGGGGACGAACGTCACCAGGGTCAGGATCGGGATGTCGGACACGTTCATCGCTCAGCGGCCCGCGATCACGAGGTAGGCGCCGGCCATCACGATCAGCCCGAAGGCGATCCCGAGGGCGTAGTTCTGGACACGACCGGTCTGGACCTGGCTGAGACCACGGCCCGCGCCGCGGGTCACCGCTCCGAGGCCGTTCACCGCCCCGTCGACGATGACCCGGTCGAACCACCACGCCGCGGCCGCGACGCGTCCGCCGATCCGGATGAACAGCAGGTCGTTGAGATCGTCGAACCACCACTTGTTGAGCGACGCGCGATAGAGGAACGGGACGCGGGCACTGATCGCCGCCACCCGCTCCGGGGCGCCGCTCCGTCGGAACCCGGGGAGCTCGATGCCGAACAGCCACCAGGCCACCGCGAGGCCCGCCGACGCGACGGCGACGCTGGCGATGATCAGCACGCCGTCGATGCCGAACAGGGCGTACGGCTCGAGCTCGTGATGGCCGATCTCGACCGCCTCGTGGAAGACGGGCTCGAGCCAGTGGTGGAGCGTGCTGTCGCCAAGCGGCAGGCCGAGGAACATCCCGAGGCCGATCGACGGGATCGCGAGGAGGACGAGCGGCACGACCATCACGGCCGGCGATTCGTGGACCTTGTCCCAGACCTCCTTCGGGCCGCGGAAGGCGCCCCAGAACGTGAGGCCCATCAGCCGGAACATGTAGAACGCGGTCATCCCGGCGACGACGAACCCGATGGCCCAGACCCAGGCGAACCCGAGCTTGAACGCCTCGCCGAGGATCTCGTCCTTCGAGAAGAAGCCCGCGAGTGGCGGGATCCCGGCGATCGCCAGCGAAGCGACGAACATCGTCAGGTAGGTCCACTTGATCTTGGCCGCGAGCCCGCCCATCCGGCGCATGTCCTGCTCCTCGTGGACGGCGTGGATCACCGATCCCGAACCGAGGAACAGGAGGCCCTTGAAGAAGCCGTGGGTCATCAGGTGGAAGATCGCCGCGGTCCACGCCCCGACGCCCAGCGCCGCGAACATGTACCCGAGCTGGCTCAGCGTGGAGTAGGCGAGGACCCGCTTGATGTCGGTCTGGGTCATCGCGATGGACGCGGCGAGGATCGCGGTGAAGATGCCGATCGCCGCCACGACGACCATCGCCTCCGGCGCGCTGGCGAAGATCGGGCTCGCGCGGGCGACGAGATAGACGCCGGCGTTGACCATCGTCGCGGCGTGGATGAGCGCCGACACCGGGGTGGGACCCTCCATCGCGTCCGGCAGCCAGACGTGGAGCGGGAACTGGGCGCTCTTGCCCATCGCCCCGGCGAACAGGAGCAGGGCGACGATCGCGATCGGGATCGTCAGGGCGTCGCCGTGGAGCAGGATCTCCATCGACTCGCGGATGTCGAGCGTGCCGGTGTTCACCCAGATCGCCATGATCCCGAGGGCGAAGCCCACGTCGCCGACGCGATTGACGATGAACGCCTTCTTGCTGGCCAGCGCCGCGGACCGCTTGCGATACCAGAACCCGATGAGCAGGTAGCTCGAGAGGCCCACCAGCTCCCAGGCGACGAAGACGACGAGCCAGCTGTCCGCGAGGACGAGCAGGAGCATCGAGAACATGAACAGGTTGAGATAGGCGAAGAAGCGCCAGTAACCCGGGTCGTGGGCCATGTAGCCGATCGAGTAGACGTGGACGAGGAGTCCGATCGTCGTGACGACGATGAGCAGGCATGCGGTCAGGTTGTCGACGAAGAAGCCCGCCTCCACGACGAAGCTCCCCGCCGGGATCCACTCCCACAGCGAGACGCCGTGACCATGTTCCCCGAACGGCTCGCCGCCGGTGAGGGCCGTGTAGGCCACGAGCATCGCGATGGCCCACGAGGCCCCGACCCCGAGGACCGGGACCCAATGCGCCTGCTTGCCGAGTCGCCGCCCGACCGCGGCCGTGAACAGGAAGCCGGCGAGGGGCAGCGCCGCGATGAGCGGGATGAGGGTGTCGAAGTTCATCGGCGCATCGCGTCGTACTCGTCGACGAGCGGAGTGCGCCGGTTGCGGAAGATCGCGATGACGATCGCGAGCCCGACCGTCGCCTCGGCCGCGGCCACGGCCATCACGATGATCGCGATGACCGAGGCGTCCACGGCGAGCCCCGGAACGAACGCCCCGAACGCGATGATCGCGAGGTTCACGGCGTTGAGCATCAGTTCGATCGACATCAGCATGCTGATCGCGTTGCGCCGGGCGAGGAAGCCGAACGTGCCGATCGAGAAGAGCAGCGCCGAGAGGACGAGGTAGGCATCGAGGGAGTCGATCATGACGGGCCGCCCTCCTCGCGCTTGGCGAGGTACACCGCTCCGATCACGGCGGCGAGAAGCAGAACGCTGACGACCTCGAACGGCAGGACGTAGTCCCGGAACAGGACCCGGGCCAGCTCGTCGGTCGCCGTTGCGAGCCGGGCCGCGACCTCACCCCAGTCCGTCGCGCCGACGGCCGCCGCGACGACGAGCGCGAGCAGGATCGCCGCGATCGCGGCCGCGCCGGTCTGGGTCTGGAAGACGAGCCGCGTCGGGGCGGCCTTCGTCTGGGTGAGCATGATCGCGAAGAGGATGAGCACGCTGATCGCGCCGATGTAGACGAGCACCTGGGCCGCCGCGACGAGCGGGGCGTTGAGCAGCACGTACAACCCGGCAAGGGCCGCGAAGCAGACGATCATCGCGAGGCCGGCCCGGATGATGTCGCGGGCCAGGACCACCATCAGGCCCGAGCCCAGCATCATCGCCGCCAGGATCAGGAACATGACGTCGGCGAATGCGAGCCCGATGAACGGGACGGTCCCTCCGAGGGCCACGGCGTCCGGGCCTACCGGTGGTGGGCGTGGCCGGCGCCGGCCCCGTGGCCGTCGCCGCTCTCGTGGCGGTGGGCACCGCCGTGGCCACTGGCGCCGTTCGCGCCGTTGCCCTGACCGTTGCCGTTGCCGTTGCCGTTGGCGGACAGCGAGTCAGGCAGCATCGGGAGCATCCGGCTCGCGTCGACGATCCGGCCGGCGGCCGCGGCACGGGTCGCCCAGTCGCGCTCGCGGCGGATGTAGGTGACCTCGGTCTCGCGATCGATCGCGGCGATCGCCATGAGATCGATCATCGGCTCCTCGCGGCTCGTGTGGGCCAGCTCGAAGTCGGCCCCGTCGCGGAGCGCGTCGTAGGGGCATGCGTCGACGCAGATGCCGCACAGGATGCAGCGGCTCTCGTCGACCGCGTACTTCTGGAGGATCCGCGGCTTCGGCATGAGTGCGCCGGTCGGGCACGTCTCGGCGCAGCGTCCGCACGACACGCACGGCGTGTCGTTGAGGCTCATGTCGAGCGGCGTCGTGACGAGCGTGTCGAAACCGATCCGCATGAAGTCGTAGCAGGCCGCGCCGACGACCTCCGAGCAGACCTGGGCGCACCGCCCGCAGTCGATGCAGCGCGACGGCTCGCGCAGGATGAACGCGTGGCTGTCGTCGCGGATGTAGTCGTGGTTGATGCCCGTGAACCGGTTCTCGGTGACGCTCCGGACCCCGGCCCCGAAGTTGTGGCGCGGCTCCAGGGTGGACAGCGTGGTCCCGTACTCGATCCCGAGCCGGCGCAGGTCGCAGAACCCGATCGCCTCGCAGGTGCACTGCAGGCAGCGCGTGGACTCGGCCACCGCCTCGGCCCGCGAGTAGGGGATCTCGTACTCGACGTAGCTCTGGTTGCGGATGTCCGCCTCGAGCGCGTTCATCCGGTAGCGCGGCGCCTTGACCTCGCTCGTGAACGGGACGATCGAGAGGAACTCCGGCTGCGGCTCGGCGAGCGTCTGGCGGGTGCGGATCGCCGCGAGATCGAGGCCCTTCATGAACGCATCGACCGCGTATGCCGCCCGGCGTCCCTCGGCGATCGCCTGGACGACCGTCGCCGCCCCGATCCGGACGTCGCCGGTGGCGAAGACGCCCGCCCGACCGGTCTCGAACGTCACCGCGTCGGCCTTGACCCGCTTCTGCTTCGTGACCTCGACGCCGGTGGAGCCCGGCCCGATCCAGTCGAGCTCCGGTCCCTGGCCGATGGCGAGGAGGACGCGGTCGCAGGGGATGGTGAACTCGGTCCCGGGTGCCGGTTCCGGCCGGCGACGCCCGGAATCGTCGGGTGCCCCGAGCTGCATCCGGATGAACTCGACGCCCGTGACCTTGCCGCTCTTCTCATCGGTGACCACCCGGACCGGTCCGGCCTGGAAGATCGCCCGGGCGCCTTCCTCGAGCGCCTCGTGGACCTCGTTCGCGGCGGGCATGTCCTTCATGTCGCGGCGGTACACGAGGGTGACCTCGGCTGCGCCCTGGCGGACGCTCGTGCGCGTGCAGTCCATCGAGGTGAAGCCGCCGCCGATGACGACGACCCGGCTGCCGGCGTGGCCCTTGACCTCGAGACCGAGGGTCGCCGTGCGCAGGTACTCGAGGCCGTCGTAGACCCCGTCGGCATCCTCGCCCGGGATCCCCAGCTTGTTCGTGTCGTAGCAGCCGATCGCGATGACGACCGAATCGAAGCCCTGGTTGCGCAGGTCGTCGAGCGTGAAGTCCTTGCCGAGCTCCTGGTTGCACTCGATCCGGCCGCCCAGCCGCGTCACCGATTCGTACTCGGCTTCGAGGACCTCGACCTTCGGCAGTCGGTACTGGGGGATCCCGTAGCGGAGCATCCCGCCGGGCGCGGGATCGCGCTCGAAGACGGTGACGTCATGGCCGGCGATGAGCAGGTAGTAAGCCGCGGCCATGCCGGTGGGTCCGGAGCCGATGACCGCCGCGCGGCGGCCGGAGCGGGCCTGGACCTCGAAGGGGACCGGCGGGTCGAGCCCGTCGTCGAGCATCGCCTTGAGGACCTGGTCGCCGGCGTAGCGATGGCTGTCGCGGATCGCGATCGCCTCGTCGACCTCGTCCCGTCGGCAGTGCTCCTCGCACGGAGCGGGGCAGACCCGGCCCAGGACCGAGGGGAACGGGATCGTGCGCTTGAAGATCCGGGTCGATTCGCGGAAGTTGCCCTCCGCGTTCTGCTTCAGGAACCCCGGGATGTCGATGTGGCTCGGGCACTTGTTCTGGCAGGGCGGCAGGCAGTAGGCGTTGTGGTCGCTGAAGATCAGCTCGAGGTTCGTCCGCCGCAGCCGGCGCACCTCCTCGGTCTGGGTCTGGACCTTCATCCCGTCCTCGCACGTCCGCGAGCACGAGATCGGCGGGTGCTCCTCGCCCTCGACCTCGACGACGCACATCCGGCACGCCCCGAAGCCCGGGAGCTTGGGCTCGTAGCACAGGGTCGGGATCTCGATCCCGTTATCGCGACACACCTCGAGGATCGTCTGCCCTTCGAGGCCCTCGACCACGCGACCGTCCACCTCGATCCGGATGGCCGGCGTGGACTGCGGCCGCTGCGGCGCCTGGGCCGTGAGCAGCCGCTCCGGGAGCGAATCGCTCGCGGTCGCGTCTGGGGCGGCGCCGGGGCGGGTGATCAGGTCGGTCATCGTCGCCTCAGTGGGTGGCGCCCACGGCCACCGCGATCGGATGGCAGACGCCAGCGGGGCACGTGCTGCGCGCGATGTGCGCCTCCAGCTCGTCCCCGAAGTATCGCATCCCGCTCGCGAACGGGAGGGTCGCCAGGCGCTCGTGGTCGCAAAGCGCGGAGGCCACGATGTCGTGCGACAGATCGGTCATGAGCGTCAGATCCGTGGGGGCCGTGGTCCCGGCGGCCATCCGGTCGCCGATCTCCGAGAGCCGCCGCGTGCCGATCCGGCAGGGGATCGTCTTGCCGCACGACTCGTCCGCGCAGTAGCGGGTGAGGACGCGGGCGAGATCCACGATGCACGTCCGCTCGTCGGCGACGATGACCGATCCCGACCCGATGTGGGCACCCGCCTCGCGCAGCGCGGCGAAGGTGTACGGGGTGTCGAGCATCGACGCCGGGAGCAGGCCGCCGGACGGCCCGCCGACGAGGACCGCCTTGAGTCCATGGCCATCGGCCGGCTTGCCGCCGAGGGCGACGATGTCGCGCAGCTTCGTCCCCAGCGGGACCTCGGCGATCCCCTGCCGGGCGGGTCCGCGAACCTGGACGAGGATCGTGCCAGGGCTGTCCTTCGCGCCGATCGCGGCGAAGGCCTCGGCCCCGTGGCGGACGATCCACGGGATCGCGGCGAGGGTCTGGATGTTCTGGACCACCGTCGGCATCCCGTTGAGGCCGCGCTCGGCGGGATGCGGCGGACGCTGCTCGGGCTGGCCACGCTTGCCCTCGAGGGCCTTGAGCAGGATCGTCTCCTCGCCCAGCAGGTACGCGCCCTGCACGCCGCGGACGGTGACGTTCAGGTCGAACCCGGAGTCGAACAGGTCGTAGCCGAGGAACCCGGCGTCCTCGGCGGCCCCGATCGCCGCCTCTAGGCTCGCGATGAGATCGACGTCCTCGGAACGGACGGCGACGATCGCCTCGGACGCCCCGATCGCATGGGCGGCGATCGCCAGGCCCTCGAGGACCCGGAATGGGTCGCGCGCGAGCAGCTCGCGGTCGGTGCGGACCGCCGGATCCGCCCCATAGCCGTTCGCGACGACGTACCGGCGGCGCGCCTCGGTCGTGGCCGCGGTCCGCCACTTCTCGCCGGTGGGATAGCCGGCGCCGCCCCGCCCACGGAGGCCGGACGCCGAGATCGTGGCGATCACGCCGGTGGGTCCCAGCTCGCGGATCGCCGATCGCAGCCCCTCGAAGGCGCCGCCGGCGACGGCCGCATCGAGATCGGCGGGGTTCGCGGCATCGGCTTGCTCGAGGAGGATCCGCGGCCACGCCTTCGGGGTGCTGAGTAGGGTGGTCATCCGGTCAGTTCGCCCGTCCGGCGGGCCCGCCGGCGCGCCCCGCAGCATCCGCGCCGCCGAGCGCAGCCTCGAGCCCGGCGAGGTACGCGGCATCGGGGGTCGCCACGCCTCCGGA
>Ga0224510_10001404_pt1 | contig 15955 bp, 7 predicted proteins | sample SF_May12_sed_USG_FD_170161 | JGI IMG/M metagenome (GOLD analysis project Ga0224510, IMG submission 170161) | Sediment microbial communities from San Francisco Bay, California, United States - SF_May12_sed_USGS_4_1 | ecosystem: Environmental > Aquatic > Marine > Sediment | place: USA: California... | reverse complement strand
TGATTGATATAGAACGTGGTCTTGGCGGTGTTGGCGCTGTTGTTCTTAACGTATTTGACCACACGCTGGCCCTGATCATCATAGGCAAACAGGCTGGTGTATTTAGGATCGTTGATACGCTGGATGCGGTTTTCATCATCCCAGAAGATACGACGATCGCCGGCCTGCTTGCTGCCGCTGAGATCATTCCAGCCCAACTGGTTGCCGTTGGCGTCGTATTGGAACGAACGCTCACCAATCAGCGTGGCCGCGTGCGGTTTGTTGCTGTCGTAGCTATAATCCCAGTTGTAACAGGCTGTCGTAGTGATAATTTTGCGTGCTCTTGCCGCCCACACCGTTGATGGGATTAACATCATTAGCGCGTGACAGGATGTTGCCCACCTTGTCGAAGCTGTAGCTCAGGTTCTGGAAGGTGCCGTATTTGCCTGCGCTTTGCAGATGTTCCAAATAACGACGCTGTGGGTCGTATTCATAGGTGGTTTCAACACCATTGCCAAAGCGGATGAATTTACGTTGCTCAAATTCATCATATTGGATGGTTTCGATGAAGGTGTGTTGCACGCCACCTTTTTCACCGGTGACACGGTTGACCTGACCGCCCACGTCGTAGTGATAGATAGTCTTATCCCCATCAGGATAGGTAAGCTGCTTCATACGGCCCCAGCTATCGTAGTGATAACGAGTCACAAAAATTTCAGCCGTGAAGTGCTGCGAAGGATCAAAGTTGATGGTGTCTATCTCTTTGACCATTTCACCCAGCTTGCCGTAGAAACGTTCTTCGTTACCAGCTTGGTAGATTACTTTGGTGATGCGGCCGGCGCGGTTGTCGCTGGCACCAGGTGCACCGTATTCGTAGGTAACGTTGTTGCTGGCACCGACACATTCCTCGGCACTGTTGGCCACGGCAACAGTACAACCCTGAACATCGGCAGGATTATTTGGATAGGCGATGGACTTCAGTCGACCAAACTCGTAGCTGTAGTTGATCTTCTGACTCTTTTGCGCCAGGTTAGCGGTAATTTTGTGGATCATATTACCCGCCAGGTCATATTCCATACTCACCAATCCCATGTCAGGATTATTAATGGTGAGGCGACGACCAAGATTGTCGTAACTGACGCTGGTGATATTGCCTTTGGCATCTTTCACTTGCGTGATCTGCTTCATCGGATCATAGGCATAGCTGGTCTGCAGCACTTGCTCTGCTGGGCTGCCTGCCAGGGTATCCTTGGCCCACTCTTTCACCGTGGTGATCAGCTGACGCGCATCCTTATAGGTCACTTTCTTGTTACCTTCGGCATCGATCACCGTCGTGCTGGCCTGTAGCAAGCCCGCACGATCATTGTCAAAGCCATAGATGGTGCGAGTCTGGCTGCCATCAGGCAGTTTGACCAGTGTTGTACGATCCAATGCATCGTAGGTTGTCTCAGTCGGTGCCACGCCACTGGGGCTAGTCACAAAAACCGTAACCGCGCCTGTATCCATGGTTGGGTAATATTGTTGAATAGTACGCCCCAAACCATCGAAGGCCACGCGACCAGAAACAGTGCGGCTTTCGACAGGCACACTGCCTGCTTTGTAGATGGCTGCGTCTTTTTTGGTTTGCAATACGCGTTTCAGACCATCGGTGAACAATACCGTTTCGATCTTGTTGCCGGTATTTTCCGGATCGATATGATAGGTGCGCGCAAATGGAATGGTATTGCTGCCCTGACCAAATGGGAAATAGTCAAAACTGATAGTGGCATCGCTGGTTCCTTGTTCATACGGACCAGTGATGGTGCGCACGCGACCCACGCTGTCATAGGTATAGCTCATGGCATTGTTGTTAAGATCAGTGGTGCTGAGCACCTTACCGAAGTTGTACTCATATTCGGCTTTAGAGGAATAGCCAAAGTTCTTGTCACGAATTGCAACTACATGGGTATTCACCACATTATCGTAGTCAAATTCAAACAAGCGACGCTGGCCATTGGCATCCACTGGCCCCGTGACACTCTTGATGTTGCCAAAGCCATCATAGGTCAGATTTGTTTCAGCCACTTTTCCGTCAGCCAGATATTGCTGAACAGAGGTTAGATTACCCTTATCATCATAGCCTGCGCGACGTTCACGCAGAACCTTGCCAGCATTATCGGTCACTTTGATATGGTTAGGTTTGGCCATGATCCACTTGGCTTTGTCCTGATGGTAAGTGATTTCCGCGATGACATCATCATCAGACACATTAGTATCACCTTCGTCAGAGAAGAATCTAACGTTGCCATATTCATCATAGGTCTGAGTGGTATAGCTGTGCTGATTGCCACTGCTACCAGGCTCATAAGTGTAGACATGGCTTTCCACCTGTTGTGGGAAGATGACCTCTTCAGGACCGATGTAAACAAGTTTCTTGCTTGGGCGGCGCTGACTGTATTCAACATCCCCTTTCACAGAGAACAAAATACCTTTCTTGCGTTTTTCATCAGCATCAGTGACACGATACAGATCATAATTGTTCTGCGTGACACGATAAATGTTATCGCTACCATCCTTGATAGTTTCACTTAACAGCAAACCTTTTTCGGCGTAGTAAAGATTGGCATAGTGCTTTTCGATCTTACGCGCAATAGTACTGCCATCTTTATAAGACTCGACGACTTTTGCGAAACCAAGGAAGTCGCGATCAAAACGGTCATGGAAACCGTCTTGGTAGTCGTACTCAATCACTTGAGTATCTCGACCACTCTGACCAATAGTGTCGTTGACACCATCTTTGATAATGACCTTGCTCATTACCCATTTCGGAGATTGCTGGTCAAACGAGGCCTCTGAGCGCTGATAGTCAATATCCACTGTCGCACCCATGGGACGGGTAACCTTTTGGAGCAAATTGGTGCGATTGGTCTGGTTAAGAGCGACCGTAATCTCACTGCCCTTCCGCGAGCGCACGGCATCGATATAACCATCACCATTAATATCGGTATAGGTAATGGTTGGGCGACCCACCGTCCAACCCAGCATACCACCACCACCGATAACGGTGTCGAAAATAGGCACAGGTGCAAAACCAAATATTACCCAGAATGGCACCCCGGGCGTTGTTTTCACACTGCCAGTAAGTGAAGTCGATGCACCATCTGACAGATGCACTTTATCGTAATCAATATTCTCTTCCTGAGTCACTGGATTAATGGCATAGCTGGGCAGTGCGCCTTTAAAAGTGAGCTCACTATCTTCGAAACCAGTACCATTGTTTAATTTAACTTTGATATTTGTACCAACCGTATGCACATAGTCCACTAGGCCATCGCCATTAAAATCCATCAATGCGGCATTACCAAAGTTATTGCTACGGCTCAGGTTCAGACTACCAGAATATGCACCTGTCCCATCACTAAAGCCCCCTCCCAGGGTAAGACTTCTATTTTCTGATGTGCTTAGTTTTCCAGAACCCCAGGTAACTTCTGATTCAAAACCATAGCCGTTATTTAGCTTAACCTTGACATACCCCATGAAAGAGTAAACACGATCAGGCAGACCATCACCATTGATGTCCATCAGATCTGATTTCGTCTTAGACGAGCCAAACGATGGCGACAATGAAGGGCTTTTCACCGCTGACGGCTCAGGTGGTTTTGGCGGCGCCCCGGTACTCACACCCCGGGCAGAAGCAACGGATTCGGCAGATGAAGGTCCCATAGAGTATGAAGTCGATTCATCATCAGAATCTCTGACTTTCCCCAAGCCGGCTCGAACTGCATCCGTGCTCGCCGTAACACCTAAGGAGCCATCCATATTGGTGTACTGAATGCTAGAGTTCGAAACAATATCAGGGAAGCGGTCACCATTCATATCGATCACATCCAGTGAGCCACTCGCGCCCCCGGAATTATGATTGACGTTAATGATAAAGCCCGCACTGATACTGAGCTGATCACCACTACTCCTCCTTGGGACACGCATGGCAGGTGCATAGCCTGATGGCAGTGACGCAGTCATGGCAAAATCAGCCGGATTTAGTGCATCCGTGTAGTTAGCGCCAAGGCGTGTAGGACTCATCGTGGTTGCAGTAATACCCCAATCACCATCGAAACTTGTCCAATGCTGTTTAGTAAAATCGCCTACAGCCACGTAGACATTTTTTTCATCCTGTGTATTTTGATTTGGATTTTCTGATAAAACAAGCAACGACTCTACAATCGCTTGTGTATCACGATTATGGTTGGCGTTATACCCCAAGTACCCCCAACCACGGTAAAGCTTACCGAGCAGGTTGTCGTAGACAGGCATATTGAACTGATGTGGCACCGCAGCCAGTTGTAAATCGTACTTATCTGGCATGGTGATAACCGTCTTGGCACTTAGGACATCAAAAATTGGCAAATCAATGTTAAGTGATTTATTAAGCGAAATACGCACAGGCGTTAATGATACGGTGTAGTTTTCTGCCAACTTGCTTAGCGAGACATTAACACTACCATCCCCAAGGGCACCTTGAGTCACACCATTTAACTGCATAGAGTTTAATGCCGCGCTTAACACCCAACTATCAGATGAAACACGGGTAAGGTAGGTATGATTCATCACAAATCGATTAGTGAAACTAGATGTACTTGCTTGTATCTGACCACTTTCAATCGTTACCGTTTGCTTGCCAATTTCATCTCCGCCGTCATACCAGGTTACCACATAGCTACCATTGTATTGAGAACGGTTTGCAGTTTCTGTTCTGGAAACTCCGTCAATAACCACTGTTCTACTGACCGACGGCTCAAGGTTAACCACGGGATTTACCGTTACCACCATATCCTGTGAAACCATTTCACCAACAACAGAAATGGCTTCAAACGAATTAAACAGATCCTTGGTAAGTGCCTTAACCGCCAATTGATAAGATGATCCTCCATTAATAATTTCAGTAATCGCATTATCACCATTGATCAACTCACCATTTTCAACAGAATGCTCCTTGCTAGTGACGATTTCATTATTGCTATACATGCGAAGCTCAAAATGGCCACCGAGATCTCTGGAAGCTTCATTTTTCATTTTCACATTAGCTGAAAGAGATAACGAAACATTGTTTATTGATTCAGACTGCGATCTACCCTCATTAATGTTGGGCAACGCAACGAATTCATCGATATAACCTACCTCTACACGCCCCTTATCCAGCAGTTCACTAGCTAGAACATAATCATCTGTTGAATAGTGGAAGGTGTAACGTTCACCACGAATAACGTACAATAGTTCTCCCTTAAGTTGGTCCTTGTACTCATTTCCGCGATTGTCTTTTTTGATTACACCATCAACTTTTCCATCTATTACATCAAGCAAGTATTTATAGACAGGATCGATCACGCCATCCTTATATACCTGCAACAGAACACGTCCGTCCTTGTCAGTTCCTTCCGTAAAGCTCAAAATAGGCATGTAGATAACACGGCCATTTTTACCAGCGACAAACTCACCATCACTCCGATAGGAGGTACTAACCTTTTTAACATCAACTGACGTGTACTGATTATCTACAGACACGATATCAAAATAGAGATCATCCTTTCTATCAATGTCTTTTGGCAATGTAACATCAAGTAAGTATCCGTCGTCACTTGGGTAAGTTACAGCATCGTCACTATGAGGATCGGCACTAACTGGATAGATAGGAAGTTTAAATATCTGCCTGTCAACGATTTCATTTCCTTTACGAATCAAGTAAGCAATATATTTCTCATCTTTTGCAGGCGGAACAACCCCAAATGCATCCGGTTCTGCCACAGGCTCACGATAGCTATTTCTAAGGATTGCCTTTATGGAAACCTCATCCTTTATCGGAACACTCCACGCTGTGTCATCAGCATAGTTAAAGCGCAGCTGTACTGATTTAACCTGATCGTAGATAGCCGTATTTTTCATTGTCAAATCAAAGAATATCTCTTCCCCAGCATCTACAGACAACATAAATAAGTTTTCGTAACCAGCTACACGCGAATCACCGACAAAGTCCAACGCTTTCATCTCTTTCTTATAGACAAGCTCACTGCGTTTTTTTGCCGTCAAGAATATAGGCGCATCTGGAACCTTGTAGTTTGAGCGACATGACGTGGCAATTTTTCGCCCAAACACATATTTATATTCACATGAGAAATTGTCTTTAAACTCTATTAAAGGCGTCACAAATACCACACCTTTTCTCGGCGCTACCCAAGGAGAGTAAATACCATCTGGCAACTGTTTGGAGTAAATATCGGCATCGTAGTTCACAGATATGTTGTATATATAATTTCCATCCTTGTCCTTAGCATCCAGTTCAACCTCCTTCATCTTTTGCCCTACGGAGTTTCCATGAACATTTGATAAAAGGTCATCCATAGAAAGCGAACCACCATCTCCTGATGATGGAGCGGTAATATTGTCACTGCTAGCAGGAACCATTTGGGTTGCATGGGTATAGTATAGCTCTGGAAGACCATCTTCTTTATTATCACCATCCTTATCGAAACCACTACCCCACCTCAATGCACCAACATTGATTGGAGAATCTACTTTAAAATATACAGATATGTTTTCGCGCTCCACAACCTTGAAACTCAAACCATCTTTACCACCTACATCTATCTTACCGGTCAAATCCCATGGTATTATCTCTTTATGAATCACTCTATTTCGCTGAACAAGGCGCTTTCCTGACTCCATGTCAGCATCATCAACCTCTTCACCATACACACTAGAGATAACTAAAGTAACATCATCCGTTGTTTTCTCGGTTTTATTCAAAACACCTTTAAATATAATGTCGCCTTTATATGGCATCTGCATAATCATGTCGCGACCAGTTGTCACAAAGTCATTTTTTGCATCATATAAAGTCACATCATAATTATTCTCATCCACAACAGATGAAACATTATTATTTCCAACTTTTTGGTATTTAATTGATGGTGCCCAGTTAACACTATCGTATGAACCGTCTACAATGGCACCAACCCTAAAGAAAACCTTATCGCCTTTGGCCACACTGATTACAACATCATGACTTAACTCTTCCGAGTTATGTGGATAAGTAGTAACAGGTATTTTAATTCCATCGACCTCTTTTATCTCTTTACCAACAGAAAGCTTAATTTCTTTTTTGTTAGATCCGACACCACCCCATTTATACAACCCTCCGTGCTCTATACTCAGAGACACCCCATCGGCAGTTTTATACTCCTCATGCTTTCTCTCTTCAGAGGTATCCACCAACGATACGGTACCTGTTACTCTTATCTGACCACTGTAAGGTGCAGTCCATACACGAACTGCATCCATCAGCGGGTTCTTTTCTTTCATTTGAGCCAAAGCGTCGTCAAAACTAGGAAGTAAGCTTCCCGTATCAACTTCGCCAATTCCACCTAGCGGAACCGTTGTATCAAAACTATTCATACTAAATGCTGGTGTTTTATCAGCCTTTGCTGTATTGAATTTAACTTTACCATTTTCAATAACATCAGGGAGACCATCGCCATTTACGTCAGAGATGAATACTTCTTCCGTTGTTGATGTATCCGTTTTACTGACACCTGCAGACCCAATAGCATTAGATTGTGGCGTATAAGTCACACTCTCAGACTTAGTTTTTGAAAGACGAGAGATACCACCAATATTCACCGCCGCTGCCTGAGTTTCGAATACCACACGGGAAGAACCCGCTGGCGTGATATTTTTTCTGTAGTAGATGTTATTGCCATCTTTAAATACCTTATCAGGCAAACCATCACCATCCACATCCATCAACTGCGAGTAGCCCTCACTCTTACTGGTATTACTTGCTCTATCAAGGGTCCCAGATATAGCTTTCCCAGCAAATGGTGGAAAACCTATCCCTACCGACGCGCTCCAACCAACATTTTCGCCACTGGTGCCGCCAATAACGCTGGCATCGAATGATCTATTTATCCTGCTAAATGGAATTGAAATATCCTCTCTACCAGTAGGTACAGCTTGTCTTTCTGCGAATATATTCAATTCTGAACCAGAAGCAGGAACATCATTGTAATAGGAAAAGGCATGCTCATTAAAAAATGAATCGTTACCGTCATACTGCTTAACTTTTTCTAATAGAGTTTTTTTAAACGAACCTTCCCTGTAGATCAGTTCATAACGCCGAATTTGGTTGCCATTTTTACGTTTTACTTTCACCCCGCTGAGACGATATGGCGTGATTACTTTAAAACCATTGCGCATGTCTATAGACACGTCTGGACGCAGATGGCTTTGTTCACGAGTGAATTCAACGGCGTATTCACCATTGGTATCACCATGGCCCGTATAATTAACGCTGTTAAGATAGACCTGCTTACCATCACCTTCTGCACCACCTGCTGGGTGCGTGTAATTTTCGTAGTTGTAGGTCATGGTGTTTCCATTGACATCTTTCACTTTACGAAGGTGCCATTTGGAAATGTTACCGTCGTTACCGGCACGTAGCATGGAACTACGAGCAGCATCGGTGCTTCCACTACTGGCGGCACCGTAAGTAAAGACGGTGCCGCTCTTATCGGTCACTTCCCACCAGTAGTTGTTGGGACTATTACCTTTTCGAACAATCTTCTTAAATTCACTCTCTTTACGAGGGTAAAATTCTTTGTCCGAAGGATAGCGGTCGTGCAATTCACCGATATGAGCAACAGGCGTAAGCATCTGCCCTTCCAGCATGTAGGTTTCAGTCTCTTTACTCGTGCTATATCGAGGCACACCCCAGCGCGTATCTACACTAATGCTAGGCACGCTTAAATCCCACCCCAAACCCAGCCAGCCATTACCGCCACCCGAGCTATAGCTAATTGCCAACTGTGGCTGCAAGCCATTACGACCAGGTGGAACTTCAATTGGGTAATTGAGATTGGCATCACCCATATTTGTCGCCTTGGGTGGTTCAATCAGATTGATGTTGGCTCCTGGATCGGCGGCCTTGATGTCTTTAATAGTTGTAGGAGTGAAATCAGAAATTTGCGGACTTTCAGGGACAGTGATCGTCGCGTTGATCATATCAGTGAAGTGATCCGTATAACTGATTACAACCTGTTTATCTTTATCAAGAGCAATCCGATCAAGGGCAACCCATTTTCCTAATGTTTCGTTATAGAAGTATGTTTTAATATCATCTTCCGTCAAACCATCAAGCAACTTGTTTCTGTCGTAAGGAATTTCTACTTTAATGTTCTTTTTAAACTTACTGCCATGAGGGCCAAATCGATAACCATAACGAGGCCCCTTTGTAACATTAACCATCCCAGCATCAAGAGGCGCTAAATCACGCTTCTTAAGGGATGAGATTGTCAGCTTTTTACCATTTTCTTTGGCGCCGGATGGAATATCCAACGCGCCCTCATCATGCACTAAACGATTCTTTTCATCATCACCCTGACCAACGGCTACAGGAATCACTCGATTGGCGTAATACGCGACCATGGTCCCATCAACCAAATCGGCATCACCTGGATACCACAAGTCAACCAAATGACTTATTTTTTCACCGTCGGGATAGGTTGCTTCAAGATTGACTGAATACGTACCATCATCATTTTTCTTGGCATCACTCAGTGCCACCAACGCTTCATACGCACCCCGTTGGGTAGAAATCGTTTTTCCGGCAATAGACAAGGTCGCTGCTCCGCTACCATTATCCAATGGCTGAATAAATCCTCGGAGATACGCATGATCGCCGTAATACTCGCCGGCTTCAGGATAAGTAACCTCAATATGGTGTGGATATCGTGGCCCGACAGAGGAACCTACGGGGATAACTTCCTGGATAGCAACATTAGCATTTCTTCCGTTCACAAATAAAAGACGAACACCTTCAACAGCTCCCTTGCTATCGATATTTATGGTGTTCCAACCAGCTTTTACCTTAGCAGAGGTTATTGCTCCAACGCCTATCGCCGCTTGCCACACATCATTTTCAAAGAATTCTATTTCAATTTTTCCATCTAACTCCCCAGCCATGGAAAGAATCAAGTTGTCCAGATGCGCAGGACGATCAAAATATAAATCAATATGAGGTGAGTCTTTTCCGGCCCCACCTCCATTTTTGCCAGTGCTGCCAATATAGGGATACCAAGCGGTTGTGAGATCGCCATCACTAAATGCCTGCTCTGGATTTGTGTCGCCAACGGGAGATGCTTCTACATAGCTAACAATGTTTGCCCCAGTATCCAATTCCAGCAGCAGTGATACATCGCTGATGTTGTAGCTATGCTCTTTACCGGGAACACTAAACTCTATGGTATTTTCGCCAACGACCAACCACTCTGGATTAATTAGCTCAATTTCTGACGACCATGCACTTGATTCAAATCGATAGATCCCGCCTTGGACCACATTTCCGTTAATACTACGGACCGTTGACACCCAGTGCCCTGCACCATAGGTGTTGTAGGTAAGCCATGCACGTTTAAAATCACGATGATGCCGATTGATGGTAACGGAGAAAGTATTATCTCCCTTATCTTCCGCTAACACTGGTAAAGCGCCGATAATTCCCGACTCCAGCTTTGATGAATACAAATTTCCATGTGCGGGGATCGTCTCACTGAGCATTGCCTCCCAAAGGTCACGCCCAGTGCTGGTATTTTGTAATGTCTGTTTTCCCCATATTTCGAATTCATAAATCCCAGATACAGGAACAGTCTGAGTGCCTACGTTCCCTCCAGAGCCACCATTACCTCCACCAGCGGGAGCTTTTGAAACGGCCTTAAGAGCCAACGCATTTTGCCCCTTTACCTTCACAGGGGTTAGCTCCAAAAGAAGCTGATCTGTTTTAATTGCTTGGTCAAGATCAAAGCGATTCCATTGAACAGCTTGCTTGCTAAGATCAACGCTATTCTTGCCATTAACCATAACATCACGCCAGCTATCCTCATCACGGGCACGTACAGTAACGGAATATGCAGCGGGCCCAAAGAATTTAAGATGAGTGACTTCTTGCTCACTATCTAACTTGAAGACGAGTTTTGTGAGTCCGTAAGCGGTAAACATCGACGTTGTAGAACGATCATAGATAGTGGACAAGGAATCAGCCTCTTGTCGGCGAACCTCGATCGGCAAACTACTGTCTGATTGGATGCTAATACTGACGGGAGATAGCCTGAGCATGTCCTGTTTACTAAAGAACATTGCGCTCGCATCAAAGAGGGAGGTCACTATACCGGTTACAAGTGTCACACCAACCAGTACAAATACTTTCAAAGAATTTGCTTTTACCATGGCCCCAATCCCTAGTCGTCTTATTCGTTGTTAGCGAACAATCCCTGTTCTAGTTAGGGTTTTCGGCAAGAATTCAGAAATCTAAAGTCGATTAGTCCATTTTGTCTAAGAGATCACAAACGTGTTTCAATACTTTAGATTTGATAAACAAAGGAATCTTCGTTTCACACGTTTAAAAGTTTTTAAGTATAATTTTCGTTATAAATTAGCTGCGTGATAAATGTTTATTACATTTTTTATAAAGAAGGGCGTTGCTCTTGAAATATAAACTTCCAGTCACTGTAGCTCTTCGCATTTTCGAAATGCTGGAACACTTTATTAAAATTTGCACGCTTTATCGGTTTTTCCGCATTATCCCAATAGACACCAATTATTCCTCCTTTTGCATCATATATTATTTTCCATTCATCCCCATTTGCAACCAAATAAAGTCGACGTATATGACGGTGAGTCGTGAGATAACGTGGATCCTTTAGCAAGTCATCCATCCTTCGTGGATACTTTTTGGGCTCTTTGGCGTAGTAGAAGCTCTCTATTGCCTTATAATACGCCAGACCTCGAAATAGCAATTCAGCCTCCATTTGCTTGGCTGCATTTATTTTGTAGCTGGTATAACTTACTGTTGCAGCAATACCAGTCGTTGCCACAACCATTAAGGCAATAAGGTAGGTAAATCCATGTTGGCGAGATTTAACCATTCCAGCTGCTGATATCACGAAAATCCCCCTCCCCTCCCTCCTTACCATCCGCACCCAATGAAAGAATTTCGAATGGCCCCTTAGTGCCTGGAACAAGATACTGATATTCATTTCCCCAAGGGTCATTTGGAATGGCTTTTTTTAGGTAAGGACCGTTCCACCGCTCTACACCTATCGGCTGTGTAATTAAAGCATCAAGCCCCTCCAACATCGTAGGATATCGTCCAACATCAACGAAGAAACCCTCCAAGGCAGTAGAAAGACTATTAATTTGAGCCAAAGCAGTTGACTGTTTTGCTGGGTTTATTTTTTGATACAAACTTGGTCCAACAAGACCAGCCAGCAACCCGACAATTAATAACACAACCAACAATTCAACGAGTGTAAAGCCACGCTGCATGTTTATCTTACCATTCTCGGTAACGACTTCCATCTTTCGAAACCTCATCATGTCCACTGAAAATATCGCTTATCCTACCACTATCATCCAATTTAAATTCCCATGTATCATCACTGGAAGTAAATGGATCTTTTGGAACATTTCTTAAATATCCATCATTAACCAATTCATTCAAGCTCTCGGGATAATGCCCATTATCGCCGTAGAATTGATCCAGCGTTTTTCGCACAACGAATAAATTTTCTTTCAAGGCAGACTCTTTAGCCCTAACGATACTCTCGGCAACCATTGGAGATGCGATACTGGCTAATAGCGCAACAACAACCAAAACAACCAACAGTTCCACCAGAGTAAACCCTTCATCCTTACCATTCATAATAATAACTCTTGTTCAACGCTATTTTTTTACTCATACTTCTAACATCATAAACATCTTCCTTGTTCCACTCTTTATCACCCTCATTATTTTGATAGCCTATCAAACGCCACGAAACCCCATCGACACCCTTGTAAAATGGATCGCGTGGAATTCGGCGAAGATACTTTTTTTTCATATTTATCTTTCCAACAACTGGAACACCATCAACAAGAACATCCAGGTTTATGGGAAAACCATTTTCACTGGACAGCTCCGTTGATCTACTAATAACACCAGAATTCCAATCACCATGAAACTCATCAATAGCAGATCTAATATCCCTTAGGTTTTCACGCAATAACGATTCCTGCTGACTAACAACCGCCATTTTCACACTAGGAATAGAAACACTAGCTAAGATTGAAACAATCGTAAGAGTAACAACCATCTCTATCAAAGTGTATCCATTTATCCTACTTGACGACGATCCTTGACGCATTACTTGCAATCCCTCCTTTCTCGCCGCCTTCTTTTTCCCAAATCCCAGATTTCAAAGTGAGATAAGATATTCCAGCGTTAACGGATTCAAAGATTATATTAAATGCCTGTTGACTACCTACTTCCCCACCAACCAGGTCAACATGAATTACCGCGCCACCATCAACGTATTCATTCTCAACATTAGAAATACCATCCGTCTTCGCTTCAACTGATTTCATCTCCACAATGTCTTTATTGTATATAACCGGTATAGTCATACTCGACACACCAAGTGGTTGGTCAATATTCACATCAACTTTAAATTCTGACCCCATATCTATCTGATATAATTTATCACCAAACTCGACGCGTGCGATGATGCCTCTATCAACCGAAGGATTTACATTGGGAATACTTGTCATTTCACTCTTGGAATTGCTTCCTACTTGAATTTCGCCTTCCATCTTTACCTCTTTCAAATAGGAATCATTGACATACCTATCTGCAGTTCCAGAATATATTTTTCTAAGTGCGAGGCTAGGCATATCCCAACCCCGAACCACTTTAGGAGTGATCGTAAGCAATACATCTGTCCGTGAGGTCGAGTCATCAACCGAACTAAAAAGACGACCAATTACCGGTATACTTCCAAACCCAGGTACACTAATCTTATTGTTTCTATCTTCATCGCGAATAAGTCCGCCAATCATGGCGGTTTCACCGTCTCTAAGTAACATATAGGTCTGAGTATTTCGCGTCCCTATACTATAAGTTGGCTCCTCAGGTGTTCCAAGATTTTGCCCCAACGAGCTAACTTCCAAGTTAACTTTAACAGAAACACTATTATCAAAATGAACAATTGGCTCCACGTCAAGACGTATGCCAATATCTGTATATTCGTACGATGTTTGAGTTCCTCCAGTAGCATTCTGTATAGTTGACGACCTCAATGGAACTCTATCACCAATATGAATCTTCGCTTCTTTTTTATTGATAACCCTTATTTTCGGATTGGCTAAAGTCTTCGCTTCGACATCCTGCTTGAAATATCGAAACGTAATACTTGGCAACGTCACTGTTCCCGCCGAAATGGCCGCCCCAATTGAATTATTGGCCTCATCGACAGCAGGAAATGACGCAGAAATCACAGAACCATAATCCAAACCAAGCTGCTCTGCTTTATTTCGGTTTACCTCAAGGATCTCCACCTCGAGCAACAACTCTGCGGGTCGCCGATCATTTAATTCAACTATTTTCTCAACCAGACCTAGTATTTCTTCATTATCTCGTATCATGATGGTATTCATTCCATCATTTATTGAAAGCTGGTTAACCTTAACCACCCCCTTGATAAGATTAGCCATTTCTGCGGCAGGCATGGTCCTTAAATTAAAGGTTTTTATAATATATTCTTCATATTGATCCCTTTTAGATTTAGTATCTGGAGAAATCAATATTGTCTTTCCTCCGATATTCTTATAAAACATCTTTGATGTTGAAAGCATTAAATCTAAAGCCTGCTTGAAACTAACATCCTTTGCAAACAAAGTAATCGATTGATCTTTAACTGATTCATCGAATACCACATTAACTTCAAAAGCACTTGCTAAGAATCCGAATGCAGTTTTGATATCAGTACCCTGAAAATCTAGTGATATCTTTTGATTACTATCAATTCCCTCCTTTAAAACCAAACCCTCATCCGCTTCCCACTTACTCAATAACTCTTTCGCTGCCTTATGATCAGGAACAGTATTTAAAATAGAAACAAGCATTGCTTTTGCATCATTTTTCTTCCCAGCCTGGTAATTCTTCAGTGCCTCTTGATAAGTACTATCTGCTTCGACATGATATTTTGCACTCAATACTGCTTGCGCCAATTTGTCATGAGTTGGTATTGCCGCCAATCCTTTTTCATAAAGCTCTATTGCCTTTGAATAATTTCTAGAATCGAATTTATCCTTACCTTCCCTGTAATAATAGTCCGCCGCTTTAAGCTCATATTGACGCAGTAGCGACTTGACATGCACATCATTTGGGGAGTGAATTGACTCCTTTCTAAGTGCTATAACTGCCTCCAATGGCTCTTCCATTGATTGATATTCCATTTCTCGCTTTACTAGGTCTTGTTTTGCACATGAAGAAAGAACAACAATCATAAAAACAATGAATATGGATGGTTTTTTACTCTTCACCTCTAGATACCTCTCCTGTGTAAACCAAGAAGATCCCTCTACTTGGCTGTTTCTCGACTTTTATAAATTTCCTGCTTATTTCAAGAATTCGGTATTCATCTCCAAGACCTCCCCCTTCTACAACCACATACCTTTTCCCACCAAACAACACAAATGCCGATTTGATGCCATTCTTTGATAGATACCCCACATACTTCATTCCTGCTTCTACATCATCTGAAGCTGAAACTAACGGCACTGGCATTGACGATTTCACTTGGACACTCGTTACCTCCATCCGTTTCTCACTATTAACTTTGACATCTATAAATGGATTTCTAGTTATAGTAATTTCTGATGAATCTAGGAACGAATTATCCCCACTAACAACGGTTTCCTTGTGTACTTCAGGTAAGCCACTACCTTCAGGTGACGATCCAAACACATACAAACCTACCACCAATAAAGTAATCACAAATACAATCGACTTTATTGCTGTATATTTATTCATTGATACCTTCGATCTTAATTATTTCAGCAGTCATTGACACCTCCACCTCATCCTGATTATTTCCATAAACATAGAAATGCGATATGCCTGTCATTCCTCTAT
>Ga0224510_10001403_pt1 | contig 15967 bp, 13 predicted proteins | sample SF_May12_sed_USG_FD_170161 | JGI IMG/M metagenome (GOLD analysis project Ga0224510, IMG submission 170161) | Sediment microbial communities from San Francisco Bay, California, United States - SF_May12_sed_USGS_4_1 | ecosystem: Environmental > Aquatic > Marine > Sediment | place: USA: California... | reverse complement strand
GCCGGCGGGGCGAGTTACGATTGGTTGGGGCACGTGACCGCAGGTTGCGAGAGGCTGCTTGCGAGTCACGCGGCGGCAATCATCGTCAACTCTTGGCGCGGCATCGAACACCACGCTCGTCGCGGATTCCCGCGCGACCGCATGAGATTGGTTCGCAATGGCGTAGACACGGCCCGGTTCCGTTTTGACGCCAGGGCAAGGGCGCGGCTCAGGTCCTCGCTCGGCATCGGTGACGGCATTCCGCTGGTGCTGCTGGCCGGGCGGCATGATCCGATGAAAGGGATCGAGAGGTTCCTGGAGGCGCTCCGAACCGTGCATGCCCGCGCCGTGATCATCGGTACCTGGAACAAACCTTACACGACGCGGCTGATGCGGCGAGCGGACGATCTGGGAGTGGGCGACCGAGTGCAGTGGTTGGATCGACAGGACGACATGACGGGCTGGATGAGCGCGGCGGACGTCGTCTGTTCCGCGTCGACGCATGGCGAGGGCACCTCCAACGTACTGATCGAGGCAACCGCCTGTAACGCTCTTACCGTGGCGACAAACGTGGGCGACGCGGCCGAAATCGTCGGTGACCCGTTGCGAGTGGCGCGCCCGGACGACACCGACGGGCTTGCCCGAGCCCTGCAGGTGGCGATTGCGGCGGTCCCCGGCCGGGATCGACTTGCGGCACCACCGGCTCTACTACGGAACTATTCGTTGCCAGGAATGATAGAGACAACGGAGTCGATCCTCGCGGCGGCGGTGGCAGGGCGAACGGGCAGGTTGCCAGGGAGATGACTTTGGAATGGTGGCCGATCATCAAGGGCGCGGCGACTTACATACCCTGCCTGTACGACGCGGAGCGCGGAGAAACCGGTGGCTCGCAGAGTGCAAGGTACTGCTACGCAGTCTGGATGCGTCATCTCCTTGCGTCGGCCACTTGCGGCTTGTCATTGCCGATCCGTTCGGTCGCGGAACTCGGGCCCGGGGATTCCCTCGGGATCGGCATCGCGGCGTTGCTGTCCGGAGCCGAAAAGCTGCAGGCATTCGACGTGGTTCGCTACGCCAGCAACGACCGCAACGTCACTGTCCTGCACGAACTGGTTCAAATGTTTCGCGCCCGCGCGCCCGTTCCTTCGTCGGAAGAGTTCCCGGCCGTCTTTCCCCGTGTTCCTCATACCGTCTTTCCGGCGCGCCTGTGGTCACGTGGTGTTCTCGACGAACTTCTCTCGGACGAGCGCATCGCCGCGATCGAGCGCGCGCTTCGCGGCAATGCCGGTGGCCCGATCGAGGTCAGCTACATCGTGCCATGGAATGTTTCATCTGACAGGGCGCGCGCGACCGTCGACTTGGTGTTTTCACAGGCCGTCCTGGAGCATGTTGACGAACTTCCTGGCGCCTACGCTGCCCTGGGCGCGTGGATCGCGCCTGGCGCATACACGTCCAACGTCATCGACTTCCGCAGTCACCACATCACGCCGGGTTGGGACGGGCACTTGCAGTACTCACCGTCCGTCTGGCGCGTCGTGCGCGGCCGACGTCCCTACCTGCTGAACCGTCGCGCGCCGTCGGAACACCTTGCGCAGTTACGCCTCAATGGCTTCGAAGTGCTTCAGGTGGAGCGCGAGTATCGGCAACCCACGGTCGCAACGCGATCGCTGGCGGCAGAGTTCGCCGGCTGGTCCGATGACGATCGGAGGACCAGTACCATGCATGTCATTGCGCGACGCCCGGTCGACGGCGCAGTCGGTCTGGCATGAGGCGGTCGCCAAGAAGGGTGCTGTGGGTGACCATGGCATTTCCTGCCCCGTCGGAGGCGTTCGCGGGTGTCGAAGTGCGGGCCCTGCGGCGTCTGGGAGTCGAAGTTCGCATCGCGGCGTTGCGCACTCGACATCGCATGACCGACGTACTGATCCGTGACTGGGGCCTGGATGACACGGCGCTGACCCACTGGTCGTGGCGCACTTTGCCTGGCGCCCTCGCATTCGGCGCGCGTCACCCGTGGATGACTGTCGAAGTCGTGGCTTGGCTGATTCACAAGGGCTGGCGCAGGCCCGGGTCGTTGATGCGTGCGCTGTTGCTGTTGCCAAGGTGCCTGGAGATCTTCGGCGCATGCCTGCGCGAGCGTCCGGACGTCGTGCACCTTTTCTGGGGGCACTTCCCCGCGACCATCGGGCACATGGCGCTGCGCTGGATGCCGCAAACCCACGTCTCCACGGCCCTGGGCGCCTACGACCTGTTGCTCGAATATGGCCCCGGACTGGACGTCGCGCGCCATGCGCACAGCGTCTGGACGCAAGCGATGTGCAACCGCGAGCCGCTCTCCAACGCGGGCGTGCCGGTGACGAGGTTGCACGTGCTGATGCGCGGCGTCGACACGGCGCAGGTTGGCGATGCGCCAGTCAAGGAACGCGAGGCGCCAGTCGTCGTGGTCGCCCGCCTCGAGGCCAATAAAGGTGTGGATGATGCTTTACGCGCCTTCGCCCGCGGTGCGGAGGGGCATCCGAACGTGCGCTTGCTCGTGGCGGGGGAAGGACCACAGGCCGAACAGCTGCGAATGCTAGCTGCGGGCCTGGGAATCGGCCGGCGCGTGGAATTCGTCGGTGCCGTGTCGCACTCACGCGTGTTCGAACTGCTCAGGCGCGCCGGCACGTTTCTGCTGCTTTCCCGTAATCCGTCAGAGCGGCTGCCCAACGCGCTCAAGGAGGCGATGGCTTGCCGGTGTATCTGCATCGTGACGCGAACTCCAGGGCTCGACGAGCTTTCGGCGGCATGGTCACGCCCGCTGGTCGTTGAGCAGGGCGACTGGAATGCTGCTGCATCGCTGCTTCGCGCAGTCCTGGATTCGCCAGACTCACTGGAGTCGGACCGGGATGCGGGTCGGGCATTCGTGATCGATCGGCTCGACGCACGCGAAGTCGCCCGCAGGCGGATTGCTGTCTGGGTGACACCGGGGGAACCACCATGTGCGGCATAGCGGGACTCTGGCTGCCCTCCGGCAACGTTGCGACGCTCGGGAACCGGGTGCTCAGCATGACTCGCGCGCTGGCTCATCGCGGGCCCAATGGCGAGGGCATCTGGGTCGACGCGGGGTCGGGGCTCGGACTCGGTCACCGTCGGCTGGCCATCCTCGACCTGACCGAGGCCGGTACCCAGCCCATGCGATCAGCATCCGGACGATATGTCATTGTCTTCAATGGCGAGATCTACAATTTCCGAACGCTGCGCGCCGAGCTCGAGCTGCTGGGTCACAGCTTCCGCGGGCACAGCGACACCGAAACGATACTTGCAGCCGTCGAGTCCTGGGGCGTCGGGACGGCGCTTCGGCGTTTCGTCGGAATGTTTGCCTTCGCACTCTGGGATACCGAAGGCTGCGAACTGACCTTGGCGCGGGATCGCGCTGGAAAAAAGCCGTTGTATTTCCGGCTCGATCACGACCGGCTGTATTTCGGTTCTGAACTAGTCTCCCTGCAGGCGCTGGACGGGCTGGAGCTCGAAATCGATCGGCAGGCCGTGGGCCAGTTCCTGCGCTATGGCTACGTGCCGGGCCCGCGCAGTATCTATCGCAATGTCAGCAAGCTCCCGGCCGGCACCATTGCGCGCGTGCGACTTGACTCTTCGGGACACCTGGCCTGCGAAGAGACGGTGTACTGGAGCGTCAGCGAAACGTTTCGCGAGGCTCGCGCCAGCCGCCGCTCCGTCAGCTTTGCTGACGCATCGCTCGAACTGGAGAGCCTGCTCGAGGATGCCGTCAGGCTGCGACTCGAATCCGACGTCCCGCTCGGGGCGTTCCTGTCGGGCGGCATCGACTCATCCGTCGTCGTCGCGCTGATGCAGCGGTTGGGTTCGCAGCCTGTTCGTACGTTCACCATCGGATTTCATGAAGGCGGCTATGACGAGGCGAAACATGCCGCCGAAGTGAGCCGGTACCTGGGTACCGATCACACCGAACTCTACGTCGAGCCCCGCGAGGTCCTCGACCTGGTGCCCAGGATGGCTCAGGTATTCGACGAGCCGTTTGCCGACTCGTCGCAGATGCCGACGCTGCTGGTTGCACAGCTCGCGCGACGGCACGTCACCGTTGCCCTGTCCGGCGATGGCGGGGATGAGGTCTTCGGTGGGTATCGGCGCTACCAGCGATTCGTGCGCTGGTGGCAGATCGCGTCGCGTATTCCGCCAGCGGCGCGTCCCACGATCGCCGCTGCGCTCGATGCTGCATCGCGCCTGCCGCTGGGGCCTTTGTGGGCTGCAGTCGGCCGGCTCATCCCCGGCGATCTGGGCAGCGTGACGCCCGCGCAGCAAGTCGCGAAGATTGCCGGGTTGCTGCGACAGTCCGGCATGGACAATGCGTATGAGCGCCAGTTGGCGCACTGGGACGACCCCGCTGCTCTCGCGTTCGGTTCGCAGGCGCCCTGGTGGAGCCCGCCGGGGCAGGATCCCGGTGACGGCGCGAGCATCGAGCGTTGCTTCGAGCGAATGATGGAACTCGACTTCGGGCATTATTTGCCGGATGACATCCTGGTGAAAGTGGATCGGACCAGCATGAGCGTAGGACTCGAAGCCCGGGCGCCATTGCTGGACCACCGCATTCTGGAATTTGCAGCGCATCTGCCGGTATCGCATCGGGTCCGGGTGGGCGAGGGCAAGCTGTTGTTGAAGGACGTGGCTTATCGGCTCGTACCCAGGGAGTTGCTCGAGCGACCAAAACAAGGCTTTGGTGTTCCTCTCGCGCAGTGGCTGCGTGGCCCGCTGCGTGACTGGGCGGAGTCACTGTTGGACGAGCGTGCGCTGGCGGCGGCGGAGCTCGTCGCGCCGGCGCCAATCCGCCGGTTGTGGCAATCGCATCTGGCCGGTCACCGTGACTGGTCGGCCTTGCTCTGGGACGTATTGATGCTGCAGTCGTGGCACGACCAGCACGTATCGAATCGAGCGAACCTGCGGAGCCCCATATGAGCGAGTTCGTCAGCGTAATCGTGCCATGTCGCAACGAGCGCGGCGCAATCGAGAAATTTCTCGAATCTGTGTTTGCGCAAACCGACGTCGCGGGCGGGTTCGAAGTGATCGTCGCTGACGGGGATAGCGATGACGGTACGCGCGACATCCTCGCTCACTGGGCGACCCGCGACCCGCGGCTGCAGATAGTGGACAACCCACGGCGGACCGCTTCGCCCGGATTGAATATCGCAACACGGGCTGCGCGCGGCGAAGTAATCGTGCGCATGGACGTGCATTCGGTTTACGCACCTGACTACATCGCCCAATGCCTGGCGGCGCTCGCGCGAACGGGGGCGTCCAATGTCGGTGGTCCAGCGTTGACCCGTGCCGTCACGACGTTCCAGCGTGCCAACGCCGCGGCCTATCGTTCCCCGTTCAGTGTCGGAGGAGCCCGCTTTCACGACCCGCGCTACGAGGGGTACGTCGATACGGTCACCTATGGATGCTGGCGGCGTCAGACACTGTTGGATGCGGGACTGTTCGACGAGGATCTGGTCCGCAACCAGGACGACGAATTGAACCTGCGCATCGTCCGGTCAGGTGGCCGCATCTGGCAGACGCCCCTGATCCGCTCCTGGTACTACCCACGTTCGTCGCTCAGTTCACTGTTTCGCCAGTACTATCAGTATGGCTACTGGAAAGTGCGAGTCATCAGGAAGCATCGAATCCCGGCGTCGTGGCGCCACCTGGTCCCGGCCTCGGTGTTGCTGCTGGCGATTGCGCTGACGGTTGCGGGCTTTCTCGAGGCGCGGGCCTGGTTGCTCCTCGGGGTGCTCGCTGCGTTCTACGCCGGTCTGGTCCTGGCTGCGTCGGTCTTCGAGGCTCGCCGCGCGGGAGACTTGAAAGTACTGCCCTGGCTGCCACTCGTCTTCGTCGCATACCACTGGAGTTATGCACTTGGCTTCACGAGGGGCCTCCTCGACGGGTTTTCGCGCGGGCAACGACCCGCCCGCAGCGCCGTCGGGCTGACGCGCTGACAGCGCAAGAAAGTATCGTCATGTCTGAGGCCGAACGCATTCACGCCAGGTACGCCCGACGCACGCGCAAGTACGAACCTTGGACTCCGTGGGTTCACCGGACGCACCAGGAACTGGAACGTCGCGTGATCGACACGCTTCGCCGCGAAGGCATGCTGCCGCCAGAAGAGCGTCGTTTGCTTGAAGTGGGTTGCGGGACGGGGGGCAACCTGCTGACCTTTCTCCGATTGGGCTTCTCACCCTCGCTGATCGTCGGCAGTGAGTTGCAGGAGGAGCGCGCTGCCGCGGCGCGCGAGCGTCTTCCGGCAGGGTTGACGGTACTCTCCGGCAACTCCGCCGAGCTGGAGTTGCCCGACGAGACCTTCGACATCGTGTTTCAGTCCCTGGTATTCAGTTCGATCCTGGATCCGGCAATGCGCGGCGCCCTGGCCGATCGCATGTGGCAATTGCTGGCCCCGGGCGGCGGCATCCTCTGGTACGACTTCACCTGGGACAACCCCGCGAATCCGGACGTATCCGGCATTCCGCTGCGCGTCGTGAGGCAGTTGTTCCCCCAAGGGAATTTCTCGAGCCGGCGGGTTACGTTAGCCCCGCCGCTGAGCCGATGGGTCACGCGCATCCATCCAGCGCTCTACGATTGGTGTAACGTCCTCGCGCCGCTGCGGACTCACGTGCTGTGTTGGATAGGCAAGCCCCTCGCCGGGGGGCATGGGAGCGTCGCAAGTGCCTGAGCAGTTCATCCCGTTTGCCCTGCCTGACATTGGCGACGAGGAAATCGCCGAGGTCGTCGATTCACTGCGTTCAGGCTGGATCACGACGGGTCCCAAGGCGCGTCGTTTCGAGGAGGATTTCGCGGCGTACCTCGGCGGCGGCATCGAGTGCATCGCGGTCAGTTCGGCCACGGCGGGACTCCATCTCGCGCTCGAAGCGCTGGGCCTGCAGCCTGGCGACGAGGTGATCGTGCCGACCCACACGTTTACCGCGACGGCGGAGGTCGTGCGTTATCTCGGTGCCGACCCGGTATTCGTGGATGTCGATCCCGGCAGCTACTGCATCGATCCTGCACTGGTACGCAGTGCGATCACGCCGCGAACCCGGATCATCATGCCGGTGCACTACTCGGGCTTTCCCTGCGACATGCATGCCTTGTGTGGAATCGCGCGCACGCACGGACTGCAGATCGTCGAGGACGCAGCGCATGCCTTTCCGACGCACGTCGACGGCGCCCTGGTGGGACAGCTCGATACCGCCGCGACGGTCTTCAGCTTCTATGCCAACAAGACCATCGCGACGGGCGAGGGTGGCATGCTGGTTACCCGTCGCCCTGATTTGGCCAGGCGGGCCAAGATCATGCGCCTGCACGGCATCGACCGGGATGCGTTCAACCGCTTCAGCTCAAAAGCGCCCGCCTGGTTCTATGAAGTCGTCGCCCCGGGATTCAAATATAACCTGCCAGACATCGCGGCTGCGCTCGGCCTGCAGCAACTGCGCAAGATCGACCGCTTCCTCGTGCGACGCCAGCAACTGGCGGCGAGATATGACCAAGGTCTGCAGGGGCTGCCGTTGCGGGCGGCCCCGCGTCCCGACGGACCTGGCAGCAGCCACGCATGGCATCTTTACGTAGTCCAGTTGCTGCCTTCTGCAAGACTGGACCGCGACGAGCTGATCCAGGGCTTGTTCGACCGTGGCATCGGCTGCAGCGTTCATTACATCCCGCTGCATCGACAACCGTACTGGCGCGACCGCTATGGCCTGCGGGAAGAGCATTTCCCCGTCTCCGAGGCGCTCTACAAGAACTGTGTCAGCCTGCCCCTGTATACGCGCATGAGCGATGGCGACCAGGACCGGGTGTTGGACGCGTTGCACCAACTCATAGGCTGACACTCCGGTGAAGCGGTTTCTCGACGTCGTCGTGTCCGGGCTCGGCCTGCTCGTGCTGTCGCCACTGATCGTTCTGCTAGCGGTCTGGGTGCGATGCGATTCGCCGGGGCCCGCGATCTTTCGCCATCGCCGCGTCGGGCGTCACGGCCAGCCTTTCAGCGTCCTGAAATTCCGCACGATGGCGCACGAGCGCGCAGGCGGGGGGCCGCAGGTGACGACGGCCAACGACGCAAGAATTACGCGGGTCGGGAGGCTGCTACGGCGGACCAAGCTGGACGAGGTGCCTCAGCTGCTCAACGTGCTCACCGGCGACATGAGCCTGGTCGGCCCGAGACCCGAAGTGCCGCGTTACGTTGCGATGTATCCCGAGGCAGCGCGGCAGGAAATACTGGGTGTCCGCCCAGGACTGACCGACCTGGCCTCAATCGAGTTCCGCAACGAGCAGGACCTCCTTGCGCTGGCGCCCGACCCCGAGTGGATTTACGTCAACGAGATCATGCCGAGGAAGATCGCCCTGTGCCGGCAGTACGTGCGTGAACGCAGCATGCTGCTCGACCTGCGAATCCTCGCCCGCACTGTGCTGGCCGTCATGCGCTGAGGGAGCTGGGCCGCGGGCCCGGGCGCAGCCAGATCGGTGGCATCTGAATCGAAATTCTGGCGGTTGAATCACATTCGCATTCAGATCGGTTTGCATAATATCCTCCGGGCAATGTTATCTGGAGGCAGGCTCGATGGGACGCAGGATGGCGACAATCCCCGGCGCTGCACTGTCGATCATCTTCGCCGCGACAGGTTGTGGCGGACAGGGCAGTGGCGGTGTGTCGCAGTCCCGGTCCAAGGCGAGCGGCCCGCCGCCGCCGCCGGCCGTGGCGATCACGCTGCCGGAGGATTCGATCGCGCGGTCGGTGCTCGCTGCCGCACCCGTGGACGGCAAGCCGGTCACGTTCGAGGTCGTCGGCAAACCGGGTAATGGCACGCTCACGATCGACGCCATCTCCGGTGCGTTGACCTACGTCCCGTACGCCGATTTCAATGGCAGAGACACCGCCAGTTACGCAGTCCGTGATGGCGAGTCGACATCTGCTCCGTCGACGATCAGCCTCACTGTCGAGCCCGTAGATGACGCCCCGGCAATCGCGCCGCTCAGCGATGCGCTTAACTCCGCCGAGCAGCGCGAGACGGTCGTCCAGCTGAAGGTGATTGACGTCGATCGCGAGCCATACACGCTGACGGCGAGCACGGACGATCCCGCTGTCGCGTCAGTGTCGATCGACACTGTTGGCGACGCTGTCCGGCTGGTGTCGTTGCGCGAGGGCAGCACGCTGGTCGTCGTCACGATCAGCGACGGCCGCCTGTCGACCGAGCAGTCGATGCGATTCACCGTCGCGCCGGTGACGAAACACCGTGAATGGCAGCTGGGAGACGGATCGACGCATGCGGTATCGATCCGGAATTCCTCGGACCGCATGGTGAGCTTCGATTGGGCCCATTCCGGCATGAAGGTGGCGAGCAATCGACAGGGTGTCCTCGCGGACGTCGTGAGCTCTGCCGACGGTCTGCCGCTCGAGCTGAAACTGTGGCGCTATCTGGCCGACAACGTTTACCACTGGTACCCGACCACTGAAGCGTTCTGGATTCACGACCCGGTGGTGCTGGTCAATTCCGTCGGCTTCGGATTCTGCGACGACCTTGCATCAGCGATGGCGTTGCTGGCGCGCGAGGCGGGGCTCGACAGCCGGGTCTGGTGGCTTTCGGGGCACGTCGTGCCCGAGGTCCTGATCGGCACGAACTGGATGATGCTCGACCCTGACCTGGCCGTGTACTACAAGAAGGCTGACGGCAGCATTGCGGGTGTTGCGGACCTCGCGGCCGACCCGAGCCTGATCACGGCGCCCAATGCGCCCGTGCTACCGACGACCGCGAGCGCGTACTGGCAGGAGATCGCGGACTTCTTCAGCACGACGGATGACAACGTGATGGACGACTACGAACTGGATGGCCCGGATCAATTGCAGGGGACGATCGAATTGCCCGCCGGGGCCCGGATCACCTATCCGGGCCAGTGGTCATCGGGGCTGATCGGCGCCGAGGGAGCGCGCACATACCCGGCACCGGCCTTCGCACAGTTGCGGCTCGACCTGCCGGCCGGTTTCGACGGGGACATCCGGTTGCCGTTCGTGCTGTGGGACGCCACGGGCAGCGGTCAGGTAACCGTGGCGGATGAGTTGTTCGAAGCCGGTTCGACTGCCCTGGTCCAGCGGCTGCAGTCGTGGGAGTCGTTGCCAACAGGAATCCAAGTCCATGCCGTTTCCGACGTATCGCTCGTCTTCCTCGTCAACCCCATGCGCTTCGGCATGCAGCCCGTCACAAGCGTCGACCTGACCGCCACCGACGTCTGGGCGCTGGACGTCCAGCTTGCGACGCTCGACTCCGCGAACCAGCTCGTGCAGTCCCTGGACGCTCTGCGTCGGCCGTGAAGGTCATCAGGTGCACTTGGGTTTCATGCCCCGTGCTTCGATGCCATTGCCACCTCTTTCGCACCACACCGGATGCGCCCCCAGGCGTGTGAGAAGCCGCTCGACCTGCCCGCGGGTGCGAAAATGCTTGTACCAGTCGGTCAGCGTGTCGTGCGTATCGAGCATTGCCCATTCGCGTTGCAGCTCGTCATTCAGTTCCGGCAGCGAGTGGTAATAGGCCTGCACCGGCGAGAGCCGGCTCAACAGGGCCTGCAACGGATAGGCATGCCGCGCGGCCCGGTGGAGCGGCAGCAGGGTCCTGACGAGTCCATCTGTGATTCGCAGCGCCCGTTCTGGATCGAGTCGCTTGAGGACTGCGCGGAACGCGGGCGCAGTCTTCGTGAAGTACGAGAGGTTGTAGGCGTAATGGTCTATCACCAGCCAGCCCCCGCACGCCACCTGTGACCAGAGCGACGCAACGGTCTTGTCCGGCGAAGGCGTGTGCTGGACGACGCCCAGGCACAACACGATATCGAACTGGCCCGGAGCGAACGGCAGCGAGCAAACGTCGGCCTGGGCGATCCGATGGCGATCGGATTCTGGAAAGTTGTCGCGATTGGCCGCCACGGCATCGCTCAGGTCGGTCGAGTAGACACTGGCGCCCCGGGCTAGCAGTACTTCCGTGAACCGTCCTGCCCCGCAGCCGACCTCGAGTATCTTCTTGCCTTGCAGGTGATCCCAGAGGTCATCTCCCAGGCAGCGTCGCAGCCGCTGCTCGGTCAATGGCGCCCCGGTGTATGAGTCCAGCTGCGTGCGCCGGTAGCGATTCCACTGCAGCCCGAACGCAGCCGCGTAATTGGAAGTCGGCACGAAGCGAACGATCCCGTCACGCACGGCATACACGCACCCCTGCTGGCACCGCCAGCCGTCCGCGAGGCGCGACAGAGCTTTGCCACCGTGCTGCGGGCACACCAGGTCAGGGAGCGAACCAGCCATCAATCGGTCTCCGGGCGAAAGGCCTGCAGCGTACTTCGGACAACGCAGCGCAAGCGCAACATTTTTTCACGGCCGGACAGGCCCGGTCCACTTTGTGCCCGCCTTGCATCAACCGGCGACTCGTGCCGGCGACGTGACCGACCGAAAGACGTGGCCCGTGGACGCCCGATGGACTAGAATCTCCGCGCCGTCTACGCTGCACAGCGACGTCGCAGCCGCGCGGTCACTGTAGACGCCCCCGCAACGTTCTCGAAAGACCTTCACGAGCCTGATGGATCATGGCTGACCGACTACAACCGTCGATGATTCGCCGACTGATGCAGTGGGTGATCGGGTGGCCCAGGGGTTCGAAAAAGGCGTGCATGGTCGGGGCCGACCTGGTCGCACTGCCCGCGACGCTGTGGCTGGCGATCACCCTGCGGCTAGGCAGCACGGACCACGGCGATGCCGCGAGCACGCTGATGTTCGTCGCGCTGCCCGTCATCACCATCCCGGTGCTCGCGCAAATGGGGCTGTATCGGGCCGTCATTCGTTTTATCAGCAGTCGGGCACTGGTTGCCGCGCTGGGCGGCGTTACCGTCTCGACTGCAATCATTTTCCTGCTGACGTACTTCCCCGGCGCAGGCAACGTCCCACGCTCGTCGCTGGCGATCTATTGGTCGATGGCCTTGTTGTATGTCGGCGGCAGCCGGTACGTCATCCGCCTGCTCCTTGCTCCCGGTTCAGGTGCGGCCAGCCGTGTCGTGATCTACGGCGCGGGCACGGCAGGCGCTCGCCTGGCGCAGGCCATGTCGATGAGCATCGAGGCGCGGCCAATGGCCTTCGTCGACGACGACCGCAGCCTGTGGGGCTCGGTGATCGGTGGGCTGCGTGTCTATCGGCCCGCGGAAATCACGCGCCTGCGCGACGAGTTCGGCGTCGATCGCGTGCTGCTCGCCATGCCTTCGGCCTCGCGCGGCGTCCGGCGCGCAGTGCTCGAGCACATCCAGGCCCCCGGCCTGAGGGTGCAAACCGTCCCGGACATCAGTGACATTCTCGCGGGCAATGCGCAGCTCGAGGATGTGCGCGACGTCGAGGCAAACGACCTGCTGGGTCGCGAGCCTGTCGCCCCGATCCAGGCGCTGGTCGACGCATGCATCCGCAACAAGGTTGTCATGGTCACGGGCGCGGGTGGCTCCATCGGTGCGGAACTCTGCCGCCAGATTTCGCGTCTGGGTCCGCGACGGCTGGTGCTGTTCGAAATGTCCGAGCTCGCGCTCTACAGCATCGAACGCGAACTGGAACTGCTCGCCCAGCATGAAGGCTTAGATCTCGAACTGACCGCGTTGCTCGGCAACGCGCATCACCGCAATCGCCTGGTCGAGATCATGCAGGCCTATGGCGTGCAGACAATCTATCATGCCGCGGCCTACAAGCACGTGCCGATCGTCGAACAGAACGTGGTTGCGGGGATTCACAACAACGTCCTGAGCACCTGGCATGCGGCGGAAGCGGCGCTGGCCAGCCATGTGGAGACCTTCGTCCTGATCTCGACGGACAAGGCGGTGAATCCGACCAGCGTGATGGGCGCAACGAAGCGCTTCGCCGAGATGGTCCTGCAGGGCCTAAGCACCCGCGGTGGACGCACCAGGTTCTGCATGGTGCGGTTCGGCAATGTGCTCGAGTCGTCGGGCTCCGTGGTGCCGTTGTTCCGCGAGCAGATTCGCAGGGGCGGTCCGGTCACGGTGACGCACCCGGACATCACGCGTTACTTCATGACCATCCCCGAGGCCACGCAGCTGGTGCTGCAGGCGGGCGCGATGGCCAGAGGCGGCGACGTGTTCGTGCTCGACATGGGTAAGCCCGTGAAGATCGCCGATCTCGCCAGGCGCATGATCAGCCTGTCCGGCTTGACAGTGCGGGACGAGCAGAATCCCGATGGGGACATCGAAATCCAGTTCACCGGGTTGCGGCCCGCCGAGAAGCTCTACGAAGAACTGCTGATCGGCTCGAACGTCTCGGGCACCGAACACCCGATGATCATGCGGGCCCTGGAGCCGTGCCTGTCGTGGCCTCGAGTCGAATCGCTGCTCGAGGAACTTCGCGATAACATGAACAGGCTCGACGTGCCGGCCACACTCGGCATTCTGATGAGCGCGGTGCACGAATACGCACCGGCTCCGAAGCCTGCCGACCTGGTCTGGACGCGCAAGGAAGCACTGCGCGAAACGCAGACCAAGGTGACCAGCCTCGAAGCCAGGCGTGCTGTTGCGTCCCGAGAGACCCGCTCCGACTGAGCGGGATGCAGGCGCAACCTGCCTCATCATCCCAAGGTCACGAAGCCACCATAAGCCGTCAGCGCATCGTCGCGGGTAAGCAGCAGGGCCGATTCGGCCTGGGCCTGTGCGATCAGCATGCGGTCGAACGGATCGCCATGCAGGCGGGGCAGGGAAGCTGCCACGATCGCGTGCAGGCCGGAGATCCCAAGATTCTTGAACCCCGCGGGTTCAACCGTTTCCAGGATCTGGCGTGGATCGCAGACGAGCCGCCCAATCGCATGCTTGATGCCGATCTCCCAGATCGACGCTGCGCTGACCAGGACCTCAGTGTCGTCGATGAGTTCGCGCTCGCGTCGCGAAAGTCGTTGCGGATCGAGCAGTGCCCAGAGGAGCACGTGCGTATCGATGACCACACGCACTTACTTGGACTCGAACGTTTCGAGTATCTCCGCGGGGAGGGGGGCATCGAAGTCGTCCGGAATGGCGAACGTGCCTCGCAGCAGCCCAAGGTGCTTTTTCCGCGCCACCGGCGCCAGCGGCACGAGCTTCGCCACCGGTCGTCCCGCCTTGGCGATGATGACCTCGTTGCCCCCGGCCGCAACCTCCTCGACGATCCGGGACAGGTGCGTCTTGGCCTGGTGGATATTGATGACGGTGGGGGTAGCCATATCCGGATCCGTACTTGAGTGAACTAAGGTTAGTTTAGTGATCGTTCCGTGTATCGCAAGCGCCATATCGCTTTGCTACCCGGCAAAAATGCGACAAGCCGCACGGTCGAGCCGCCGTCCGGGCGGGACGGTCTGCTAGAATTACGCGTTGACAGGCGCTCTTTGCCGACACAAAATAAATTAAATTCAAGGGCTTACGCGTGAAAGTTACTGTATTCGGTTCGGGTTATGTCGGCCTCGTCACGGGCGCCTGTTTTGCCGAGGCGGGCAATCATGTCGTCTGCGTCGACATCGACGCCGGCAAGGTGGCACGCCTGCAGGCGGGCGAGATCCCCATTCATGAGCCGGGTCTCGACGTCCTGGTCAAGCGCAACTTCGACAAGGGCCGGTTGAAGTTCACGACCGACGCCGAAGTGGGCATCCGCCACGGCTTGTTCCAGTTCATCGCCGTCGGCACGCCACCCGAAGAGGACGGTTCGGCCGATCTCTCGCACGTATTGGCAGTCGCGGAAACGATCGGCCGCCACATGACCGAGTACCGCATCGTCGTCGACAAGTCGACGGTGCCGGTGGGCACGGCGGACAAGGTCAGGGAGCGCATCGAGCATACGCTCGGCGAGCGCGGCACGGTGCTGGAATTCGACGTGGTCTCGAACCCCGAGTTCCTCAAGGAAGGCGCGGCGATCAACGACTTCATGAAGCCTGATCGAGTGGTGGTCGGCACGGACAACCCGCGCACTGCCGAATTGCTCAAGACGCTGTACGATCCATTCACCCGCAGCCGCGACCGCATGATCGTCATGGACGTGCGATCGGCCGAGCTCACGAAATACGCAGCCAATGCCATGCTGGCCACGAAGATCAGCTTCATGAACGAGATCGCCAACCTGGCCGAGCGCATGGGCGCGGACATCGAAAAGGTCCGGGTCGGCATCGGTTCGGACCCGCGCATCGGGTACAGCTTCATCTACCCGGGTGCCGGCTATGGCGGCTCGTGTTTCCCCAAGGACGTGAAGGCACTGGTCCACAGCGCCGGCGAGCACAAGTTCGACGCACAGCTGCTGCGTGCGGTCGAAGCCGTCAACAAGAACCAGAAGCAGGTCGTCTACCGCAAGATCCGCGACTATTTTGGCGGCAAGCTCAAGGGCAAGACCATCGCGCTCTGGGGCCTGGCGTTCAAGCCGAATACCGACGACATGCGCGAAGCGCCCGCTCGCGAGCTGATGGAAGCGCTGTGGGCCGCCGGTGCGACCGTGCGTGCCTACGATCCGGTCGCCATGGGCGAGGTCGGGCGCATCTACGGCCAGCGCGACGACCTCGAGCTCGTCGCCGACGCCGAAGCGGCGCTCGACGGCGCCGATGCCCTCGCGATCATCACGGAGTGGCAGGAGTTCCGCAGCCCGGATTTCGGCACCATCCGCGACAAGCTGTCGAACCCGGTCATTTTCGACGGCCGCAACATTTACGACCCGGGCCTCGTGAAGTCGTTCGGGTTGCGGTATTTCGGCATCGGCCGGAATTCGTAGGAAGTGAGTAGTGAGTAGTGAGTAGTGAGTAGTGAGTAGTGAGTAGTGAGTAGTGAGTAGTGAGTAGTGAGTAGTGAGTAGTGAGTAGTGAGCAGTGATTAGTGAGCAGTGATTAGTGAGCGGCCTCTGCGACTTGGTCACTTCGAACGGGCGAGGCGGCGCTTCAGACCGGCAATCACCGACGTCAAGAGGCGTCCCACCTCATCGGTGCTCGCCAACGCTGGT
>Ga0224510_10001402_pt1 | contig 15975 bp, 18 predicted proteins | sample SF_May12_sed_USG_FD_170161 | JGI IMG/M metagenome (GOLD analysis project Ga0224510, IMG submission 170161) | Sediment microbial communities from San Francisco Bay, California, United States - SF_May12_sed_USGS_4_1 | ecosystem: Environmental > Aquatic > Marine > Sediment | place: USA: California... | reverse complement strand
GGCTTGAAAGGAACCTCACAATTGTCTCCGCACTTACTGCAAACAGCTCTGTGCATCTCCGGTCTGTCTCCTCCTCTTCTGTCCCCACCAAATTTTCTTCCGCCTTGTCCGCCTCCAAAACCTCCTCTACCGCCTCTGTTTCCACCATAACCTCCTCCACCTCGGTTATTGTTTCCAAAATTACCCATAAAACTAGTTGTTATTAATATATATTATCCCTAAAAGTAAGTGTATTCCTTTTATCCAACTAAAGCAATGGGTGGGTCAAACACACCTCCTCAAAAGTGACGTCGGCTTTTATCTTAATTCTTGGCCTTTCTTTCAACCCATCTCTTCTTCAAAAAAGATAACGATAGTGTTGAGAGAACAAAGCCAACAGCAGGAACAATCGAGCTTATGAAAGGCTTCGATAGTCCAGCCATAAAGAAAAATAGCACTATCACAAAATAAGTCAGGATCACAATAGCAACCCTTCTTTCCCAACTTGTCTCCCAAGCCTTATCCATCTCAACTCTCTTATTTCTCTCTTCAATTAAATTTAATCTTTGTTCAATATCATTTAAATTTTCCATTTTAATTCTTTTTAATATTTTTATTACTTTACTTCAATTTAGATTTAATTTCGTCAACTATTTTTAAAAGTGTTGTTTCAGGAACTTTAATTTCTTCATCATAAGGATAAAACATTTTACCCCAATTTTCATCAACAAACTCAAAACCATCAACGGTTCTACTAGAACTATATCTTGGAATTATATGCACATGCAAATGATTCACCTTGTTTTGCAAATTAGCAATATTAAACCCATTTACATCAAACAAATCCACCAAAACTTTTTTCACATCTCTTGCAATCTCAAAAAATTCCTTTCTTTCCTCTTCCGTTGTTTCCAAAAAATCAACTTCATCATCTCTCTTCGCCCACAAATACACACTTCCCAAATAATAATGCGGATCGTGAAGGTATAATTCCCAATGCTTATAGTCCTTAATTTTCAGTTTTTCAAAATCCATAATTAGTTTTTTTAAAAATATTATTTCACCACCCTCCTCAAAAGCGACGGCGTCTTAATCATTATACCTGCTAATAAACAACTTAGGAAAATCTGTTCCTATAGAATCTACGCCCATTGAGATTAGCTTATCACCCAAATCCTTTTCATTGACTCGATAGGCATACACGGTTTTCCCAATATCGTGTGCCTTTTCAATAAATTCTTTTGTGACCATCTCAGAATGAGGAGCAAAAAAATCCAAGGGGATTTCTTCTGTCAATTCCCATATCTTTAACATTGCTTCATTCGTGTAGAATAAAAGCCCTACTTTTAAATCTGGATTGAGGCTTTTGATTTCTTTGAGAAAATTTTCCTTAAAAGAAGTGATTACAACTTGATCTTCAATTTCATTTTTTACAACAATTTCATTCACTAATTCAGGCGTACCTTCTGCTTTTAATTCAATCTGCAAATCAATCTTATCTTTACATAAATCCACAACTTCCTGTAATGTCGGAATTTTTTCACCATCCCCACAATTCAATTTTTTTATCTCATCCAAAGTCATTTCATTCACAAATCCCTCACCATCTGTCAAAGCGGAAACTTCTTTATCATGAAAAACCACGACCTGATTATCTTTGGTTAATCGCACATCCAATTCCGCACGATCACAACCAACATCGATCGCCTTTTGAAACGAAGTTAATGTATTTTCTGGAGCATAACCCGCCGCTCCTTTATGTCCTACAATTTTAGTTTTAATCATAAATTTATTCTAGAATTCTTCTCAAAAGCGATAGTGGTTCAATGTTATCTTTGTTGATTTGAAAAGTATAGGTTGCGCCGTGGCCGCCGTGGGCTGAATCCACTTCTTTTCCTTTTTCATCAATCATTTTTTCTATCACAATTTTTTCATTTCCGGTTTTGCTCACAAGTTCAATTTCATCCTCACTTCGAATAGCATTGTGAACCTTCACTTCGTATAAATTTCCTTCTGCATTCTGCATTTCTTGTTCCATGTTATGTGTTCCATGTTCCATGCCTATAATTTCTCCCACAAACTCATGCTTGCTTCCGCTGTGAGCGTTGTCAAAATTGTGCTCTGGTTCATGCGCAAGCAAAAATCCTGTGGTGTAGCCCCTGTGAACCAAACTGTCCAGATTTTCTTGTTCTTTTTTGATCACTTCATCTGTTTCTCGCCCTTCAACAATTGCATCCAAAACATTTCTATATGCTCGCATCACCATTGCCAGATAATACACACTTTTGTTTCTTCCTTCCACTTTGAAAGATTCCACTCCAGCGTCCGCCAATTCTTTCAAGTGAGAAAGAAGATTCATATCTTTGCTGTTGAAAAAATATGTCCCGTGCTGATCTTCTTCAAGTTCAATTTCATGCTCCTTTGTTCTGTCAGTCACTTTCATTTCTTTGATTTCAGTGTCTCCTTCTGTTTGAATTTCATCAAATGCCCAACGACAAGGTTGTGAGCAATCCCCAAGGTTTGCACTTCTTCCACTCATCCATTTGGAAAGGATGCAACGTCCGGAATAGCTCATGCACATTGCTCCATGCACGAAATATTCCAATTCCATTTCAGGAACATTCTTTTTGATTTCTTTGATTTCTGAGAGACTCACTTCACGAGCAAGAACCACTCGAGTCACTCCTTGCTCGCCCCAGAATTTCACCGCTTGCCAATTGGTAGCATTAGCCTGAGTGGAAAGATGAATTTCCACATTCGGAAGGTGTTTTTTCACCATCAAAAGAATCCCGGGGTCACTGAGAATAATCCCGTCAATTTCAACCTCACTCAAACGCTTCAAATGCGCCTCCAGCTTCTCAAAGTGCTGATTGTGAGCATAGATGTTGAGTGTCACATAGAACTTCTTTCCTAGCTTGTGAGCGAGCTTAGAACCCTCTTTTAGATCATCAAAAGTGAATGCATTGATGCGTGCGCGCAAAGAAAAATCAGGCACCCCGCAATACACAGCATCCGCCCCATATTCCAACGCATATTTCATCTTCTCCGGACTCCCCGCCGGCGCTAGTAACTCAAGATTAGTGTATTTCTTTTTTTCAACCATATCATTTAATCATCATTTATTACTTAACCCTTCCTATTGTCATCCCGGAAAGTATAATTTTCTTAAGCGCTCAATATTATCTCGGGATCCTGAAACAAGTTCAGGATGACATGTTTTTTGTAGCTTTAAGTTTTTCTTTGTGGATTTGAGTTTTGATTTTTAAGTCTTGAGTTTTCATAATTTTTCTCAAATCTCCCATCTCAAATCTCAACTCTCATTAACGTAATTAAAAGTGTTCGCCACTACTTTTGCAATTCGAACTGTGGTGAATTTTTCATCAATGTCCGTGTTTACCCAAACATTTTTCACATCATTCCTTTCAACATTATTGTTTGTGATCAGTTCATCAATACGCCCCAAAAGCTCGCCGCTCAAATTATGTTTTTCACTCCAACTCAACTCATCAACAACTTGATCTTCATTCTTGAGAATCAGAGTTATCTTGTTATCTTCAATTTTAATTTCAATTTCGTTCATCATTTTAATTCAAAGCACTGTTAATTGTCATCCTGAACTTGCCTTGCCTCGCCTAGGGCGGGTTTCAGGATCCCCAAGTGCTAGCACCAGTGATATTATACTGGGATTCTGAATCAAGTTCGCAGTGACAAACATTACTGATTACTAGTTACGAGTTACTAGTTACTAATTCTACCTATCCACTTTTTTCCAGTTCATATTCCAGGGATCAGTCTTTCTTCCTGGGGAAATTTCATCGTGTCCGAGAATGTATTTCATTTTATACTTTCCCTCCAAATAGTCAATCAAATTATTAAGAGAGCTATATTGAGCCTTTGTGTATTCGTCTTCTTTGTTGTTGATGAGCTCAACGCCAATTGAAAAAGCATTCACCCCTTCTCGTCCATCCGGAGTCTCACTCACCCCTGCATGATAGGCAACATTTTTGTCCTCCACCAATCTGTAAACCTTACCTTTTCGATCAATCAAATAATGTGGGCTCACTCCATATTCCTTGTATTCTTTGATGAGTAAATCCGTGTCATATTCATCTCCTCCAAGAGCGTTATATGAAGAATGAACAACGATCGTGTCAATTGTTCTTGTGCTAGATTTTGTGTAACCCCAACTCACTAATTTGTTTTTAATATCAAAATCAATCTCTTCTTCACTCTCCTCTTTCACATCTTCCTTTTCATCCTTCTTTTCTTCAACCACCTTTTCAATCTTCTCTTCTTCTTTCGCCTCTTCAATCTTCTCTTCCACTATATCATTCAAGGGCTCTGCTTCGTCATTCAGTTTTACCCCGTCGCTCACGAGCGACTGAGGTTCAACTTCTTTTTGAAGCGCCTCATTTTCAACAACCACTTTTTTATGACCTTTATTTAGGAAATAAAGGCCACCCGCAACTAACAGTGCAATTATTGGGACTAATAATAAGATTATTTTTGTTCTTACTGACATAATACTTCTGTTGTTTGTCATCCTGAACTTGTTTCAGGATCTCAATATTTTAGCACACGCCCAGTATTATTCCGGGATTCTGAATCAAGTTCAGAATGACATGTTTTTATTATTGCCTTTTGTTATGTGTTCTATGTTATGTGTCTTATGTCCTAGGCTTTCTCAACGATTACCGTTTGGGTAGGATATGCGAATTCGACGGCTTCTTTCTCAAATTTTTCATATATCGCCAAGTTGATTTCCTGTTGCGCATTCATATACATCAAATAATCATCAGTAGCAATGTGATATACAATTTCAAAATTCAAACTAAAATCCCCATAGGTTGTGAAATGTGCTCTTGAAAACTCAGCATTTTCAGTTGCATCCACAATTTCTTTGATCCAAACTGGAATATCTTTCAGAGTCTCCGATTTGAGTCCATACACAACACCAATCATTTGCTTCACTCTTCTTTTTTCCATTCTTTTGAAATTCTGAATTCTTGCCTTAGTCAAATCCTGATTGGTCACAACCATTTCCTCTCCTTGAGGAGTTTTGATTCTTGTACTCCTAATTCCAATTCTTTTCACCTCTCCTGCATCTTTTCCGATTTTGATGCTTTGTCCAACTTTGAAAGGTTTGTCCAAAAAGATGGCGAATGAAGCAATCATGTCAGACAAAACATCCTTCACTGCCATTGCAATTGCAATACCTCCGATTCCAAGACCAGCAATTGCAGAAGTTACATTCACTCCAAGGTTTGCAAGAACCAACAGTGCCGCAATGACCCACAAAACGACTTTCAAAATATTTCCAAGCAATTTCACAATTTCCTTATCCTTATCTTCCTCTCCATCCTCACTTTTGGTTATTTTTTCCACCATATAATCAATCACTTTCTGAAGAATCATGACAGCCTCATACACCACAACCAAAAGAACCATGATATTAATTATCTTTCTCATGACCGGGGTTGTGTTGATCGATGTCAACGAAATATACACTGAGATGATGAAATAGAACGGTGGCCTCACGCTTTTCACAAGGCTAATCAAAAAATCATCCACATCTGTTTGTGTCATCTTCGTAGCCTTTTCAAGTTTCTTGATGATAACAAACTGAAAAACCTTAAAAAATATCAACGCTACAACCAAAACTCCCAAAGCATATAAATACTCCTGACCCGTATTTCCCAAAAAACTTGATTCCAAAAATTCTTGATAACTCATAAACACTTCTCTCTTTAGATCTTGTTATATTTACATAGTAACCTCTGTCACACACAAAAACAAGCTTTGGAGCATGGACTTGAAAAACAAAAAACCTGAAGCTTATCGCTCCAGGCATTTGCAATCAATCAATTGTAGCCCTCCGACTCCCCCGTCAAGATTGAACATTTCTTTTCCTTCTTGACCAAGAAAATCAGCTGCATAGGCACTGCGAGCGCCACTGCGGCAAACAAGGATTACTTTCTTGTTCCAGTCTATTTCCTCTTTTCTTTGAGGGATTTCTCCCAAAGGAATATTCTTGGAATTCTTGATTTTGATTTCTTCGAACTCATATTCCTCACGAACATCGATGACTTCAAGACCAGCTTGATCCTGATTCATCATTTCTTGAAATTGAGCTGCGTTGATATTTTTCATTTTCACTAGAATTTATCCTCTTACGATTTGACTGTAATAGATGTTCACGTCACTAACCCATTTCTGAGCGCTTCCTGGCGCATGTCCATCACAACTTCTACCACATTTCCAAACAATCATTTTTGAAGGAGTATTAAGCCCTTGAGCCACTAGCTCTTCAATTCTTTTTCCAATGGCATCAACAGCTTCTTCAGGAGTTCCGAAACATCCGTGCCCCATGGCAATCCCTTCAGATCCAGCTCCTTTAAATCCCCAATAATTATAACATGTTTCACCATCATTCTTCAAAGGAGATCTTTTCCCCCAATTGCTTTCTTTTTTGGCAATACCCACAATAAGGGCTGCCACTTCTCTGTCATACTTAGAAATATATGGGACCATGTCACGAACAGGATAATCTCCCACCATTTCATATAACTCACTTTCAAGCTCTTCTCTTTCAATATCTCTTTGAGCAATCTGAGCCGTAAAGTCATTTAGCATCACATTTACCTCTTCCTTTTGATTTCTACTAACAGATTCATTTTCTATTTCTTTTTGAGCCAATTCTTTTACTTCAAAATTAGCTTGAGCTCCAGAAACAACATCTTGCTTATTAAGATAGAAACATCCCACAATAATAAGCACAATAACTATTCCAAATAATATTAAATTTTTCTTTCTTTCCTTGCTGATTTTATAATTCAGCTTACTCGACAAAGGATCCTCACTGTTACTGATTATTAATTCACCCATATTTTTAGTTAACAAAAAAATCTATGCTTCAAAACAAAAATAAAAAGCAAAGACTTATTCTAAATTATTGTATTTTTAACCTTAGTTACGCTGGGGTTTTTTTACCAACGTAAGCTTAATCATAGCAAAAAATGAGCGTTTTGTCAATGGTTTATCCCCAACTTATCCACAAACAAAAAAACGCCTTGTTTAGCGCTTTTTTGCTTATCTTTTTTAAAAAAAATTAATCTTTTTCGTTTAGTTGCTTGAAATACATATCAACATCACTAATCCATTTTTTGACACTATAATCACTGTGTCCCTTACAGCTACTTCCACATTTCCAAATTATCATCTCAGACGGGGTGTCTAAATCTTCGTCAACAAGTGTGCTCAATCTTTTTGCTACCGTATCCACCGCATCTTTCGGGCTATCGAAGCACGTGTGTCCTCCGCTTCCCATTTTGTCTCTGATGCCGCGATATCCCCAATAATTATAGCAATCTTTTCCATTGAGAACTGGCTTTCTCTTTCCCCAGTTGCTTTCTTTTTTGGCAATTCCAATCAAAAAAGCTGCTACGGTTCTATCCTTTTCTAAAATGTATGGGATCATTTTTTCAATAGGATATCCCTCTACCATGTCCCAAACTTCCTTTTCAAAGCTTTCTTCTTTCTTTTTTTCCATGACACTCATGATACTCTTCATGTATTCCTCTTCTTTTTCCGGATTCCACACCTCCTCAGCTTCTTCATTTTTCTTATCCTTTTGGTTTTTATAATTTTCCATGGTTCTTTCATATGCAATCTGAGTCTGATCAATTGACTCAAGCGCTGAAGCGCTTTGTCCTAGATATTTATACACCATAGACATGAAAAACATTCCTGCCAAAACGGACATCACAATAGAGGTGTTCCAGATATGAACAAATGAAATTCTACTCACAAATGCCTTGGTGCCATCTTTGACCTCTTCATTCATCTCTCCACATTTTCTTTTTGCTTTCCTATATTGACGATACAGAAAGCTTCCTGCGCGAATTGTTTTGTGATGAGTATATTCATCCACAATACGACTACTTAGTCCATCCCATGTTTTGGTTTTTTTTGTCATCACTCTCCCATCTTTCGTGAATTTTTGCCTATTGGGAATATCATACAATCCGGATTCATTAGTAAAAAACTTACTTTGAACTCTTCCTTTTGAAAACAAAACGCTGCTCGCAGCTGCCTGCGCTCTTTTAAGATCATACAAGCTCTGATCTTCTGGTTTTTCAGCTATTTTTTTCTGTCCGACAAAGATGTCGAATTTTGTTTTCATTTTATGTTTATTTTCGATGAAAGATTTCTACAATAACTCAATTTCTTTCAAATATTCTTCGTATATATTCAATACCTCCCTAGCTTTTTCTAGGTCAATATCATAATTTTTATCATAAATGATATCATTTCTAATTTCATGCGCTCTTCTTAGATCCTCAATGTTTCCAATCTGACTCACTGTCACATTTTTCAATTTTTCCGTCATATTCTCCCCGCTGTATCCAGTCTTACTCAAAACATCCTCCACAATTTTGTCCGCCTCAAGAATTGAAACTTTATATTGAGAAACATTGTCACTATTCAATCGAGAAGTGATTCCCGACCATTTCTTCAAAAATTTTCCTTTTGACTCAGTTGGAAATTCAGCTCCCTTAAGTCCAATTCGAATATCACTTCCGAGCCCCCTCACAACCAAAAGCAACACCAAATCAACAAACAAAACAAGAGTATAAATTCCCAAGAAAAACTTTACAAACAAAAAAAGTCTAGAATTATACAAGCCTTCAAAAAGACCTCCCAGAAACTCTAGTGTATTGAAAAAAAACTCTATCTCCATATTTTATTTTTTTTGTTTAGTTAGTTTCAAATGTGTGAGCTGCGTTCAACATCCCCTCTTCATCAAACCAAGCAGCCATCAACTGTCCTCCAATTGGAAGCTCTTTTCCATCCTCTTTGACAGTCCCAATTGGGAAAGAAATCGCAGGAACTCCCGCCATGTTTGCTGAAATAGTGTAGATATCAGAAAGATACATTTTCAGCGGATCAGTTGTTTTTTCTCCAATCTTAAACGCTACTTCAGGAGCAGTTGGCGAAAAAATGAAATCTACTTGTTTGAAAGCCTCTTCGAAATCCTTCCTAATAAGCGCACGCACTTTCTGAGCTTTTTTGTAGTACGCATCATAATACCCAGCACTAAGAGCATATGTTCCAAGCATAATCCTTCTTTTCACTTCATCCCCAAAACCAACCCTTCTTGTATCCAAATAAGTTTCCAACAAATTTCCCATTTTTGAGTCTTTTTGATCATCCACACTAAGACCATATCTAATCCCATCCAGTCGCGCCAAATTCGAGCTCACCTCACAAGGCATAATGATGTAGTAAGTTGAAAGAGAATATTTGCTATGCGGCAAAACAATTTCTTTGACTTCGGCGCCAAGACTCTCGAACTTTTCAACTGCCTCTGCAAATCTTTTTTTGATTTTCTCATCCAATCCATCCAAATGACCTTTCACGACTCCGATCCTTTTCCCTTTAATGTCACCATTCAAATAGTCTTCAAAGTTTTTTTCTGCACTAGGCGCACAAGTGGCATCCTTTTTGTCTTCACACGCAATTCGAGAGAAAATAATAGCTGCATCTTCCACTGAAGTTGCAAAAGGACCGATTTGATCCAAACTAGAAGCCATTGCCAAAAGACCATGTCTTGAAACTCTTCCATAAGTGGGTTTCAGCCCCACAATTCCACAAAAAGAAGCAGGCTGCCTAATTGATCCACCCGTATCAGATCCAAGAGTATACACGGCCATATCAGCAGCTACTGCTGCTGCACTTCCTCCAGATGATCCTCCTGCTACTCTTTCAGAATCAATTGGATTTCTCGTGACACCATAAGCACTGTTCTCAGTAGAAGACCCCATTGCAAATTCATCCAGATTAGTCTTTCCCAAAATCACAGCACCTTTTTCCTTCAGAATCCTCACCACAGTTGCATCATATGGAGCAATATAGTTATCCAAAATTTTTGAAGATGCAGTTGTTCGCACCCCATCCATACACATATTATCCTTCAGTGCCATTGGGATTCCAGCAATCAAATCAATTTTTTCTCCTTTTTTGATTTTTTCATCAACAAATTGAGCTTGCTCCAAAGCTTCTTCTTTCGTAAGTGTCAAAAAGGCATTTAATTCACCATTTTTCTTTTCAATCACATCAAAATATTTCTCAGTCAATTCAACTGAGGTAATCTCACCTTTTACTAGCTTCTCGTGTAATTCTCTGATCATATCTCATAAAACATGGAGCATATAACATACAACAAAGCATATTACATAATCCAAACAATACTATACTTTAAAAAAATTCTACAACTTTTTCTGAAATGTAATTTTTTCAAAAAAATATCGAGGGAGAGCGCTTTTTTCAAAAAATCACGGATTTTTCAATACACACTTCCGAACTACTGTGTCACGAGATGTAGTGATTTTTTGTTAAAAAATCGCGCCCGAGCATTTTTTTGCAAAAATTACATTTCAGAAAATAAAAAACTGCGCATCCACACTAAAAAACAGATTTAACTTGAAATTGCCCATCTCTTTCTTTTGGAGCATTTTTCAAAATATCTTCTTTTTCTTTTTCCGTAGAATCAGAAACATTGTCCCCTCTCATGGCATTGAATCTTCCTGTAATGTGCCCGATTTCTTCCACTGAGTCAGTATTGATTCCTTCCAGCTCTTTGAAATAATCCAAAATTGAAGAGAGATCTTTTTGATATCTTTCAATATCCTCATCACTCACTCCGATGCGTGCCAAAACAGCAACGTGCTTGATTTCATCTTTAGTCAACATACAGCACATAACGTGGACCATATAACATGAAACAAAAATTCACATTAGTGATCCAAATAATAAAATTTCTTATCAGCTACACTCACAACTTTCACCTTAAAAAAATAATTCCTACTATTTTTTCTATTCTGCATTTTCTGAAATATTTTTTCAAAAAAATATCGAGGGAGAGCGCTTTTCTCGAAAAATGCGTAAGTCAGCACAATCAATATACGTATGTAAACGAGATGAAGCATTTTTTGTTAGAAAATCGCGCCCGAGCATTTTTTTGAAAAAATATTTCAGAAAATGCACTGTGTGCATTATTCTACAAGCCCCAAGAATTCTTTTTCATCAATAACCTTCACTCCTAATTTCTTTGCTTTTTCATATTTTGAACCAGGATTTTTTCCCGTCAGAACAAAGCTTGTTTTCTTGCTCACTGAAGAAGAAACACTTCCTCCTTCTTTTCTTATCATATCCTTTGCTTGGTCTCTTGTAAAGCCTTCTAATTCGCCTGTCAACACAAATGTAAGCCCTTTCAGCTTACTTCCGACGTGTTCTTTTTTGGAAATCATGACGGAAACACCTCTTTCTTTCATTTTTTGAAGAATTAATATATTTTCATCATTTCCAAACCAATCACACATACTTTGTGCTGCTTTTTCTCCAACTCCCTTGATTTTGTCCCAGCGATCGATTGTAATTTTTGGAAACAATTCGATGATGTCTTCCAGGGTTTCAATTTTGCCCTCTGAAACTGATGAGATATTGTTAACAAGCAAAACAGCCGTCTCCTCTCCAATATGTCGAATTCCAAGAGCAAACAAAAGCTTTGAGAGTTCAACGACCTTACTCTCTTCAATAGCATCGATCAGATTTTGAGATGATTTTTCAGCAAATCTCTCCAGTGGCTCAAGGTCTCCTTTCTTAATGTCAAAAATGTCCGCCACATCAGAAATAATTCCTTCATTGATCAATTGAGTGACAATGCTATCTCCCATCCCGTCAATATTAAAACCTTTTTTACTCACAAAATGAATAATCTTTTGATTTTCAACAGCAAAACATTTCTTATTTGAGCAATAATGAGCAGAAGAAAAATCAACCTCTCCTTTTTTCTTTTCTTTGATTTGTTCTCTTCGAATTTCACTCCCGCAAATCGGACACTCCCTAGGCATTGAGAATCGCTTTTCCTTTCCGGTTCGAAGATCTTTGATTGATTCAACCACCTCAGGAATCACATCGCCTGCTTTTTGGATCACAACCGTATCTCCAATTCTAACATCTAGTTTGTTAATTTCATCTTCATTATGCAGTGTTGCGCGACTAACCACTGAACCTGCTACTCTCACAGGTCGAAGATGTGCAACTGGTGTCAGTGCACCCGTTCTTCCGATTTGAATTGCGATATCCTCAACCACAGTAGTCACTTTTTCAGCTGGAAACTTATACGCTGTTCCCCAACGAGGAGATTTTCCGGTGTATCCCAACAAATCCTGAAGTTCCTTGGAATTAACCTTCACAACCACTCCATCAACATCATAATCATACCCATCTCTGCTTTTGATTTGACTGTGATAAAATTCCTCCACTTCTTTTAGATTTTTACATTCTCGATAATCCTCATTAATCTTAAATCCAAGTTTTTTCAACAACTCCAACTCCTCAGTCTGACTCTTGAAGTCTCGTTTTTGTTTTCTTGTATCCTTGAATTTTTGTTCCATGTTATGTGTTTCATGCTCTGTGTCTCCGATATAGTCTATATCATATATGAAAGAATTCAACTTTCGAGAAGCAGCAATTTTTGAATCGAGTTGTCGAATTGAACCTGCTGCTGCATTTCTGGTGTTTGCGAAAAGTGGCTCTCCATTTTTCCTTCTTTCTTCATTTAATCTCTTCAGCTCTCCTTTTCCTAGCCAAACCTCCCCCACGGCCACCAAATCAACTGGGTGACTAAGCTCAAGAGGGATGCTGTTTATTGTCTTGATGTTTTGAGTCACCTCTTCTCCAATAACCCCATCACCTCTGGTCGCAGCTCGAACCAAAGCACCATTTTCATAGGTCAAAATTATTTTGAGTCCATCAATTTTTGATTCAGCACAGTAACTCAAATCCTTCTTTGCTCCGGTTTTTTTCATAATCATTCTTTCAATCTTTTCTTCCCATTTTTCAAGTTCTTCAAAATCAAAAACATCGCTGAATGACCATTGACGAATTTTGTGTTTCGTTTTTTTGAACTTATCCAAAGCCACCCCTCCGATGCGTTGTGATGGACTGGTCTCAGATCTAAACTCAGGATATTTACTTTCCAATTCCACCAATTCTTTCATCAAAGAATCATACACAACATCAGAAATTTCTGGATTATCCATCACATGATATTCATAGCGTTGCTTGTCAATCTCTGCCCTAAGCTTGTCTATTCTTTTTTTGATTTCCTTTTTATCCATAAAACATATGCCATGGAGTATGTAACATGAAACAAATCACGCTACACAATTCCTTTTTGCTAAATTTTACTCAATATACACCACACCGCCTATTTTCATTATATTTTAAAAATTCCTATTCATCTCAATACTCTCACACTACAATTGTAACACAAAACCCCTCAAAATTAAGGGGCTTTCTTTGATGCTATATTTTAAACTTGTTCTAGTTTTGCAAATCGATCTCCACAGCACGAATTGTTCCTTGATATGTTCCAGCTGATTTCACAATATCAATATCATCAATCAAATCCGAACAACCCAATTCATCTCTGTTTATGTCATAAAAATACAATTCAAATTCCATTCCATCTCCAACACATCTCCCTGAAACACAGTCACTAAGAAGCCCCGTATTGTCACAAACATCATCGATTGTGGAACTTGCTCCTACCAATGGATCCACATATAGCTCCTTGAGCTTGGCGCTAACTGCCTCAATCCCGCTATCGGCAACCTGAAAAGCAGCTGATGAATTTTTAGTAGACAACACGGATTTAGTCTCAATAACAGAAGAAACTGCAATTCCCATAGTAATGATCAGTGCTATAAACATTATAAAAAGAGTGAAAACCAATACTGACCCTTTTTTTGTAAATTTATTTTTATTTTTCATATTTTATATATTTTAAACTCCTAATTCTATTCCTGAAACCTTGTAGTCTCTAAGGGAAACGGAAGATTGAATATCCACCTCGGTCTTTTCTCCCTTGTTAATCATCAGTAACACAGTGACACTTCCTACGTTATTATTTGCATCTGACTCACTTGCCCAAAATTTTCCAGTAACATCTCCTGATGTCATTGATAAAAATTCCACACCACCAAATCCCTCTGTTTTGCAGCTCTCATAATCTGATGTAACCGCTCTGGTCTGAAGAGATGTGCTACCTGAATCAAAATTATATTGAACACACTCATTGCGAGAATAATCAAAAATAGTTATCTCTGTTCCAGTATTATTAATCAAACTACTTGTTCTCAAGCTTTTCATCATCAAATTCATTGCGAACTGAGAGTTGTCAATGTGCCCTTGAACTTCTTTTGCTCTCCCATATGCACCAAAAACATTCATGAGTGATATTATCGAAGCTGAAATCATAATAACAAAAATAAACATCGCTATCATAACCTCGATGAGAGTGAATCCTTTTGTGTTTTTGTTTATATTCATTGTATTATTTCAAATTTAATTTTGATAAAGTCACAAAAAAAACTAAAGTTTTTTCCAGTCAGTCAAAACTGACTTTGTCATGACACATTTTTCAGAAAACGTACAGGAATCTGGGGTCGGAAAATTATTTCCTCTTCTCCATATCACCATACTTGTAACTTCTCTTTCATCATTCTCTCCTTCAATAATGATTTTTCTACTAAACTCAGTTTCTGACCCTCCAGATGTGTGATTATACCCCTCAGTTTCATTGAAATCCAAATACTCATTATTGTTTGCACTGACTAATTGTCCTCCTCTTTCAATAATATAATTTTCTGGCCCAGGAGTGCTTCCTAATCCATCACCAAAATCATTTCCAACAACAAAGTCATTATCACGAATGTTTCTCACCAACTCAATTCCTTCCTGTGAAAGATTACTCGCAATCACAGAGTCTCTGTCATTGAAAAAAATCAACAAGCTGCGAGACATCACTCCTGTCACAACAACCAATGTGCTTCCAACAATGAAAACTGCCAGCATCACCTCTCCTATTGAAAAACCTTTTTTGTTTATTTTTATATTTGCCATATTTTTGACTTATGGATTAACAGGACACGCCGCATTAGAAATTGTTGAGATTACCCCGCCTGGATACACACACACATTATAAAACCTATTTTTCTTACTAAGTGTGATTGAATATATCCCGGAAACGTCCGATTTCCCTGAAGGAATCACAAAGCTAATTGATCCTGAATTAGAAAAAACAACCAAATTTTCCAGCGTATATTCTGACAAAGCGTCCGTACAAGCCTCTCCTGATTCTTTTGTATTTTGAATCATTGTGCTGTTATCTGAATTTTGGTAGCTAAATTTAATTCTATTGCATTCGCTATTAATGCTATATACTGATTCACCGGTCAGAGAATAGTTTTGAGCCTCTCGAATAGAAGCATACACATTGTTTGCAGCTGCATCCAATTCCTTATCCGTTCTGCTTTGACCCATGAAAACCAAAGTTGCCATCATCATTACAGTGATAATCCCCATCACAGCAACCACCTCTATCAAAGTGAATCCTTTTCTCGTTTTTTTTAAAATTTGTGTTTTCATATTTAAGTTTAAATAGACCAAATAAGGCTCAGGTATTGGAAATCTCCAAACTCTTTGGCAAGAAAAAAAGTGGCAATTCCTCCTAGAATCAAGAATGGAGCAAATGGAATTTGAGTTTTCAAATTTCCCCTCTTGAGAATCATCAATATTATACCAAAAATTGACCCACTCGTAAAAGAAATTAAAAGTCCCACAAGCACACTTGGAAACCCGACCAAAAACCCGACCAAAAACCCAATGTATGCATCTCCCATTCCCATCCATTTCTCTTTTGAAACAAAAACCAGAAAATAGAAAAATGCCGCTGCCACAATTCCTCCCAAAAATCCGTTACTTGTCATGAATCCCCAAAAAGTTTCATTGGAAAGCATCTCGAAATTTTTCCAATCCATCGACAAATATAGCACCACCAAAGCTCCCAGAGAAAACCAAAAAATCAACATTGGGATTTCCATGAACTTAATGTCATATCCCACAATCACAATCATCAAGGAAAAAATA
>Ga0224510_10001401_pt1 | contig 15981 bp, 13 predicted proteins | sample SF_May12_sed_USG_FD_170161 | JGI IMG/M metagenome (GOLD analysis project Ga0224510, IMG submission 170161) | Sediment microbial communities from San Francisco Bay, California, United States - SF_May12_sed_USGS_4_1 | ecosystem: Environmental > Aquatic > Marine > Sediment | place: USA: California... | reverse complement strand
CTGATGGCGACGGCGAGCTCCAGTTCAGCGGCAGCAGCCAGTATGGCGCGACGAGCTTGATATTGGCAAGGGGAATCGTTATCGGAAGTGTGCCGCCGGCCGGCTGCATCACCACGGTCGCCGGGGCTGATCCCGATCAGGCGAGCGGGATGGCAAGCGTACCGATCGCCCCTACTGCCCGCCGGAGAGGGCATCGCCGATCCCCTTGAACACGCTCTTCACTCCCTCGGTGGTGGCGGCAACCGCCTCCTTGCCGGTATTCTTCAAGCTTTCCGCGGCTTTGCCGACAAACTGGCCGGATTCGGCCACCGCCTTGCCAACACCTCTCTGCACGGCCCCGAACACCTGTCGCGTCGCCTCGTCGATGGAGGCGCCCTTCTTTTCCTGGCCGATATTGGTGAGGTGGATCTCCGGCAGGGGCAGGTCAACGGTCTTGCCCTTCAGGATGGTGGCGCTCATCCGGACGGTGCCGCCGGTGATCAAGAGATCGTCGATCAGGACCTGCTTGCCGGGCTTCTTCGATGCCGCCGCGGCGTCGTCGTTCTTGCCGGTGGCGTTCTGGATGTTGGTCATGATTCGGTTGATGTTGCTGCCCTTCAGGGAGGCTTCGTAGGTGATTTCAGGGTTTTCGACCAGGACGTTCTTGACCCTGATCCGGTCGCCGAGTAACGATTTCGGCTCGATGGCGATGCGAACGGTTTTGAGCCGGATCGCCGCGTCGGTGGTGAAGCCCGGCGGGTTGCCGATGGTGACGCCGGAAATCTTCCCGCTGCCGGAGAGGATGCTGAGGCTGACCTTGTCGATGGTCACGGCCCCACCGGTGAGTTTGGGGCCGAATGTTTCCGCGCCCTTTTTGATCGCCCTGTCGAGATTGAGCGACAGCGCGACGATGATGCCGATGACCAGGATGGTGAGAATGGCAAAGAATGTGAGCAACTTCTTCATGGCAGACTCCTTGGCGGCACGGTTGGTTGGGTAACGGGTCCCCTGGTTTCATCCACAGGCAAAGTAGGAACTATAGCAAGATTTGCGAGCAAATTCCATGGTTGTGGCGGGGCGGCGATCTGTCGCGGGGGCGATGGGGCGGGGTCAGGTGCTGCTGCCGCCGAGAAAGCGGATGAACTCCAGAAATTTTTCCTGCTCGAAATGGCCGACCATCTCTTCCTTCATGGTTAGAATCGCTTGAAAGGGGGGACGCGCCTGTCCGTAAGGCCGGTTGGTGGTGAGGGCGTCATAGACGTCGGCGATGGCCGCGATCTTGGCGTGGTTTGAGATCTCGTCGCCGCGCAGGGCGTGCGGATAGCCCCGGCCGCAGTATCGTTCGTGGTGATGGAGGATCACGTCAAGGGCGATAGGGGGCAGGGAATCCTTCATCAGTTCGAAGCCCTGAAGCGGGTGTTTCTTGATCTCGGCGAATTCATTGTCGTCGAGGCGGCCCGGTTTCTTGAGGATCTGCTCCGGGGTGAGGGTCTTGCCCACGTCGTGGAGGATGCAGCCCAGGGCGAAGTCGCGCAGGTCGAAGTTTCTGCCCCGGTCGATCATGATCGAGAGCCCCAGGCCGAAGACGGCAACGTTGACGCAGTGGGAAAAGGTGTAGTAGTCGTGGGTGCCCAGGTTGAGCAGGGTCAGGATCGACCGGTCGTTGGCGAGGATGAAGTCGACCATGTTGTTGGTGATGGCCTCGGTGCGGCGCAGGTTTTCGCCGCTGCGCGGATCCTCGAAGACATCCTGGAGGATGTTTTTGGCGCACTCGTAAACGATCTGGGATTTCTTGGCCACCGGCACCGTCTTATCGGCGATGAGCAGGGTGAGTGAATCCTCCATGAACTGCTGGAAATCGCGGTCGGCTTCCTTTTTGATATAGAGGGTGCCGAGCTTGCCCTTTTTGGCGTCAAGGATGGAGTGGAGGGAGGAGATGTCCGTACCCTTGGCGATGAGCAGGATCGGCCGCGGCTGGCCGTTGATCTCCTGGCGGATGAAGATGTCGAAGCGGATCAGGCGATTGTCACCCAGGAAATACTGTTCGTCAATGGCCATGTATCCTGGAAGTGGGGGGGGCATCTCTTTCTCCGGCGGTGGTTGCCCTGATGCCTGCCATCATTCACCGGCGTGGAGGTGCCGGTCCGGTGGCGGGATGTGCTGCCTGTCACATCAGGATAGTGAATCGGTTTTATTGCTGTCAAGCTGCATTATCCCGAGGCAGACCCCGGGGTGCGTGGGAAGGGGATAACGTCGCGGATGTTGCCCATGCCGGTGACGAACTGGATGATCCGTTCGAACCCCAGGCCGAACCCGCTGTGTTGGGCGGAGCCGTAGCGACGCAGATCAAGATACCAGCCGTATTCGTCGAGATCGAGGCCCTGCGCGGTCATCCGCTCGCCGAGGAGGTCGAGCCGTTCCTCGCGCTGGCTGCCGCCGACGATCTCGCCGATCCCCGGCAGCAGGATGTCCATGGCCGCCACGGTTTTGCCGTCGTCGTTGGCCCGCATGTAGAAGGGCTTGATCGTTTTCGGGTAATCGGTGACCACCAGCGGCCCGTCGAACACCTCTTCGCAGAGGTATCGTTCGTGTTCCGACTGCAGGTCGGCGCCCCACTGCACCGGAAACGCAAAGTCGCGGCCGCTCTTGTGGAGTTCCGCCACCGCCACGGTGTAGCTGATGCGGGGGAAGGGGCCGGCGAGAATTCGGTGGAGGCGGTCCGGCAGGGTGGTGTCGACAAACCTGCCGAAGAGGGCGAAGTCCTCTGCGCAGTTCTCCACCACATGGCGGACCAGATGCTTGATGAAGGCCTCGGCGAGGTCGATGTCGCCGGCCAGATCGCAGAAGGCCATCTCGGGCTCGATCATCCAAAATTCGGCGAGATGGCGGCTGGTGTTGGAGTTCTCGGCCCGGAAGGTGGGGCCGAAGGTGTAGACGTTGCCCATCGCCAGGGCGTAGGCCTCCGCCTCCAGCTGGCCGCTGACCGTCAGGCCGGCCCGGCGGCCGAAGAAATCCTGCCCGAAGTCCGTCTTGCCGCCGGTGGTCGGCAGCCGGTCGAGATCGAGGCTGGTGGCGGTGAACATCTCGCCCGCCCCCTCGCAGTCGCTGGTGGTGATGATGGGGGTGTGGACCTGGATAAAGCCGCGCTGGTGAAAGAACTGGTGCACGGCAAAGGAGAGCGAGCCGCGGATGCGGGTCACCGCGCCCAGGCTGTTGGTGCGGGGACGCAGGTGGGCGATGGTGCGCAAAAACTCGTAGGAGTGGCGTTTCTTCTGGAGGGGATAGACGAGCGGATCGGCCCAGCCCTCGACGGCGATGCGGCTCGCCTTCAGTTCGATCTCCTGGCCCTTGGCCGGCGAGGGAACCGCGACGCCGGTGATCCGCACCGCGCAGCCGGTGGTGATCCGCAGCACCTCGTCGTGGTAGTTGGGCAGGGCCTCGTCGGCGATTACCTGCAGGTTGGCGAGGCCCGAGCCGTCGTTGATCTCGAGAAAGGAGAAGCCGCCCTTGGCGTCGCGGCGGGTCCGCACCCAGCCGTTGACGGCAATCTCCATCCCGGTCGGTTTCTCGGCAAGAAGCGCGGCGATGCGATAGAATGGGACCATCTGTCTGCTCCGATGGAAAGAAGGAAAGATTACAAGGATTGTATTTGAAACAAGGGGCGGGTAAAAATGCAAGGGGCATTTGTGTTTCTTGGTCAAATTGAACGGATAAGGGAGGCTAACCGTGGAGCTGTATCGTTTGGAGCCGGCGCAATGCGCGCTTCTGGTGGTTGATATTCAGGAAAACCTGATGCGGGTGATCGACAACGCCGAGGAGGTGACCCGCAATACGGTCTTGTTGCAGAAGAGCGCCAATGTTCTCAATATCCCGCAGGTCGCCACCACCCAGTATGTGGCGCGGATCGGGCCGTTGCTGCCGGCGGTGACCGCCGAGCTGGGCGGGCTGACCCCGCTTGACAAGCTCGAGTTCGACTGCTTCGGCAACGCTGGCATCGCCGCGGCGGTGAAGGGGTTGCCGGCAGCGGTCAACACCTTGATCGTCTGCGGGGTGGAGACCCACATCTGCATCTATCAGACCGTGCTGGGGGCGCTCATGGCCGGTTTTCGGGTCTGGGTGCCGGCGGACGCGGTGTCGTCACGGAAGCCTGGCAACAAGGAGATCGGCCTCGCCAGGCTCAGGGAGATGGGGGCGGTGGTCGCCTCCACCGAGATGATCATCTACGAGTGGCTGCGCAAGGCGGGGTCGCCGGAGTTCAAGGCGCTGCTGCCGGTGCTGAAATAAGGGTTTTTACGCCTTGCCGCGACCGGCGGCGATGGCCCTGGTCAGGGTGAGAATCCCCAGGCAGGCAAGGAAGATGAGCGCCTGCAGGATGACGATGGTGGCGCCGCTGGGCAGGTCCAGCTGGTAGGAGCCCCAGAGCCCGAAGGCGGCGCTGGACATGCCGAAGAGGATGGAAAGCCAGGTCATGGTGGCGAAGCGGCGCACCACCAGTCGGGCGGCGGCGGCCGGGATGACCAGGAAGGCGGAGATCAGAACGATGCCCACCACCTTTACCGCCACCACCACGGTGACCGACAACAGCACCCCCAGCAGGTATTCGTCGAGCACCACCGGCACCCGGTCGGAGATCGCCAGTTCCCGGTCGAAGGTGGCGTAAGCCCAGCGTCCCCACAGCGGTTGGGCGAGCAGGGCCAGCAGCACTACCCCGGCACTGACCTTGAGATCGGTGTCGGTGATGGCCAGGATGGAGCCGAAGAGGTAGGAAAAGGCGTCGGCGGAGTACTCTTTCTTGAGGGAGAGGAAGATGATGCCCGCGGCCATGGAGACCGCGAAGAACACCCCGATGACGGTGTCCGAGGCGAGGGTGGTGCGGTGGCGCACCCAGATGATGGCGATGCTCACCGCCACCGTGAAGGGCACCGCGATCATCAGCGGCTCACGCCCCAGCAGCAGGCCCAGGGCGACGCCGCCGAAAGCGGCGTGGGCCAGCCCGTTGCCGAGAAAGCCCAACCCCCGCTGCACGACGAAAACGCCGTAGTAGGAGGCGAGAAAGGCGACCATCAGGCCGGCGATCAGCGCCCGTTGCATGAAGGGAAGGGTCAGCGCTTCAAGCATGGCTGCCGGCTCGCAGGTCGGTGAGATGGAGAGGATGGTGCGCCGGGCCGTAGGCGCTTTGCAGACACTCGTCGCACATGGTCTCCTGGGGGGTGCCGAAGCCGAGCAGGCGGCGGTTGAGGACCATCACCCGGTCGGCGTGGGCCGAGGCCACTTCCTGATTATGGGTGATCATCAGGATGGTGGCGTTCTGTTCGTTCCGGTAACGGGCGAGGAGGCGGTAGAAGTCGGTTTCTCCCACCGTGTCGATGCCGGTTGCCGGTTCGTCGAGCAGGATCAGGCGCGGTTTTCTCGCCAGGCTGCGGGCCAGATAGATGCGTTGCAACTCGCCGCCGGAGAGCGCGCTCAGCGGCCGGTCGGCAAGATGGGAGGCGCCGACCATCTCCAGCGCGCTCAGGGCGGCGGTGCGGTCGGCGGCGGAGATGCGACGTCGCCAGGTGCGGTGCAGGCCGGTGACCACCAGTTCGGTGGCCAGGGCCGGAAAGTTGCGGTCCAGGGTTTTTGCCTGCGGCACATAGCCGATCCAGGCCGGATCGACCTCCCGGGGCTTTTTTTCAAAAACCAGGACATTGCCGCTGGATGGCTCAAGCACCCCCAGCAGCACCTTCAGGAAGGTGGATTTGCCGGCGCCGTTGGGGCCGAGGATGGCGACGAATTCCCCTTCCCTGACGCAACAGGAGATGTCGGCCAGGGCCTGGCTTTCGCCCAGGAAAAGTGAAAGGTTGTGGGTGTGTACGGCGTGCATCTGGCGTATGCCTGTCTCTGTTCTTGTTTGGCTTGTCGTTGCGAGGGGCCCATCTTCAAGCAGCGTACACCGTCGCCAATGGTGGTTTCCCGCCCCCCGGGATGCTCAACTATAGCAGGCCGCGGCCAATCTCACAAGAAAAGGCCATCACCGCCGTGCAATTGCCCCGGCGGTGGCGGATGGTTCTCTTGTTGTGGTTAATGTATTGATTATCTGGTTAAAAATAAGGTAGAGATAAAAGATGGCGAACGAACGGCGCTCTTTTGCTTGCGGGAGGCAAGATGATCGATTCGACGGAGAACATTGCGGGCGATAAGCGGCTGCATGAGCGGTTGCGGAAAAGTTACCGGGTTACCTATCGGCGGATGGAGGACCTTTCCTCTCCGTCTCCGGCGCGGGAGGGGGTCGTCATCGATGTCAGCGGCGGGGGGTTCTGTTTTCTGGCCGGGGAGCCTTTTGAGGAAAACAGCCGCTTGGCGTTGCTGGTCGAATTTCCGGGCTGGCTGGCCGACGAGCACGGCGACTGGATTGTCACCCACGATGAAAAAGACGTGGCCAGGCTGGAGGTGCTGGTGGTGGTCACCCGTTTTGCCGCCAGCCGCACCGTGCCGGGGCGGTTCGAAATCGGTGTGCGGATCTGCGGCCGGATTGGCTGATCCTTTTGGTTGTCGACAATGATTGTTTAATGAATTCGGCCTTTGGTGCCGATTCGAAAAAATACGTGCTTTTTATGCGAAGGTCGCGGCGGACGATGCCGTGTCTTATAAACCACGATGGAGTGACAGTATGGCGGATAAAAAACCGGAAGTGAATCTCGAGATCGGCAGCGGCTTCTTTCGTATCACCGCCCTCGATGCCATCTACAACATCACCGTGTTGGCACCGCAGGAGAGCAGCGCGAGCAGGGTGGTGGAGCGGATCGTCGAGGTGGAGAAGCAGGCCGAGATGCCCCCGCTGGCGGTTTCCGGAGACGACTACTACAAGAAGGTGTCCAGCGACCTCTACCACGATATCGGTAACCTGGCCAAGAGCCTCTCCTCCACCATGACCCGCATCCCCATGGAGGATCAGCGGCAGAAGCGCGCCTCCCTGGATGAGGCCGGCGAAAAGATCGAGGACGCCAAGGCCCAGCTCAAGGATATCGTCAGCATGACGGAAAACGCGACCATGGAGATCATGGACAGCGTTGAGGCCATCCAGTCGCAGACCAACAGCGTCAAGGAGCTGCTTTCCGCCCTCAAGGACCATGCCGCGTTCGGGGTGGACGGTGGCGATGCAGCGTCCGGCGATGCGGCGGCAACGGTGCCGGTCGCGGATCTGCAGAGGATGATGGGCCAGGCCCTTGATCTCATCGTCAACATGCAGGCGGAGGGCGCGGCCACGGCGTCCGCACCGCCACCTGCCGCAGCCCCCGCCGCCCCGGTTAAACGGTATGTGTTCGTCATCGATGTCATCTTTCAGACCATCTACGAGCTCTGCACCAATGAAGCGGTCAAGGGCCATATCACCAAGGCCCGGGAGCAGGCCAAGACCCTTTTCGACAACGAAATCTTCCTCACCCAGATGAACGCCAAGGTCAGCAAGCTGCAGCCGGACGGCGACAACTTCTTCACCATCCCTCTGGGCGATGTGTTGAAATCGTTGCATGACGCCTGTTCCGATGCGAAGATTCAGGGCCTGTTCAAGAAGATGGTCTCCGGTCAGGCCGAGATCTTTCTCGATGGCAATCTGCCCATCGAGGCCCCGCCCATGGAGGAGGTGGCCGGGACAGCACCGCCGGCGGCTCCCACCCCGGCGCCGGCCGCCGGCGCCGATCCCCGGCTCGGCGAGCTTGCCGGCATCATCGAGCAGTGCCTGGCCGCCAGCGACGCCCTTGGCGTTCCCGCCGCACCGGCCAACGGACTCAGCGCGATGACCAAGGCGGATCAGGCCGAGATCTTCAGCAAGATCGAGGCGGCCTTCGGCATCGCCACCAATATCTGCGGCAGTGTCTCGAAGATCAACGAGGCCTTGAGTTTCCAGGATCTTTCCGGTCAGCAGATCCTGAAGATCATCAAGCTGCTGGGCGATTTCCAGGTGCAGTTGCTGGCCATCGTCGTCTCCTTCGGTTCGCAGCTCAAGCGCAAGGAGGAAAAGCCCGATATCACCGCCGAGGAGAGCAAGCGGCTCGCCCAGGAGGACGTGGATTCCTACATCAACAAGATCAACGCCCCGGCCGCCGACGAGGAAGGCGGGGTCCTCGACCAGGACGCGGTCAACAAGATGCTCGCGGACATGGGTTTCTGATCTCGTTGCCGCAGTCATATCTCTGCCAAAAGGCCGTCCTTCGGGGCGGCCTTTTTTATTGGTTCCTTTCCCGCCGTTTTTCCCGCGAAAAAAAAATTGAAGAAAAGAAGACCTGGGACACCATTTGTCCTAGTCGGGGTGGTAGGGTGACTCTAACAATCCTTCGGATTAATCGCTTGCCGGTGATGCACCCGAGAGGTATAGGTAATGAGTCTTTTTGTTTGCGAGGGAGTGGAGTGAGGGGAATAAAAAACAACGCCCCCGGCTCCGCGAGGAGACGAGGGCTGGGGTCGCTTGAAAGCGTTGCCTACGAAATACTTATTTCATTGGTATGAAAAGCATTGATAGGCCTTGGTCGATTACACTGCTAACAAATATACACCGGAGAACAATATGAGCAAGCAAATTTTGGGCTTGGATTTGGGGACAAATTCTATCGGGTGGGCTTTGTTGGAGGAAAGTGAAAACAAGCCAAGCAAGATCGTGGGTTTGGGGTGCCGGATTTTTACCAAGGCAGTGAAGGCAGTGAAGGATGGGGATTCTGCCATTCCCAAAAATATGAAGCGCCGTGATGCAAGACTGGCAAGGCGAGTTGTGCAGAGGCGCGCACGCAGAAAAAAGAGAATGCTCAACTACCTGGTCAAACTTGGCTTGCTGCCCGCCGAATTGAGTAATGCTACCCAGCCGGAAGCCATCCTGAACAAGATAGGCGATCCCTATGCGTTACGCGCCAAGGCGCTTGACGAGGAATTAACCTGCTATGAACTCGGGCGGGTATTTCTTCACTTGGTTCAACGTCGCGGTTTTTTGAGTAATCGCAAAACCGTGCTTGGTGACATGGTCGATGATCCGGACGTTCAGGAATTGTTGGAGTCTATTGAGAGCAAAGAAGACAAGTCTACGGAGCGAGCGAAAGAAGAAACGGCCTTCAAGGGTGATATCCGCAAGATTCGGGCCTGTATACAAAAATCGGGTTGCCGGACCCTGGGGGAATATCTGGCCGGTTTTGACCGGCATATCAGCAAAAGGAATCGCAAGCGAGATGGAGGATTTTTGCGTACCGACCGGCAGATGTACAGAGAGGAGTTGGTCGCGATCTTTCAGAAGCAAACGCAGTTTCATCCGCTACTGACAGAAGAAGTGAAAAATCAGTTGGAAGAGATCATCTTCTTTCAGCGACCTCTCAAGTTGCGTAATGACAGGGTCGGGAAATGCTCTCTTGAGCCAAGCCGCAACCGGGCGCGATTGGCGCGGTTGGAGTGCCAGCGGTTCCGTTATCTCCAGGATATCAACAATTTACAATATTTTGATACCTGCGAAGACAGGTTGTGTTCGCTCGATGCAGAGCAGAAGGCGACCCTGGAGCATCTTTTTGAGCACAACGCCAGGCCTACTATCGCCAAGATCAGAAAGGCCTTGGGGGTGAGCAATAAAACCGAAATCAACCTCGATACCGCCAATAAAAACCTCAAAGGCAACATTACGGCTAGCGCCATTCGCAATGTTGTCTCGGAATGGGACTCGTTTTCAAGGGAAGAGCAGATTGCTTTGGTGGAAGATTTGCTCACCATCACCATCAAGTCAGCTCTGAAAAAACGGTTAATCGAACATTGGAATTTCCCGGTCAGAACCGCCGTCGCACTCTGCCTGCTTGAGTTTGAACCGGGGCACAGCAATTTGTCCCTAAAGGCGATCAATCAATTGCTGCCATTCCTTGAGCAGGGCGAGATTTTCTCGAAAGCGCGGCAACTGGCTGGCTACGACTATGCAATAGAGGAAATCGAAGCGGCCCCAAGACTTGCAGCCCCGCCGGAACTCCCCAACCCGATAGTGAACAAGGCACTGCATGAACTGCGCCGTTTGGTCAATGCCGTTATCGCCGAATACGGCAAACCCGATGCCATACGTATTGAGATGGCCCGGGACTTGGAGATGAACACCAAGCGGTACAAGCAATTTGTCAAACAACAGGATGCCAATGCCAAGGCCAATAAGGAAGCGGCAGCGAAATACGAGGAAATGGTTGAAAAGAACCCGCACCTGGCGTTATCCGCCCATGCCGGGCGTAAGGACAAAATAAAATATCGTCTTTGGAAAGACCAGGATGGTCGGTGTGTTTACAGTGGTAAATCGATTGATTTAAGCACCCTGTTCAGCGCGGAAATAGATGTCGATCATATCCTGCCGTACAGCAAATCCCTGGACGATTCGTACATGAATAAAGTGGTCTGTTACGCTGGAGAGAATCGTTATAAGAGCAACCGAACTCCCATCGACGCCTTTGGCGGCAGTGATAAATGGACACAGATAACCCAGGCGGTCAATCGTTGGCCCAAGGAGTTGCGAAACAAGAAGAACAGGTTCTTTACCACCGAGGAAGAACTCCAGAAACGGGATTTCATCAGCAACCAGTTGAATGACACTCGGTACATAAGTCGTGTCGCCTTGCAGTACGTAACACAGCTTGGCGTCGATGTTTCTGTCAGTAAAGGGATCACCACGTCGTGGCTCAGGTCGCAGTGGGGTTTAAACAACCTGCTTGGTGACAGCAACGAGAAAGAGCGAACCGACCATCGTCATCATGCCATCGACGCCGCCGTAATCGCCTGCGTTGATCGGTCTTTTTATAAAGCGATGGTCGGTATGGCCAAAGACCTTGAGCGACGGAGGACAGAGTTTGACAGCCGGGAGATGCATTTTGATCCGCCGTGGATGAGTTTCAGGGCGGATTTGCAGCGGTCGCTCAACGAAATGGTCGTGGCTCATGCCCCACAGTATAAGCTCACGGGCGCTTTGCATGAAGAGACAGGAGCCGGGTTTGTCGAAGGAATCGGCACTGTGTACCGGGCTGATTTGGATCAAGGCTTCGAGTTGACGCAACTGAAAAAGATTATAGACAAGGAAGTCCGAAAGCTTGTTGAGAGCCATTTGGCAAAGCACGACAATAATCCGAAAAAAGCATTCGCGCCCAACGTCACCCTCTTTCATAAAGATGGCAAAACCCCGATTAAAAGAGTGCGTATCGTTCAGGCGAAAACCACGGAGAAGAAACTGCGTCAGAGTAAGTATGGTGTAAAGAATTCTCAGGGAGAAGTTTTTAAATGGATGCCCTACGGCAATATGCACCACGTTGAAATTATAAAAGATCTTAAAGACGGAACCTATGCAGGGAAGTTCGTAACCATGATGGAGGCGAGTCACAGGGCCAAGGGGATCAATATGCCCAAACAGCCCATCGTGCAAACGAATCACGGCGATGGTTTTGAGTTTGTCATGGCCCTGCATATCAATGATATGGTCAGCTTGCCGGATGGAAACGGAAGAACCTTTTACAGGGTGCAGAAACTGGAACGCGACAGCAATAGGCTGATGTTGCGTCTCCATAGCGCCGCTACCTTGACTAAAAGTACAGAGGAGCGCCTTAGCATTTTTTCACTTATGAAAAAAATGGCCACGCGGCATCGCGTGAATTGTATTGGCAAGCTGGTAGAATGATCAAGCGCATTGTCGATATCAGTGATCGGGCGTACGTCCGGCTCAACGCTCAGCAGCTTCTGATCGAAAAAGCCAAAGAGATTGTTGGCCGAATTCCTGTTGAAGATCTAGGGGTGTTAATTCTGGACAATCCTGCCATTGTTATGACCCAGGCCGCGATTGTTGCTTGCCAGAAGAATAATGTCGTCGTGGTTTTCTGCGATGAAAAGCACCTCCCATATTCGCTGACCTTGCCGATAAGCGACGCCCACAGCCTGCATCATAAGGTGTTGCGGCAGCAAATTGAGATATCTGTCACGACCCAAAAGCGGTTGTGGCAGCAAATCGTTCGTCACAAGATTAGGCGGCAGGCGCAAACCTTGCTTGCTGCAGGGGGAAATAGCCGTGTTTTGGAGAATTTGGCCGGGCGCGTGAAATCCGGCGACAGGGAGAATCACGAATCGCAAGCCGCGCAGTTATATTGGCGGTTGTTGATGGGAGACAATTTCCGGCGGCAAAGAGACGCCGAGGGTGTCAACGCGTTGTTGAATTACGGTTATTCCGTGATCCGGGCAGCGGTGGCACGGGCAATTGTTGGCGGCGGTCTGCACCCGGCTCTGGGTATACATCATCATAATCAGTACAATGGGTTTTGTCTTGCCGACGATCTTATGGAGCCGTTTCGGCCTTGGGTTGATTTGGTTGTTTATCGGTTGCGGGAAGATGGTCGTCCGCTTGAGATCAACAAGCAAAGCAAGCAGCTTTTGCTGGGAATGCTTGGTGGGTCTGTGATCTGGAAAGGAAGCGCGATGCCGTTAATGGTGGCCATGCATTATTTGATTGCCGATTTTAAGTTGGCCTGCCTCGAGAAAGGAATGTCATTGGAATACCCGACATTGCAAGAGGCTGGTCAATCTTGACTTTTGGCGGGTTGAATTCAATGTGGGTGATTGTGCTTTTTGATCTGCCGACCGATACGCGACAGGCTCGGAAGGAGTATGCCGAATTCAGGAAAAGGTTATTGCTGGATGGTTTCAGGATGATGCAGTATTCGGTGTATATGCGGCATAGCGCAAGTGAGGAAAACGCGCAAGTGCATGTGTCGCGGATTAAATCTTGTTTGCCTCCAGACGGCGAAGTCCGGATTGTCAAGATTACTGATAAGCAGTTCGGAAAAATTCAGGTTTTTTATGGTAAAAAACGCAAGCCAGTTGAGCAGCCGCCATTGCAAATGGAGCTTTTTTGAATTTTTAGAACGTAAATTTTGCACGGTAAAACAGTTCGTTGCGAAGAGGGTAGTGTAACCGACCAAGGCCTACCCGCAAATCACAACGCGGCAATCAACTGCCCCATCAACAACTCGAGTGTAACCGACCAAGGCCTACCCGCAAATCACAACTCAGCTTGTAATCCTTGTGTGGATGCAGAAGTGTAACCGACCAAGGCCTACCCGCAAATCACAACAGTCAAACATGGAGCCGGAGGATGTGTTTGAGTGTAACCGACCAAGGCCTACCCGCAAATCACAACCTTTTGGCGCTGCCATTCCTACGGCCTCGAGTGTAACCGACCAAGGCCTACCCGCAAATCACAACTCCCGTATATACGGGCCACCTCTTTTTCACAGTGTAACCGACCAAGGCCTACCCGCAAATCACAACAGAGCGGGACAATGGGCGGGATCTGTTTTAGTGTAACCGACCAAGGCCTACCCGCAAATCACAACTCAGCTTGTAATCCTTGTGTGGATGCAGAAGTGTAACCGACCAAGGCCTACCCGCAAATCACAACCAGCCCATGGCGTGGCCGCCACACCGCAGAAGTGTAACCGACCAAGGCCTACCCGCAAATCACAACCGTTCTCAGAAACGATGAATTCAGTGCTGAAGTGTAACCGACCAAGGCCTACCCGCAAATCACAACGCAGAAGTAGATATCCACCCAGGTGCGGCAGTGTAACCGACCAAGGCCTACCCGCAAATCACAACTGTGGATTCTACATACCCAACAACACGGAAAGTGTAACCGACCAAGGCCTACCCGCAAATCACAACGCCTGAATAGGTACAGATTTAAAGGGGCTAAGTGTAACCGACCAAGGCCTACCCGCAAATCACAACTCACCTCAGCTTCGGCCTCTGCCTCCTGCGAGTGTAACCGACCAAGGCCTACCCGCAAATCACAACATAATCAAAAAATGGGAGATTCCCGGCAGCAGTGTAACCGACCAAGGCCTACCCGCAAATCACAACTGTGGACGTAGGGTAGAGAAGAAGTCAACAGTGTAACCGACCAAGGCCTACCCGCAAATCACAACAATGCGAAGCCGAAGCAAAGCCGTGAAACTAGTGTAACCGACCAAGGCCTACCCGCAAATCACAACGAGCAGGCCAGTGGAATACATTTTACGTGAGTGTAACCGACCAAGGCCTACCCGCAAATCACAACCGATCAGGCCAAGGGCGCGAAAGTCGAAGGAGTGTAACCGACCAAGGCCTACCCGCAAATCACAACCTCGGCGGCAAGACCCACGTCCAGGTCATGGAGTGTAACCGACCAAGGCCTACCCGCAAATCACAACTGGTGCAGCGGTCGGTGACACTCTCCGGCAAGTGTAACCGACCAAGGCCTACCCGCAAATCACAACATCCTATTATATGTCAAAATTAAAGGCTCCAGTGTAACCGACCAAGGCCTACCCGCAAATCACAACTATCGACAGCTTCACCGCTGATATTAGACAAGTGTAACCGACCAAGGCCTACCCGCAAATCACAACGGGGCCGATGAGGGCCGTCAACAACCAAATAGTGTAACCGACCAAGGCCTACCCGCAAATCACAACTTGTTCAACAGAACAAGGCGGCGTGGTTTGAGTGTAACCGACCAAGGCCTACCCGCAAATCACAACGAACTTGATGCGGATGCGCTCGGGCCGGTGAGTGTAACCGACCAAGGCCTACCCGCAAATCACAACTGGCGCAGGACTCGAAGAGTAAAGGGGACAAGTGTAACCGACCAAGGCCTACCCGCAAATCACAACAAGTTGCGGGTGGTCCGCCGCCTTCTGATCAGTGTAACCGACCAAGGCCTACCCGCAAATCACAACTCGGCATTACTGCGGCGTAATGAGGTAACAAGTGTAACCGACCAAGGCCTACCCGCAAATCACAACACCGTCGTCAGTGATAGCGACGGGATGTTCAGTGTAACCGACCAAGGCCTACCCGCAAATCACAACACCGTCGTCAGTGATAGCGACGGGATGTTCAGTGTAACCGACCAAGGCCTACCCGCAAATCACAACCCGTTGACGTATTTGATCCTGAAGGTGCCGAGTGTAACCGACCAAGGCCTACCCGCAAATCATAAATTTTGGCAGGGGTCGCAGATTGGAATCGGCCATGGCAAGGTTATTTGGGTGGGGAATTAGCATGGAAAACAGTTGAGCTCTTTTCAAGAGCAAGGAAATCTGCCATGTCCTACGCAACAACGAGTGGTAGTGTTGTTGATATATTTTTGGGCTCTTATCGCGTCGAAAGATCCCCCAAATATATTCAGCGCCTCAAGCGGCGAGAGCCTGAACTTGGTAAAGGGTAGGTACAAATTGCACATAACCTTTCGATTTTGTCCGTTGGAGGCAGTCAGCGGATGTCGTGCGCCAACACCAAAGGAATCTTCCGCATCATCAAATTCAGCCCCTCGATCAAGGCCATGCCCTTCTGGCGATGGCTGGAAGTTTCCCTCATGTGTAGCGATGCACCGGAATTAGTGTTTGGGAGAGTCGGAAAAAATATGTTCAATACGGGAGCCGCAGGAGCCCATTCGGGTTGACGCGGGCGGGGATATCAGGTACCTGCTTTGACAGCCGGGCGGCATGGCATAAAAAAAGGGTTACAGCCGGTTGCGGTTGTAACCCTTTGGAAGTCCTTGGAGGCGGCGCCCAGATTTGAACTGGGGAATAACGGTTTTGCAGACCGCTGCCTTAGCCACTTGGCTACGCCGCCATTGAGAAACGCGGCAATCTTAAACATAGATTCATTTTTTGACAAGGGAAAATGTCGGCAGGCGGCGTGTGAATCGTGGAAAAGATGTATATTCGGTTTTTCGATTCGGCAGCGTCGCGACCACCATCCTAACTTACGTGAAAAATTATGACCGTTACCATTGAATCACTCGTTCCGGCGCACGCCGCCGACCTGGACCGTCTTGAGGAGCTGCTCGGCTATACCTTCAAGGAGCGCGCATTGCTGCTGCAGTCCTTGGTGCACAGCTCCTGGGCGGCTGAAAACGGCCTGCCGGTGATCGGGAATAACGAGCGGCTGGAGTTTCTGGGCGACGCGGTCCTTGATCTTGCCGTCGGGGCCGCCCTTTTCCAC
>Ga0224510_10001400_pt1 | contig 15988 bp, 14 predicted proteins | sample SF_May12_sed_USG_FD_170161 | JGI IMG/M metagenome (GOLD analysis project Ga0224510, IMG submission 170161) | Sediment microbial communities from San Francisco Bay, California, United States - SF_May12_sed_USGS_4_1 | ecosystem: Environmental > Aquatic > Marine > Sediment | place: USA: California... | reverse complement strand
GTCTTGCCGCCACTTGACGATGACCTGGCGCGCGCCGCGAGCGAGTTCGACACGCTCTCCGACCTCCGCGCGAGCATCGAGGGAACCCTCCGCGAGCAGCTCGACGCGGAGGTCGATGCCGCTTTCCGAATCTCGGCCGTCGATGAACTCGTGCGCGCCTCGCAGGTGCAACCCGCGCTCCCGCTCATCCGATCTCGAGCCGGTGATCTCCTGACGGGATTCGTGCGCTCGCTGGAGCGTCGCGGCATCTCGCTCGAGACGTACCTCGCCGCCAGCGGAGGCAGCGGCGAGGAGCTTCAACGACAGATGGTGCTCGAAGCTGCGGTCTCGATCGCACGCGAGCTCGCCCTCGAGGCGCTCGCCGAGCGAGCCGGTATCGAGGTCTCCGACGACCAGGTGAAGGCGTATCTCCGCGAAGAGGCCGAGTCGGCCGGCGAGGAGGACCCCGACGGCTTGATCGAGGACGTCTGGGCACACGGGCAACAGGAGTCGATCCGAGAGGACCTTCGCTTGCGCGCCGCCCTCGACCGCCTCGTCGCAGACGTGAAGCCGATTGCCCCCGATCTCGCGGCAGCGAGAGACAAGCTCTGGACACCCGAAAAGGAAAAAGCGGAGGGGGACACGAAGTTGTGGACCCCCGGCAGCAAGGAGCCCGAATGAGTCCCCTGATTCCGATGGTCATCGAGCAGACCTCGCGCGGCGAGCGCTCGTTCGACATCTACTCGCGTCTGCTCAACGAGCGGATCATCTTCCTGGGCACGCCGATCGACGACCAGATCGCGAACCTCGTCGTCGCCCAGCTCCTCCACCTCGAGTCGGAGGACCCCGACAAGGACATCTCGATCTACATCAACTCGCCGGGCGGCATCGTCTACGCGGGTCTTGCGATCTACGACACGATGCAGTTCATCAAGCCCGACGTGCAGACGATCTGCGTCGGAATGGCGATGTCGATGGGTGCCGTCGTCCTCGGAGGAGGAGCGCACGGAAAGCGCAGCGCGCTGCCGCACTCGAAGATCCTCATCCACCAGGGCTCTGCGGGCTTCTCAGGCCAGCCGACCGAGATTGAGATCCAGGCTCGGGAGGTAATCAGCCTCAAGCGGCTAATGGAGGAGATCATGGCCAAGCACACGGGTCAGACGGTCGAGAAGCTCTCGAAGGACATGGATCGCGACTTCTACATGACCTCCGCTGAGGCCAAGGAGTACGGGCTCATTGACACGGTGATCGAGCACCGGTCATAAAGTTCCCCTTCCCCTAACGTTGAAATCGGAGTAAAAGGAGACACGTGGCTCGGGCAAGCGAGGGTAACGAGCAGCTGCTTTGCAGCTTCTGCGGGAAAAGCCAGCGTCAGGTCAAGAAACTGATCGCTGGACCCGGCGTCTACATCTGCGACGAGTGCATCGATCTCTGTAACGAGATCATCGACGAGGAGCTGACCACCCCCGCCCAGCTCGACCTCGACAACCTCCCCAAGCCGTACGACATCTACTCCGTTCTGAACGACTACGTCGTCTCGCAGGAGGAGTCGAAGCGCACGCTCGCAGTTGCGGTCTACAACCACTACAAACGCGTGCGCATGGGGCTCGAGGACGCGGGGGAGGTCGAGCTCCAGAAGTCGAACATTCTCCTGCTCGGGCCGACGGGCTGCGGCAAGACCCTTCTAGCCCAGACGCTTGCGCGCATTCTCAACGTCCCGTTCGCGATCGCGGACGCGACCGCGTTGACGGAGGCCGGTTACGTCGGTGAAGACGTCGAGAACATCCTCCTGAAGCTGATCCAGGCGGCCGACTTCGACATCAAGAAGGCCGAGACCGGGATCATCTACATCGATGAGGTGGACAAGATCGCGCGAAAGGCGGACAACCCGTCGATCACGCGCGACGTCTCGGGTGAGGGCGTACAACAGGCGCTGCTCAAGATCCTCGAGGGCACCGTCGCCTCCGTGCCTCCCCAAGGCGGACGCAAGCACCCGCATCAGGAGTTCCTCGCGATCGACACGACGAACATCCTCTTCATCTGCGGCGGTGCGTTCGCCGGCCTGGACAAGATCATCGAGCGGCGCGTTGGCAAGAACACCGTCGGCTTCGGCGCCGACATCCGATCGCGCAACTCCGCGGAGAGCGCCGAGCTCTTGACGAAGGTCATGCCCGAGGACTTGATGAAGTTCGGCCTGATCCCCGAGTTCGTCGGGCGCCTGCCCGTCGTCTCGGCGGTGCACCAGCTCACGAAAGAGGACCTCGTCGAGATCCTCACCGAGCCCAAGAACGCGCTCGTGCGCCAGTACCAGCGCTTCTTCGGCTACGACTCGATCGAGCTCGTCTTCACCGAGGACTCGCTTTGGGAGATCTCCGAACATGCACTGACCCGAGAGACCGGCGCGCGCGGCCTCCGCTCGATCATCGAGCAGGCGCTGCTCGACGTGATGTTCGAGCTACCGTCGCGCACCGACGTCACGAAGTGCGTGATCACGAAGGAGACGATCTCCAAGGGCCAGAAGCCCACGCTCGTCACGAGCGCCGAGGGCGTCGTCGACGAGCTCGACGAGCTTGCGGAAGAATCCGCGTAGCGTCCCTTGCGCAGGTAGTACGATCCCGCCGTGCCCAGGTACATCATCGAGCGACATTTCACGGTCACCTCGGAAGGCATGCAGGTGCTCGGTCGGAAGTCCAACCAGGTGCTTCGCGACGAGGTGACGACCGTGACGTGGGAGCACAGCCACGTCGTGGTGGGCGAAGACGGGCTCGTGATTACGTACTGCATCTACGAAGCACCCGGCGAGAACGAGGTTCTCCGGCACTCGCAACTGCTCGGCGCGCATCACATCGCCAGCCTCCAGGAGATCGTCGGCGACGTGACTCCCAGCGATTTCCCGCTCGGCGAGTCGCCTTAGCGCTCTTCTTGCGTGACCTGCTGCGGCAGGGGCACGTCGGCGAATTTGTGCCACACCCCGACCTCGGCGATCGCCAGCCTTCGCACTAGGTCTTTCCGCCGGTCGTCGTCGCCCTCGGGCACGAGTCCCAGAGCTTCACGATAGAGGGCGGCTGAGTGCTCCTTCGCCCAGCCGCGCCCGGCCTGATCACCGGCCGACACGAGATGATCCACCGCCCGCTCAACCTCGCCTGCCTCGCGCCAGTGGTGGGCAACAGCCTCGTGTGACTGCCCGACGTCTGTTGTCTCCTCGAGGAACCGAGCGACCGCGGCGTGTCGGTTGCGGCGCGCCGCCCGCGGGAGCGTCCCGTACGCGACGTCGTGGATCAGTCCGTGCTTGAACCCGAACTGTTGGTCTCCCTTGATGCGGGACATGGCCTCGCGGCGGATGAGGTCACGTGCCTCGAGCGAACCGAGAAGCGAGGAGAGCTCCGCGCGCTGCGCGATCTCCGCGAGCGCTCCTCGCCAGAACACGCGACCCACCACCGACGCATCGACGAGCAAGCTCCGCTCGTCGGCTGGGAGAGAGTCGAGTCGGGCAGCGATGATCGCGCGAACGCTCGTCGGGAGCTGGTCCCCGGTCGCCTTCTCGGCGAGAGACGCCGACAGCTCCTCGATGAAGAGCGGGTTGCCTTCTGCAGTTTCGGCAACCGCGGCCGCCCTCTCGGCCGGGAGGTCGGACTGCGCCAGGAGTTGCTCGGCGAGCTGCCGACTCGAGTCATCTGTGAGCGGATCGAGCGGAAGTGCGGTGTACGCGGGGAGCCCGCCGCCCCAGCCCGGCCGCTCGGTGAGGAGTTCGGGCCGTGCGAGCGCGACGAACAGGACAGGGACTTCGCGAACGCGAGCTGCGAGAGTCTCGAGCAGGTCGAGAAGGCTCGAGTCGGCCCAGTGGATGTCCTCGTAGAGGAGCAGCATCGGGCCGTCGAGAGCAAGTGACTCGACGAGCACACGCGCGGAGAAGAACAACGTCTCGCGATCCCGGACGTCGCTCCCACCCTCGAGCCCGATGAGCGTTGCGATGTGCGGGGCGTGCTCCTCAGCCGCGGCGGGTCCCGCGAGCCCCGCTACAGCAGTGGCGAGCTTCGCGTGAGCCTCTGCAGGGTCGTCGCTGTCGAAGATCCCTGCGACCTGCTTGACCTGTTGACCGAATGCGCTGTACGGCGTGCTCTCTCCGTAGGGCGTCGAGCGACCGCGGATGACCCGACCACCTTGAGTTGCGACGAGCTGGGCAAGCTCGAGCGCTAATCGCGACTTCCCGATGCCAGCGGGACCGAAGACCGTCACGATGTGCGCGCGACCCTCGTCGGCGACGCGCTCCCAGCTTCGGCGGAGTGCTTCCAGCTCTCGATCGCGCCCGATCATCGGAACGGCAGTCACCGGGCGCTCACCGATCGCTGCTGTCGTGCGCAGCGCGAGCCACGCCCTGACGGGGGCTTCCTTGCCCTTCGCCGTGATGGGCTGAGACGGGCGATACTCGATCGACCCGCGCGTGCTTGCGTACGTCTCCTCTCCCACGAGGACAGAGCCGACGGGTGCACCGGATTGGAGTCGCGCCGCCGTGTTCACGACGTCGCCGGCGATCATCGCCTCGCCGTGGCCGGGACGGGCTTCGAGCTCGACGATCGCCTCACCGGTGTTCACGGCGATCCGAACTTGCAAGTCGTTCTCTTCCGCCCAGCCGCGTACGGCGAACGCGGCCCGCACAGCACGTTCCGGGTCGTCGCCATACGCCGTCGGCGCGCCGAAGACGCCCATGACTGCGTCGCCGATGAACTTCTCCACGGTTCCGCCGAACTGCTCGAGCTCGGCGCGCACCCGTTCGTAGTACGGCGTGAGGATGTCCCGGACGTCCTCGGGGTCGAGCTTCTCCGCGCGCGACGTGAAGCCGACGAGGTCCACGAAGAGCACGGAGACGATCCTCCGCTCCTCTCCACCCTGACCGGGCTTCGTGAGCACCGAGCCGCACGCGTTGCAGAACTTGGAGTCCTCGGGGTTCGTCTGGCCGCAGCCTGTGCAGGTCAACACGACCGCGAAGAGTAGACGGCTAGAGTCAGCTTGACGCGCGGGCCGCCAGGTCGATATAGGTTGCGACCGCACGCGATCTGAAAGGCACACATGGCCACCACTTACGACGCAGACCGGGCCGAGGCATTTGCGGGTCGCATGCTGGAGACCCTGAACAGCGCTGCGATCGCCGTGCTGATGTCGGTTGGCCACCGGACGGGCCTCTTCGACACGCTCGCCGAGCTGGACACGACGACGAGCCATGACCTGGCCGAGGCGGCGGGGCTGAACGAGCGCTATGTCCGCGAGTGGCTCGGGGCGATGACCACCGGGCGCGTGGTCGAGTACGAGCCGACGACGGGCATGTACCACCTTCCGCCGGAGCATGCGAGCTGGCTCACGCGTGCGGCCGCACCCGACAACCTGGCCGTCACGGCTCAGTGGATTCCGACGCTCGCCGCTGTCGAGGACGACATCGTCGAGTGCTTCGAGAAGGGTGGAGGCGTTCCCTACGAGCGCTTCGGCCGCTTCCACGACGTCATGGCCGAGGAGAGCGCTCAGACGGTGCTGTCGGTTCTGTTCTCCCACATCCTTCCTCTCGTCCCCGGGGCCGAGGCGAAGCTCGAGTCCGGCATCTCGGCCATGGACCTCGGCTGTGGTCGTGGTAGAGCGCTGCTCATGCTCGCCGAGCGCTTCCCCGCGAGCTCGTTCGTCGGATACGACCTCTCGACTGAAGCTGTCGCGGATGCCGGCGAACAGGCTGCGGCACGCGGTCTCGAAAACGTTCGCTTCGAAGCCCGCGACCTCAGCACCTTCGACGTCGACGCGGAGCCCGAGGCGTTCGAGCTCGTCATGACGTTCGACGCGGTGCACGACCAGGCCCGTCCGCTGGCAATGCTGCGGGGGATTCGCCGGTCGCTCGCCTCGAACGGCCTGTATCTCATGCAGGACATTCAGGGCTCGAGCCACGTGCACCAGAACATGGACCACCCGGGTGGTCCTCTCCTCTACATGATCTCGTGCATGCACTGCATGACCGTGTCACTCGCGCAGGGCGGCGACGGGCTCGGCGCCATGTGGGGCGAGGAGAAGGCGCGGGAGCTGCTCGCTGAAGCGGGGTTCACGTCGGTGGACGTGCACCTGCTCGAGCACGACCCGTTCAACGCGTACTTCGTGGTGCATCCCTGAACGTCACCACCCGTCCTGAGCTACGCGGCACGTTCGGGATGGTCGCGTCGACTCACTGGCTCGCCTCTCAGACCGGTATGGCCGTGCTCGAGCGTGGTGGCAACGCATTCGACGCCGCGGTCGCAACTGGATTCGTGCTCCAGGTCGTCGAGCCGCACCTGAACGGCCCCGGTGGCGAAGTGCCCGCGGTCTTCTGGTCTCATGAGCGCGGTGAGCCGCTCGCGCTCTGCGGTCAGGGGGTCGCTCCGGCTGCTGCGACTATCGATCGCTTCCACGAGCTCGGGCACGACCTGATTCCCGGGACAGGCCTGCTCGCCGCGTGTGTTCCGGGCGCGTTCGGCGGCTGGCTGCTGCTTCTGCGCGAGTTCGGGACCTGGCGTCTCGCCGAGGTGCTCGAGCTCGCGATTGGCTACGCGGAGCACGGGTATCCGCTGCACGAGCGGATTCGGGCGACCATCGAGCTCAACGCTGATCTCCTACGGGAGTGGGCGGAATCTCGCGAGCTGTACCTTCCGGCCCCCGTGCCGGGAGAGCTCTTCCGGAACCCGGCGCTGGCCGCCACCTACCGGCGCATCGTTGACGAGAGCCGCGGCGGCTCGCGCGAGGACGAGATCGAGCGCGCCAGGCTCGTCTTCTACAAGGGCTTCGTGGCGGAAGAGATCGACCGCTTCAGCGCCGCGGAAGGCGGCCTTCTCACCGGCGCGGACCTCGCGGTTTGGGAGGCCACGCTCGAATCGGTCGTCACTCTGGACTACGGCGGACTCACGGTGTGCAAGACCCGGCCATGGGCGGCCGGCATGGCGGGCCTCCAGCAACTCGCGCTGCTCCGAGGCTTCGACCTCGCGGAGCTCTCCCACGCCGAATTCGTCCACGTCGTGACGGAGTGCGCAAAGCTCGCGTTCGCGGATCGGGATGCGTTGTACGGCGACGCCGATGTTCCTGTCGAGACGCTGCTCTCGGCCGCCTACAACGACGAGCGCCGAGCGCTTGTGGGAGAGGACGCCTCAGCCGAATATCGACCGGGTCTCGGGCGCCTCCCGCGCGTCCGCGATGCCCTCTCGACGCCCGGCTCCGGCGAGCCGGGTCGTGGCACGGTGCATCTCGACATCGCAGATCGATTCGGCAACCTCTTCTCGGCGACTCCCAGCGGCGGCTGGCTGCAGAGCTCGCCCGTCATCCCGTCACTCGGCTGGCCGCTCGGGACGCGTGCCCAGATGTTCTGGCTCGAAGAGGGACTTCCGTCCTCGCTTCGCCCGGGCGCGCGCCCGCGGACGACGCTCTCCCCAGGGCTCGCGCTGCGAGAGGGAGAGCCGTACCTCGCGTGGGGCACGCCGGGAGGCGACCAGCAGGAGCAGTGGGCGCTCCACGCCTTCCTCCGCCACGTCGATCTCAGCATGAACCTTCAGGAGGCGATCGACGCGCCGGAGTTCCACACCGACCATCTGATCTCGTCCTTTTTTCCGCGTGGGTTCGTCGCGAAATCGCTCGCGCTGGAGTCTCGGTTCGGCGCTCGAACGGTCGCGGAGCTCCAGCGCCGAGGTCACGAGGTCAAGCTGTGGCCGGCGTGGTCGGCGGGTCGCGTGACGGCCGTCGCGCGCGAGCCGGGCGGGCTGCTCAAGGCGGGAGCGAATCCCCGGGGCATGCAGGGCTACGCCGTCGGCCGCTAGGGGCTCACGCCGCGGACAGCTCGGACGAGTCGTCGGCGGGCTGAACGCGGTCGCGACCGCCGTGCTTAGCGGCGTAGAGCGCGGCGTCCGCACGCAGGACGAGCTCGGGGCCACTCTCTTTGCCGTTCCAGGTCGCGACGCCAATCGAGCAGGTCTGGCCTCGGGGGGTCACGGCGCGCATTCGCTCGGCAACGGCGCATGCCGATCGGAGGTCGACGTCGGGAAGGAGCGCGGCGAACTCGTCGCCACCGAATCGGGCAAGAAGATCGCCGGTGCGAAGCGAGCGCACCCAGACCGTGGCTGCTTCCTTCAGGAGCGCGTCACCCGCTTGGTGTCCGTTTGCGTCGTTGTACTCCTTGAAGCGATCGAGGTCGATGATCGCGATCGATAGGGGAGATTCCGAGCGGGAAGACTGCGCCATCGCTCGGGGCAGCTGCTCCTCCCAGGCTCGCCGGTTCGGTAGCTCGGTCAGCTCGTCGGTCAACGAGAGGTGCTGGAGTTGCGCCAGCACATCGGCCAGCTCGATCGCGGCGCCAGCCTCCGCTGCGAGAATGAGAACGGTCTGCGCCTGCCGGTCGCTGATGTCAGCGACTCGGCGCGGCCATCCCACCGCGAGCACACCGATCGTCCTGCCTCCACGCACGATCGGCTCGTAGAGCACGGAGACGATCTCAGGGGCGGATGCCGCAACGCGTGATGCGAGTCTGACGTCGGCATGAACGTCTGGAACGAACAGGCGTTTGCCGGTGGCCAACACGAGCTCGCTCCCGGACGGCTCCTCACCGACGCGCGCACTGATCGGCGGGTTCCGCAGGCCAGCGGACGCAGTGACGTTCACCCCTTCGACTCCGTCGGGCTCGACGATCGTCGCAATCGTCGCCCCCGCGACTTCGAGAGCCGCTTCGCAGACAGAGGTGCGGGTGTCGGAGCTCGTTGCCGCTTCGCGGACGACGTCCGCAATCGTCGCCATCGTGCGCTCGCTCTCGGCGAGGTCGGCGGCGTCCCGTTCCGCCTCTTGCGCTCGCTCCCGCGCATTCCGTACGAGAGATTCGGTCGAGAACCCGACGAGGAGCGCGACCCCGCTAAAGAGCACGGCCCGCCTCCATTCTCCTGCCGTGTACGCCTCTCCACCGATCCTGACGACCGGAACGACGAAAAGAGCCAGGACGCAGGCCACGCCTATCGCCACCTCCCGACGGCCGCAGGTGAGTGCAAGCCACAGCACCGGCACGACTGCGAGCGGTGCAAACCCGGATTTCGAGCCGCCCTGCGCCTCCTGGAGCAGGCCGATGACGACGAAGTACGCGAGCGGAGGCGCGAGATGCGTTGCAGAAGGCAGTCGGGACCACGGAACCGTCAGTTCTGTGATCACGATCGCGAGCGTCAGTGCGGCGGCCGAGGCGACGAGCGTCCAGCTCCTGGGGTCCGGTGGCAGAGCGATTGTGGCCAGCGCGAGCACGCCGATCGCGGCGAACGGCAGCAACCGGGGCTCGACCCTTCGCTCGAGACGCGTGTAACCCACTGCTCTTGTAATCGACTCGATGGGAACGTCGCTTGAGCACGGGGCGCAGGCAGGGCTAGCGTGAGGCGGGACCCGCGGCCAGTGGGTAGCGTCCGGCGTGTGGCAGACGAGCGGACACGCACCTATTCCTGGAGCGACCCCCTCGCTGCACTGGAGCTCGCGGCCGGCCTTTCGGGCGTCGAGCTGATGCAGAAGATGGCAGCCGGAGAGCTTCCGCAGCCCGCTATCGCGGAGACGCTCGGCTTCAGGCTGACGGCGGCCGAGTCCGGTCGCGCGGTCTTCGAGGCCGAGCCGGCGGAGTTCCACTACAACCCGATCGGCACAGTCCATGCAGGGTTGGCCTCGACCCTTCTCGACTCGGCCATGGGTTGCGCGTTCGTCACCACGCTCGACGCGGCGACCGCCTGGACGACACTCGATCTAAAAGTGAACTTCACGCGGCCGATCACGGTCGAGACCGGCCGGATCCGATGCATCGGAACGGTCGTTCATCCAGGCCGGAGAGTGGCGACGACCGAAGGCCGTCTCGAGGATCTCCGCGGGGCCCTCCTGGCGCACGCGACGGGCACCATCCTCGTGCTCAGTGCGTGACGATGCAAGCCGCTATTCTCCGTCGGTGCAGCCCGACAGAACAGGCTCTGTGTCCCCGGTAACCCGGTGTCGCCGCAGCACCCAGCCGGCGAGCGCCGCTCCGCATCCTTTCTAGACTCTCGCGCGATGGATCCGCTCTACAAGCCGGACGGTGTCGAGTCGCGCTGGCAGCAGGCGTGGGAGGCCGAGGGCCTGTACGCGGCCGAACCTGACTCTGACCGCCCGGCGTTCGTGATCGCGGTTCCTCCCCCGAACGTGACGGGTGAGCTGCACATGGGGCACGCGCTCAACGCGTCGATCCAGGATCTCCTCATCCGCTACCACCGCATGCGCGGCTTCTCGACGCTCTGGCAGCCGGGCTACGACCACGCCGGCATCGCGACCCAGAACGTCGTCGAGCGCGATCTGGCGAAGGAAGGGCTCACGCGACACGACCTCGGCCGCGACGCGTTCCTCGAGCGAACCTGGCGCTGGCTCGAGCACTACGGCGGCGTGATCTTCGGGCAGTTCCGTCGACTCGGGGCGTCGCTCGACTACCGGCGCGAGCGGTTCACGATGGACGAGGATTACGTTCGCGCGGTGCTCAAGTGGTTCGTGCACCTGTACGAGCGCGGCTTCCTGTACCGCGACAACCGGATCGTCAACTGGTGTCCGCGCTGCGCGAGCGCGATCTCCGATCTCGAGGTCAACCACACCGAGGTCGACGACCACATCTTCACGATTCGCTATCCGCTCGCCGGCGGTGCGGGCCACCTGACGATCGCCACCGTTCGACCGCCGACGATGCTCGCCGACGTCGCGGTCGCCGTCCATCCCGACGACGATCGCTATCGGCACCTCGTGGGGAAGGACGCGATCATCCCGATCGCAGAGCGGCGTGTGCCGATCATCGCCGACGAACGCGTCGATCCTGAGTTCGGTACCGGCGCGGTCAAGATCACACCCGGACACGACCCGATGGACTTCGACATCGGTCGCACCCACGGCCTTCCCGAGCTGACCGTGATCGGTCTCGACGGGCTGATGAATGAGGACGCCGGCGAGTTCGCCGGCCTGACCCAGGCTGAGGCGGAGAAGCAGATCGTTGCTCTCCTGCGCGAGCGCGACCTCCTCGTGTCGGCCGAGCCGTACCGCCACTCCGTCGGGCATTGCGATCGTTGCGGATCTCGGATCGAGCCGCTCATCACGCTGCAATGGTGGTGCGAGATGACCGAGCTGGCGGCGCCCGCCATCGCCGCCGTGCGCGAAGGGCGTGTGCGCTTCCGCCCCGAGCGCTACACCGACGTCTACCTCAGCTGGATGGAGTCGATCCGCCCCTGGTGCGTGTCGCGCCAGCTGTGGTGGGGTCATCGGATCCCTGTTTGGTACTGCCCGGACGGACACCTCACAGTTGCTGAATCCGAGCCGGCGGCTTGCGGCGAGTGCGATTCCGGCGAGCTGCGTCAGGACGAGGACGTCCTCGACACCTGGTTCTCGTCGGCGCTTTGGCCGTTCGCCACGCTCGGGTGGCCCGACGATACGCCGGAGCTTCGCGCGTGGTACTCGAACGACGTGTCGTCGACGGATCGGGGGATCATCTTCCTCTGGGAGGCGCGGATGATCATGGCCGGGCTCGAGCTCATGGGCGAGATCCCGTTCCACACGGTCAACATCCACTCGACGATCAACGCGCCCGACGGGCGGCGGATGTCGAAGAGCCTCGGCACGGGGATCGACCCGCTCGAGGCGATCGACCAGTACGGAGCCGACGCGACGCGCTACGGGCTCCTCAAGAACTCGTCCACGCAGGACGTGCGCTTCTCCTACGGGACGATCGAGGAGGGGCGCAAGCTCGCGAACAAGCTCTGGAACGTCTCGCGGCTCATTCTCCAGAACGCGGAGGGCGCCTCGCCGTCCGCCGACCCGCGCGCTCTCGAGGAGCGCTGGATCCTTGCTCGCATCGAGGCCACCCGCGCGGAGGTCGAAGGCCAATGGAGTCGATTCGAGCTCGCGGCCTCGGCCGACGCGCTGTACCACCTCACGTTCGACGACTTTTGCGACTGGTACGCGGAGGCGATCAAGCCGCGGCTCTACGAACCCGACGCGGATGCCGCCGCGACCGCTCTCGCGGCACTCGAACGGCTCCTTGCTCTGCTCCACCCGGTGATGCCGCATGCGACGGAAGAGATCTGGTCGCAGCTCCCCGACCGGCCGACGCGCTTGATCGTCGCGCCGTGGCCCGAGGCCGATGATCGTTTCGCGCGTGACGTGGGCGCGCTCGACCGCGTGCAGGAAGCCGCCCAGATCTTCCGCCGGAGCGGAGTGCAAGTCGAGCTCTCGTCCGACGACGAGCGCCGCATCTTCGCCGCCGTCGTGCGCCCCGACCGGGCTCGTGTGGACGACAAGCGCGATGTCGAGATCGAGCGGCTCCGGAAGGAGGTGTCGCGCGCTGAGGCGATGCTTGCCAACGAGCGGTTCGTTTCCAACGCGCCGGCGGAGGTCGTGACCGCCGAGCGCGAAAAGCTCGAGCGCTATCACCGCGAGCTGGTCGCCCTCGAGCCGTAGGCATGTCTGCGATGGAATGGCTCGACTCGCTGAGCCCCTGGCCCCGCGACGGCTTCGGGCTCGAGCGCATGAATACGTTGCTCACGGAGCTCGGTGATCCGCAGAACGCGTACCCCGCGATCCACGTCGTGGGGACGAACGGGAAGTCCACGGCAGCGGTCACTATCGAGCAGTTGCTTCTCTCCGAGGGGCTTTCGGTCGGCTCGACCATCTCGCCACACGTCGCGAGCTGGAGCGAGCGGATCCGCATCGATGGAGAGGAGGCCGACTTCGAGGCGGCGGTGGCGCTGGTGCGGCTCGAGGCCGAACGCATCCAGGCCACGCAATTCGAGATCGTCACGGCCGCGGCTCTTGCCGCATTCGCCGAGGCTGGCGTCGATGCCGCCGTTGTCGAGGCCGGGCTCGGCGGCCGTCTCGACGCGACGAACGTCCTTCGCACGCGCGTTGTGCTTCTCACGAACGTTCGGCTCGAGCACACAGATGTCCTCGGCGACACCGTCGAAGAGATCGCTCGCGAGAAGCTCGCAGTCGCTCCGTGGGGCGCAGTCGTCGTCCTTCCCGACGACACGTTCGAGTACCTCGTGCCCGGGCGTGAGATCTGCTCGGGCGGCGCGCGAGAGGCGGCCGAGGCGTTCGTCGGCCGCCCGATCGCAGCGAATCCCGAGGTCTCGCTGCCTGGACGGCTTGAGCGCCGAGAAGGCGAGATCCGAGACGGTGCGCACAATCCCGACGGTGTTCGCTACCTCGTCGAGCGGCTTCCACTGGGCGACTACACGCTGGTCGTCTCGATTCTGGCGGACAAGAACGCTGACGAGATGCTCGGCGAGCTGCGTCGAGTCGGCTCGCGCCTCGTCGCTACCAGGTCGTCCTCCGATCGCTCGCTTCCTGCCGACCACCTCGCAGCCATCGCCCGTGTTCACTTCGATCACGTCGAGGTCGTCGAGAACCCGAGCGGGGCGCTCGCGCGAGGGCACGAGCTCGGGGAACCGGTGCTCGTGACGGGCTCTCTCTACGTGCTTGGCGACATCGCGCAGGAGGAACGGCGCACGGCGTGGCGAGGGTAACGGAGCGATTGTCGGTGCTGGCGTTCGCGGCCCTTCTCGTCGCTGCGATCATCGGGATCGCGTTCGCGCTCGGCTACGGGATCGGCAAGCTTCTACTATGAACCTCGCCGTGACGCCGCTCGCACAATCGTTGGTTTCTCCCGATTGGACGCTGCTCCGAAATCTCGGAATCGGTCTCGTCGTCGTCGTCTGGCTCGCAACGGCGTACTGGACATTCAAGGACGCTCGTCGGCGCATCGAGGATCCGTGGCTCATTGCGCTGGCGACGCTGGTTGGCCTCTTCCCGCCGTTCCTCGGGCCGATCATCTACATGTTCCTCCGGCCGCCGGAGTACATCCAGGACGCGCGCGAACGTGAACTCGAGATCAAGGCAATGGAGGAGCGCCTCTCTCGGCTTGACCAGCGCTGCCCCGTGTGCCGGGCGAGAGTCGAGCCCTCGTACCTCGTCTGCCCCGTGTGCACGACGCGCCTGAAGCAGGCGTGTCCAGGGTGCGGGCAGCCGCTCGAGTCGCTCTGGCAGGTCTGTCCGTACTGCGCGACGGAGATCCCGCCGGGGCTCCCGTCCTTCGAGGACGTCTCCGCCACGCAGCGTCGCTCGTCGCGGCGGACGACCGCAAGCGACAACTAGACTCGCGGCCGCATGGCCCGCGAGACCACTCTCGTCCTGATCAAGCCCGACGGCATGGAGCGGCGTCTCGCCGGCGAGATCATCGCTCGCTTCGAGCGACGCGGGCTCGAGTTGCGCGGCGCGCGCCTACTGAAGATCCCGAAGCCGATGGCCCGCGAGCACTACGCTGAGCACAAGGGCAAGCCGTTCTTCGGCTCTCTCGTCGACTTCATCACGTCTGGGCCGGTTCTGGCGCTGGCCGTGAGCGGAGAATCGGCGATCTCCGTCGTGCGCACGATGATGGGCGCGACGAACCCGCTCGATTCAGCACCGGGGACGATTCGCGGGGACCACGCGCTCGAGCTCTCGGAGAACATCGTCCACGGCTCGGACTCGAAGGCGAGCGCGCGTCGCGAGCTCGCGCTGTTCTTCCCCGACGGTCTTGCCTGAGTCCGACCACGTCGTCGAGAACCGCGCTCTCTGGACGCAGTCGAACGTCGCGTACACGGACGAGACCGCACGGAAGTCGTGGTCGCGGGAAGAGATCACTTGGGGCATCTTCGGTATTCCCGAGAGGGAGCTCGGCGCGCTCGGAGACGTAACGGGACTCGACGTCATCGAGCTTGGATGCGGGACCGCCTACTTCTCTGCACTGCTCGCGCGGCGGGGGGCGCGGCCCGTCGGCGTGGACATCACGCCTGCTCAGCTCGACACCACTCGTCGCTGCCAGCTGGAGTTCGGGCTCGAGTTCCCGCTCATCGAGGCTAATGCTGAGACCGTTCCACTCGAGGACGCCACCTTCGACTTGGCGTTCTCGGAATACGGAGCGAGCCTCTGGTGCGATCCGTACAAGTGGATTCCAGAGGCGGCTCGCCTGCTGAGACCGGACGGACGGCTCGTCTTCATGACGAACACCCCGCTCGCCCTCCTCTGCGCGATCGAGGAGCCGGACACGACTTCCGAGACTCTTCAACGCCCGCAACAGGGAATGCACCGCATCGCGTGGTTGGATGGTGGCGTCGAGTTCCATCTCGGCCACGGGGACATGCTCCGGGTCCTTCGCCAGTCCGGCTTCGAGGTCGAGGCGCTGATCGAGCTCTTCGCGCCCGCTGACGCGGAGGACCACAATTACTACGACTATGTCACGGCCGACTGGGCGCGGAAGTGGCCCGCCGAGGAGATATGGGCAGCGCGCAAGATTGCCTGACCCTCGCTTCTTCCTCGCCGCAGCGTCGGGCGATCCTCGAGCAGCTCGAGATCCCTTTCGAGGTCGTCGAGCCGACGTACGTCGAGGACGACGCCCTCGGAATCGAGCCCGCCGATCTCGTGCGGGCGCATGCCGAGGGCAAGGCTCGCTCCGTGCACGACGAAAGGAAGCTCACGCTCGGCGTCGACACGACGGTCGTGCTCGACGGTCGAATGTACGGCAAGCCGAGCGACCGAGAGCACGCGGGTCGGATGCTGAACGAGTTATCCGGACGTACACACAGGGTGATCTCCGGCGTCTGTCTTCTGGGACTCGACGAGGACGTCGTGATTCACGAGATCACGGACGTCACGTTTCGGCTCCTTTCACACGAGATCGTTGACGCGTACCTCGAGAGCGGGGAGTGGGAAGGGCGAGCAGGCGCATACGCGATCCAGGGGCTCGGCGGCCGTCTGGTGGAGCGGATCGACGGCGACTACCTCAACGTTGTCGGCCTTCCTGGCGCTCTCTTGCTGACTCTCTTGGAGCACCACATCCCACATCTCCTGGCTTCTCGCTAGTTGTATGTCCCAGGGACGTTGTTGACGCGCTGCAGCGGCGCGAGGCCTCCAAGGGCGCGGTGGGGACGGAAGCGATTGTAGAAGTCGAGTGCTGGCGCGAGTG
>Ga0224510_10001399_pt1 | contig 16001 bp, 12 predicted proteins | sample SF_May12_sed_USG_FD_170161 | JGI IMG/M metagenome (GOLD analysis project Ga0224510, IMG submission 170161) | Sediment microbial communities from San Francisco Bay, California, United States - SF_May12_sed_USGS_4_1 | ecosystem: Environmental > Aquatic > Marine > Sediment | place: USA: California... | reverse complement strand
AGTTCGTCATGTCGACCGAACCGGGGGACAGCTCCTCGAGATAGCCCATGACCGGCTCGACCAGACCGAGCAGAGAGGCGACCGTGGCGGCCAGCAGCAGCAGGCCCGAGAGCAGGACGGCGGCCAGCGCCGCCTTCAGCCGGAGCGTGCCCTGGCGAAGGCTGTTGCCACCGAGACCGAGGACGGCGAGCACCGGGAGCGGGGCGGTCAACAGCCCGACGACGAGAAGGACGTTGTCGAACTCGACGGCTCGCTCGGTGGCCATACCGACCAGATCCTGACCGAACGCCAGCAGTTCGAACGCCGTGATGGCGACCATCGTGATCCGACGCTGCAGGATCGGGAGTCCGGTGTGGGCGCCGATCACGTCGGCGGCGATGCCGAGAGCGGGAAGCCCGAGCCAGTAGATCGACGGGGCGAGGCTGACGCCGTCGAGCACGCCGGTCAGTGAGGCCGTGTCGGTGATGTCGAGGTGACCGTAGCGAACCCGCAGGAGCACGAGGAGCAGCTCGCCCATCACGATCGGCAGGCTGAAGATGGCGTGGAGCGAGAACATGAAGTAGGCCCACGAGGTGAACGGCATGCGATCCATCGTCATACCGACGGTTCGAGCGCCGAGAACGGTGGAGGCGAGAACGACGAGCGCCCAGACCGCGGCACCGATCATCATGGCCAGTGAACAGGCCCAGAGCACGACGAAGTCACGACGGCCGCCGCCGGGACCACCGTTGAGCAGGTAGGCGACGATCAGCAGGCCGGTTCCGAGCAGCCAGGTCCAGAAGGCTCCGGAGGCTCCCCTGGCGAAGGCGAGACTCGGTGCGCCGATCTGCAGCGGCACGATGTAGAGGCCGATCCCGATCAGGATCGGAACGAGGCCGCCGAAGATGGCCAGATCCCGGCTGATCGACCAGATCTGGGCGAACTCGGCGCCGTCGGCGGCGATTTGGAAGGTTGACCCGTCGGATGATTCGAAGGCTGCGACCAGACCGACGACGAGACCGGCGAGCAGGAAGATGATCCCCCCACCGACGAACATGCGGCCGATCGGCTTGTGGTCGACGGAGCCGAGGAATCCATCGGGTGTGAACGACGGCAGGGCTGCGACGTCAGCGCTGTCGGATCCGGTTTCAGCAGGGCGGGTTTCTGTTAAAGCCATGAGTTCATCTTCAGCCAAGGTGTTACCGCCTCCGACGGAACTTCCGAGGAGGCCATTTGCAGGTTGTCAGCGTGCCGATGGTCGGCGTGCGGATTGTCGGTGATTCGGACCTCGTCGCCGATGCTCCGGCCCTGCCGGAAGGCGGTTTCGGCGAGCGCGCCACTATTGCACCCTTGCGGCCACGTACTGTAACCGCGTCGAACGCCCGATGATGAAACCGTCACAATCCCCAGACGATCAGCTGGTCGAGTGCGAGTGCGGCGAATAGAACGGTCAGGTGGGTGATCGAGAAGGTGAAGTAGCGCAAGGACTGCTGCTTCTGGGCTTGTGGATCGGTTTCGGTGTACAGACGAACCGCGCCGCCGGTAAAGGCCACGCCGAGCCCCATGGCCACGACGAGGTACAGCCAACCCATGTCGGCCACCCACCAGAAGGCGATCGTCAGCGCCCAGACGACGGTGGAGTAGACGACCATCTGGGCCGCGGTGGACCGATGACCTTCCACCACCGGCATCATGGGAACCGAGGCGGCGGAATAGTCGTCTTCGTACTTGATCGCCAACGCCCAGAAGTGGGGTGGGGTCCAGAAGAAGATCACGCCGAACAGGATGATCGCCGCCCAGCCCACCGAGTTGGTGACCGACGACCAGCCGATGAGGACCGGAACCGCGCCTGCGGCACCGCCGATCACGATGTTCTGGGTGGAGGTTCGTTTCAGCCACAGCGTGTAGACGAACACGTAGAAGGCGCAGGCCCCGACAGCCAGGACGGCTGACAGCAGGTTGACGAACACGGCGAGCCAGACGAAGGCGACGGCCTCGATGGCGGCGGCGAACACAAGCGCCTCGACCGGTTCGATTTCGCCGGTGACGAGCGGGCGGCCCTTGGTCCGGTTCATGAGGGCGTCGATGTCACGGTCGATGTACATGTTGAACGCGTTTGCCCCGCCGGCGGCGAGCGTTCCACCGATAATGGTGTTCAGGATCAGCCAGCCCGACGGCAGCCCGCGATTGGCGACGATCATGGTCGGCACCGTGGTCACCAAGAGCAGCTCGATGATTCGAGGCTTCGTCAGGGCAATGAAGGCCCGAACCCGAGAACGCGCAGGAGCAGCTGTGAGCACCAGCCACAAGGGTACTGTGAAACCACCCTGCCCGGCGGTGGTGGGCGAACTGAATTGGCAGGATCGGCGAATCGTAACCGAGTGGTAGCGTGGGGACGGTGAGTCTGCGTCGTTATCGGCAGCTGGTGGCTCTAACCACCGTACTTTTGGGCCTGATAGTCGTGAGTGGAGCAACCGTTCGACTCACCAAGGCCGGGCTCGGTTGCACGCAGTGGCCCGAGTGCCACGACGGGCAACTCCTGCCCTCCGAACAGGACCTGCTCGGCAAGATCGAGTACGGCAACCGGGTGTTTTCGGGGATCATCGGCCTGTTCACCCTTGCCGTCGCATTCGAGGCCTGGCGGCTGCGTCGCCGGATGACCGATCCCAGGCCCGATCTCCTTCCGTGGGCTCTCGGCCTGATCGCCGGCTCCGTGGCCCAGATCCTCCTCGGCCGCGCCGTGGTGGTACTCGAACTGGATCCGATCGCCGTCGCCGGCCACTTCCTGCTCTCGGCGGTCATGGTGTGGAACGCGATCGTGCTCTGGCTGAAAGCGGGCGCCCGGCCCGAACGGCCATCTCCACGGGTCGGCCCGTCGATCCTGCTCCACAGCCGGGTCATGGTCGGTCTCGTGAGTCTGGTACTCGTCGTCGGCACGCTGGTCACCGGCACCGGCCCCAACAGCGGCGACAGCCGGGCCGAACGTCTCGGCCTGGATTTCGAGACGATCGCCCGGACGCACAGCGTCACCGTCTGGTGTTTCGTGTTGACGGCTCTGTGGCTGTGGGTTCGGCTACGGGCCACCCCGGTCGAGCGACTATCCGCTCCGAACCTCGACCCGGTCCGGCTCGCCCGCTGGCTGCTGGTGGCCTCCGTGGCCCAGGGCGCCACCGGCTACTGGCAATACCTCGCCGGCGTTCCACCGGTTCTGGTGTGGTTCCACATTCTCGGCTCGGTCACAGTCTGGGGCCTCGCCCTGCTCCTCCATCTGAGCCTGTTCGCCCGCCGCCCCGCGGAGTCGGAGCGGCCGGAACCGGGATCCGATGCAGTAGCCGATTCAGTAGATGTCGCGGCTGACGTCGTAGTAGACGTAGAGCCGGTGTAGCGTCTGCTGTACCGACAACCAGACCACCATCTCCACGATCTGGGCCGCCGACATCGAACCCGCCGCCGCCTCAATGCTGATCTCGTTGATCTGTGACGGACTCGGTGCACCGACCTTGGCCAACATCACCGCGGCGGCCTCGACGCTGCTGAGTTGAGGCGGCAGCGTTGCCGTCTCCGGCGAAGCGGTGGCGAACCGGCCGACGGCGGTGAGCAGCGGATGGTCCATGTCGGGAACGAGGGTCAGCGCCAACTGGATGGCCTCCGAGGTGAGCACCTCGTTGCCGACGACCCGGGCGTAGACCAGGCCGACCAGACATTTGGCCCGCAGCCCGAGCGTCGACAGCTCCGGATCGAGATTGTCACGCAGCACGGTGGCGATGGCCCGAACCCCGCGACCGTGATGGAGGCTGGCCAGGATCGGGAACGAATGGCCGACGTCGGCCTCCAACGTGAGCAACGCCGGGGCGATCCGGCCCGACATGCCCTTGGTCCACTGCCGCTCCATGCGGAGTGCGGCGGGAGCCTGGCGGATCACCTTCAAGTACGTGCCGAGCGAGTCCTGTGGCACGTCGAGGTACGACGGCCGGGTCGACCCGTTCGAGCTCGATCCGTTGGCCGCCGCCTTGCCTCGGGGCCGCAGTGGGCGACCCTCGGGCATGTCGAGGTCGATCAGGTCCTCCGAATTCCAGCCGTGCTTGCCGACCTTCCATCCGGTCGGGCCGATCAGCTCCTCGACATCGGCGACCGCGGCGTCCTCCAACTCGATGCCCATGGTGTCCATGAACTTGTTGAGGAAGCCCATCATGGCCACGCTCAGCACGATCCATTCGATGTCGGACTGCGGGAGATGGGATTCGATCTCGGCCACGTCGGCTTTCGTCAGGTCGGCCGGCACCTTCGAGATGCCCTCGGCCACCCGGGCCACCGCAGCTTCGATCGGCGAGTAGTCGCCGACCAGCGCTTCGGGCGAGGTACCCCGCCGAAGTGCGAACGAGCAGGTGTGTGCCGAGCAGTACATGCACTCGGCGGCCCGACTCGCCGTGTACATCGCAAGCCCGACGAGATCCTTCGGCGCTCCCTGACCCACGAGCGACGCGGGGAGGTTCAACAGATTGGGTACGAGCAGGTTGTAGCTGCGAAATCCCGGCGGCCAGATCTCGAGGACGGGATCGCAATTGGGCACGACACCGATCAGCTGCTCCACCAACTTCAACAGGGGCCGATACTCTTTTTCGAGCACGTCGAAGCCGACAGACTCGGGCTCGATCATCTGCGCCAGGGTGGTCGCTGTCATCGTCTCACGTGATCCCGTCTGGCTTCTAGCACGCCTTCGCCATTCGTCCTACTTTCAAGTCTGCCACGACAACACCTCGGAGCGGCCAGTTCGGACCGAGAGATTCGGGTGTTTTTACCTAGCGCGGGGGTGACCATCACGGCATTGACGGCACAGGCATCGTGCCGATGTCGGACGAAAACCTGACACACTGGGTGGAATGGGCGCACCGCTGGAACTCCAGGATCCGGAGCTCATCACCGAGGAGGTGGTCGAAGAGGACCGCCCGTGGGTGGTGATCGTGTGGAACGATCCCATAAATCTCATGAGCTACGTCGCCTTCGTGTTCCAGAAGGTGTTCGGCTACTCGAAGGAGAAGGCCAATAAGCTGATGATGGACGTCCACCACAAGGGCCGGGCGGTCGTGTCGAGCGGCACCCGGACGGAGGCCGAGCGCGACGTCAACCGGCTACATGGGCACGGTTTGTGGGCGACCATGGAACACGACGAGTAGACGGGCGGACATTCCGGATCATGGTTCGATTTCGCCGCCCCAAGCCCTTCGAGGCCCTCGACGACGGGCGTTTTCGGGTGAAGCTGGCCCCGGATGTCCGCAGCTTTCTCGTCCGTCTGGCCGACGAGATCGACGAGATCGTCGCCCTCGACATCCCCGAGACACGGCGCCTCTTTCCGACCGCGTACCCGCATGATCCCGAGAAGGATGCCGGCTACCAGGTTCTGTCCCGCGACGGCCTGATCGAGCAGCGCCGCACAGCAGCCGACACCGTCCGGGAAACGGCCGACAACGAGGTCGTCACCGAGGACGAACTCGCCCAGTGGATGTCGGTGATCAATGACGCCCGCCTGGTTCTCGGAACCCGGCTCGACGTGTCGGAGGACGACGAACCGGATTTCGACGATCCGGACATCGGCCTGTATCTGATCTACGACGAACTCGGCTATCTCCTCGACAGCATCGTGACGGCCATGATCACCGTTCTGCCCGACCCCGACGACGGCGAAGACTCCTGAAATTACCCCTGGCAAATTCTGCCGATCTCCGAGGGTGACGAGGTACTCTTGGTAGCCGGAAAGTCTCGGCCCATTGTTCCTCGGAACGATGCGGAGATTTTCGGTGCAGCTTTCGCCGGCTGCTGCTACATTGATCCGGCCCCGGCCGGATTGGCGAAGTGGAATCGGCGAAAAGCACGAGCCCCCATCGTTCAGCGGCCTAGGACGCCTGCCTTTCACGCAGGTAACACGGGTTCAAATCCCGTTGGGGGTGCGAACAACTGAAGAGTTGATCTGGTCCCGTAGTGCAGTCTGGAGTGCACGCCGCCCTGTCAAGGCGGAGGTCGCGAGTTCAAATCTCGTCGGGACCGCTCACAATCTGGTCGGGTAGCTCAGTTGGGAGAGCGACCGCCTGAAAAGCGGTAGGTCACCGGATCGACGCCGGTCCCGACCACCAAACCAGGAGAGGGTCGGGAATCATTGATTCCGGGCCCTCTTCGCTGTGTCTGCTGCAGTGTCGGCGATTTGGCGCCAATAGCCGACAGTGGGTCTTTCGACTCAGGGCACGACCATTCCGCTTCCACGTCGTGCCCAGGCCCCGTAAACAAGAGTCGATCACCCGTGTGACGAATGGAGTATTCACCCGCCATGCCGTAACCGGCCGGCCCACCCGCTGGAATAACTGTGTTGCGGCAATTTCGATGTTCGGAGGCCGCGGTCCGAACCTGCAATCACCGATGGAACATCGGTTAAAATTTGAACACGTTGAACTGGTGGTTTTGCATCTAGGAAATTTTGTTATATAACCGACGCTCACCTGAAAGCGAATAATCCGTTACTATGTTGAAGACTCGGCGGTTGTGCCAGGCTCATGAACGCGTTCAGAGCAGGCGGGTAGCTAAAACAACAAGCTACCACGGCAATGTGGTAGGGATAGGATAGGAAACAGGCTATGGCGGCCAAAAAAGCGAAAATGACAGAGGAACACAAGCAGGCTCTCGCCGTTGGTCGAGCCGAAGGTCGTATGGTTCGGGCCTACCTCGAGGCTTTGGAATCGAGTCGTCCCAAGCGTGGGCGCAAACGGACCAAGGAGTCGATAGGCCGCCGTCTGGAACGAATCGAGGTTGAGCTCGAGGAAGCCGATCCGTTGAAGCGGCTCCAGCTCACTCAGGAGCAAATCGACTTGACCGAAGAGCTCGACGGCATGGACAACGGTGTCAACATCACCGACCTCGAGAACGACTTCGTCCGTGTGGCCGAGGGCTATGCGGAGCGCAAGGGGATCACCTATCAGGCATTCCGCCAAATCGGTGTCCCTGCTTCGGTGCTGAAGCGAGCAGGCATTTCCCGAGCAGCCTGATGCTCACAAGGGGCAGGATGCCCCGCCCGAGATAAAGGGTTAGAGGATTTCAGCTCCTCGATACCACGGTTCGGCGTATTCTGACGACAGCGTTTCGACCTGATCGCAGAATACGCCGACTTGTTTTTCGACAGTCCCGAGCAAGTCGGACGGCCTGCTGATCATTGACCAGAGGTCGTCCTCGGAGCCGGGGAACCGCTCGTCGGCTGACAGCCGGCTGATCAACTGGGTGCCGTCGCCCTTACCTTCGCGCACCGAGAGAGCCGTGGCGACGGCGTGCTCCTTGATGACCTGATGGGCATCCTCCCGGCCCATGCCGTGCCGCACAGCGTGAACGAGCAGCTTCGTCGTGGCCAGAAACGGAAGGTACTGGCGGAGTTCATTGTCGATGACCGCGGGAAAGGCTCCAGCGTTTCGCACGACGTCGAACGCCGTCTCGTAGAGACCGTCGATCGCGAAGAAGCTGTCGGGGAGAACGACACGTCTCACGACCGAGCAGGCGACATCCCCCTCGTTCCATTGATGACCGGCCAGGCTCGACGCCATCGTGACATGACCCTGAAGGATCGTGTACAACCCATTCATTCGTTCACAGGATCGCGCATTCATCTTGTGAGGCATCGCGGATGACCCGACCTGGCCCTGTTTGAATCCCTCGGTGACGAGATTGTGGCCCGCCATCAGCCGGATGGTCATGGCCATACTCGATGGACCGGCGGCCAACCGAAGGAGTGTCGACACGACGGCGAAGTCGAGTGACCGTGGATACACCTGGCCGACGGCGTTGAACCGCTGATCGATGCCGAGGTGACGAGCCACCAGTTCCTCGAGTCTTTCCACCTTCTCGACCGATCCGAGCAGATCGAGTTGATCCTGTTGTGATCCGACCGGGCCTTTGATTCCTCGAATCGGATAGGCGGCTCGCAGGTCACGAAGCTCACGATGCGCCAGCAACAATTCCTCGCCCGCCTGAGCGAACCGCTTTCCCAAAGTCGTCGGTTGGGCCGGAACATTGTGGGTGCGGGCGACCATGGCCAGCCCGGCGTATTCCGAAGCTCGCTCGGCAAGGAGACGAAGAAGCGACACCGTCCGATGGTCGATCAACTCGAGCGCCCGCCAGGTCATCAACTGCTCGACATTCTCGGTCAGGTCGCGGCTGGTCAGGCCCTTGTGGATCTCCTGATGGCCGGCGAGCTCGTTGAATTCCTCGATCCGGGCTTTGACGTCGTGCTTCAGGATCCTGTCGCGCTGGTTGATCGAATCCAGATCGACGTTGTCGATCACGGCCTCGTAGTCGGCAATCGCGCCTTCGGGGACGTCAACCCCCAGTTCGGCCTGGGCCCGGAGGACCGCAAGCCAGAACTGCCGTTCCAGACGGATCCGATTCGTCTGGTCGTAGATGCCGACCATCTCCTCGGAGGCGTATCTCTCGGCAAGGATGTTGGGCACGGTCATCGGAGAACCTCCGCTCCGCTTTTGTTAAGCATGATCTTCGGGCGGTCGATGGAACAGAGTACATCGACGGGTGCTGGAAAGTAGTAATGAACGGTCACTGTGACTTTCATACATTTGAGATGGCCGTTGACGTCTGTGATCTCTGTTACGGGGATCTCTGCCGATCATGCGCGCTACCCCTGAAGGGCCGTAAGGATATGGTCTGCAAGGACTGTGCGCTCACGGTCTCGGGCGTCAGAGGAAGCGGCAAGCCTGAGGTTCGAGGTGACCGCCGCACGGTGAAATCCCGCCGGAAGGCCTACGCCGCCACCGAACAGCCCGAAGACTTCTTTCAGTTCTTCGATGCCGGCCTGCCGGCCGACGCCCTGGTCGCCGGCCCCCCACCCCCTCCGGTGTCAAAGAGCGATCGGGAGAAGGCGGCGGCCGAATCGAGCTCGGCCGAGTCCGCCGACGGTTCGTCGGCCGCGGCGGACGGCACCGGGATCAGGCGACTGCTGGGACGACTGAAGCCCAACGAGTCGGAACGGAACGAGGATGACCTCGTCCCCATCGACAAAGTCCTGAACGGCAGCGGGTCGGGTACCGACCAGAACCGGGCGGACGGAGCCAAGGACGCCGACGCGGTGAGCCAACTGGCCGACATACGACGCCGGGGCCGCGACGGCGAGACGGGTCGGCCTGCCGATACCCCGATCGATGCGAACGAGACGGACGGCGCCCCGGCCGCCTCCGTGCTCCACGAAGCCACAGAGCTGCCACCGGACAGCTCGGTTGCCATCCCCTCCACCCTGCTGCAGGGTTTCCCCGACAGCGACACGGATGCTGACGGCGGCCACGCTGATGAAGCCGAGATTGAGGTGCAGTGGTCGACGGCCGAGAGCATGTCCGCCATAGCAGCCGCCCAGGATGTGCTCGACGATCCTCAAACCGATCCGTCCTCGCCCCTCGGAGATGGCGCCGGTTCAACGGCCAACGCCGGGCCGCCACCCCGCCCGGACGCGAATGACCATCTTCTTAGGCTGCCGCAGGACGACACCGTGCGTCACGACGCGGAATCCGACCATCCGGGCGACTGGATGCCCCCATCGGACCTGGGAGACGTGCCGTTCACCGAGGACCCGTTCGGTACCCCGCCCGACGCGAGCGAGCCACCGATCCAAGAGGAGCGGCGGCGGACACTGCGGGCGATTGGCGACTACCCAGCCGCTCCGGATCAGACCGGGCCCGACGGCAACGGAGGCTCCCGCCCGATCGGACCGCTGGATCAGATTCCGGACATGTCGCCGCGGTTGCGGGATCTGGTGGCCGACCTGTCGAATCAGCCATCCTCGAGCGGGCCGGCCGAAAACCCGTTCCTGAAACGGAGTCGGGTGGTCAGCGAGCCCCACGCCGTGCCCGACTTCTCCACCGACCCGTTCTCGGCATCCGACGGTGGCGGATCGGACTCCACCCCGACCGACGACCAGCCCCGGAACCGGGTTCCGGCACCGATCTCGCCTTCATCGCCGGCGCCTCTCGAGTCCGCCGAAGCGGCCGCCGCACCGGAACCGGGCACGCAACCGGCACCGACCCGGAGCCAGGGTGCCTCGCAACCGGCGCAACCTCTCCAACCGGCTCAGCCATCTGAACCAGCGCAGCCTCCCGTCGAGCCGATCACAGCCCGAACCGCGGTCGAGCTGCCCTTGGAGATCCCCGCAACGCTAGAGCCGGAACCCGTCTCCGCCGTCGAGGCGGAGGATCCGATCACCGCCGCACCGGAACTGGAGCCGGAACCCAGGATCGACCCAACACTCCCGATCGCCGCCACGCAGGACCCGGAACCCGCCACCGACACGCCACCGCCCAGCCGCCGCCCGATTGTCTCCTACACCCCGGCCGAGCGGCACCCGTTGGCCGCCTTTGCCGATGCCGATCGGCACCCGCTGGCGGCATTCGCCCGACGAGATACGCCGTCGCCGACATCCGAACCTCCACCCATCGACGACCTGTTCCCGGACGAGCTGGCACCCGTGGAAGTCGAATACTCCGTCGGGAGGCAGCCCGACTTCACCGATGTCCCGTCGATCGACGATCTCCTTCCGCCGGAGGCGGGGGAAACCGACGTACCGCCGCGAGGGGAATCGCTCCCGGCGAGCGAACCGCTGGATCCCTTCCTGCCGGCCGAACCCGTGGAACACCAGGTGCTGGCGGAGCCAATTGAACCCGACGAGCCGTCGGTATCTCGGGAAACCTGGGAGCCGTCGCCGGCCTGGGAGTCGTGGGAACCGTCCGAGTCACCCCAGGCAGCGGTGCCGGCGGAAACGATCGAACCCGACGAGCCGTCGGAGTCCTGGGAAACCTGGCAACCGGCGGAGCCGTCCGAACCGGCGGCGCCTGCGGAATCGTGGGAACTCGGGGATCCGACGATGCCAGCGGCGGTCGTCGAGGTGGAACCGATGGCCTCCGAACACATCCCCGACGTCGTCTCACCGGAGTCGACCGTGTTGGAGACCCTCGACGACGACTCGGCAACGTGGACGGCTGTCGACGACGTTCCCGATCTCGACGGCAGCACAGCGACACAGCGGGCCGATACCGACGCTCGCGGTTCCTGGATCCCGCCCGCCCTGCGGGGGATCGCGCCGGACGCCCAGGAGGCGGCCGAAAACCTACCTCGCCGCCGTCGCTGACGAAGCCGCCGGGAGAACCGGTGACCGCCGACCCCTGTTGAGGGAGTACCGCCGGCCCCTGTTCAGGGGCTGAGGTGCAGGTATTCGTCGCGGCCAGGTCCGGTCGACACCAGCGACACCGGGACCCCGACCTGCTCGGTGATGAACCCGAGGTACTCGGTGGCCTCTGACGGAAGGTCCTCGGGCCGGCGCACCATCGAGAGATCCGTCTTCCATCCGGGAAGCTCCTCGTAGACCGGCTTGGCCCGGTGGAGATCGGATTGATGGTAGGGCAGCTTGTCGACCCGTTGACCGTCGATCTCGTAGCCGACACAGACCTTCACCACGTCGAACGTGTCGAGCACGTCGATCTTGGTGATGGCCAGGTCGGTGAGACTGTTGACCCGCACGGCGTGGCGGAGCATCACGGCGTCGAACCAACCCGGACGGCGACGGCGACCGGTATTCGTGCCGTACTCCCGGCCGATGTCGACCATCCGGTTGCCGTAGTCGTCGAACAGCTCGGTGGGGAACGGCCCGGCGCCGACTCGGGTCACGTAGGCCTTGGCCACACCGAGCACCCGGTCGATGTGGCGGGGTCCGACACCGGTTCCGGTGCAGGCACCACCGGCCGTCGGATTCGAGGATGTCACGAAGGGATAGGTGCCGTGATCGAGGTCGAGGAACGTGGCCTGCGCGCCCTCGAACAGCACCTGCTGACCGGCCTCGAGGCTCTCGTGGATGAGGTCGGTGGTATCGGCGATGTAGGGCTTCAACGGCTCGAGGCACTCCGACAGGACCTTGTCGGCCAGGGCGTCGGAATCGACGGGAAGGCGGTTGAATACCTTGGTCAGCACCTTGTTGGTGTGGATGAGAGCGGCCCGCAGCTTCTCGCGGAAGATCATCTCGTCGAGGAGATCCTGAACCCGCAGACCAAGCCGCATCGCCTTGTCGGCGTAGGCCGGCCCGATGCCCCGCTTCGTGGTACCCAACTTCGCCTTGCCGAGGTGCCGTTCGTGAAGGGCGTCGAGCTGTTGATGATAGGGCAGGATCAGGTGGGCGTTGCCGGAGACCCGGAGGCGGGAACAGCCGACCCCCCGACGGGCGAGCATGTCGATCTCGGCCAGCAGCACGAACGGGTCGACGACGACGCCGTTACCGATGACCGGCACGATGTGGTCGTAGAGCACCCCGCTCGGCACGAGTTGGAGGGCGAACGTCTCGTCGTCGACCACGAGGGTGTGCCCGGCGTTGTGGCCGCCCTGATAGCGCACGACCATCGACATCTCCTTCGAAAGGAGATCGGTGAACTTGCCTTTACCCTCGTCACCCCACTGGGTTCCGACCACGATCGTTGCTGGCACTGTTCGATGGTACCGCGAATGGCCCGGGACCCGTAGAGCGGGGTTGTCGATCCCACCCCGCTCGAATCGGGTGGAGGATCGGGAGTGGAGCCACCGTCGGTGGTCGCCGCATACTGGGTGGATGTCGAACGCCCCGGTCGTCTCCATCGATCCTGCATCGTTCTGGGACGACCCCTACCCGACACTCGCCCGGATGCGGGCCGCGACACCGATCTGTTTCGTGCCCGAGCTGGGGGCGACGCTGCTGACCCGGCGCGACGATGTCCACACCTGCGAGAAGAATGTCGCGGTGTTCTCCTCCGAACAACCCGGTGGGTTGATGAACGTCTTGATGGGCCGCAACATGATGCGCAAGGACGGCGACGAGCATCGCCGTGAGCGGTTCGTCTACTACCCGGCGATCTCGCCGTCGAAGGTAAAGACCTACTGGACGGCGGAGTTCGCCCGTATCACCGACGAGGTGATCGACTCACTGGCCGATCACGAACGTGTCGATCTCGTGCCTGCGTACGCCACTGCTGTGTCGGGCGAGGCGCTGAAGATCATCACCGGACTGACCACGATCACCTTCGAGGAGATGGACGCCTGGAGCCAGGCCATGATCGACGGCATCGCCAACTACGTCGGCGACCCCGATGTGGAGGCCCGCTGTCATGCCGCCACCGCGGCCATCGACGCCGCCATCGATGAGCGGCTGCCCGAAGTCCGGGCCGAGCCCAACAACAGCCTGCTGTCGGTGATGGTGGCGTCCGGCATGCCACTCGACCAGGTGCGGGCCAACATCAAACTCACGATCTCCGGCGGTCAGAACGAGCCCCGTGACGCGATCGCCGGTGCTGTCTGGGCACTCCTCACCCACCCCGATCAGCTGGCCCAGGCACTCGACGGTGCCGTGACGTGGCTCCAGGTGTTCGAGGAGTACTGCCGCTGGATCGCACCGATCGGCATGTCACCTCGCCGCATCGCCGCCGATTTCGAGTTCGAGCCCGACGACGGGCCGCCGGTTCGATTCGAGGCCGACGAACGCGTGTTTCTGATGTTCGGCTCGGCGAACCGCGACGAGCGCCACTTCGCCCTGTCCGATCGGTTCGACGTCACCCGCAACACCGGCCCGTCGCTCACCTTCGGTGCCGGGCCCCACTTCTGCGCCGGGGCGGCGGCCTCCCGCAGTCTTGTCGGCGATCACGCCCTCCCCCGGCTGTTCGAGCGACTGGGTGCGCCGTCCCTCGACGTCGATGCGGAACCGGTTCGCTTCGGCGGCTGGGCCTTCCGGGGCCCGCTGTCGGTTCCCGTCCGCTGGGGCCAACCGTCACCGTGACCCCGCCAATCTGGTACTGCCGTTGTCCGATGTCGCTCAGCGACGCGGAGCAACGGCAGAATGCCGATGGGGGCATCGTTCCCCAGATCGACCGTGTCGTCGGTCTCGACGGCGTCGCCACCCCACGCCACGGCGGGGCTCCCACCACCTTGAGCTTCTGCGGCCTGACGTCCCCCTGATGGGACGTGAACCCGCAAAAGCTCGGCGGTGGGGGGACGTCGGCGCACCAAGGTTCAAGAGATGCAATGGCCTTGCCGAGTGGATCGAAGCGCGGGATCATCGTTGCCATGACCGACATCTCCCCGGATCCGCTCGCCAAGTCCTACGCCACTGTGCTGAGCAAACGGATGGCGTACCACGAGTCGGGGTCCGGTCCCGCGGTGGTGTTCCTCCACGGCAACCCGACCTCGTCGTATCTCTGGCGCAACGTCGTGCCCCACGTCTCGGATCGGGCCCGCTGCATCGTGCCCGACCTGATCGGTCAGGGCGACTCCGACAAACTCGACGACACCGGCCCCGGCTCCTACCGCTTCGTCGAACATCGCCGCTATCTCGACGAACTGCTCGACCACCTCGACCTCGGTGACGAGGTGACCTTCGTCATCCACGACTGGGGGTCGGCGCTCGGGTTCGACTGGGCCAACCGGCACCGGGGCCGGGTGGCGGGTCTCGCCTTCATGGAGGCCATCGTGCGCCCGGTGACCTGGGACGAGTGGCCCGAAGCGGCCCGGAGCATCTTCGAGGGGTTCCGCTCCCCTGCCGGCGAGAAGATGATCATCGAGAAGAACCTGTTCGTCGAGGCCGTGCTGCCCGGCTCGATTCTGCGGGATCTCACGCCGGCCGAGCACGATGAATACCGGCGGCCCTTCGTCGAGCCGGAGCACCGCCGACCGACTCTAACCTGGCCCCGGGAGGTCCCGATCGACGGCGAACCGTCCGACGTGCACGCCATCGTCGCCGACTACGCCGAGTGGCTGTCGACCTCCGACGTTCCCAAGCTCTTTGTCAACGCCGACCCCGGCGCCATCCTCATCGGCGCCCAACGCGAGTTCTGCCGGTCGTGGCCCAATCTCACCGAGGTCACCGTCAAGGGCAACCACTTCATCCAGGAGGACAGCCCGCACGAGATCGGGGCGGCCGTGGCCGGCTGGCTGCCGACGGCATGAGCGCCGAGGGGGGAGTGGCAGCGCGGGTCCGGGAGGCGCAGACCGTCCGAACGACCGACGCCGTCGTCGAGGCGATCCTCGCAACCGAGCCGGACGAGCTGCGCCGCCACCTTCACGCCGACCTCACCGACACCACCACCGCCCGGGTGCTGACCTCCGGGCTCCCGGCATCACCCGGAGCGGCTTCGGGGCGTGTCGCGCTGACCGCCGAGGATGCGGTGGCCCGGGCCGACGCCGGGCAGGCTGTGATCCTGGTTCGACCGGAGACGGCACCCGACGACGTGCTCGGGATGCAGGTCTCCAAAGGCATCCTCACGGCCCGGGGCGGGCTGACCAGCCACGCCGCGGTCGTCGCCCGAGGCTGGGGTATCCCGGCGGTCGTGGGCGCCGACGAACTCCGGTTCGACGGCGACCGGGTCACCGTCGGGTCGACCGTCCTCCATGCAGGCGACGAGCTGACGATCGACGGGACGACCGGCTCCGTGTACGTCGGCTCGCTCGACACCGCGGCCCACGAGGCACCGCCCGAACTCCATCTGCTGCTGCAGTGGGCCGACGCCGTGGCCGACGGTCGGGTCCAGGTGCGGGTCAACGCCGACACCGGTGCCGACGCCCGGCGGGGACGCGACCTGGGCGCCTGCGGCATCGGGCTGTGTCGCACCGAGCACATGTTCCTGGCTCCGGACCGCCTCCCGGTGATGCGCCGCTTCATTCTGGCCGCCGATCCCGAGACCGAGGCCGGTGCACTCGCCGAGCTGGAGGACGCGCAGACTCACGATTTCACCGAGATCCTGTCGGCCATGGACGGCCTTCCAGTGACGATGCGACTGCTCGACCCGCCACTGCACGAGTTCCTACCGGATCTCACCGATCTCATCGCCCGGGAAGCCCGCGGCGAGCTGGGCCGCTACGAGGAGGCGGAACTGGCGGGGGCCCGGCGGCTACACGAGACGAATCCGATGATCGGCACCCGGGGCGTTCGGCTCGGCATGATCCGCAACGGCCTCTACCAGATGCAGGTCCGGGCCCTGTGCCGGGCC
>Ga0224510_10001398_pt1 | contig 16004 bp, 19 predicted proteins | sample SF_May12_sed_USG_FD_170161 | JGI IMG/M metagenome (GOLD analysis project Ga0224510, IMG submission 170161) | Sediment microbial communities from San Francisco Bay, California, United States - SF_May12_sed_USGS_4_1 | ecosystem: Environmental > Aquatic > Marine > Sediment | place: USA: California... | reverse complement strand
TGATGTCCCACTCGATCATCTTGAATCTCACGGTCGAAGGCCCATGGGACGGAAGGGCGGCCGCCGGGAGAAACACAGCGACGGCCATCACCCCGAGAAGTGATGCGAATCTGATCTTGCGGCTCATTGAACGGCTCCCTTCGTTGGATATCGGTATCGGCGATCGCACGATCGTTTCCCGGACTCGCACGACCGGCTCCTTGACAAATACCTGCGGACGCCGTAACAGCGCCATAGCGGTCTCGTAACACGTGCGTTACAGCGTGCCGCACGCTCCCGCGCGTTCGTCTCTGTATCACCAGGGGAAACTGTCTGAGTGCACCGGGTTTCTTCGGTTTCCCGGGTCATCCACCTTGCCGGGGCCGAGTCTCTCCTGTGTGCCCGGCGGAAACGGGGTTTCCGACAGATTCCAGGCCGACGAACTCGTCACCCAGGTCGACGAACGCCATGTCCCCTGCCCGGCCGCGGAGCTGCACGTCGTCGAAGATCCCCTCGAAGAACGCGAGCGCGGCGTCGAGGTCGCCGACCTCGACCGAGAGATGGTTGATCCCGACGAGTCTGGACACGTGGCCAGACTAGCCATGTCGGGGGTCTGACCCCGGGTCAGACCCCCGACTGGCTTCGGAGGCTTGATGGGCTAAGGGTCGGGCTCGGCCCAGACGGCGGCGAGCTCGACGATGGTCGCAGCGGCGGCGGCCATGTCCTGGACGCTCGCCCACTCGCGCACCGAGTGGTACTCCTGCCCGCCGGTGAAGAGGTTCGGAGTCGGCAGTCCCTGCGAGGAGAGGACAGCGCCGTCCGTCCCGCCTCGGGTGATCGCCAAGCTCGGCTCGACACCGACGCGCCGGATCGCCTCCAGCGCAGCCTCGACCACGCGCGGGCTCTCTTCGATGTACGGATGCATGTTGCTGTACGAGCTGCGTTCCTCGATGTCGACGTGCGCGCGCGGCTCACGCTCGACAACCTCGTGCGCGAGCCCTCGCAGGAGAGCCATGTGCCGCTCGAGGAGCTCGTCGTCGTGGTCGCGCGCGATGAAGTCCACGATCGCCTCCTCGGAGTTCCCGCTGATGCGATGTGGGTGGACGTAGCCTTCGCGGCCCTCAGTCGTTTCGGGCGACAGCCTCCCCTGCGGGAGCGACATCACGAGCTCCGAGGCGAGCTTGACGGCGTTGATCAGCTTCCCCTTCGCCGATCCCGGGTGGACTGACAGGCCCCGGATAGTGACCCGCATCGATTTGGCGGAGAACGTCTCGACTTCGAGCTCGCCGAGCCCTGAGCCGTCGAGCGTGTACGCAGCGGCAACTCCGAACGCATCGAGGTCGAAGTCTTCGGCGCCGCGCCCCACTTCCTCGTCGACCGTGAACGCAATACGGATCGGCGCGCGCGGCCTCTCCGGATGTCGGGCGAGAAAGGCGGCAGCCGCCATGATCTCCGCGATGCCTGCCTTGTCATCGGCGCCGAGCAGCGTCGTCCCGTCGCTCGTGACGATGTCGTGGCCAACCCGCTCGGCAAGCGCCGGCAGCTGCATGGGATCGAGAACCTGTCGCGAGTCACCCGGAAGTTGAATCGCGTCGCCTTCCCAGGCCTCGTGGACGATTGGAGAGACACCCGCTCCGATGACGTCCGGAGTCGTGTCCACATGAGCGATGAATCCCACAGCCGGGGTGGCGACGGTCCCAGGCAACGTTGCGAAAACCGTCGCGTTCTCGGTCAGCTCGGCGTCGGAGAGGCCAATCTCGCGCAGCTCGTCGACGAGCATCCGCGACAGATCGAGCTGCTTCTCGGTGCTCGGCCGCTGGGAGACGCGATACGCCCCTTGCGTATCGACACGGACATAGCGGAGGAAGCGCCCGAGCACGTCGCCGGCGAGCTCCTCCGCGAGTGGGCCCGCGAAAGACGCCCTACGAGCCAAGCTGTCCGAGCCGGAGGAAGACTTCGCGCATTGTCTTCACGCCCACGTCGAGCGCGTTCTCGGGAACATTCTCGTTCGGTGCGTGGACGTTGCACTCGCTCTCCACGCCGAACCCGGTGGCGAGCGTCGGGAGTCCCCGTGCCACGAGCCCCGCGTAGATCGGAAGCGTGCCGCCGGACCGAACGAGCAGCGGGCGGGCGCCGACGACGTGCTCGAAGGCGTCACCGGCCAGGCGGATCGCCGGAGCGTCCGTCGGCGTCATCGCCGGGCGGGCGCTGTTGCGGACGGTGATCTCGAGCTCGGCCCCATCAGGAGTGGCCTCCCGAACCTTCCGCTCGAAGACCTGTTGTATCTCGTCTGGGTCCTGGCCCGGAGCGAGACGGATCGACACGTTCGCCCGCGCCTCGACCGGAAGGACGGTCTTGACCAGGTCGGGCGAGCCGCTCGCGAACCCGTTCACGTCGAGTGACGTGTCAGCGAACGTCCGGAGGTAGAACTCGTCGGTCGCACCCGGGGCGATCGGAAGAGCGCCGTAGTGCGACAGCTGCTCGCTGCCCGGGGGGAGTTGCGACCACGCTGCGAGCTCCTCGTCAGATGGTGGTGTCGCCCCCACGCGCAGCTCGTCCGGAACGTATCCGTCGGCACGCGGAAGGACGCTCGCCAGCGCGGTCATGAGCGCGTGGCCCGCATTGAGAGCTGCAGCACCGAACATGCCGGAGTGCATGTCCGTCGTACCCGTGCGGACCCGGAGGTGAAAATAGAGCATTCCGCGGACACCCACGTAGAAGACCGGTTGGCCGCGGCGGGCCATGGCCCCGTCGAGGATGAGAGCCGCATCCGCCCTTCGCTCGTCCTGCTCGACCCACTGCACGATCGAGTCGCCGCCGACCTCTTCCTCGCCGTCGAAGCCAAAGCGAACGTTGACCGGAAGCTCGCCCGCTTCGGCGAGCTGCCGCACTGCCTCGACGAGCATGAAGAGGTTGCCTTTGTCGTCGGCGACGCCCCGTGCGTAGAGGCGACCATCCCGCTGCGTCAACTCGAACGGTGGCGTGTCCCACAGCTCGAGCGGGTCGGGCGGCTGGATGTCGAAGTGGGCGTAGCAGAGGATCGTCGGTGCCGACTCCGGGTGCTCGGTCGCCGCCACCTCCCCGAGGACGAGCGGCCGCCCGCCATTCCAGGGAACGACGTCTGCGGTTCCGCCCCCGGCACGAATGCGATCCGCAACCCATGACGCGGCACGCTCCACGTCGGGGGCGTGGTCGGGATCCGCGCTCACCGACGGTATGGCGATCAGCTCGGCGAGCGCAGCGAGCAGCTCCTCGTGTGACGGCGGCACGGCCGGGCAGTCTAATCAGTCGCCGACGCGCGGCCTACGCGAAGCTCTCGTCCAGGGCGAGCTCGAAGACCTCGGCGCTCGTTCGGCGCCCACTGCCCTCTTCCGGCGACATCTGATTGAGAGCAGCGTGAGCGCGCTCCATCTTTTCCTCCGTCTCGCAGAACGCGATTCCGACAGACGTGCCACTTTGACGGTCGACGAAGTGCATGAAGCGGCTGACGGTCTCCATGAGCATCTTCACGCCCTCGGGTGCATCGGCCGGCAGTTCACCCGACTTCGCGCCTTGCATCTGCATCTTTATCTCGGCGACCTGCGCGTCGATGCGACCCGGATCGCCGCCCTCGAATCGAGCGATTCGTGCGTACATAGTGGCTCCTCTCTCCTGGGGTTGCTTGTGCGAGCTAGCGAGGCACCCTACGCGACATCGCGTACGCGCTGCGCATCCGCAAGCGCGCGGAGCTTCTTCAACCCTTGGTGCTCGATCTGCCGGATCCGTTCCCGTGTGACGTTGAACGCACGTCCCACCTCGTCGAGTGTCCGCGGCTGCTGGCCGTCGAGCCCGTAGCGCAGCTCGAGCACTTTGCGCTCGCGCTCCGAAAGCGCGCCGAGAATCGTGCGCAACGCCTCGCGCTGAAGCGTCGTCTCGGCAAGTTCGTCGGGAAGCGGTGCCGTCGAGTCGGCGAGGAAGTGTCCGAACTCGGACTCGTCATCGTCGCCGACGGGCTTCTCGAGGGAGATCGGTACCTGCGCGCTGCGGCGAATCTGCTCGACCTCGTCCGACGTCATGTCCAAGTCTCGTGCGATCTCCTCGGTGGTCGGCTCACGACCACGCTCCGCCCGAAGCTTCCGCTCGGAGCGAAGAATCCGGTTGAGCTTCTCAACGACGTGAACGGGCATGCGAATCGTCCGCCCCTTGTCCGCGATAGCCCGCGCAACCGCCTGTCGGATCCACCACGTCGCATATGTAGAGAACTTGAATCCCTTGCGGTGGTCGAACTTCTCCGCTGCGCGAACAAGGCCGATCGTGCCCTCCTGAATCAGATCGAGGAACGGAAGGCCCTGATTTCGGTAGCGCTTGGCGATCGAGACAACCAGGCGCAGGTTCGCTTCCACCATCGCCTGCTTCGCGACGTGATCGCCGCGCTCGATCCGCTTGGCAAGCTCGACTTCCTGTGCGGCGGTGAGAAGCGGAACGCGTCCGATGTCCTTGAGGAAGAGCTGCAGGGAGTCCGTCGTGATCTCTGCAGGGAGCTCGACTTCCGGTTCCGCCTCCTCTTCCACGGTGACGACGGAGATCCGCGCCTCTTCCAAGGCAGCGTAGAACTCGTCGATCTGAGCCGGATCCAGATCGAGCTCGTCGAGCGCGAGTGCGACCTCGTCCGCGTCGAGGCTGCCGGTTCGATAGCCGCTCTCGAGCAGCCGCTGCGCCTCGTCAGTCGCGAGGATTTCCTCGATGGGTATCCGAGTGGTCGCGCTCTTTGTTTCTCCTGCGGCCAGAGCAACCCCCCTTCGACGGCCGTCACACCGTAGTCACAGCAGTGGCTCTCGTCAAAGAGGGCTCGGCCGCTGGCTACGACCGTGCCTTCTTGATGGTCTCGAGATAGCGAGCGGCTTCGCGAGCGAGCGGCGAGCCAGGCTGCGCGCGCGCAGCAAGCCTGAACTGTCGCTGCGCCGCCTCGACACGACCGGTCCAAAGCAGGAGCACGCCCAGATGGAACCGCACCGACGGCTCCTTCGGGAACGTGCGCGTGAGGGGGCCGAGGTGGCCGAACGCACGCGCCGGCGCGTCCTTGTCGAACCGGCCGACGGCGTCGGCGACCTGGGCGTCGACGTCGCTCGGTGCGTCGCGCGCCGCCTGGGCAAAGACCCGCGCGGCTGAGACGGGACGTCCGACGCGCTGGAGCCCGACCCCGTAGAGCAGCTGCTCGCGAACCCCGCCTCGCTCGGCGGCGCGGCGAAGTGCCGCGAGCTGCCGTGCCGGCGGAAGCCGCGTAATCTCGGGCGACGCAGCGAACGACGGAATGAACGCCGGAAGGCCGCGGGGCAGCTGCGGATGGAGCAGGTTTCCCGCAACGATCGCGTACGGCGTGTCCGGCTCCGCCTCGATCGTCGCCCGCCACGCTGCCACCGCGTCGCCTTGGTTCGCCCACAGCCGGGCAAGGCCGAGGTGAAGCTGGGTAACGGCCAGCTCGGGAAAGAGCTTGGCGAGCTGCTCGAGCCTGTCGAGCGAGCCCTCCGGCCACGATGAAAGCGCCGAGCCGACCTTGGCCTCGATCGAGTCGTGCTTCGCGAACAACGCCGCGGCAGCGGTCTGGTCGCCGCGCTGGTAGAGAGCGGCGGCGCGCGTCAGGTCGCGGGCCTCGGGATCGATACGAAATCCGAGTGTGAGCGAGAGCGGCGGCCGTCCTTCGCGAAGCTCTGGCTGGGCGGCCGCCGTCGTAGTCGAGTCGCCACTCGAGGACATAGCTGCGACTGCGACCACCGCGACGGCAGCAGCCGCTACTAGGGCGACGAGCAGGATGACGCGACGCCGAGCGCTCACCGTACGACGATAGCCGTGGCCTCATCGCTATAGTTCGGAAAGTAATGGCCACGTACAGAGAGCTGCTCGCACGGGTGAAGGAGGAAATCGCCGAGATCTCGACCATCGAGGCGCACGAGCACTTCGAGTCGTCGGAGAGCCCGCTTTTCGTCGACGTGCGCGAGCCCGACGAGTGGGAGGAAGGCCACATCCCGGGCGCGGTCCACATCACCCGCGGGCGCCTCGAGTCAAGCGTCGAAGGGCTTGTCCCCGACAAAGTTCGCCCTCTGGTCCTCTACTGCGCCGTCGGATCGCGCTCCGCGTTCGCGGCGAAGGTGCTCGGCGAGATGGGTTACACCGACGTGGTCAACATGGCGGGCGGCTTTGTCGACTGGAAGCGAAACGGCTTCGACGTGACCATCCCGCGCGTGCTCTCCTCGGAGCAGCGCTCGCGCTACAGCCGCCACCTCCTCATCCCGGAAGTCGGCGAGGTGGGCCAGCAGCGCCTTCTCGACGCGCGCGTCCTGCTCGTCGGCGCAGGTGGTCTTGGTTCGCCCGCCTCGCTCTACCTCGCGGCGGCCGGCGTCGGAACACTCGGGATCGTCGACGCGGACGTCGTCGACGAGTCCAACCTCCAGCGCCAGATCGTCCATTCGACCGATCGGCTCGGAGAGCCGAAGGTGCTCTCTGCGAAACGTACGCTCGAGGGGCTCAACCCGGATGTGAAAGTCGTCCCGATCCAGGAGCGCCTGACCTCGGAGAACGTCGAGCGAATCCTCGCCGACCGCTGGGACGTGATCGTCGACGGCGCCGACAACTTCCCGACGCGCTACCTCGTGAACGATGCCGCTGTCTGGCACGACATTCCCGTCGTGCACGGCTCGATCTTCCGCTTCGAGGGCCAGGTCACCGTCTTTGCGCCCGGCGCCGGGCCGTGCTACCGCTGCCTCTTCCCGCAGCCCCCGCCAGCCGAGCTCGCGCCCAGCTGCGCCGAGGGCGGCGTCCTCGGTGTGCTTCCCGGGATCATCGGCTCGATCCAGGCTAGCGAGACCTTGAAATTGATCCTCGATCGAGGCGACTCGCTCGCCGGCCGGCTTCTCCTCTTTGACGCGCTCGGAACCACGCTCGACGAGGTCACGGTTCGCAAGAACCCCGACTGCCCGGTCTGCGGAGAGAGCCCGACGATCACGGACTACGTCGACTACGTGGAGTTCTGCTCGACCCCGCTGGAGCTCAGCTGATGGCAGCCGTTCGGATTCCCCCAGCGCTTCGAGCCGAAGTCGGAGGCGCGCGTGAGCTCGAGGCTCGCGGCGACACGGTGGGCGACGTCATCGACGATCTCGTCGAGCGTTATCCTGCACTCGGCGGGCAGCTCCTCCAGGACGGGGAGCTTGCCTCCTTCGTGAACGTCTACCTCGGCGGCGAGGACATCCGCACCCGAGACGGGCTCGAAACGCCGGTGCGCGAGAGTGAGAACGTCATCCTACTCCCGGCCATGGCCGGTGGAAACTAGAGCGCACGCGGCGTCGCTCCTCGACCTGGTCGGGTCGACACCACTCGTCGAGCTGTCGCGCCTCTCGCCGAAGCCGTCGGTTCGGCTGTTCGCGAAGCTCGAGGGCCAGAACCCGACGGGATCGATCAAGGACCGGGTCGCGGTTGCCATGATCGATGCCGCCGAGGCGTCGGGCGAACTCCCCCTTGGACGGCGATTGCTCGAGCCCACGAGCGGCAACACGGGGATTGCGCTCGCACTCGTCGCGACACTCCGCGGCTACCCACTCACGTGCGTCGTGCCCGCAAACGTCACGGAGGAGCGCCGGCGCCTGCTCCGCCTCTACGGCGCCGAGATCGTCGACTCGCCGCCCGAGGAGGGATCGAACGGCGCGGTGCGACTCGCGCTCGAGCTCGCGTCGCGCGACCCGTCGTTCTTCATGCCGTTCCAGTACGCGAACGAGGCGAACCCGCGCGCGCATTACGACGGGACGGGCGCCGAGATCGCCGAGGCGCTCGATCGCGTCGACGTCCTCGTAGCCGGGCTCGGCACCGGCGGAACGCTGATGGGTGCGGGCGAGCGCCTGCGCGAGTCGTTTTCCGATGTCGTCGTCGCAGCGGCAGAGCCGCTTCCGGGCGACGAGGTGATGGGACTGCGCTCCCTCGCCGACGGCTACGTACCGCCCATCCTGGACGTATCGAAGCTCGACCGGAAGCTCCTCGTGACGAACGAGGAGTCGGTGTCGGGGCTTCGGCTGCTCCTCGACCACGAAGGGATATTCGGTGGCGTCTCCTCAGGCGCCGTGATCCACGCTGCGCTCCGGATCGCGGATGAGCTCGACGAGGGAGTCGTCGTCTGTGTGCTCGCAGACGGCGGGTGGAAGTACCTCTCCGCGGGCTTCTGGGACGCTGAGGACGTCGAGAGCGCGATGGAGCGATCCGTCTGGTGGTGATTCCCGCTCACGTGCGCAGCGAGCTCGAGGCGCACGCGCAGGATGAGATCCCGAACGAGGCCTGCGGCCTCGTCGTCGTGACGGAGGGAGTCGCTTACCGCTACATTCGCGGGCGCAACTCGGCGGCGTCTCCCTATCGGTTCGAGCTCGCTGTCGACCCGGATACGTGGTTTCTCGAAGACGACGGATACGAGCTCGCGGTCTTCCATTCTCATCTCTCATCGCCGCCTCGCCCATCGCGCACCGACGTCGAGAACATCGGGCTCTGGGCCGGGCGCCCGTACCTGATCTACACCGTGCGCACCGGCGAACTCGCCGCCTGGACGATCGCGGACGGCTCGATCGAGCCGCTCCCGCTCGTCAGCGCACCGATCCCGTAGCTACGAGGCGGCCGTCAAGAGTCCCGCAGCTTCGATCGCGCGTCGGGCAAGCGCGTCGTCGTCCGGACCCGGGAGACCGCTCACACCGATGGCACCGGCCCGACGCGTGCCGTCGAATGCGGCCACGCCACCCTGGAAGAAGGTGAAGAAGGGGTCGAAGCTCGCGCGCTCCGCAGCGTCTTCACGCGCCTTCGCGGCAAGCTCGGCAGTGGAGCTGGCGTCGCTCCGCGCCGCCGTGTACGCCTTGCGCTGCGCGTTGAGGCGCGTGTCGGGAGCGGCACCATCCATCGTCGCCGCGGCGACCAGTTCCCCGTGGTCGTCGGCGACGAAGACCGAGACGGGTGCCGAAGCGTTCTCCACCACGAAATGAACCTGGGCGAGCGCCTGCTGGAGTGTCATCCCGCCATCTTGACGACCGCGCCGGTGCGATGCGATTCGAGTGCCGCTGTGAAGAGCTCGTGCGACCAAGCGGCCTCCTCGGGCGTGGCGCAGTGAAACGGCTGACGCATGCCGTCTCGGCCGTGGGCAAGCTCGTCGATGAAGGCGGCCCACATCTGGAGCACGCCGTCGGAGAAGCCGAACTCGAAGATCGAGCCGGTGATCGTCGGATAGGCGGACTGCGACCCGAGCTCCAGCACGTGCCACGACTGGGTCGAGCCGGGCTCGTAGGCCATGAGCCGAAGCGTCTTCGGATACTTCGTCGTGTAGGCGATCGAGCCGGCAGTGCCGTCGACCTCGATGACCCACGTGTTCGTCTCCCCTGGCGCGATGCGCTTTGTCTCGATTCGGAGCGGAAAGGAATGGTCGTCGTCCTCCGCCTCGCAGAGGAGAACAGCGTTGTCCCAGGTGTCGCATGCGGAAACGCCGCCCATGCCGTCCGGGCGCTCCGGCACGACATCGGAGAGGACGGCCCGAACGTTGCGAGGTATCCAGCCGGCGCGAAAGGGCAGGTGAACGGCGTGCAGCCCCAGATCGCCCATGCAGCCGTACTCGCCGTTGAAACGCGCCTGCCGCTTCCAGTTAATCGGCTTCTCCGGGTCGAGGTCGCTCGAATGCAGGAAGAGCGAGCGCACCTCCAACACCCGACCGAACCGCCGCTCGGCAATCCAGCGCGCCACTTCCTGCCCGCCGGGGAAGAACGGAAACTCGGACGAGCAGCGTGCGAGCAGCTCAGGGTGAGCCGCGATGGCCTGGTTGATCGTCTTGTTCGCGGGCAGGTCGACCCCGAAAGGCTTCTCTCCCAGCAAGTGCTTCCCCGCGTCCAGACAGGCGACGTACACCTCCTCGTGGAGATAGTGAGGGACGGCCACGTACACGGCCTCCACGGTGTCGTCTGCGAGCAGCTCGTGATAGTCCGAGACCAGGCGTGGAGCGGGTCTCAGCCGCTCGTACCAGGCCAGGACCTCCGGGTTCGGGTCGCACACGGAGACGATCTCGGGACGGGCGCCGAGGTCGGCAAGATGCAGCCAACGCGCGGCCGCGCTCGCAGCCTCGCGCCCCATCAGCCCTCCGCCGACGATCCCGATCGCGACGAGGCGCTCGGTCATCCGTGAACGATCGCCAACAACCGCTGGACCATTCCGGACGGGTCCTCGTGCTGGATGACGTTGCGCCCGTAGACGAGGCCTGACGCCCCCGCAGCCATTACCCGTCGACTGCGCTCGAGGATCTCTTCGTCGGACGCGCGGCCGCCGCCGCGGACGAGCACCGGCCGCCCGGCTGCCGCCTCGACGACGCGCGCGTAGTCGCCGAGGTCGTCGGTCGGGTCGGCCTTGATGACGTCGGCGCCGAGCTCCGCGGCCTGACGAACGAGCGTCACGATTCGATCGGTGTCACCGTCGACGCCGTAGCCGTCGGTACCCCGCTTCATCACGAGCGGCTCGACCATCAACGGCATTGCGGCCTGGTCGCACGCGGCGCGCAACGCAGAGATGTTGCGGATGCACTGCCGGCGCAGCTCCGGCTCGTTCGGCAGGTCGAGGAGGTTGACGCAGACACAGACCGCGTCGAGACGAACGGCCTGCCCGACCGCGTCGACCGTCAGCTCCGAGAAGAGCGGACGGGGCGGCTCGGCGCCGTAGACGTTGGCGATGTCCGTGCGGAGCACGAGCGACGGTTTGGGGCCTGGCAGTTCCTGGAGGAGCGGCGCGGTTCCGGCCGCGAGCTGGATCGCATCCGGGGCGGCAGCGACGAGCGTCGCGATCGCGCGCCGGAGATCCTCGATCCCGGCCAGGAACGACGGCTCGCCGAACAGCCCGTGATCGACCGCGACGTCGAGGCACTTGCCGTCGGCTCCGAAGAGCCGGTTCAAGCGAGCATTCACGGCGCGGACTCTAAACCGGCGGAGCTAGCTCTCATCCGCCGGGCTCTCCGTCAGTCCCATCACGTCCTCCCTTTCGATGCGACCGCCCGGCCCGCTCCCTCGAATGCGAGAGAGATCGACCCCGAGGTCCCGGGCAAGGCGCCGAACGGCTGGGGAGGCCGTCACTCGGGCATGCTGAGGCATGAGCGTCGGCTCGCCACCGGCAACGACCTCCCGTGCCAGTTCCTGAGCCGGCACCTGCGCCTGCACCTCCTCGCCCGGCTCACCGACGTACGCGACGACGGTACCGACCCGAACGGTCTCATCCTCACCGTGCACGATCTCGAGCAGCGTTCCGCCCACCGTTGCTTCGACCGCGAGCGTCACCTTGTCGGTCTCGACCTCGAACAGGGGCTCCCCGAGCGCGACTGCGTCGCCTGCTGCCTTCAGCCACTCGACGATGCGGAGCTCGTCGGTCGTCTCCCCGAGAGGGGGCATACGCACGGCGTGGGCCATCGGCTACGCGCACACCTCCCGCACGGCGGTCTCGATCCGCTCGACCGAGGGCACGACGGCCTGTTCGAGGACAGGCGCGTACGGGATCGGCACATCCAGGGCTGCGACGCGCTTGATCGGGGCCTCGAGTGCGTAGAGACACTCGTCCGCCGCGCGAGCGGCCACCTCGGCGCCCCAACCGCCGGTGAGAGTGTCCTCGTGCACGATCACGAGGCGGCCCGTCTTGCGCACCGAGGCCCACAGCGTCTCCGTGTCGAGCGGAAGCAGCGTCAGGGGGTCGATCACCTCGCACTCGATGCCGGCCGCCGCAGAGAGCTCGTCGGCCACAGCCAGACAGCGGTAGAGGGAGACGTGCGTGGCGACGAGAGTCACGTCGCCTCCGGCACGCTTCACGACCGCCTGCCCAATGGGAAAGAGGTACTCCTCCTCGGGAACCTCTGCAGTGAGATCGAGCCCGCCGGCCTGTTCGCGTCCTTTCGTCCCGTAGAGGAGCTTGTGCTCGAAGAAGAGCACCGGGTTGTCGTCGCGCACGGCGCTCTTGAGCAGACCTTTCGCGTGGTAAGCGTCGGACACGCATACGACCTTCAGCCCGGGCACGTGGGCGAAGTAGCTCTCCGGGCTCTGACCGTGTTGGGCGCCGCGGACCGATGCGCCGACAGGCGCGCGCATTACCAGCGGCACGCTGAGCCTGCCGCCCGACATCAGCCGCATCTTTGCCGCCTGGTTGACGAGCTCGTCCATGCACTCGAAGAGAAAGTCGGAGTACTGCATGTCGGCGATCGGTCGGAACCCCATCAGTGCGGCGCCGACGGCCGCCCCGGCAATCGCCTTCTCGCTGATGGGCGTATCGACGATACGCTCGTGCCCGAACTCGTCGGTCAGCCCAAGATACACACCGAAGGCACCGCCGAAGCCACCCTCGATACCGATGTCTTCGCCGATCAGGAAGACGGACTCGTCACGGCGCATCTCCTCGGCCACGGCCTCGCGCAGCGCCTCGGCGATCGTCAACCGCCTCGTGCCCCTCGGCGTCTCAGGCGTAGGCATCGGCGAGCAACTCCGCGGGATCGGGATCGGGCGAGCTGCGAGCAAACTCGACTGCGTCGTCGAGCACGGCGTCGACCTCGCCGCCCACGGCGTCGAAAGCGGCTTCGTCCGCGGCCCCCTCTTCGAGCAGCTGATGTCGAAGCCCGACGATCGGATCGCGGAGCCGCCACTCGTCCTCTTCCACCCGGCTGCGATAGCCGCGGGCGTCACTGCGGCTATGGCCGACGAACCGGTACGTCGCACATTCGAGCAGGGTCGGCCCTTGACCCGCGCGCGCCGCTGCAACCGCAGTTGACGCCGCCCGGCGCACCGCAACGACGTCCATGCCGTCGACGACCTGCGCCGTGACGCCGTAGGCTCCTGCTCGAGCCGCGACCGATGGGACGAGCGAGACGCGCTCCCAGGGCGTCGATGCCCCGTAGAGGTTGTTCTCGCACACGAAGACCACAGGAAGCTGCTGGACGGCTGCAAAGTTCAGCCCTTCGTGGAAGGCGCCCTCGTTGGTCGCCCCTTCTCCGAAGAAGCAGGCGGCAACTTGACCCGTGCGTCCGAGCTTGAAGGCGAGCCCGAGGCCGGTCACGACTGTATTGCCTCCCCCGACGATCGCAATCGCCGGCAGCATCCCGACGTCGGGGTCGCCAAGATGCATCGAGCCGCCTCGGCCTCGGCAGCAACCGGTCTCCTTCCCGTACAGCTCCGCCATCGCAGCGCGGGGCGACACGCCCTTCGCGAGCGCGTGACCGTGCGGGCGGTGTGTGGAGGTGATCCAGTCACCAGCCTCGAGGGCATCGCAGACGCCGGTCGCAACCGCTTCCTGTCCCTGGCACTGGTGCAGGGTGCCGGGGATCTCGCCTTCGAGGAAGAGGAAGTAGACGCGCTCCTCGAAGCGCCGGATGAGCAGCATCGTCCGGTAAAGCTCGAGCAACACGGTGGGCTGGGGTCTCTCAGGCCGCACGTCCGCTCCCACCGTAGAGCCTGATCAGGTTGCGCACGACCGGGACCAGGCGCCGCTTGCCCGCGTCGAGCAGGTCGTGCGAGGAGTGCGAGCCGAGCAGCTCGTGCGGGCCAGGGTCGTCGACGCGAGTCCCGACAGCCTCGGCGAGACCTTCGAGGAACGTTCGCTTGAGCACGGTGCCGACATTGAACTTCGCCACCCCGCGCGCGATCGCACCCGCGACAGCCTCGGGCGGGAAGCTCGTTCCGCCGTGCACCACGAGTGGCACGTCGACGAGCCGATGAATCTCGGCGAGACGGTCGAGATCAACAGGAGCCGAGCGCCCCTCGAGCACGTGGACGTTCCCGAAAGAGACCGCGAGGCTGTCGACACCGGTTGCGGCGACGAAGGCTGCCGCCTCGCCGGGATCTGTGAGCGCGGCATGTGCATCGTCGATCTCACTCCCCGTGGCGGCGGGCAGGCTGCCGAGCTCACCCTCGACGGCGACGCCGCGCTCGTGGGCGGCACGCACGAGGGCGCCGACCTGCTCGACAGCGTCAGTGGGGGATTGCCGGCCCGTGTGCAGCATCAGCGCGGTGAAGCCTGCGTCCAGCCCTCGGCGCGCCTGCTCGAGCGTGTTGGCCTCATTCAGAAGAAGGCATGTGGGGACCTGGGCCTGCTCGGCAACCGGGCGTCCGAGACGGCTGAGCGCCTCGATCCCGCCGCCGTCGAGCCAGGCGCGGTCGACGAGCAGGCAGCCGAAGCCGAGGATGACGGGCGCGCTCTCGGCCTCGGCGGCCTCGACGACCGCCTCGAGCGAGTAACTGTCCCACGCCTCGAAGTAGCCAACCGCGTACCCGCCAGCGCGCGCGTCTGCGAGCAGCGTCGTCAGCGGGGCGAGCGGCATTGCCTCATGACCGAGGTACGTCCCGCGCCCAGGCGGGGTGCTCCATGATGAACCGGTCGGCCTCGTCGCGAGAGAAGACGCCCGCGTAGCATCCGAGGGCCGTACACGCCGAGCCGCCCATGACGCTCGCGAAGCGGGCGGAACGTTCGAGCTCCCAGCCTTCGAGCATGCCGAGAATCAACCCGGCTGCGAACGCGTCTCCCGCTCCAGAAGGCTCGAGGACATCGACGCGCGGGGCGGCCAACTCGAAGACCTCGTCTCCACTGTGCACGAGGACGCCTCGCTCGCCCCGCTTGATCACAACGGTTCTTGCACCGGCTTCGAGAAGACGCTCGGCTTGCCGCAGCGGCTCGGCCTCCCCCGTCAGCGCCCGCGCCTCGTCCTCGTTCGGGAGGAAATAGTCGGCGAGCGGTAGCAACTCCGAGACAGCGTCCACGGACAGATCGCCGAGACCGCTCGGCACGACGACGTCGAGCACGATGCGGGTGCCCTGCTCACGCGCGAACCGGAACCGCGCCGCGAGATCGCTCTGGTGGAGCGCCGGGAGGACGAGGTATCCGCCGACGTAGGTCACGTCGGCCGCCTCGAGCGACACCGGGGGGATGTCGGCCGCCGTGAGCGCGGCGTTGGCGCCGAACGTGTGGATGAAGCGTCGGTCCTCGTCGACGACGGGGAGGATCACGGTCTTCGACGTGCCGTGGCCGGCCGTCCGAGCTACGCCACTCGTGTCGATCCCGCGCGCCCGCAGATCGCGCTCGACGAGGTCGCCGAACAGGTCGTCGCCGACGCGCCCGACCACGGCTGCCGCGAGGCCCAACGTTCGCAACGCGATCGCGGTGTTCGCCGCGCAACCCCCCGGTTGGACGAGGAAGTCCTCCGTGGCGATCAGCTCACCTGCGGCTGGGAGCCGGGCCAACGGCGGCACGACCAGGTCGGCTACCAGGATCCCGACGCACAGCACGGACGCCTCGGGCATGGGCTTCACGCGTCTCGGACGACGGTCTCTCGCCCGATCCGCAAGTCGGTGAAGACGTCCAGCTCGTCGGTGCTCGTGGTCGAGAACTCCGAGACAACGGCTCCCTCGTCTCCTGCCTGGAACCAGTGGAGCGTGTTCGGCGGGACCGTGTGCTGATCACCTGGCCGGAGCTCGATCTCGTGCCAGACCGTGAACGCGCCGTCGCGCTCCGGCGGGCGACAGGCAGGACTACGCGCAGGCTCGCCCTCGGTGTACAGGTAGACGACTCCCCAGCGGCAGCGGAACGTCTCTTCCTTCCCGGGGGACTCTCCAACGGGCGGGTGCCGGTGCTCGGGACACGTCTGGCGAGGAAAGAGCACGAGCTCCTTCGCGCAGACGCGCTCCGTGTTCACGTAGACGACGATCTCCAGTCCGATCTCGTCCAGCCGCGAGAGACCGAAGTCGGCAACTTCGATCGCCCTGCGCTCCGCGGGCGTGAGGACGATGCCGGCGTCGGCGAGCACTGCGGCTGCTCGGTCCTGCGCTCCAGTGAGCTCCTCTCGCGTGAGCACGTCAGACTCCCGTCAGGCGAGGGTCGACAACGCGGTATGTTGCCTTGCGGGAACTGGCCGAGCCATGCGTGGCGATACTACGCCGGTAGCTGTACGCAGGGCGATCGAGGTGGGCGCTCGACCAAGGAGGTATTCGCTGTTCCGTAGGGTGACCAGCACGTTGCGTGTACCAGTCGCA
>Ga0224510_10001397_pt1 | contig 16007 bp, 14 predicted proteins | sample SF_May12_sed_USG_FD_170161 | JGI IMG/M metagenome (GOLD analysis project Ga0224510, IMG submission 170161) | Sediment microbial communities from San Francisco Bay, California, United States - SF_May12_sed_USGS_4_1 | ecosystem: Environmental > Aquatic > Marine > Sediment | place: USA: California... | reverse complement strand
GTAGGCCAGCCCGAAACGCTCCTGCAGGTCCTGCATCAGGTTGAGCACCTGCGCCTGCACGCTGACATCGAGCGCGCTGACGGGTTCGTCGGCGACGATCAGCTTCGGGTGCGTGATCAGGGCGCGCGCAATCGCGATGCGCTGGCGCTGGCCGCCCGAAAACTCGTGCGGATAGCGGTCGAGGTCGGTGGCCGGATTCAGCCCCACGGCGGCAAGCATCACGCCGGCGCGCTCCCGCCGCTCCCGGCGTGACACCTGGTCCAGCCGCTCCAGGGGCTCGGCCACGCTGCGTGCCACGGTCATGCGCGGGTCGAGCGAGCCGTAGGGATCCTGAAAGACCATCTGGAACTCGCGGCGCGCCTCGCGCAGGGCGCCGGCCGTCAGTGCATGCAGGTCCCTCCCCGCGAAGCGGACCTCGCCCGCGCTCGGCGACTCGAGCGCCATCACCAGCCGCGCCAGCGTGCTCTTGCCCGAGCCCGACTCGCCGACGATGCCCAGCGTGCGTCCGGCTTCGAGCGTGAAGCCGACGTCGTCGAGCGCGGTGATCAACGGCGTAGCCGCCAGCGGGTGCGGGCGCGGCAACGCATAGCGCCGGGTCAGTCCTTCGACCTCGAGCAGCACGCTCATCGCACGGCCTCCCGCCAGCGCGGACAGGCGACCTCGTGCGCGTCGGCCGCGCGCTCGACGGGCGGCGGCGCGGCGCGGCACGACTCGATCACCAGCGCGCAGCGCGCAGCGAAGGCGCAGCCGGCCGGCATCTCGTGCAGCGCAGGCACGCGGCCGGCGATCGTGGCCAGCCGGGTGCCTCGCGGCAGGCCCAGGCGCGGCCTTGCCGCGAACAGGCCGCGCGTGTAGGGGTGTGCGGGCGCGTCGAACACGTCGCGCGTGCCGCCGGCCTCGACGATGCGCCCCGCATACATCACCGCGAGGCGCTGCACGTGCGACGCCATCACGTCCAGGTTGTGGCTGATCAGCAGCAGCGCCATGTCCGATTCGCGCCGCAACTCGTCGAGCAGGTCGAGGACCTCGCGCTGGACCGTGGTGTCCAGTGCCGTGGTCGGCTCGTCAGCCACCAGCAGGTCGGGCCCGCAGGCCAGCGCGATCGCGATGACGACGCGCTGACGCTGGCCGCCCGACAACTGGTGCGGGTAGGCGTCGAGCCGCTCGCGCGCCTGCGGCAGACGCACGCGTTCGAGCAGGCGCAGCGCCTCGGCGCGAGAGGCCGCGGCGTCGACCTTGCGATGCAGGCGCAACGACTCGCCGATCTGGCGGCCGATCGTGTGCACCGGGTTGAGCGCGGTCATCGGCTCCTGGAACACCATGCCGATGCGGTCGCCACGCAGCGTGCCCATCGCCGCATCGTCGAGCACGGTCAGCTCGCGGCCGTCGAAACGGATCGAGCCCTTGACCTCGGCGCCGTCGGGCAGCAGTCCCATCAGCGCCAGTGCGGTCAGCGATTTGCCGCAGCCCGACTCGCCCGCCAAGCCGAGCGTGCCGCCGCGATCGAGCGCGAACGAGACGCCGCGCAGGGCCGCAAAGCGGCCTTGCGCGGTGGGCAGGGTGACCTGAAGGTCGGCGACCTCGAGCAGCGCGCTCATCGCGACCTCCGCCGGGCCGCTCCCAAGGTGGTCGCGGCCCCCTCGGGGGGCAGCGAGCGGATGCGGGCTTGGGGGCTCATCGCCTGGCGCCCAGCAGGTCGAGGTAGGCGCCGGCCACACACTGCGACGCCGAGATGCCCAGGCCGTCGAGCAGCTGCTGCGCGATCGCATGGCCCTCGGCCTCGGACTGATCGTCGCGCAGCACCACCTCGAGCTCGAGGAAGTCGCCCAGGCCGTCGACGCGGTCGAGATGGATCCGCGTGGTGCCCGCCAGCAGCAGCACTCGGGCCTTGCGCACGCGGCCAGCCACGCCATGCGCGCGTGCGAGCGCCTCGCGAAGTGCCGACGGGTCCGACGTCGGGGCGCGCACGTAGTCCGACACCTTGGGGCCTTCGGTGTCGAGCCGCGTGTAGTGGATGAGCTCGCCGCTGCCGTCGCGGAAGTCACGCAGCTTCAGGCGTCCGCGCGCGCAGACGAAGAAGGTGTCGTCCTGTTCGATGCGCTCCTCGGGTCCGTCGGCCAGGGACCGCGCTCGCGGCAGCAGGGTCTCGACGCTCGCGATGCGGGCCTTGATCTCGACGTTGCGCGCCATCAGGCGGACGCGTGTTCGGCGGCGATCTGGCGCAGCGCCTGCTCGAACACCGCGCTGGGCTGGCCGCCTGAAATCAGGTGTCGGCGGTCGATCACGACGGCGGGCACCGAATGGATGCCGGCGTCCTGCCAGAAGCGTTCGGCCTCTCGCACCTCGTCGGCGAATTCGCCACGCTCGAGCACTTCGCGAGCGCGTTGTGACGGCAGCCCGACCTGCGTCGCCAGTTCGACCAGCACGTCGTGCGCACCCGGGTTGCGGCCCTCGCCATGGTAGGCCCTGAGCAGAGCGTGCTTGAGCGAGCGCTGCATGCCGGGCTCGCCTTCGACGCCGGCCCAATGTAGAACGCAGTGCGCATCGAAGGTGTTCCACACATGCTCGCGCACGCCGAACGTGAAGCCCTCGGCTGCGCCGCGCTCGGCGATGCGGGCGCGGTTGGCCGCGAGTTGCTCGTCGCTGATGCCGTACTTCGACTTGAGGTACTGCGCCGCGTTCGCCCCTTCGGGCGGCATCGTCGGGTTCAGCTCGAAGGGCTGCATGTACAGCTCGACCGCGAGGTCGGGCCCGATGCGCTCGAGCGCGCGCTCGAGCGCATTCAGTCCGACAGCACACCAGGGGCAGGCGACATCGGAAACGAAATCGATTCTCATGATCAGCGTTGCCTCGACAGTTTGGGATCCAGCAGGTCGCGAAGGCCATCGCCGAGCAGGTTCAGGCCGAGAACGGCCAGCGCGATCGCCACACCAGGGTACACGGCCAGCATCGGCGCGGTGAACAGCATGGTCTGCGCCTCGTTGAGCATGCGGCCCCAGCTGGGTTGTGGTGGCTGCGTGCCCAGGCCAAGATAGCTCAGCGCCGCCTCGGCGAGGATCGCGAGGGCGAACTGGATCGTCGCCTGGACGATCAGCACGTTGGCGATGTTGGGCAGCACGTGGTCGGTCGTGATGTGAAAGGCGCCCTTGCCGGCCGCGCGCGCGGCGAGCACGTAGTCGCGCGTCCACACCGCATTGGCCGACGCACGCGCGAGGCGGGCGAAGACCGGCACGTTGAAGATGCCGATCGCCACGATGCTGGTCAGCAGGCCCGGCCCGTAGATCGCGGTCAGCATGATCGCGGTGAGCAGCGCCGGGAACGCGAAGGTGAAGTCGGCCGCGCGCATCACCGCTTCCTCGATCCAGCCGCGCCGCGCGGCGGCCAGGCAGCCGAGCGCGACGCCGAAGGTCAGCCCGATACCCACCGCGACGATGCCCACGACGATCGAGTTCTGCGCCCCGACGAGCAACTGCGAGGCGATGTCGCGACCCAGGCTGTCGGTGCCCAGCCAGTGCGCCGCCGAGGGCGGCGCGAGCTTGCCAGCGATATCGATATCGGCCGGCGGGTACGGGCTCCACACGAGCGACAGCAGCGCGGCAGTCACGAGCAGTGCGACGAGCGCGGCACCCGCGGCAAAACTGGGGTGGCGAAACGGACCCCTAAGGCCGCCGCGAGACGGCGTCCGCCCCCCCGAGGGGGAGCCCGCAACCTTGGGGCGGCCCGGCGGTTGCGGCGCCCGCTTCATGCCACAGTCCGCCGCAGCCGCGGATCGACCACCGCATACAGCACGTCGACCACGAAGTTCACGAGCACGACCACCGCCGCGAGCAGCATGATCACGTCGCGCACCAGCACCAAATCACGGTTGGCGATGGCCTGGAACACCAGCCGCCCGATGCCCGGCAGCACGAACACGTTCTCGACCACGATCGCGCCGGTGACGAGGTTGGCGAACTGCAGCCCCATGATCGTCAGCACCGGGATCATCGCGTTGCGCAGCACGTGCCGCCACAGCACCTGGCGCCGCGACAGGCCTTTGGCGCGCGCGGTGCGCACGTAGTCCTCGCGCATCGCTTCGAGCACCGACGAGCGCGTCACGCGGGCGAGGATCGCGGCCTGCACCGCCGCGAGCGACAGCGCCGGCAGCAGCAGCGCCGCGAAGCCGGCCGCGAGGCCGCCGCCGTCGTCCTCGCGCCAGCCGGGAAAACCGCCGGCGCTGACCCATTGCAGTTGCACCGCGAACAGCAGGATCAGCAGGATCGCGAGCCAGAAGTTCGGGATCGACAGCCCGAGCTGCGACAGCACCATCACCCCCGCGTCGCCGGCGCGGCGGTGGTGCGCGGCGGCATAGACGCCGGCGGCCAGCGCGACCACCACGGTCAGTGCCATCGCCAGCAGCGCCAGCGGCAGGCTGACCTGCAGGCGCTCGGCGATCAGCTCGAAGGTCGGCGTGTCGTAGGCGTAGCTCATCGCGCTGTCGCCGCGCAGCAGGCCGCCGATCCAGGCCCCGTAGCGGGCGGCGGCCGGGCGGTCCAGGCCCAGACGCGCCTCGAGCGCGGCGATCGATTCGGGCGTCGCGCTGTCGCCGAGCATCACCTCGGCCGGGTTGCCGGGCAGGATCTCCAGCACGGCGAAGACGACGAGAGACGCCGCGGCAAGGGTTGCCGCGAAGGTGGCCAGGCGCTTGAGCAGGAACCAAAGCATGAGCGCGGCGGAGTATCCTGCATCGTCGTTCGTCATGGAGGCCGACGATGTCCACCCTGCCCCTGCTCGAAACCACCGACCGCGTGTTCGTCGCGGGCCGCTGGCAGGCCGGCGCGTCGCGCGAGACGCTGCCGCTGATCAATCCGTCCGACGGCAGCACGCTGGCCGCGATCGCGCGCGGCAATGCCGCCGACATCGATGCCGCGGTCGCCGCAGCGCAGGCCGCCCTTGACGGCGACTGGGGGCGTCTCACGGCCGCCGAGCGCGGCCGGCTGCTGATGCGCTTGTCGTCCCGCATCACCGAGGCCGCCGACGCGCTGGCGCGGCTCGAGGCGATGGACGTCGGCAAGCCGCTGAAGCAGGCGCGCGCCGATGCGCTGGCGATGGCGCGCTATTTCGAGTTCTACGGCGGCGCGGCCGACAAGGTGATGGGCCAGACCATCCCCTACGCCCGCGGCACCACGGTGCTGACGTTGCGCGAGCCGCACGGCGTGACCGGCCACATCGTGCCCTGGAACTACCCGATGCAGATCCTCGGCCGCTCGGTCGGCGCGGCGCTGGCGATGGGCAACGCCTGCGTGCTCAAGCCTGCCGAGGAGGCCTGCCTCACGGCACTGGCGCTGGCGCAGCTCGCCGCCGAGGTCGGCTTGCCGGCCGGTGCGGTCAACGTCGTCCCGGGGCTGGGCGAGGAGGCCGGCGCGGCACTCGCCGCGCACCCCGGTGTCGCGCATGTGTCGTTCACCGGCTCTGTGGCGGTGGGCAAACTGGTGCAGGCCGCCGCGGCACGCCACACCGCGCCGGTGACGCTGGAACTGGGTGGCAAGAGCCCGCAGGTGGTGTTCGCCGACGCCGACCTGGAGGCCGCGCTGCCCTTCCTGGTCAACGCCGGCATCCAGAACGCCGGCCAGACCTGCTCGGCGGCCTCGCGCATCCTGGTCGAGCGCTCGCGCTTCGACGAAGTGGTCTCGCGCATGGGCGAGCGCTATCGCGCGCTGCGCGTGGGCCCCGCGCTCGACGACCTCGACGTCGGACCGCTGATCTCGGCGCGCCAGAAGGAGATCGTCGAGGGTTATCTCGGCCTGGCGCGCGACATGGGCTTGCGCGTGGCGGGCCAGGCTGTGTTGCCGGCGAGCCTGCCGCGCGGCGGCTGTTATGTGGCGCCCACGCTGCTGGCGCCGGTGGACGCCGGGCATCGCCTCGAGCAGGAGGAGATCTTCGGCCCAGTGCAGGTGGTGGTGCCCTTCGACGACGAGGCCGACGCCATCCGCATCGGCAACGGTACGCCCTATGGCCTGGTGGCCGGCGTGTGGACGAAGGACGGCAGCCGCGCGCTGCGCATGGCGCATGCGCTCAAATGCGGCCAGGTCTTCGTCAACAACTACGGTGCCGGCGGCGGCATCGAGCTGCCCTTCGGCGGGGTCAAGGCCTCGGGGCACGGGCGCGAGAAGGGCTTCGAGGCGCTGTACGGCTTCTCGACCCTGAAGACGATCGCGATCAAGCACGATTGAACGACAAGGAAGCATCGCGATGCGACTGAAGGACAAGGTGGCGATCGTGACCGGTGCCGGCTCGGGCTTCGGCGAAGGCATCGCGCGCAAATTCGTCGCCGAGGGTGCAAAGGTGCTGCTCGTCGACCTGCGCGGCGATGCGGCGGAACGGGTGGCCGAGACGCTGGGCGGCGAGAGCGTGGCGCGTGCCTGGCGCGCCGACGTCAGCAGTGCCGATGACACCAGGCAGATGGTCGACGCCGCAGAGCGCCTGCTCGGCCCGCTCGACATCCTCGTCAACAACGCCGGTGTCGGCCACAAGCCGCAGCCGCTCGAGGCGCTCGACGAGCGTGACTTCGATCGCCTCTACGCAGTGAACATGAAGGCGATCTATCTCGCGATGCGCGAGGCCGTGCCGCGCTTCAGGGCCCGCGCGCCCGGCCGGGGCGGCATCCGCGGCGTCGTGCTCAACATGGCCTCGACCGCCGGGGTGAGCCCGCGGCCGCGACTGGCCTGGTACAACGCCAGCAAGGGCTGGGTCATCACCGCCACGCGCGCATCGGCGGTCGAGCTCGCGCCTTCGGGCATCCGTGTCAACGCGCTCAACCCGGTCGCCGGCGAAACGCCGCTGCTGGCCACCTTCATGGGCGAGGACACGCCTGAGATGCGGGCGAAGTTCCTCTCGACGATCCCGATCGGGCGCTTCTCGACACCGGAGGATCTCGGCAACGCCGCGTGCTTCCTGTGCAGTGACGAGGCCTCGATGATCACCGGCGTGTGCATGGAGGTCGACGGTGGGCGCTGTATCTAGCGCTGGCGCGGCCGGTTCGGATCTGCGCAATGGCCCGGCCCGCAGGTTCCCAGCAGCCTCGGGGTCCCCGATGTCACGACGCCGATCCCGCAAGACGGAGCCCTCTCGATGAACCTGCGTGCACTGGCCGTGGCACTGGTGCTGGCCGCCTTGGCGCTGTTCGCCGCGATGAACTGGGTGGCGTTCACGACACCGACTGCGCTGACCCTGGGCTTTGCCGAGGTGCAGGCGCCGCTGGGCGTGATCATGCTCATCGTCACCGCGCTGGTCAGCGGCCTGTTCCTCGTCTACATCGTGTTCCAGCAGGCCGGCGTCATCCTGGAAGCGCGACGCTATGCCAAGGACCTGAAGGCCCAGCGCGAGCTGGCCGACAAGGCCGAGGCGTCGCGGTTCACCGAGTTGCGCGCCTTTCTGGACGGCGAGCTGCGCCGCATCGAAGCCCAGAGCGCCGCCGCCAGCCGCGAGGCCGTCGCACGCGTCGAGCAGGCAGAGCGACAGTTGCAGGACAAGCTCGCCGAAGCGACGCGCACGCTGTCGGCCTATGTGGGCGAGATCGAGGACAAGCTCGATCGCCTGCTGCCCCGGCCATCGGCCTGAGCGCCGCCGCACCCGCGCGCGCGATGCAGGCGCCGCGCGAGGACCGCGGCACGCGGTCGGGCAAGCCGACGTTGGTGCGCGCTCAGCCGCGGGCGCCCACAGCCCGACGCGTGACGCGTCCGATGGACAGGCCCTGCACGAGGATCGAGAAGACGACGACGCCGTAGGTCAGCGCGACCACGGTGTTGCGTTCGGGTCCCGCCGGCAGCGACAGCGCGAGGGCCACCGAGATGCCACCGCGCAGGCCACCCCAGGTCAGCACCTTCCACGAGCCGCGCGGCAGGACGAAGGCGCGCGGCAGCAGCGCGACCGGCAGGCCGACCGTCAGAGCGCGCGCGACGAGCGTGACGACCACGGCCACCGCGGCAGAAGCGAGTTCCTCGAGAGAGAACGTGACCAGCAGCACCTCCATGCCGATCAGCACGAACAGCACCGCGTTGAGGATCTCGTCGAGCAGCTCCCAGAACATGTCGACATAGCGGCGCGTCGTGTCCGACATCGCCAGAGCACGCCCGTGGTTGCCGATGACCAGGCCGGCCACGACCATGGCCAGCGGCCCGGACACGTGCAGCTTGCTGGCCAGGGCGTAGCCCCCAGTCACGGCTGCCAGCGTCAACAGCACCTCGACCTGGTAGTTGTCGACACTGCGCAGCAGCAGGAATGTCAGGAAGCCCAGCCCCAGGCCGAACAACAGCCCGCCGCCGGCCTCGCGTGCCAGCAGTTGCAGTCCCTGGCCCGCCGTCGGGGCGAGGCCGCTGGCCAGCATGCCCAGCAGCAACGCGAAGATCACGACGCCCACGCCATCGTTGAACAGCGATTCACCGGCGATCACCAGCTCCAGCTCCTTCGGTGCACCCGCCGACTTGAGAATGCCCATCACCGCGATCGGGTCGGTGGGCGAGATCAGCGCGCCGAAGAGCAGGCAGAAGGTCAGTGGCAACGGCAGGCCCACCAGCGGCATCGCCAGCCACATGCCGAGGCCGACGACGGCGGTCGACAGCATCGTGCCCAGGACGGCCAGGGCACCCACGGGCCAGCGATAGGCTTTGAGTTCGCTCAGATCGACATGCAGCGCGCCGGCGAACAGCAGCAGCGACAGCATGCCTTGCATCAGCACGCTCGAGAAGTCGATCGAGCGCAGGAGCGATTCCTCGTACTGCCGAACGCCATGGGCCAGCCCGAGCGCGTCCAGCCCGAGAAGCGCCAGCGACAGCGCCAACGCCGCGGCCATGACGCCGATCGCGGTGGGCATCCCGACAAAGCGGTGATTCAGGTAGGCCAGCAGGGCCGTGATGACCAGGCAGACGGCGGCGATGTCAAGCATGGGCGGACGCGCGCCGCGCGGCGGCCAACTGGCGCAGCAGCACTGGCGAGGCGAGCAGCACGCCGGCGGCAGTGGGCAGCAGCCCCGGCGCGATGAGCAGCAGCGCCGCCCCGAGGCACAAGGCCTGCTCGGCGCGCCTCATTTCCACCAGCAGGAACTTCGACAGCGCCGCGGCCAGCAGCGTGATGCCAGCGATGCAGCCGATGAAGGTGACGATGAAGTCGGGCCAGGTGAACCCCTTGGCCACGATCAGCAGCGAAGGAGAGAACACGAAGACGAAGGGAACCAGCGCCTTGGCCATGCCGAGGCGAAACGCGGTGTTGCCGGTCTTGAACGGGTCGCTGCCGGCCATGCCGGCCGCCGCATAGGCAGCCAGTGCCACCGGTGGCGTGATGTCGGCGAGCACGCCGTAATAGAAGACGAAGAAGTGCGCGACCAGCGGCTGGACACCCAGCTGCACCAGCGTCGGCGCGGCCACCGTCACCATGATGATGTAGTTGGCCGTGGTGGGAATGCCGCAGCCCAGCAGGATGCACACGATGCCGGTCATCGCCAGCGCAGCGAGCAGTGTCATCGTCTTCGGATCGACCAGGGCCGCCGGCACCAGGCTGCCGACGCCGCCGGCCACCGCCTGCGCCGCGCCGGTGATGAGGGTCGACAGCTTGAAGCCGACGCCGGTCAGCGTGACCACGCCGATGACCAGACCCACCGTCGCCGCGGCCGCGCCAACGGCCAGCGCGTACTTCGCGCCGGTGGAGAAAGCCTCGATCAGGGCCGGCGAGCCGATGCGACCCTGAACATGCAGCGCACGCAGCAACAGCGGCGTGGCCACCACGCCGGCGGCGAACAGGCCGATCCGCAGAGAGGGGTTGTCGATGCCGCCGAAAACCACGGTCAGCAGCAACGCGTGCAGCGCGGCGAGAAGCGTCCAGTTCCGCGTCGTGTTGCCCCGGGCCGCGGTGCACAGACCGACGATGGCGCAAGAGCTGATGCCCGTGAAGGCGGCGAGGTAGGGCGTGCGGCCACTGGCCAGCGCGGTGATCAACAGCGCCAACGGAATCAGGGTCGGCCAGCGCTCGGCAAAGCTCTGCCGCAGCCTGGGCATCTCGTCTTCATTGAGGCCACGCAATCCGTGGCGCTTGGCCTCGAAGTGCACCTGCATGAAGACGCCGAAGAAGTGCATGAAGGCCGGGATCGCTGCGGCGATGATGATGGTCTGGTACGGCAGCGCCAGGAACTCGATCATCAGGAACGCCGCCGCGCCCATCACCGGCGGCGTGATCTGGCCCCCGGTCGACGAGGCCGCTTCCACCGCCGCAGCGAATTCGCGCCGGTAGCCGACACGGATCATCGCCGGGATGGTCAGTGAGCCGACCGTCACCGCATTGGCCACCGACGAGCCCGACAGGATGCCGAACATCGCCGAACCGAACACGCTCACCTTGGCTGGCCCGCCGGCGTAACGGCCGGCAATGCTCGAGGCCACGTCGAGGAACAGCTGGCCCAGGCCGATGCGCGTGGCCAGCACGCCGAACAGGACGAAGTGAAAGACGTAGGTCGCAACCACGCCGACGGCCACGCCGTAGATGCCCTGGCTCGTGAGGTACTCGTGGTTGACCAGTTGGCTCCAGCTCGCGCCGGCATGCTTGAGCAGCCCGGGAAACACCGGTCCGGCCAGCGCATAGGCCATGAAGGCGATGGCGATCAGGGGCAGCGGCCAGCCCATGCTGCGCCGTGTCGCTTCGAGCAGCGCGACGATCAGCATCGTGCCCATCGCCACGTCGATCGGCAGCGGGTTGCCGACGCGAAAGGTCAGGTCGTCGAAGATGTAGGGGATGTAGAGCACCGACGCGGCAATGGCCACGGCGAGCAGCCAGTCGAGCCAGGGCACATTGCCTGGCGCCAGCAGTCGGTGCTCGGCCGCCATTTCCAGCAGCACCTTGCGGTGTGGGAAGACGAGAAAGATCAGCCCGAGCACGAAGGCCAGGTGCACGCCGCGGTGCGTCACCTCCTGCAGCAGCCCGAATCCGGCGGTGTAGTAGTGAAACAGCGACAGCGCCAGCAGCAGGCCGCCGACCAGCGCGGCCGCGCCCGCGGTCAACGGCCGAAAGCGCATCTCGGGGTCGAACTTGCGTTCGAGGGCCAGCAGTTCCTTGTCGTCGGGCAGCGTGGCGGCAGTCATCGGCGAAGGCAAAAAAATGGGCAGCCGTCGCAGGCCGCCCCGGGGCAATGAAGAACGGCTCGCCCTACTTCAGGACGCCAGCTTCCTTGTAGAACTTCTCGGCGCCCGGGTGGAACGGAATGCCGGCGCCCTTGACCGCATTTTCCTTGGTGATGAACTTGCCCTTGGCGTGGCCGGCGGCCATCGCCTTCTGGCCGGCGTCGCCATATAGGGCCTTCACGATCTCGTAGACGACGTTCGCATCAGCCTTGTCGCTGGTCACCCACTGCGCCCCCACGGCCAACGTATGCACCTGGCCGACGCCCTTGTAGGTTTCGGCGGCAATCGTGTCGGGAGCAAAGAACGGGCTGGCCTTGACCAGTGCTTCGGCTTGCGGGCCGTCGATCGGCAGGATGTCGATGCCCGAACCGGTGGAGGCCAATTCGGCAATCGCGCCGGCCGGTGCGCCGCCGGTGAAGAAGAAGGCGTCGAGCGAGCCGTCCTTCATCTTGTCGCCGGCCTGGTTGGGCTTGATGTACTCGGGCTTGATGTCGGCCTCTTTCAGGCCATAGGCGGCGAGCACCGCACGCGCATTGACCAGCGTGCCCGAGCCCGGCTCGTCGAGCGCCACGCGCTTGCCCTTGAGGTCGGCCACGCTCTTGATGCCGGCGCCCTTCTTGACGACGACATGCACGCTCTCCGGGGACAGGTTGGCGATCAGCCGCAGGCCCGGCACGTTGGGCTTGCCTTCGTAGATGCCGGTGCCTTTCTGCGCCCAGGTGGCGACGTCGGCCTGCGAGAAGCCGCTTTCCATCGCGCCGCCTGCGATGCCCGTGACGTTGGCCACCGAGCCGTTGCTGGCCTGTGCGGTGACCACGATCTTGCCGGGCTGGCTCACGGCATTGGCAATCGCGCCGCCGACCGGGTAGTAGGTGCCCGCGGTGCCGCCGGTGCCGATGCGGAAGAACTGCTGCGCCTGCACGCCAGCGGCGGCGGCGCACAGGGCCAGGGTCAGTGCGATGCGGGAAAGGGACTTCATGGTCGGGTCTGCTCCAGAGGGGGTTCGGTCGCAAGACTCTGGCACAGAGTGCGGGCGACTTCCATTGTCGAAAGCGACTACCGGCAAGCCGGCAACCGGGTCGCCCACGCCGCGATGTGTCAGCCGAGCACGCCCGCGAACGCCTGCGCGACGCGCTCGACATTGCCCATCGACAGGCCCGCCACGCACATGCGTCCCGAGCGCACCAGGTACACCGCGCTCTCGTCGCGCAGGCGGTCGACCTGGGCGCCCGTGAGCCCGGTATAGCTGAACATGCCGCGCTGGGTCAGGAAATAGCCGAAGTCGCGGCCCGGCACCTTGGCGGCGAGCACCGCGTGCAGGCGCTGCCGCATCGCCAGGATGCGCTCGCGCATCGCGGCGACCTCCGATTCCCACTGCGGGCGCAGCGTCGGATCGGTGAGCACGCGCGCGACGATGCCCGCCGCATGGATGGGCGGGCTCGAGTAGTTGCGCCGCACCGTCGCCTTCAATTGGCCCAGCACCAGTTCGGCCTCGCGCGCGTCGGTGCAGACGAACGACAGCGCGCCCGCACGCTCGCCGTACACGCTCATGCTCTTGGAAAACGAATTGGCGACGATGAAGGTCAGCCCCCTCGAGGCCATCAGCCGCACCGCGTAGGCATCGTCGTCGATGCCGTCGCCGTAGCCCTGATAGGCGAGGTCCAGATACGGCAGCAACCCGCGCTCGGCCAATAGCCGCACGAGCGCATCCCACTGCGCGCGGGTCAGGTCGACCCCCGTCGGGTTGTGGCAGCAGGCGTGCAGCAGCACGATGCTGCGCGGCGGCAGGCTGCGCAGCGCATCGCACATCGCGTCGAATTTCAGGCCGCCGGTGGCCGCGTCGTAGTACGGGTAGGTGTGCACGCGGATGCCGGCGCCTTCGAACATCGCACGGTGGTTGTCCCAGGTCGGGTCGCTGACCCAGGCCTCGCTGGCCGGCAGCCAGCGCCGCAGGAAGTCGGCGCCGACCTTCAGGCCGCCGCTCGAACCGACGGTCTGCAGGGTCACGATCCGCCCGTCCTTCAGCGCCGGAAGATCGGCACCGAAGAGCAGCGCCTGCACCGCATTGCGCATCGCCGGATCACCCTCGATCGGCAGGTAGCTCTTGGTGCTGGCTGCGGCGAGCATCTGGGCCTCGGCCTCGCGCACGCTGGCCAGCACCGGGATGCGGCCGGCATCGTCGAAATAGATGCCGATCGACAGGTTGACCTTGTGCGGGCGCGGATCCTTCTGGTACGCCTCGTTGAGGCTGAGGATCGGATCGCCCGCGTAGGGGTCGAGATGCGAGAACATGGTGACTCCGTTATTGCGACTCGTCCGGCGCTGGGCCGCCCCACCCCGGGAAGCTGCCCCAGGGATGCGCGCAATGCGAACTAGGGGCCGATCAGCGCCGCTTCGATGTCGCGCCGGAGGTTCTCCGGCTCCTCGTTGGGCGCGTAGCGCTTGATCACCTTGCCGTCCCGGCCGACCAGGAACTTGGTGAAGTTCCACTTGACCGCCTCGCTGCCCAGCATCCCGGGGGCGGCCTGCTTGAGCCAGCGCCACACCGGGTCGGCCGCGTCGCCGTTGACGTCGACCTTGGCCATCATCGGGAAGCTGACGCCGTAGTTCATCTCGCAAAACGAGGCGATCTCGCCATTGCTGCCGGGATCCTGCGCGCCGAACTGGTTGCAGGGGTAGCCGACCACGACGAGACCCCTGTCGCGGTAGTCGCGCCACAGCTGTTCCAGGCCCTTGAACTGCGGCGTGAACCCGCAGGCGCTTGCAGTGTTGACGATCAGGAACACGCTGCCGCGCTTGGCGGCGTAATCGGCTCGGCGGCCGCTGATCGACGTGGACGAAAAGTCGTACAGCGTGGTCTGTGGCATGTCGTCGGCTCCTGTAGGTTGCGGGGAGGATGCGCGGCCCCGCGCACTTCGCCACGGATCGTAGCGCCACGGCGACCTCACGAGTGTCCTAGGGGTCAAAGCGCGTTGACAGGGGCGTGCCGGTCCGTCGAACATGTCAGGACGAGGGGACATTGTCTGCCGACCATGCAATCCAGGGCGATCCAATGAGCGAGGGCGGTGCCGCGAGGGCACATCGGGTGATGCTGCTGGGCTTCGGCGAGTTCGAGCGTCAGGCACTGGCCTCGTACCTGCGCCTGGCCGGCTCGCGCGCGCTCGCGTACAAGCAGGTCGATTCGATCGCCGATGCGGATTTCGTGATCGCGGATGCCGATCACCCGGGCGCCATCGATTCAGTGCTGGCCGCCGATCGCGTCGTCGACACGGTGTTCATCGGCGCCCAGGCGCCCGACGGCGCGCTGGCTTGGGCGATGCGCCCGATCGATCCCCTGCAGGTCTTTCGCGACCTCGACGCGACCGTCACGTTGCGCCAGGCGAGCCGGCCTGCCCCCGCTGCGGGCGACGCCGCATCGGCGAGCACGCCCGCGAGTGTTCCTGCGCCGCTGGAGCCGCCGATGCGGCGCGCCGGTGACGTGGCCCAGGCGCCGGCCGCACTCGTGGTCGACGACAGCGAGATCGCGCAGCGCTTCCTGCAGCGGCAATTGCACGCGCTCGGGCTGCGCACCGAGTGTGCCGCCCACAGCGCGCGGGCGAACAAGCTGCTGGCCGAGCAGCGCTTCGACGTCGTGTTCCTGGATGTCGAGCTGGGTCCGATGAGCGAGGTCGATGGGCTGGCGCTGTGCCAGCACATCAAGCAGACCTACCTCGCACCCGGCAAGGGCCTGGCGCCGAAGGTTGTCATGGTCTCCGCCCACGCCGGTCCGACCGATCGCGTGCGGGGCACCTTCGCCGGCTGCGATGCCTACATGGCCAAGCCGATGGACGATGAGGCGCTCATGCGCCAGCTGCGCGAGCTGGGCATCCTGCCCGACCCGGACCGAAAGGACCACGCCAAGCGGCGGCGGCGCAGTAGTGCGGCCAGTAGCGAAAAGCCCACGCCGACCTGAAGCGAACGCGCGCTCAGTGCGCGCCGCGGCGCGCCGCGAGCAGAGCTGCTCCTACGATGGCTGCGCCTCCGGCGGCCAGCTGGGCATCGAGCGTGCCGGCACCCAGCAGCAGCGCCGATCCGCTGGCGAAGACGACTTCGGTCAGCATGATCACGGCCGTGGCGTTGGCCGGCAGCCGGGTGGCGCCATATTGCAAGGCAAGGTTGCCCACGAGGAACAACAGGCCCATGACGAACGCCCCCGCGATCCAGCCAGGAGCCGGCGCAGGCAGCCCGGGAACCATGCCCTGCAAGTGCAGCGCACCGGCCAGCAGCGCTGCCACCGCCGCGCCGCCGAAGAACATCGCAAGGGCGCGCGCGCCCGGCGTGCGCGCGGCTTCGCGCCGCAGCATCACGTTGTTGAGCGCGAACGAGAAGCCGCCGACCACACCAAGCGCTTCGGGCAGCGTGCGCGGCAACGGCCAGAGCCCGCCCTCGCCGGGCCACAGGATCACGACCGCGCCCGACAGGGCCAGCGCCACGCGCAACAGCGCGGCACCCGTGAGGCGTTCGTGCAGCAGCACACGCGCGAGCAGCACCGCCCAGAGCGGCATCAGGTAAAACAGGAGCACGACCCGCACGACGTCGCCGATCGTCACCGCCCAGTTGAACGCGGCGTTGGTGCTGCCCGAGGCGATCGCGATGACCCACAGCGATGGACAGGACAGCAGCTCGCGCCACGAGATCGGCCGCCACAGCGTGATCACCACGACCGCGAGCAGGTAGATCAGAACCGTGGCCACGAGCGGATGCAGCCCTGCCGCCTCGAGCCGCCGGAACGGCCACCAGCTGACGCCCCAGACGAAGGCGTTGACGACGAGCGCGAGCGCCGGGCCGAGCGCAACGCGCGAGGCTGCGCTGGCCATCGTCAGT
>Ga0224510_10001394_pt1 | contig 16038 bp, 14 predicted proteins | sample SF_May12_sed_USG_FD_170161 | JGI IMG/M metagenome (GOLD analysis project Ga0224510, IMG submission 170161) | Sediment microbial communities from San Francisco Bay, California, United States - SF_May12_sed_USGS_4_1 | ecosystem: Environmental > Aquatic > Marine > Sediment | place: USA: California... | reverse complement strand
TGACCCATGGCGGTGACCATCTCCTGCATCTTGGCGTTGCCGCCCTCGGCCGCACTTCTGGTCTGGCCGGCCAACTGGTTGGCCTGGGTGGCGTTTTCGGCGTTGAGCTTGGTTTGGGAGGCCATCTCGGTCATGGAACTGGTGATCTCCTCAAGCGATGCTGCCTGCTCGGTTGCACCCTGTGAGAGGGCCTGGCTGGAGTCGGAAACCTGGCTCGCGCCGCTGTTCACCTGCTCGGTGGCGGTGAGGATTTCCGCGATCATCTTGTTGAGGTCATCGCCGGTTTTCTTGAGCGAATTACGAATGGCATCGTTTTCGTCGTGAGGGTGAGCGTCGAAGGTAAGATCGCCGTTGGCGAGCTTGTCGAGGGCCGCCACCATCTCATCCTGGAGGGAGTCGGCAAAGGCGTCCATGGTCTTGGCCATCCGGCCGATCTCGTCCTTGCGGTCCATGCTGAGCCGATTACCCAGATGCCCCTTGGCCATCTCTTCGATCATGTGCATGGCCTTGATGATCGGTTGACTGAGAGCGCGGGAAATGAGCAGCGCCAGACCGACACCGATGGCCAGGGCAAGAAGCCCGACGGTGACCAGAGTGGTGTTGGCCTTGGCGATGTCCTTGCCCATCTTCTTGGCCTGGGACTCCGCAGCCTCGCTGCAGCCCTTCATCGCCTGTTCCGCCTCGGCCACCATCTTCTCCTCGGCCTTAAGCTGCTCGCCGGTTAGGGCCACGAATTTGTCGAAATGCTGTTTGTAGGCGCCAATGCTTTCCGCGAGACCGCCCAACCCAGCCGCCGAGGCTGCGGTACGCGCCTCCTTCACTCCATCCTCCACCTCCTGCACCCACTTGGCATCGCTGGAGATAATGAACTCCTTTTCCGCCTTACGGGCATTAAGGAGCAGAACGCTGACCCGATCGGCGTTGTTTCTGGCGGCAATCTCCATGGTTTTGGCGGATTCGGTCCGCATCTGCTCCATAATCGCGTCTTTCTGTTTGCGCAAATCCACGAAGGCATGGAAGGCGTTCGCATACTCGTCGATCTGCTGAACGATCTCCGTGAGGCGATCCTTGTCGTCCTGTTTGGAGTGGAGGGGCTTCAACTCCTCGGCCCCGGCTCTGGCTGCGGCAATCCGCTCCTCCACCTTGGCGATAAAGCTGTCGTCGTGGCGCATGATGTAGTCTTTTTCCTGCTGCCGGGCATTGAGAAGCTCGGTAACCATTCCCGTGTACCGGTCCATCTTGTCGGCACGGTCGGCAATGCTTGCCATCCCGGAGTAGCCGGCGTAACCGACGATGATCGTCAACAACAAGACCGCCGCGAACGAAACAAGCAGCTTACGACTGATAGACATATCCTTGAACATTAATCCCTTCCTCCATTCACGTTTGCAGCAAGAACCAAAGAGTCACAACATCACCGGCCGACTGCACCCGCCACCTGCTGGAACTCTTCCTCGTAAAGCAGACTATCGACGTTGAGCAGGATCCGGACCTGATCGTCCACCTTGCCCATCCCTTTCAGAAAACGGCTGCTCGCCCCCTTGGTGGTGCGGGGCGGCGGCTCGACGTGATCCTCCGGGATATCGACCACCTCGTTGACCTGATCCACCACCAGCCCCACGGCCGTGGCGTTGATATCGACAACAATGATGCATGTCCGCACGTCGTATTCACGCTCCGGCAAATGGAACCGAAGCCGCACGTCCATCACCGGGATCACCTTGCCGCGCAGGTTGATCACACCCTTGACGAAATCGGGCATGTCCGGCACCTCGGTGATACGCTGAATACCTATTATTTCAGTTACATACTCAATATCTATACCATAATCCTCGCCCGCCAGATGGAAGGTGAGATACTTGTCCTTCATGGTATCTTCGTCGCTGTACAGATCATCTTCCAAATCGAGTTCTTCAGCCATCACCACTCCTCCCGAATTTTCAACGTTTCTTACTGTCTCGCAAAACTACATCAAAAATCAAGCAACTTTTTAACTACTGAAACTAAACCATAAACCAACAATCATTATCAATTAAATTACCGCAACACTTCCGCATAGACGCATAACAATTTCTCATTACATCAAACTACATTCCACCTATCGCCAAGTCATCAAAAGAGGGATTGCAATAGACAAGCTGCCATTTCAATAAAAATGCAGTCAAAATAGGTTAGGCATCAAGACGGAGGACCCCGCCGCCCGCGCCGTCACTCAACCCGCGAAGCTTGAAACGGGCGACCAGTTCGTTGAGATGTCCTGCCTGCGCGGCCAACTCCTCGGAGGTCGCCGCGCACTCCTCGGCGCTGGCCGTGTTCTGCTGAGTCACCTGATCGATCTGCCCCAGGGCCTGATTGGCCTGGCCGATCCCCTGCGCCTGCTCGTTGGACGAAGCGGCAATCTCGCCGACCAGATCGGTTACCTTGGCCACCGCGCTAACGATCTCCGCCAGCGCCTCGCTGGTAGCCTCCGCGATCTCGGTGCCGTTCTTGGTTTTGGCAACCGACCCCTCGATGAGTTCGGCGGTCTCCTTGGCCGCCTTGGCGCTACGGGCGGCAAGGTTTCTTACCTCCTCGGCGACCACCGCAAAGCCCTTGCCGTGACGCCCGGCTCGGGCTGCTTCTACGGCCGCGTTCAAGGCGAGCAGGTTGGTCTGGAAGGCGATCTCGTCGATAACCTTGATGATCTTCGAGATGTTCTGGCCCGCCTCGTTGATCTCGCCCATGGCGGTGACCATCTCCCGCATCTTGGCATTGCCGCCCTCGGCAGCACTGCGGGCCTGGCCCGCCAACTGGTTGGCTTGGGTGGCGTTTTCGGCGTTAAGCTTGGTTTGCGAACCAACCTCGGCCATCGAACTGGTGATCTCCTCAAGCGAAGCGGCCTGCTCGGTTGCCCCCTGCGAGAGGGACTGGCTTGCCGCCGAAACCTGCCCGGAGCCGGTGGCGATCTGATCCACCGCCTGCCGCACCTGGCCGAGCATCTCATTGAGCCCCTTGCTCATGGCCTGCAGGGCGCGCCCGAACTGATCCTCGTTTGAGGCGAGCTTCACTGCATTGGTCAAATCCCCGCCGGCAACAGCGGTAACCAGATCAGCCCTCTCGCGCAAACTGCTCACCATCTTGCGCATGGCATCAAAAACCCCGGTGGCCTGTCGCTCATGATCTAGGGCAATGGCAAGATCGCCGGCGGCGATTCGCTGCGCGATGCCGGCCACCTCCTCCGGCTCGGCGCCCAGTTGCCGCAGCAAGGAACGGGTAATGGCAAAGGCAAGCCCCAACCCGATCACTACCGCCAACATCGAGATCGAAATCGCCACCGCGATGGTCCGCTTGCGGATGCCATCGAAAACCTCATCGGCTTCGCGGCTTTCATCTCTCAGGGAGGCAATAATCTTCTTTAGGGGCTCTTCCGCCTGCCCTTTCAAGGCATCCAACTTGTCATCCACTTCCCGCAAATGATTTTCAGCTGTGGCAAGTTCGCTGCTTCCGATCTGCAATGTTTTGCTTTTTTGCAGGATGGGCAGCGACTCAGCGGCAAAAAGCCGGAGATACTGCTGATAGTTTTTGGCAAACTCCTCGGCCAAGGCCCTTTCCGCCTCGGTGTCCACAAGCCCCCTAACAGTTGCGATATCAGTTTCCGCCTCCTTTTCAAGGTCGGCAAAATTCTTCAAGGTTTCATCCAGGTTACGGTTAATCACCGCATCCGCCATAACGCCGTAGGACGCCGCCACCCTCGTGCCGACGCCTTCCACGGCAAGGGCATCCTCGTTACGACCCGCCCCTTCGTCCTGCAAGACGCCAAGCCTGTTGATGCCCATCACCTGATACAGACAAACACAGGCAAATACGACCAGCACCGCGCCAAAAGAGAGATACAGCCTGGCCCCGATTCCCAATTTCTTGTTCACCATTTCCTCCTTTTATTACCATTCCATTCCAGCCCGGCAAACCACAGTTACCAATAACCGCGACCGGTGTACCCCCAACGCATTCGCCAATTCCCCGATCCGCCCCAACAATTATCCAGCCTCCCGAACGGCTGAACACCTCACGGAAAGCTGGGGACTACGAACCCATACTTCTTGATCCGGTAACCGATCTGCCGCTGCGTGATCCCCAACTCCCTGGCGGCCCTGGCCTGCACCCACCCGTTGCGGCGCAGCGCCTCTTCGACCCGCTCCCGTTCCAGTTCCTTCAGCGACCGACACCCCGCTGGTCCGCTGACTGTCGCCACCCCGTCCGTTGGCGCGCCATGGTCAACCCGTGCCGGGGCAACCTCGGGCTCGGCCACCATGTACGACGGCAGATCCGCCATCAACACCCGCTCGTTGTCTGCCATGATCACCAGCCGCTCGATGAGGTTCTGCAATTCCCGAACATTGCCGGGCCAGCGATACCCCTCGAAAAACTCCACCACCTCACGGCTGAAGCGCACCTGCCGCCCGTTTCGCTTGTTGCATTCCCGCAGGAAAAAATCGAGCAGCAGGGGGATGTCCTCGCGCCGCTCGGCAAGCGATGGCAGCAGAATGGGCACCACGTTCAAGCGATAAAAGAGATCGGCTCGAAAACTCCCCTCGGCCACCGCCGTCGCCAGGCTGCGGTTGGTGGCGGCCACCACCCGCACGTCAACCTTGATGGTCTGCACCCCGCCCAGCCGCTCGAACTGCTGCTCCTGCAACACCCGCAGCAGCTTGGCCTGCAGGTTGAGTGGCAACTCCCCGATCTCGTCGAGAAAGATGGTGCCGCCGTGGGCCAGCTCAAAACGCCCCTTCTTGGCGGCGGTCGCGCCGGTGAAGGCCCCTTTCTCATGCCCAAGCAGCTCGCTTTCAAGCAGGGTTTCGGGCAATGCGGCGCAGTTGACCTTGATAAACCGCCTTTCATCGCGCCCGCTCACCTGATGGATGGCGCGCGCCACCAGCTCCTTGCCGGTGCCGGACTCGCCGAGAATCAAGGCGGTGGCACGACTGGGCGCCACCTTGTCGATGGCCCGGAACACCTCCTGCATCGGCTTGCTCTGGCCGATGATGTTCCGGTAGCTGAAACGATTAACCAGTTCGGCGCGCAGGGAGAGATTCTCCTCCCGGAGCACGGCCTGTTTTCGATCGATGGCCTGATGCAGTTGCAAAAACTGGGCGATGAGGGTGGCCAGCACCGAAAGGAAACGGACATCCTCATCAAAGGAGATCTCCGGCCCGAAGAGCCGATCCACCGACAACACCCCCACCGACTGCTTGCTCAACAACACCGGCACGCCGATAAAGGAGATCCGCTCCTTGTCGATGGCCTTGCGCGCCCCGGTCCGGTTCAGAAACAGGGGTTCGCTGTGCACATCCGGCACCACAAACGGCGAGCCGCTGCGAAAAACCTTCCCCACCACCCCTTCATCAACGCTGTACACCCCCCGCTCCACCTCGGCGGGCGTCAAGCCGCAGGAGGCCCTGATCACCAGCCTGGTTCCGCTTCCGTCGAGAAGCGCCAGGGTGCCGCGCTCCATGCGCAGGGTATCGCGCAGTACCCGCAGAATCCCGGCCAGATTACTGTCCAGGTCAACAGCCGAGCCGATGAGCTGGGCGATTTCATACAGCGCCTGCAACTCAAGCGCCTCGACGGTTCGCAAGCCTCCTGCCGCACCCTTGAGCAAAACATTCTCCATCATGCCTTCCCTCTCCGCCGTCCTGCCCGTGGCAACGGGCGCATATTGATTAAGACAAACCATCATTCCTGGTTTGCAATTATTGTACCTCGCCCCACAGACACCCCACCGCAACACACAAACCGCGTAATTCCAAACACATACAAACAAAAACGACACAACAGGCGACGACCACCAAACAAACAAAAGAGTAAAATCAATCATGGGGGAAATACAAATTTGTAAAACAAACCGATATTACCATCGCCATCGCTTACAAAAATCGATGCCGGCAACCCACCCTGACAAAACAGTGCCCACGGGTCCACTTTTGTAAACATTGCCACAAAAAAGCGCTGCCGCCACCTCTGCCCAATCCACTCACGGCGGCCGCCAATTCGCACCCAACTGCCGGAAATTATTGAATAATCATTTTTGTCTGCCGCAGTGGCACCCCCATTGCTCTAGGGAACTGACAACGGAGGCAAACGCAATCAGACAAGCGCCCGGCTTTACAACGGCGCGAAATGATCTTCATCACCACATTCCAAGGAGGAAACAGATGAGAAAGGTAGCAATTTACGGCAAGGGCGGGATCGGCAAATCCACCACCACTCAGAACACGGTGGCGGGGCTGGTCGAATTGGGCCGCAAGGTCATGGTGGTCGGCTGCGATCCCAAGGCGGACTCCACCCGCCTGCTTTTGGGCGGTCTGGCCCAGAAATCGGTGCTCGACACCCTGCGCGAGGAGGGCGAGGACGTGGAGCTTGACGACATCCGCAAGGAAGGCTACGGCGGCACCCTCTGCGTCGAATCCGGCGGCCCCGAGCCCGGCGTCGGCTGCGCCGGGCGCGGCATCATCACCTCCATCAACATGCTCGAGTCCCTGGGCGCGTACGAAGAGAAGGTCGGCCTCGACTACGCCTTCTACGATGTTCTGGGCGACGTGGTCTGCGGCGGCTTCGCGATGCCGATCCGCGACGGCAAGGCCGAGGAGATCTACATCGTCTGCTCCGGCGAGATGATGGCCATGTACGCCGCCAACAACATCAGCAAGGGTATCGTCAAGTTCGCCCAGTCCGGCAACGTCCGCCTGGGCGGGCTGATCTGCAACTCCCGAAACGTGGACAACGAAAAGGAGATGATCGAGGAATTCGCCAAGAAGCTCGGCACCCAGATGATCTACTTCGTCCCCCGCCACAACGACGTACAGCGGGCGGAGATCAACCGCAAGACGGTCATCGAATGGAACAAAGACGTCCCGCAGGCCGACGAGTACCGTGGCCTGGCCAAGGCCATCGACGCCAACAAGAAGTTCGTGGTCCCCACCCCGCTGGAGATCGAGGAACTGGAGAAGCTGCTCATGGACTACGGCCTGATGAACTAACCGCGGCCAGGCTCGCAGAATTCGCCCCGCAGGGGCTCCTACAGAAAAAATTTCAAAAAATGGAGAATAGACAATGTTGACCATGATCAGAGCAATCGTCAGGCCGGAGAAAGCGGACAGCGTCCTCGCCGCCCTCATGGACGCGGGCTTTCCCGCCGTCACCAAATACTCCGTCGCCGGCCGCGGCAAGCAGCGCGGCATCAAGATCGGCGAGGTCACCTACGACGAGATTCCCAAAACCATGCTGATGAGCGTGGTGAAGAGCACGGACAAGGATTTCGTCATCGAAACGATCATCAACACCGCCCGCACCAAGGGTAAGGGCGCATTCGGCGACGGCAAGATCTTCGTCACCGAGGTGGAGGAGTCCTACACCATCAGCTCCGGCATCAAGGAGAACGGCGAGGAAGCCAAGGAGGCATAACCATGAAGGAAGTCATCGCCGTGGTGCGAATCAATATGATGAACCAGACCAAGCAGGCCCTCACCGACGCCGGTGTCGACGCCTTCTTCGCTCACGAGGCGCAGGGGCGCGGCAAGGGGTTCGCCAACCCGGCCGTTCTTAAGGGCGCGGCCCAAGGCTACGAAGAGGCGGCCGCCCTCCTGGGCGAAAAGGGCAAACTGTACCCCAAGCGGATGCTGACCGCGGTGGTCAAGGACGACCTGGTCGACGACGTGGTTCAGGCCATTATCAACATCAACAAGACCGGCAAGCCCGGCGACGGCAAGATCTTTGTCCTGCCGCTGAGCGACGCCGTCCGGGTCCGAACCGGCGAAAAGGGCGCCAAGGCAATCGCCTAATCCATCAAGGAGAAGAGAACAATGGCAACGACAACCAAGAAAAAACTGGTGCAGTGGGATCCCACCGACATCAAGGCGGAGCTGCTCAAGAAGTATCCGCCCAAGGTGGCCCGCAAACGCGCCAAGCAGATAATGATCAACGAGGCCCTGGAGAACGAGACGCCGGAGATCATGGCCAACGTCCGGACCATCCCCGGCATCATCACCATGCGCGGCTGCACCTATGCCGGCTGCAAGGGCGTCATCATGGGCCCGACCCGCGATATCGTCAACATCACCCACGGCCCCATCGGCTGCGCCTTTTACTCCTGGCTCACCCGCCGCAACCAGACCGACGCGGGTCCGGACGGCGAGAACTACATGCCCTACTGTTTCTCCACCGACATGCAGGACCAGGACATCATCTTCGGCGGCGAGAAGAAGCTGCGGGCGGCGATCCGGGAGGCGTACGACCTCTTCCACCCGAAGTCCATCGCCGTTTTCGCCACCTGTCCGGTGGGCCTGATCGGCGACGACATCCACACCGTCACCGCCCAGATGAAGGAAGAACTGGGCGACTGCAACGTCTACGCCTTCTCCTGCGAGGGCTACAAGGGGGTTTCCCAGTCGGCCGGGCATCACATCGCCAATAACCAGGTCTTTAAACATCTGGTGGGCTTGAACGACGAGGTGAAGGAAGGCAAGTTCAAGATCAACCTGCTGGGCGAGTACAACATCGGCGGCGACGGCTTCGAGATCGACCGGATCTTCAAGAAGTGCGGGATCACCAACATCTCGACCTTCTCCGGCAACTCGACTTACGACCAGTTCTGCTCGGCCCACACCGCGGATCTCAACGCGGTGATGTGCCACCGCTCCATCAACTACGTGGCGGACATGCTGGAGGAGAAGTTCGGCATCCCCTGGATCAAGGTGAACTTCATCGGCGCCGAGGCGACCGCCAAAAGCCTGCGCAAGATCGCCGAGTACTTCGGCGACAAGAAGCTGATCGCCCAGGTGGAAAAGGTCATCGCCGAGGAGATGCCGGAGGTGGAGAAGATCGCCGCCGACGTCAAGAGCCGCACCGCCGGCAAGACGGCGATGATGTTCGTGGGCGGCTCCCGCGCCCATCACTACAACGAGCTGTTCAAGGAGATGGGGATGAAGACCATCTCCGCCGGTTACGAGTTCGGCCACCGCGACGACTACGAAGGCCGTCAGGTGATCCCCCAGATCACCCTCGACGCCGACAGCCGCAACATCGAAGAACTGGAGGTGGAGGCCGATCCCACCCGCTTCAAGCCTCGTAAAACCGCAAAAGAAATGGAAAAGCTCGAAAAGGCGGGCTTCCAGTTCAAACATTACGACGGCCTCAACCCGGATCTGGAGCAGGGCACCATTGTCGTCGACGACCTCAACCAGTACGAGGCCGAAAAACTGGTGGAGCTGATGAAGCCGGATATCTTCTGCGCCGGCATCAAGGAGAAGTTCTCCATCCAGAAACTGGGCGTGCCTATGAAGCAGCTGCACAGCTACGACTCCGGCGGCCCCTATGCGGGATTTGCAGGCGCGATCAACTTCTACAAGGAGATCGACCGCCTGGTGGGCAGCAAGGTCTGGAGCTACATGAAGGCCCCATGGCAGACGGATCCGCAGTTGTCCGGCACCTACGTCTGGGAGTAGGAGAAAAACTTCGCGCAGCACCGAATCTACGGCGTTATCGGCCTGCTCGCATAGCGGTGCTATAGCGAGCAAGCCTCTGCCTTGCATCTCCGGCACTGCACGAAGTTTTCAGCAGGTTGTTTTTGATTAAGACTAACCCCTTCAGTCTTTGCAGTTAAAAGCTCTTCCCCCATTGGCTCGCCGCCGAGCACCGGAGAAGCTGCCGAAAAGGAGCAAAAGCTGTCTGAGGCCACCGCAGGTGGGCGAGTTCTTTTGATCCCGGCAGCTACGAGGAGCACAGGGGATCCGCCGCCAGGCGGACAAGAGACACAGGGGTGCCCTTTCTTTTGGTTCTTTACTTTGGGCAAGCAAAGAAAAGAACAAGAAAACTGATTCAACAATCATCAACACGACAAACCTAACAATTAGGTTGCGAGGTAACAAAATGCTACTACGACACACACCAAAGGAAATAAGCGAGCGCAGCGCTTTGACCATCAATCCGGCCAAAACCTGCCAGCCCATCGGCGCCATGTACGCAGCCCTGGGCATCCACGGCTGTCTGCCGCACAGCCACGGCTCCCAAGGCTGCTGCGCTTACCACCGCTCAACCTTGACCCGGCACTACAAAGAGCCGGTTTCCGCCGGCACCAGCTCCTTCACCGAGGGCGCCTCGGTCTTCGGTGGCCAGGCCAACATGATGCAGGCGATCAACAACATCTTCACCGTCTACGATCCCGAGATCATCGCCGCCCACACCACCTGTCTCTCCGAAACCATCGGCGACGACCTGAAACAGGTGCGCAAGAAAGCCATCGAGGAAGGCAAGCTGCCCAAGGGCAAGTACATGATCTCGGCCGCAACCCCGAGTTACGTGGGCTCGCACGTAACCGGCTTTTCCTCCATGGTCAAGGCGATGACCGACCTGGCCGAAAACACCGGCAAGAAAAACGGCAAGATCAACATCATCCCCGGCTGGGTCGAACCCGCCGACATGGAGGAGATCAAGCGCCTCACCACCCTGGTGGGGGTGAAGTCGATCCTTTTTCCGGACACCTCCGGGGTCTTGAACGGCCCGCTCTCCGGTGAATACAAGATGTTTCCGGACGGCGGCACCACCATTGCCGAGCTCAAATCCACCGGCGACTCCATCGGTACCATCGCCCTGGGCGAATGGTGTTCGGCGGAGGCGGCCCGCGAACTCGACAAGCTGCACAAGGTGCCCTGCAAGGTGCTGGACATGCCCTTCGGACTCAAGGCCACCGACCGCTTCATCGACGCCCTGCGCACCGTGGCCGGGGTCACCGTCCCGGACGAGATCGCCCTTGAACGCGGCCAGTTGGTGGACCTGATCTCCGACATGCACCAGTACTTCTACCAGAAGAAGGTGGCCCTGGTGGGCGACCCGGATCAGCTCATCGCCATGACCGAGTTTCTGGTCTCCATCGACATGTGCCCGGTGCACGTGGTCACCGGCACCCCGGGCAAGAAGTTCGAGCGCCGGATCAAGGAGATCACCAAGGACATGCCATACGAGGTCAACGTCAAGGCCAAGGGCGATATGTTCCTGCTCCACCAGTGGATCAAGAACGAACCGGTGGACCTGCTGATCGGCAACACTTACTGCAAGTACATCGCCCGTGACGAGGACATCCCCTTTGTCCGCTGGGGCTTCCCGATCCTCGACCGGCAGGGGCACCAGTATTTCCCCACCGTCGGTTACAAGGGCGGCTTACGGTTGCTGGAAAAGATCCTCGGCGTGCTGCTGGACCGCAAGGACCGCGATTCCCCGGAACAGAGCTTCGAGCTTGTGCTGTAAATGCAACCCGGTGCGACGGCGGGAATGGACCTGTCGCCGCACCGGTTCAAAGGAGATTTGACCATGGCCACACCACAACGACAAATCCTTGTCTGCCAGAGCTTTCGCGCCGCCGGCGACAAGAAGGGCATCTGCCACAAACAGACCGACGGCTTCCTGCAATACCTGGAGGAAGAGATCCTCGACCGCGGCCTCGACTGCCTGGTCACCGCCACCACCTGTCTCAAGCAATGCGAGACCGGGCCGATCATGGTGGTCCAGCCCGAGAACTGGTGGTTCAAGGAGGTGAACAGCGAAACGGCCATCGACACCATCCTCGACGGCCTGGAAGACGGCGAACCGGCCGCCGACTACCTGATCGCCTGAGGCGCAAGGCCATGCCCACCATCCGCCCCGCCACCCTGGCCGACCTCGACCGCCTGACCGCGCTGCTTGAGCTGCTCTTCGCCATCGAGAAGGATTTTGTTTTCGATCCCGTCCGCCAGCGACGCGGTCTCGCCATGCTCATCGCCAACGAATGGGCGACGGTGCTGGTCGGCGTGGCGGCCGGGCGGGTGGTCGGCATGTGCACCGGCCAGCTCACCATCTCCACCGCCGAAGGCGGGCCGTCGCTCCTCATCGAAGACGTAGTCGTCGAACCTGCGCACCGGGGCACCGGCCTCGGCACCAGCCTGCTTAACGCCGTGGCGGCATGGGCTACGGAGCACGGGGCAGAACGTCTGCAACTGCTGGCCGACCGCGACAACGATGCGGGCCTGCACTTTTATCAAAAACGCGGTTGGCAACGCACGGCGATGATCTGCCTGCGCAAACGCGTCACAACCTGAACCCATCCCAACGGAGGCCCCTATGAATCCCGTGGCAATCACCGACTGGCACAAATACCTGCAGGATGGCGACAACTTTTTACAGACAGCGCTCGCCGGCGCAAAGCGGCGGGCTGCTATCTTCACCCCGGAAATCCTCTACAATCTGGTGGCCATGGCCATCGAAAAGCAGATCATGGGCTTTATCATGTCCCGGGGCGATCTGGCCGAAAACCACACCATGACCGACCTCCTCCGCGCCCTGGCCAAACATGCCGAGGTTCCGGCCGACCTCGCCCGCGATCTCCTCTACCTCGACTCCTTTCAGGAGATCTGCGACCTTAACGCCTACAAACGCCGGCCGCCGACCCCGGCGGAAACCAGCCGCATCCTCGCCATCGGCTCGGAATTACAAACCTTTATCAACCTCTCCTTGCAACGCTGCCGCCCTGCGGCCTAGTGCCTGGCGTAGACAAGACCATGGCAGAGATGAATCCCGAGGCCGGTGGAGCCGATCGCCGCCGCCCGCAAACAGAGCAAACCACAGCAGCCGACGGCAATGTCGAATCCGTGCACAGACAAACAAGTTGTCAGGCAGAGCATAAGAGTGTAATGAAATAGTTGGAAAGTATTTTTTGAGTGGCCCGCGCAACACCACTGCAAGTCAAATCACACTTACCAACCGGAGAGTACAGATGACTCAATCATGGTCCATGCTGATCGCCTTCTGCCTCATTGCCGCCACCGCTCAGTTGGCAAACGCCAGACCCGCACACCGCTTTGACGCGACCACCAACAGTTGCCGGGATTTCAGCAAAGGACAAGCGGAGTGGGACAGCAGCCCCTGGGGTATTGGCGGGCAACTTTTCAAAACGGTCTGCAAGAGTTGTCATACCCGCGACAACAATACGGGGGCGAAGTTTCTCTGGGAAGAATCAAAAACCTCAAAGGCATGGAACCGGGTATTTTTTGAAAAATACCCGGCGTGCGCCAAAAACGGATCATGGCAAAGCATTACCCCGGAGCAGCTCCTTTCCTTGAACGACTACCTCTATCGATTCTCCGCCAACAGCCAGGACGCACACGACAGCGCCTGATATTGACCAGCGCGCCCCAGGCTGGGGCCGAGACGTCACTGACCATCGTCACCGGTTAACATAAACGACAGATGGCCGCATGCCGGATACCGGCAAGGTGAAAAACCTTGCCGGTATCCGGTTTTTTTTCATATTGCTTTTTTTAGATATTTGCCTTAATTCTCCTTGCCGGGCAAGCGATCCAGCCCCACCAGAACCTGACAATCAATCACCACCGAAGGCGCCGCCGAGAATATTTACCATGGACACCACCCAACCAGCCCCCCACGAACCCCTTTTCGCCCCCGCCATGCGCACCCTTCTGCGCCAGCCGTACCGCACCGGCGACCTCCGCGACGACATCCTGGCCGGCATCACCGTAGGCATCGTCGCCATCCCGCTGGCCATGGCCCTGGCCATCGCCAGCGGCGTGCCGCCCCAGCACGGCCTCTACACCTCCATCATCGCCGGCGCGCTCATCGCCATCTTCGGCGGCTCGCGGGTGAACATCTCCGGCCCCACCGCCGCCTTCATCGTCATCCTCCTGCCCATCACCAAGATGCACGGCATCGGCGGCCTGCTCATCGCCACCGTCATGGCCGGCTGCATCCTCGTCGGCATGGGCATCGCCAGGATGGGCAAATTGATCCAGTACATCCCCTACCCGGTGACCACCGGCTTCACCAGCGGCATCGCGGTGGTGATCGCGGTCTTGCAGATCAAGGATTTCCTCGGCCTGCCGGTGGGCCCGCTGCCCATCCATTTTCCGGAAAAGATCCTGGTTCTCGCCCGCGCCCTGCCCTCAGCCCACTGGCCCGACCTGCTGGTGGGCGGCGTCACCCTCGCTTGCCTGATTCTCTGGCCCCGGCTCAAGGTGAAATTCCCCGGCCACCTCGTCGCCTTGTTCCTCGGCGCCGTAGTGGCAATCGTCGGCGCGCAGACCATGGACAACTTCACCGTCGCCACCATCGGCTCCCGCTTCAGCTACTCGATCAACGGCGTCACCGGCATGGGCATTCCCTCCCTGCCGCCGCAGTTCGCCATGCCCTGGAACCTTCCCGACGGCTCCGGCAACCCCATCGGCATCAGCTTCAACCTGATTCGCGAACTGTTCCCGGCGGCCGCCACCATCGCCATTCTCGGCGCCATCGAATCACTGCTCTGCGCGGTGGTGGCCGACGGCCTCACCGGCGACAACCACGACCCCAACGGCGAACTGATCGGCCAGGGCATCGGCAACATCGTCACCCCCTTCTTCGGCGGCATCACCGCCACCGCCGCCATTGCCCGCACCGCCACCAACATCCGCGCCAACGGCAAAAGCCCCATCGCCGCCATCGTCCACGCCGCGACCGTGCTGGCCGGGGTGGTCCTGCTCGCCCCCTATCTTTCCTACATGCCCATGGCCGCCCTGGCCGCCCTGCTGATGGTGGTCGCCTGGAACATGAGCGAGGCCAAGCATTTCATCCACATCCTCCGCGCCGCCCCGCGCAACGACGTCGCCGTACTGCTGGTCTGCTTCGGACTCACCGTGGTCTTCGACATGGTGCTGGCGGTGGCGGCCGGGGTGGTCCTCGCCTCCTTCCTCTTCATCCACCGGATGACCGAGCTTGGCGGCGCCATCGAACTGGACAGCAGCCACCCACGCCACCAGCCGCTTCCCGCCCATATCACCACCTATGAGATCAAGGGCCCCCTCTTCTTCGGGGCCGCCGGCAAGGCGCTGGGCCTGGTCAAACGCTACCGGCCGGACGTGGAGGGAATCATCATCAACATGATCAACGTCCCGACCATCGACATCACCGGCATCGTCGCCCTGCAGTCGCAAATCAACAAACTGAACCAGGCCGGGGTGGCAGTGGTCCTCTGCTGCCTGAACGACAAGATCCAGCGCAAGGTGCTGCGGGCCGGCATCCGCGAAAAATCCGGCCTGCTGGGTTTTGCCTCGGATTGCGAGCACGCCGCGCAGAAGATGCTGCGCCTGCGGCCCGGCAAACCAATCACCGAAGAAGAAACGGAGAAACGATGACCTCACGAACCGACAATGCCCCGACCGGGCGACTGCACGATCGCGATCTCAAACGGTTCCGGCTGACGGTGCAGGCGGCCTTCACCCTGTTCTGCGTCTTTTGCGGCTACCGCTTCTACCAGTTCTACCTGTGGGCCAGCGGCAAATCGGAACTCTTTGTGCCCCGCCCCCCGGCCATCGAGGCCTTCCTCCCCATCAGCGGCCTGGTCGGCCTCAAGCAGTTGCTGCTCTCCGGCGTCTACGACGACATCCATCCGGCCGGGCTCACCATCTTCATCGCCGCCCTGCTCACCTCCCTTCTCTTCCGCAAGGGATTCTGCGGCTGGATCTGCCCGGTGGGCTTCACCTCCAACCTGGCTGAAAAACTTGGCCTCAAGCTGAAGATCCTGCGCCGGGCCCCAGCCTGGCTCGACATCCCCCTCCTCTCGCTCAAGTATCTGCTGCTGGGATTGTTCGCCTTTTTGATTCTGGTCCAAATGGATCTCGAGGCCATCAGAGCCTTCAACCACACCCCCTACAACGTGGTGGTGGACGCCAAGATGCTGCTCCTGTTCATGCAGCCAAGCCCCCTTACCCTCTGGGTGATGGGGTTTTTGGTCGTCGTCTCCTTTGTCAGCCGCAACTTCTGGTGCCGCTATCTCTGCCCCTACGGCGCGCTGCTGGGGATTCTCGCCCTGGCAAGCCCGATGCGGGTGCAACGGGACCAGGAGCGCTGCATCGATTGCCACAAATGCGAAAAGGCCTGCCCCGGCTCCATCCGGGTGGCCTCAAAAACATCCATCAACGTTCCGGAATGCGTGGGCTGCCTGGAGTGCGTGGCCGCCTGCCCCGTTGCCGACTGCCTGTCGGT
>Ga0224510_10001393_pt1 | contig 16040 bp, 19 predicted proteins | sample SF_May12_sed_USG_FD_170161 | JGI IMG/M metagenome (GOLD analysis project Ga0224510, IMG submission 170161) | Sediment microbial communities from San Francisco Bay, California, United States - SF_May12_sed_USGS_4_1 | ecosystem: Environmental > Aquatic > Marine > Sediment | place: USA: California... | reverse complement strand
GCTCCGGCGCGGTGATCGGAACTCGCCCTTCGGCTGGAGCGTCCAGTGGCCGTTCTCCCGCGTGCCGAGAAGCGCGGCAAAGACCGCTCCGGAGTCGAAGCGCGGCAAGCAGAGCCAGTCGATGCAGCCATGCCGGCTGACGAGCGCCGCCGTCTGGAGGTCGCCGATGAGCCCGTAGTCCTCGATGAGTGCCGTCACCGGTGCTCCTCGAGAAAAGCCGCGTAACGGCGAAAGCGCTTCAGTGAGGCGCGATCGAACGCGGTTCGGTACTCGTCCGCCCTCTGTTCGTCGAGAGCAGCGGCGTACGTCTCCCGGAGGTCGTAGAGCCGCTCGCCGATCGCGTCCACCACGAGCTGATAGTCGCCGAAGAGCTCCTCCGAGTCGTCCGCGCTCGCGTTGGTCCAGGCGGCGTCGGCTTCTTCCGCTTCCGCGATCAGCGAAGCGTCGTCCAGGGCGAAGAGTTCGAGCTGCCGGTCGACGACGTCCTTGAAGCGGCCGCGTCGCAAGATCAAAGGAGCTCGCGGTAGACGTCGAGGTGAGCGGCAGCCGATGCTTCCCAGGTGAGCTCCGCACGAGCCTTCTCCGCGCCAGTCCTGGCTGCGGCGAGGGCGTCACCGTCCTCGAGCAAGAGCTGGAGCGCAGCGGCCATCGCCTCGACATCTCCCGGCGGCACCACGGCACCGGCTCCAAAATGCCCGACCACCTCGCCGAGCCCACCGATGTCGTAGACGATCGCCGGCACACCTGCTCCCAGCACCTGCAGGAGTGCGCCGGAGACGTCGATCTCCGCCCGGTAGGGGAAGAGCGCGACCGTTGCCTCCGACAGCGCGCGTCGCAGCTCGGAGTCGGGGAGATAGCCGAGCCGCCATTCGGCTCTGTCGCCGGCGGTCTGCCGGAGACCTTCGAGCGGTACTCGAGGGTCACCCACCACCAAGAGGCGAGCGCGGTCGGCTTTCATGACGGCCTCGACCGCGTCCTCGGTGCCCTTGTACGGACGGATGAGACCGAGCGCGAGCGCAGTCCGTCCATCGTCCGCCCGCTCGATCTCTTGGCGGAACGCAGGGTGTGGGATAACGCGCAACTTCTCCGGGGCGATGCCGAACTCCGCCAACTGATCGCGCCCTCGCTGGGAGTGGACGACCACTCGGTCGAACTTCGCGAAGAGGCTTCTCCAGAGGCCGACCTTCGACGCCGTTCGTCGGGGGATGATGTCGTGCGCAGTGAAGACCGCAGGGCTCCGTGGACGGAGCAGCCAGCGATCCGCCTCTGCAGCGCCGAGCCATTGGACGTGCAGGATGTCCGGATTGGAGGTCGCCAGCCGAGCCATCCCGAACGGGTGCTCGAGCGCCTTCACCGCGAGACGAAGGCGAGACGATCCCATCCGTGACGAGAGCGGGTAGAACCACTCCCGCGCCGAATAGCCTTCCGCCGGCGCCACCGAGCCGAAGCGAAACCGGCACGTCACCAGCTCGACATCCGCGCCGGCTCGGGCGAGCGCGGCGGCAAGCGAGCGGTCGTACGGCGGCGTGTACGCAGGAGGATCGGCAAGGACGATGCGCATGCCCGGGGAACGTTAGACGCGGTGTCGGCACAATCCCGCAGGTGACGTTCGAGGAAGGCCGCGCGCAGTTCCCGGTGCTCGAGCAGCTCGCGTACCTCCAGGCCGGAAGCGTGGGCCCGCTCGCCCGCGCGACCATCGAGGCGATGCACGTCGAGGAGGAGCGAAACCTCCGCGACGGGAGAGCGGGGATGCCGTACTTCGAGCGCGTGCTCGCCCTCAGAGATGAACTGCGTCGTGAGATCGGCGCGCTCGTCGGTGCCGGCCCGGAACTCGTCGCGCTCACGACCTCGACGACGGACGGTTGCAATATCGTCCTCGCGGGACTCGACCTCGGACCGGATGACGAGGTCGTCACGACGACGGACGAGCACTTCGGCCTGATCGGGCCGCTGCATGCGTCCGGCGCGAAGGTCGTCGTCGTTCCACCGGAGCCGGATCAGATCGTGTCGGCCGTCACGCCGCGCACCCGCCTGCTCGCGCTCTCCCATGTGCTCTGGACGACTGGGCAGGTGCTTGTGGTGCACGATCTCAAAGCTCACACGGGCCTCCCGATCCTCGTCGACGGCGCACAGTCGGTCGGCGCGATCCCCGTGGACGCGCGGGGGCTCGACTTCTACACGATCTCCGGCCAGAAGTGGCTGTGCGGTCCGGAGGCAACGGGCGCACTCGTCGTCGCCGAGCCCGAGCGTCTCCGTGTAGGTCGGCCCAGCTACTTCGCTCAGCAGGAGCATCAGCCGAATGGGGCGTTCGTCCCCAAGCCGGGCGCCAGTCGATTCGATCCGGGCTGGATTTCGGCAGCTCAGCTCTCCGGCCTGCGCGCCGCGCTCGAGGCCCAACCCGAATGGCGATTCACGCGGGCCGCGGAGATGGCCGAGCGCTGTCGCGCGGCGCTCCAGGACGCCGGCATGGATGTCGTCGTCCCGAGTGACCGAGCGACTCTCGTGTCGTGGCGCGTCCCCGCTGAAGAGTCGGCGGCGTTCGTTGCCCGACTTTCTGCGGCGGGGGTCATCGTCCGCGACCTTCTGGGTCGCGGACTGGTTCGCGCGTCGGTCGGCTGGTGGACGAGCGACGACGACCTCGAGCGACTCGTCGCAGCGCTGTAGGGTCGTCGGAATATGTGCTTCGACCTCGACTCGTCGCCGCCAATCGAGCCGATCTCGGGAGCTGCGGTGTCTCACGACGAGCTCGAGCTCGAAGCTGCGGACGGGAACCGCTTCGCCGCCTTCTTCGCCGCGCCCGACGGCGCGGCCTCCGTCGGCATCGTCGTCCTCCCTGACGTTCGCGGCCTGTATCGGTTCTACGAGGAGTTGGCGCTGCGGTTCGCCGAGCGCGGGTACGCAGCCGTCGCTGTCGACTACTTCGGGCGGACGGCGGGCGTCGACAAGAGGAGCGACGAGTTCGAATACATGCCTCACGTCGAGCAGACGACACAGGCCGGGCTACAGGCCGACGTCGCGGCCGCGGTCGCGCACCTTCGCGGCGCCGGATGCGAAACGGTGTTCACCGTGGGCTTCTGTTTCGGTGGTCGCAACTCATGGCTCGCCGCGGCTGCCGGGCATGGCCTCGCAGGCGCGGTCGGCTTCTACGGTAGACCCGGGCCGGGCCGAGACGGCTCGCGTGGACCGACCGAGCGCGCCGAGGACTTTGCCGCACCGATCCTGGCACTGATGGGTGGAGATGACCCGGCGATACCGCTCGAAGACGTCGATGCCTTCGACGACGCGTTGGACGCGTCTGGCGTCGAGCACGAGGTGGTCGTCTATCCCGGAGCCCCGCACAGCTTCTTCGACCGCAAGTACGCCGAGTTCGCGGTGGACTCCGAGGATGCGTGGAGCCGCGTCCTGGCGTTCATCGGCCGCTATGCCGCGTAAGATCGCATGATGAACCGCTCCGTGACGTTCGGGATCATCGGCGGCCTCGCTTGGTTCGCCGTCGGGATCTTCGTCGGCTGGCTGATCTGGGGCTAGGACTCGGTCTCGGTGCCGGCTGTGCGTAAGCCGAGTTCTCCGGCGATCGGCTGCATCGCCGAGATGACGTTCGCGATGTGCTCGTCGAGCTCGAGCCCGAGGAGTTCCGCTCCCGCATAGACCTCGTCCCGATGGACGCCGGCCGCGAATGACGGCTGCTTCAGTTTCTTCTTCACCGACTTGGGCTCGAGCCCGTCAATCCCGGTCGGTCGGACGAGTCCGCACGCGTGGACGAAGCCGGAGAGCTCGTCGCACGCGAACAAGACCTTCTTCAGCTGCGTGTCACGTGGCATCTCGAGGTGCTCGGCGTGTGAGAGGGCTGCCTCGATCAGCTCGTCCGAGTACCCCTCCTCTCGGAGGATGGGCGCGCCGTCCTGCGGGTGCTTGTCCAACGTGGGGTGGATCTGGTAGTCGAAGTCGTGGAGAAGGGCAACGCATCCCCAGAACTCATCGTCCTCGCCGTAGAGCCGCGCGTAGAAACGAACGGACGATTCCACTGCGAGCGCGTGCCGAAGAAGTGACTCGCTCGTGGTGTAACGAGTCAGCGTTTCCCACGCCTGGTCTCGGGTTGGCCGCACGGCGCAGTACGATAGCCGCCGCCGTTGGAAACCCAGCTCACACAACGCACGACCGCGCCGTATGGAACGTGGTCGTCGCCGATCAGCGCCGAGATGGTCGCCCGTTCGGGCTCGCGTCTCACGGCGCCATGGCTCGCGGGCGAAACAACGTGGTGGCTCGAAGGTCGTCCGGCCGAGAACGGCCGCGTCGTCCTCGTGAGAGCCGAGTCGGGCGTCGATCCGGTCGATGTCGTCCCGAAAGGATTCAACGTTCGCACCGGTGTGCACGAGTACGGAGGCGGCGCCTACTGCATTCACGCCGATACGGCGTTCGTCTCCAACTTCGACGATCAGCGCCTCTATCGCGTCGATCCAGGCGCGACCCCGGTGGCGATCACGCCAGCCGTGGAAGGCAAGAGACATCGGTACGCCGACGGACGCGTCACCCCCGACGGCGGTCTCTGGATTGGCATACGCGAGCGGCACACAAAGAGCGGGCGCTCGGCGGACGTTGTCAACGAGCTCGTCGCGATCCCGACTGACGGCTCCTCCGCGCCGCGAGTGATCGCAGCCGGTAGGGACTTCTACTCGAATCCGCGCATCTCGCCCGACGGCTCTCGGCTTTGCTTCCTGGCGTGGAATCTGCCGTGGATGCCGTGGGACGGCTGTGAGCTGTACGTCGCAGAGCTCACCCCGGACGGCGAGCTCGCAGGGATGACACACGTCGCCGGCATGGACGGCCACGAGTCGATCTGGCAGCCCGAGTGGAGCCCGTCCGGAGATCTCGTGCTCGCCAGTGACCGAAGCGGCTGGTGGAATCTCGAGCGAATCCGCGAAGGCCAGCGCACGGTTCTCCACGCCGCTGAGGCCGAGTTCGGATACCCGGCATGGACGTTCGGAGCGCGCTCGTTTGCGTGTCTCGGAGACGGGCGGATCGTGTGCGGGTACGACTCGGAAGGACTCACGTACTTCGGGCTTCTCGACCCGGAAGACGGCCGAATGGAACGACTTGACGTGGAGCTCGACTCCTGGGGCACGCCGTGCGTGTGTGCCGACGGCGAACAGGTCGTCGTCATCGCGGGATCGGCGACGCTTCCGAGCCGCGTGCTTCGGCTCGACGTCTCGTCGGGCGCCCAGCAGATCCTGCGAACGAGCTCACAGCTTCCCGTCAACACCGAGTACTTCTCCGTGCCGCGCGCGATCGAGTTCCCCACCGAGGGTGGCTTGACCGCGCATGCGCTCGTCTATCGACCGACGAATCCGGACTACGAGCCCCCGGAGGGGGAGCACCCGCCGTTGATCGTCATGAGCCACGGCGGCCCGACCGGGAACACGACTGCGATGTTCGGCATCGACATGCAGTTCTGGACGAGCCGGGGCTTCGCCGTCGTCGACGTGAACTACGGAGGCTCGACCGGCTACGGACGCGCGTACCGAGAGCGCTTGAACGGGAAATGGGGCGTGGTCGACCTCGAGGACTGTGTCAATGCGGCGCGCTACCTCGTCGACCGCGGTGAGGCGGATCCGAGTCGCCTCTTGATCACGGGTGGCAGCGCCGGTGGCTACACGACGATCTGCGCCCTCACGTTCACGGACGCATTCGCCGCTGGCGCGACGTACTTCGGCATCGCCGACCTCGAGCAGTTCGGTGGGGGGGAGACCCACAAGTTCGAGCTGCAGTACGAGCACACGCTCGTTGGGCCCTACCCGGAGCGAGCAGACCTCTACCATGCCCGCAGCCCGATCCATTTCGTCGATCGGATCTCGACGCCGATGCTCGTGCTCCAGGGCGCCGATGACAAGGTGGTCCCGCCCTCACAGGCCGAGCTCATCGTCGGGGCCTTGCAGGAGCGCGGCGTACCACACGCATATCTCCTCTACGAGGGCGAGGGGCATGGATTCCGCAAGGCCGAGAACATCGTTCACGCGCTGGAGGCCGAGCTCTCCTTCTACGCTCAGGTTCTGGGCTTCGAGCCTGGAGGCGACGTGCCGAAGCTCCAAATCGAGCACCTCTCTTCGTGATACGAAGGTAAGCGAGTGAAGACGGCGAGTACCATTGCCCGCGCGATGCAGTCCTTCGTCATCGAGGGAGGCCGCCCGCTGTCGGGGACGGTTCGCGCCTCGGGGAACAAGAACGGCGCGCTCCCCATCCTCGCTGCGTGCGCGCTTGCCTCGGACGAGGTGCGCCTCTCGAACGTCCCGCGCATCCGCGATGTCGAGACGATGGTCGAGCTTCTCGCGGATCTGGGCGCCGACGTCGAGTGGACCGGCCCGAACGACGTTCGCGTCGATCCACGCTGTGTGTCCAAGACGGACCTCGATCCAGAGCTCGCGCGCGAGATTCGCGCGTCGTTCCTCCTCGCCGGACCGTTGCTCGCGCGCTTCGGTCGCGTAACCGTGCCGCCGCCCGGCGGCGACGTGATCGGCCGACGCCGGCTCGACACTCACGTTCAAGCGTTCGCCGCGCTCGGCGCGAAGATCGAGCTCGATGGTGTCTACGACCTCTCGACAACCGGGCTTCGCGGCGCGCGTGTCTACCTCGACGAGGCCTCGGTCATGGGAACCGAGAACGCGATCATGGCAGCTGTTCTCGCTGACGGCGAGACGGTACTCAGCCATGCTGCCTGCGAGCCGCACATCCAGGATCTCTGCCATTTCCTCATGTCCCTCGGCGCCGAGATCGAGGGCATCGGCTCGAACGTCCTCCACATCCGCGGGGCAAAGGAGCTCGGCGGCGGGGAATACCGCGTCGGCCCCGATCACATCGAGGTGGCCAGCTTCGTGGGCCTGGCCGCGGCTACCGGCGGCGAGATCGTGGTCACGGACGTCGAGCCCGACGACCTGATCTCGATCGTGCCCGCCTTTCGCAAGCTCGGAGTCGAGATGGACGTGTCGGACTCGAGTGTCCGCGTCTTGGCAGGTCAGGACCTGCAGGTCGAGGATGACTTCGGTGGGCAGATACCCAAGATCGAGAGCGGTGTCTGGCCAGCGTTCCCGGCCGACCTGACGTCGATCGCCGTAACCGTCGCGACACAGGCGCGGGGGACGATCCTCATCTTCGAGAAGATGTTCGAGAGTCGGCTCTTCTTCGTGGACAAGCTTGTCTCGATGGGCGCACGGATCGTCCTCTGCGACCCGCATCGGGTCGTGGTCACCGGGCCGGCGACGCTGTACGGCGAGCGCCTCGAGAGCCCCGACATTCGCGCCGGGATGGCAATGTTGATCGCAGCCCTGTGCGCCGAGGGTACGTCGACCATCGGAAACATCCGGCAGATCGATCGCGGATACGAGCGGATCGACGAACGCCTGCAAGGGCTGGGCGCCGCGATCGAGCGGACTGAGCTGTGACGAACGCAAGCGCGGCCCGGATCATCCTCGCGAGTGGCGGAGACAGTCGTGCGGCAACGGGTGTCGCTGTGCTGGATCATCTTCTCGAGGAACTCGCGTACGCCGGCGGGTTCGAGCTGCAGCTCGAGATCGCGCCGGGTGAGCCCGAAGCGGAGGTTGGACAGGCCGGCGTCGCCCTCGGAGAGGCGCTCGTGCCGCTCCTCGGAGGCGAGGCCGCAGCGGGGCGTGGCTTCGGGGTTGCTCCAGCTGACGAGGCACTCGCGATGGTGGTCGTCGAAGCATCGGGAAGGCCGCTCGTGGCGTCGAACGCCGATCTCACATCGACGAGGGCCGGCGGGCTCCAGACCGACCTCGCTGCGGCGTTCCTCCACGATCTCGCCGAGTCTGCGGGGCTCACGATCCACGTTCGATTGATCGAGGGAGAGAACTCGCAACACGTCCTGTCCGCGATCTTCAAGGCGCTCGGTGTCGCGCTCGCGCGCGCCTGCTCGCCTTCTTAACGAAAGGGGCTCACGTGGCAAACAAAGAGGTCGTACGCACCGACCGCGCGCCAGGGCCGTTCCAGGGTGCTCCGTACAACCAGGCGATTCGCATGGGAGACCTCGTCTTCGTCGCGGGGCAGCTCGGTATCAGCCTCGAGACGGGTGAGCTCGCAGGTCCCGGCGTGTCGGAGCAAACGGAGCAGATCATGGCCAACATGGACGCGATTCTGGAGGCGGCCGGGAGCGCACTCGACAAGCTCGTCAAAACGACGGTCTTTCTCATGGATCTCGGCGACTTCGGCGGGATGAACGAGGTCTACGGAAGGCACGTCGGCGATCGTGCCCCCGCGCGCTCGACGGTGCAGATCTCGGGTCTTCCGAGCGGCGCGCTCGTCGAGATCGAGGCGATCGCGCACGTCTAGGCAGGCGGGCGCCGAGGTCGTCATCCGCCAGGCGGGGCTCCGGGATGCTTCCGCGATAGCTCACGTTCGCGGGAGGACCTGGCAAGTCGCCTATGCGCAAGTATTTCCCGAGGATGCACCGGTACTCCGGGACAACCCACGGACACGCGGCTTCTACGAGCTTGCCGGCTGGCAGCCTGACGGTGGCTCGAAGGACGAGGAATGGCTGGGCGTGCTGGTCCGTGAGGTCCGCTACCGGCGTTCGCTCAAGCCCACCACGTGAGTGCGGGGCAGAATGAGTTCATGCGCGCGGAGGAGGTCATCGCCACCCACGGGAACACGGACTTCGACGCGTTCGCGGCGATGCTCGCTGCACGCCTTCTGTACCCCGGTGCTGTCGTCGCAGTCGGTTCGCTCAATCGCAATGTCCGCGACTTCTACCGCTTGCACGCGGACGAGCTCGGGGCGATAACGGAGACGGGGGGGCTCGAACTCGACGCCATCAGACGGCTGGTCGTGATCGAGGCGACCACCGCTTCGCGGCTCGGCGAGCTCGAGTCGGTCGCGCTCGATCCGTCCGTGGAAAAAGCGCTGTTCGACCATCACGGTGAGACTAGGTTCCCTGAATGGGTACACGAGGAGGCCGCTGTGGCTTCCACAGACGGAGCGCTGACGACGACGCTCGTCGGGATCCTCGCCGAGCGCGAGATCCTCCCGACCGCACTTGAGGCAACGACGTTCGCACTCGGAATACATGAGGACACGGGCTCGCTCACGTATCCGTCGAGCACCCAGCGCGATGCCGACGCCCTCGCGTGGTGCCTTCGCCACGGCGCGCGCCAGGATCTCATTGCCACCTACCTGCACACGCCGCTCGCAGCCGCCGAGCGCGATCTGTTGCACAGGCTGATGGACGTGCTCGAGCCTGTCGACGCCGGGGGAGAGGAGGTCCTGCTTGCGGCAGTCCACTGGCCGGAGTATGTGGAGGGCATCTCGAACCTCGCTCACAAGATCGTCGACCTCACGGATGCCCGCGCGCTCGTCGTGCTCGTCGAGATGGATAGCCGCGTCTTTGCAGTCGCCCGCAGCCGATCCGGCCGAATCGATGCATCCGTGCTCGCGGCCGCCTTGGGCGGGGGCGGACATGCGCAGGCGGCATCGGCCATCGCGCGCCTGGGTCTCGACGAGGCGCGGGCGGTCGTTCTCGACGCGCTCGAGCAGGCGCAGCGTGAGCCTCGTCGTGCACGCGACGTCATGTCCACTCCGCCGCGCTCGGTAGCGCCCGACGACACCGTTCGACATGCGATGACGCTCTGCCAGCGGCATGGGCAGAGTGGCGTCTTCGTGGTCGACGAAAGCCGAGTCGTGGGCGGCGTCAGCCGGGAGGATCTCGACAAGGCGGTCGGGCATGACCTGTCGCATGCGCCCGTGCGCGGGATCATGAGTAGCCGTGTAGCGGTGGCCTCCGAAGACGCGCCGCTTGCCGAGCTCCAGGCGCTCGTGACGAGCGCCGAGGACGGCCGCGTCGCGGTGCTTCGAGACGACGAACTCGTCGGCGTCATCAGCCGATCCGATCTTCTCCGCGCGCTCGAAGGTGTGAAGCCCGCGCCCGCCGTAGAAGGAATGAGCTTGGCTCGAGAGCTGCACGGGCTCGAACAGCTCCACCCGATCGTCGAGGCGGTCGCGACTCTGGGTGATCGAGCCGAGGGCGTGTACGTCGTGGGCGGGACGCTTCGCGACATCCTGTTGGAGGAGAAGAACTTCGACATCGACATTGCGGTCGAGGGTGACGCGATCGCGTTCGCGCGCTCACTCGCGTCTGCGCTCGGTGGTCGTTTCACCCCACATGACAAGTTCGGGACAGCGATCGTGTCGTACGGGGACGGCGAGCGACTCGACGTCGTCACCACGAGAACGGAGTTCTACGACTCTCCCGGCGCGCTCCCCACTGTCGAACGGGCCGCGTTGCGCGAGGATCTTCGGCGCCGCGACTTCACGATCAACGCGATGGCGGCGTCGCTCAAGCCCGCGGACTTCGGTCTTCTCGTCGATCCGTACGGTGGCCGGGCTGACCTCGCAGCGCGTGTGCTCAGGGTTCTCCACAACCTCTCGTTCATCGACGATCCCACCCGCATCTTCCGTGGGATTCGCTACGAGGCGCGCTACGGCTTTCGCTTCGACGAACATACGACGCGCCTCGCGCGGGGGTGCATCGAGATGGGGCTCGTCGGGGATCTCTCGTCCGTGCGGCTGCGCGACGAGCTCGTGCAATTGCTCGAGGACCCCGGCGCACCGGGTGGAATACGGCGACTGGGCGAGTTGGGCCTCGACCGCGCGATTCACTCCCATCTCCGCGGCGACTCCGAGGCCGCCAGTCTCTTCGAGCGAGCACGTGCGCTGCGGGACGAGCTCGAGATCGACATCCCGGTGTGGAGGCTCGGCGTCGCCGTGCTGGCTCGCCACATGAGCTCTGGCGAGGCATTCGACTGGCTCGACCGTCTCAAGGTTCGTCGCCGTGATGTGGACAGGATTGTCGGAGCGGTCACCATCGCGCCCAGGATCGTCGAGAGACTGCGCGAGGAGGAGCTCGATCCGGCCCAGATCGTCGCGCTGGCGGATCCATTCGCACCCGATGCACCATTGCTCGCGCTTGCCGCGGGGGCCCATGGGGCACTTCGTGATTACTTCGTACGCCTGCGCTCAGTGGAGCTCGAGATCGGCGGCGCGGACCTCGTGTCGATGGGGCTTCCGGAGTCACCGCGAATCGGCGAGGTGTTGGCGGAGGTCAGGCGCCGGAAGCTGAACGGCGAGCTGGAAGGACGCGAGTCGGAGCTCGCCGCCGCCCGTGAGCTCGTCGCGGCGGCGGATGCGTCGTGAGCGTCGCGTCTGCTCACGAGATCGGCGTCCGCTACCAGCGAATTCGCGACGAGGTCGGACCCGCGGTAACCGTTGTCGTCGCAACCAAGTACGTCTCCACCGCTGACATGGCCGTACTTGCGGATGCCGGCGTCGAGACTGTCGGCGAGAATCGAGCCCAGGACCTCGAGCACAAGCACGCGATCTACGACGACGCGTTCCGGTGGCACTTCATCGGCCATCTGCAGTCGAACAAGGTGAAGGTCGTGAACGGCATCTGCGAGCTCGTTCACTCGCTCGCGTCCGATTCGGCAGCTCGGCGGCTCACGATTCCGGCGCTGCTCGAGGTGAACCTGTCGGGGGAGACGTCGAAGTCGGGCATCCTGCCCGACGAGATAGGCGGTTACGTCGAGAGCTACCCGTTCATCCGTGGCCTCATGACCATGCCTCCGCTCGCAGACAATGCCGAGGCGTCGCGATCGTACTTCCGGCGCCTGCGCGAACTCGCATCCGAGCACGGTCTGCGGGACCTCAGCATGGGCACCTCGCAGGACTATTGCGTCGCCGCCGAAGAAGGCGCGACCCTCGTCCGAGTCGGAGCGGTCCTCTTCAGCAGCGCCCAGGGCTAGAATCCCGCGGTCATGGGCTTCACGGACCTCTGGAACCGCACGCTCGTCTACTTCGGCATCGCCGAGGACGAGGAGTGGGACGAGGACGGTCATGAGACCAACGAACAGCTCCAGGAGGACTACCGGCGCCGCGACCGCAAGAACGTCCGGCGACTGCCGAGCACGTCCGAGGCCGACGAATGGACCTCCGAAGAAGCCGCTCCGCGACGCGAGCGCTCATCGCGACTCCGCAGCGTCGATACGCCCTCTCCGGCGAAGGTGCACCTGGTCGTGCCGCGGACGTTCAACGACGCCAAGCAGATCGCCGATCGCTTCAAGGCTCAGATTCCGGTGATCCTGAATCTCCAGAGCGCGGATACCGAGCTCTCCAAGCGGTTGATCGACTTCGCGAGCGGGCTCACCTATGCCCTCGACGGAAGCATGCAGCGGGTCGCCGACAAGGTCTTCCTGCTCACGCCGCGCGATGTCGAGCTGTCCGCCGAAGAACGCGCTCGCGCAATGGAGCGCGGCGGCTTCTTCAATCAGGCATGAGCCAGAGGTGCTGGGAAACCTCCCGGCTTCCCCAGGACACCCTCTCGCGGTCCGCGTCGCGGACAGATGTTCCGCGGGTTCACCCGGCAGCCTTGGCTTCGTAGGAACGTAACGTCGCGCGGCGAACACGCCTCCGATGGGCGTCTACGCCATTCTTGGGCTCCTCGCTGATGCGGCTTCGTCGCTGCAGAGCTTCGTGTCCGTGTTCGTGGCGATCTACGTCTTGCTCATCTTCGCGTATGTGCTTCTCTCGTGGATTCAGCTTCCCTATTCCGGAATTGCCGCAACTATGCGAAAGTTCCTGGACGAAGTCTGCCGTCCGTACCTCGGCCTGTTTCGAGGCCGCATACCGTCGCTCGGGCCACTCGACTTGTCGCCGATAGTGGCCATCGTCGTCCTGCTCGTTGCGGAAAGGATCGTCAACCGCCTCATCGGGGCACTGCTGTAGGAGGTCCAATGCCGCTCACACCAGTCGAGATACGACACATCGATCTGCGCCGCGCGTGGCTCCGGGGCTACCGCAAGCCCGGCGTCGACGCCCTGCTCACCGAGATCGCCGACAGCTTCGAGCAGGTTTGGCGCGAGCGAGCCGATCTCTCGGATCGCCTCGAGGAGCTCGAGGTCGAGGCCGCAAAGCACCAAGAGCTGGAGGCGCTGCTGCGCTCGACGCTCGTGTCCGCGGAGCGTGCCGCCCAGGACATGAAAGAGCAGGCGCGTCGCGAGTCCGACCTGATCGTTCAGGAAGCGCACGCCGAGTCGCGCAGGGTGACGCGTGAATCGGCGGCCGAGAAGCGGCGCCTCGAGGAGGACATGGTCAAGATTCGCGCCCAACTGCGAGCTGCGCTGGAGTCGCTCGGCGAATGGCCCGGGGAGAAGGAGACCGAGAAGGAGAACGACCTCTCCGCGACTCGACCCGTGATCGAAGAGGTCACCGACAGCGGGATCCGCAAGGTCGCGGGCTAAGCAGTAACCGCCGCGGATATCCTTCGAGCCGTGAAGGGCCTGCGTACAAGTCTGCGGTTGCGCGTTGTCCCCGGGGCGAAAGGGCCCGGGGTCGTCGGGCGGCATGGCGATGCCTGGAAAGTCCGCGTCGCAGCCGCGCCCGAGGACGGGAAGGCGAACGACGCCGTGCTCGACCTCCTCGCCCGCACGCTCGATCTTCCGCGGCGCGACCTCGAGCTGAGTGCCGGGAACTCCTCGCGTGACAAGGTTGTCGTTCTCGACGGGTTGAGCAGCGAAGCGGCCGACCTCATGCTCGCTGCTGCTGCTGCTGCGGAGCGCAAAGGGTGAGCATCGACGTCGATCGCTTTCGTAGCGCGCTCGAGGCCGAGCAGGTCCGGCTTCGGCACGCTCTGGCAGCGGTCAATCACGAGGGCTCGCTGATCGAGGAGTCAGGAGACCTCGCGGTCGGCTCCGGCGACCACATCGCCGATAGTGCGACCGACACGTTCATGCGGGAGCTCGACGAGGGCCTCGAGGAGAACGCCGAGCACATCCTCGAAGAGATCGTGGGTGCCCTTCGCCGCATCGACGACGGCACCTACGGCGTGTGCGTCGTCTGTGGGCGACCAATCGGTGAGGAACGCCTCGAAGCCGTTCCGTACGCAACACTTTGCATCGACGACAAGCGCGCCCAAGAGCAGCCGTGAGCGAGCCCGCACGGACGGAGCCCCCGCTGGTAGACGTCCGAATCGGATCGACTGCAAACGCGCTCCAACCGATCTCGAGCGCCGAGCGCTCGCTGGCCGCCGGCTCCGCCCAGTGGCTCGCGCTCGGCGTAGTTGCCTGCGCGGCGATCGTTGCCGACCAAGTCACGAAACAGGTCGTCGGGCGCACACTCACCCTCGGAGACAGCGTCGACCTCGTGGGCCCGTTCTCGATTCACCACGTTCAGAACTCGGGAATCGCCTTCGGGCTGTTCGCGAGCCGGACGGTGGCGGTCATCGGGGTGACGGCGATCGCGGTGGGCCTCATGCTCTGGTTCTTCGCGCGTTCGGGAAGGCGTCATCCGGTGCTCCCTGTCGCGCTCGGGCTCGTCGTCGGAGGGAGCATCGCGAACTTGATCGATCGCATGCGCCTCGGGCACGTCACCGACTTTCTCGATCTGGTCGCGTGGCCTGCGTTCAACCTCGCGGACACGTTCATCGTCGTCGGAGTCGCCATTCTTTTCGGCGCGCTCGTGCTCGGGGACCGATCGCACCGCAGGCTTGGCGCGCGCGATGGCGACGCTTCGTTTCAGCGTCGCTGACGAGGACGCGGGCTCGCGTCTCGACCGCGCGCTCGCAGCCCGTACCGAGATCGCGTCTCGGTCCGTCGCCGAACGCCTCCTACAGGAGAGCGCCGTGCTCGTCGACGGCGCCGTCCGGCCCAAGAGCTATCGCCTCGAGGTGGGGTCGCTGATCGAGGTCGAGCTTCCCGCGGCGCCTGAGGGTCTGCAGCCGCAGCCGGCGACGGTGCCGGTGCTATTCGAGGACGAGCACCTCCTGGTCGTGGACAAGCCGGCCGGGCTGACCGTGCACCCGGGTGCGGGAGCTCGCTCGGGGACGCTTGCGGGACAGCTCCTGACGCTTGGCGCTCGAGGTGGGGAGGATCCCGAGCGGCCCGGCATCGTCCACCGGCTCGATCGCGAAACGTCCGGGCTCCTCGTCGTCGCGCGATCCGAGCAGGCGCACAGTGCACTGCAGGAAGCGATCCGCCGGCGCGAGGTCGAACGCCGGTATCTGGCACTCGTTCGCGGACGGCCTCGCTCGCGGACGGGCCGAATCGACGCTCCGATCGGCCGTGACCGCCGTGATCCGACGAGACGCTCGCTGGACACGGACGAGCCGCGCGAGGCGGTAACGCACTTCGAGGTACGGGAGACAATGGCTCGGCATGCTCTCCTCGACGTAAGTCTGGAGACGGGCCGCACGCATCAGATCCGGGTTCACCTGGCGGCGATCGATCTGCCCGTGTCTGGCGACGCGCAGTACGGCGTCCGCGACGACCTGGAGCTCGAGCGACAGTTCCTCCACGCGCATCGTCTTCGCTTCCGCCATCCGGTGACGGGGGCTGATGTCGACCTCAGCTCCCCGGTTCCTCCCGACCTCGAGGCGGCTCTTGTACTCGCTCGCGGTGCCGCCTAAGGCGATGTTGCGTCGATCTCGATTTGGGTCACCCACGCTTCCCACTCGGGTGTGACCTCGGTCGTACTGTTGTCGATCTGACCGCGGAAGTAGGCCGCGGCGCGTGAGAGCTGCTCGCATGCCGTCTCGAGATCGCCCGTTTCCCGCGCGACGTAGCCGGACAAAGGACGTTGAAGGGCGACGCTGGCGCACCCCAGCCGTACGCGTCCTCCGACTGCTTGCCTTCGAGCACCCAGCGCAGGACAACCGGCAGCGGTCGCCAGCGCGCGAACCACCCCTCGGCCTTCTCGGCCGCTGAGACGAGATCGTCGTGCCAGGCATGCACCTTCCCCCGAATATCGCAGGAAAACTCTCCGGGGCGTGACTGGTCGCCGCGCTCCGGCGCCGGGTGGCGTCGTGGCACGAACCGAAACCAGATGCCGAGTTCCAGCGTGAGCCCGCCTGGGGCGACCCCGGGCTGATTGGGAGAAGGTTGGCCGAGGCAGCGACGCCGAGCGCGAGGGCCTCGAACGAATGTCCGAACATGCGGTCCGGGTCCATCGTTGACGTGCCAAGGTTGAGGATGAGCTCGATGTCGGGCGGC
>Ga0224510_10001391_pt1 | contig 16051 bp, 17 predicted proteins | sample SF_May12_sed_USG_FD_170161 | JGI IMG/M metagenome (GOLD analysis project Ga0224510, IMG submission 170161) | Sediment microbial communities from San Francisco Bay, California, United States - SF_May12_sed_USGS_4_1 | ecosystem: Environmental > Aquatic > Marine > Sediment | place: USA: California... | reverse complement strand
AATCGTAGTTCCTGTATAGAACTGATCGAAAAAAGATGGATGGAAAAGACCAAAGCTGTTTTGGCTTGTCGTACGTGTTGGTCACTCCTGCTCGTAATGAAGAGGCCCATATCGAACGAACGATCAGGTCTGTTCTGGCTCAAAGCATTTTGCCGCATAGATGGATAATAGTCAGTGATGGGTCGACGGATCGAACGGATGAGATTGTAAGAAGCTATTTGTCCGCGAACTCCTGGGTGAAATTTATTCGAATGCCCGAGCATCGGGACCGCAACTTCGCTGCCAAGGTAAGCTGCTTTAATGCCGGGTATGAATTATCAAATCGAGAACAGTACGATATTATCGGCAATCTTGATGCGGATGTTTCATTTGGCCCGACTTATTTTGAGTTTCTCCTTGAGAAGTTCGCGGCGATGCCTGAGCTGGGAGTAGGGGGCACACCATTTGTAGAAGATGGTGTCCAATACGATTATCGATTCGTCAACATCGAGCACGTATCTGGTGCCTGTCAGATGTTCAGGCGGCAATGTTTTGAAGACATCGGGGGCTATCGGCCGATCAAAGGTGGGGGGATTGATTGGGTGGCAGTGACAACTGCCAGAATGCGCGGGTGGAAAACTCGAACGTTTACTGAACAGACCTACGAGCATCACCGGAAAATCGGCACAGGGAAGAGCAATGTGCTTCTATCAAAGTTCAGGTTTGGAAAGCAGGACTACTTCTTGGGCGGACATCCAGTATGGGAGATCTTTCGCTGTTTCTACCAAATGAAGTCCAAACCTTATGTACTTGGCGGCTTGATGCTTTATATGGGGTACTTGTGGGCTTGGATAACTAGAGTAGAGAGACCGATCTCCGCTGAGCTTGTTCAATTCAGGAGAAAAGAGCAGATGCAGCGGTTAGTGGTAGTCGCAAAGAAGTTGGCTTCATTTGGCATGTGACTACTTGTATGAGTCATCATGCCCCATAGATTCGGCCATGAAGATTTCAAACGACGGCAATTCGATCCAAAAACTAATTGAAAAGAGCCTGTACCGCGTCCGGCAATGGGTGGAGGAACGCGAGTATTGGGGATATGAACCGTTTGATGGTTTGACTTCTCCTCTACGCTGCCTGACAGGTGGTAATCAGTTTGCGGAAAGGCTTCTGATTCAGCTCGTTCGTCAAAGCCCGCTCAACCTGAGGCCTCTTCTCGGTGTGAAGCCTATGCAATCCACGACGGCGAGAGGATATATGGCACGAGGTTATCTCAAAATCCATCAAAATACTGGAGAAGCTTCTCAGAAGGAGAAGGCCATTCGATCCTTAGAAGCAATTGCGCAGCTCAGATCTCAAAATTGTACTGAGTATTGTTGGGGTAACCAGTTCGATTTCACAAGCCGAGGGGGGCGATTGCCGCGGTATGAAGGGACTATCGTCTGGAGTAGCCTCATCGGACAGGGATTTCTAGATGCCTTCGAAATCCTTTCTGATAAAAAACATCTCGAGGTAGCTGAGAGTATCTCCAGGTGGATTCTTGATCTCCCGCGAGAACATGCTAAGCGTGGAGTGTGCCTCAGTTATGTATCCTTCGCCCAGGAATCGGTCCATAATGCAAATATGCTAGGAGCCGCAATGCTTGCGAGAACCGCTCTTCACACAGGTGATCACAAAGCAAAGGAATTGGCGAAGCAAGCAATGGAGTATAGCTGTTCGCACCAGCTCTCCGACGGTTCCTGGTACTATGGTGAAGCGGATAATATGCATTGGATCGATAGTTTCCATACCGGGTACAACCTGGAAAGTTTGAATTCATACATGAATAGCACTGGCGATACTTGCTTTGAAGGGAATCTTGTGCGGGGTTTTCGGTACTTCAAGGAGAGATTTTTTAGAAAGGATGGAACGCCGAAGTACTATCACAATCGAACCTATCCAATCGATATCCAGTGTGCGGCTCAAGCAATTGATACGCTTGTGACGTTTTCTCCGTACGATGATGAGGCTTTAGACATGGCTCTCAAGGTTGCAAGATGGACGATTGAGAATATGCAGGATAGATCCGGATTCTTTTACTACAGGCAGTTGCCGTTTAAGACGGTGCGAATTCCCATGCTGCATTGGGGACAAGCGACAATGTTTAAGGCCATGGCCTCGTTGCTATTGGAGCTCTCTCGAAGTGCGTCGATGAAGCAAGCGGATAATTTGTGCTTGAGCCCTATTTCAATTTGAAATTTCTAGCTCCTCCTCAATTGCGAGCCGGCAGTGCCGAATAAACTCCACATTTGTGTATGTGTATGTACCTTTAAGAGACCTGACTATCTTAGGCGATTGCTGTCAAAGCTGGAAGGCCAATACACGGGAGAAGCGCTCGATTATTCGATTGTGATTGTGGATAACGACGTGTCGGGGTCTGCTCGACCAGTCGTTGAGGCTTTTAGGCAAGAAGCAAAGATTCTATGTCGTTATTATGTTGAGCCTAAGCAGAACATTTCGCTTGCCCGAAACAAGGCGATTGAAAATGCTAGCGGAGAGCTTGTGGCCTTTATCGACGACGATGAATTACCTGATGAAAGATGGCTTCTTAATCTCATGGATGCTCTGGCTCGGTATAATGCTGACGGGGTCTTGGGGCCTGTGTTGCCTGTCTATGATGAACAGCCGCCCAAATGGGTGTCGAGAGGAAGATTCTTTGAGAGACCGATTCACCCCACGGGACATGTTCTTTCATGGGAAAACACCAGAACTGGTAATGCACTTTTGAAGCGTGAGGTATTTTCGGCTGATCATGAATGGTTTGACCCGGTATTTGGAAGCGGCGGAGAGGACCGTGATTTTTTTAGAAGAAAGATCGAGAAGGGACTGACCTTTGTATGGTGTAACGAAGCGCCTGTGTTTGAAACTGTTCCGTCAACACGCTGGAAGAGAACTGTATTGTTAAAGAGAGCGTTACTTAGAGGGAAAATGGCGCTGAATTCAAGGGATCCAAGGATGCGAAGCGTTCTTGTTTCCACAGTTGCCATCGTGATCTATACAGGACTTCTTCCGGTGATGCTTCTTCTTGGACATCATATGCTTATGAAGTATTTGATCAAGGATTGTGACCATCTTGGGAAGCTATGTGCAGCTTGTGGAATCGATTTGGTTGAAGAGAAATATGTGAGTAGTTAGAGAGCTCTATATGGCGATGGTCCATCACAATGTTTCTGATCGAGAGCTTCAAAATGAGCAGATTATCGGGCTCGATGAAGGGATATTGGTGACAGGAGCCAATGGGTTCATTGGTTCACGGGTCGTACGTATGCTCTTGTCACAGGGGTTCAGCCGGGTACGATGTCTTACGAGGCCTACCAGCAGCTCGAAATCTATTGAAAGGGCAATCGAAGGATTCAGCTCCGACAAGGTCGAGATCATAAGGGGTAATTTGCTTTCCCGCCAGGATTGTGCAACCGCCGTTCAAGGGGTCTCCCTTGTGTATCATTTGGCGGCTGGGACTGATAAGACCTTCCCTGGATGTTTCTTGAATTCGGTGGTAACGACGAGGAATCTTCTCGATGCCGTCGTGAACGAACAAGGTATCAAACGCTTTGTCAATGTCAGTTCGCTCTCCGTTTATTCGAACGAAAAGCTTCAGCGTGGTGCTTTGCTTGACGAAACATGTGAGGTAGATGCCAGTTTGGTCGAACGTCATGACCCATATGCTTATGGGAAAGCCAAGCAGGATGAAATCGTGCAAGAGTATGCCAGGACAAAAAACATTCCATGCGTGATTGTCCGCCCGGGGGTAACATTTGGACCTGGGAAAGCCAAGATTCCTGGGAGGGTAGGCATGGATACGTTTGGGATATTTCTCCATTTGGGACTGGGAAACAGGATGCCCTTCACCTATGTTGATAATTGTGCAGGGGCGATCGTATTGGCCGGCTTAATGAGAGGTATCGAGGGGGAAGTCTTCAACATTATTGATGATGATTTGCCAAAAAGCCGGGATTTCCTTCGCCAGTACAAGAAGGGAGTTCGTAACTTCGTTTCGATACCAATTCCCTACAGAATATTCTTTCTTCTCAACGTACTGTGGGAGAAATACTCGATATGGTCACAAGGTCAATTGCCGCCTGTATTTAATCGACTCTTCTGTGCAGCCTATTTCAAAGGCAATACCTATTCGAACGCAAAAGCCAAGCAAATGCTGGGTTGGTCTCCGACGGTAACTATGTCAGAGGCGCTAGGCAAATTCTATGCTTATGCCCGGGAAGTTGCAGGAGCCCAATGATCAAAGTCGGGATTGTCGGTTGCGGGAAAGTGGCCGACCAGCATGCGGTCCAGATTCAGCGAATTTCTGGAGCGGAAATCGTAGGGGTGTGTGATGCTGAACCCTTAATGGCACAACAGCTATGTGAGCGAGTCAAGGCCAGGAAGTATTTCACTGACGTCAAAGTAATGCTTGATGCGGTGATGCCAGATGTTGTCCATATCACCACACCTCCGCAGAGTCATTTCACTCTTGCCAAGATATGTTTAGAGGCGGGGTGTCATGTGTACGTTGAAAAGCCGTTTACACTGGATATGGCAGAAGCAGAGCAGTTAATCGATCTAGCGAATCGTAATAACAAGAAACTGACGGCTGGTCACAATGCCCAGTTTACTCATGCCATGGTTCGCATGAGGAAATTGGTGCAGGATGGGTATCTAGGGGGACAACCTGTCCATATGGAGAGTGTGTACTGTTACAGCTTGGGTGATGAAAGTTATGCCAAAGCTGTGCTGGGCGATCATGACCATTGGGTCAGAAAACTTCCGGGTTCTCTATTGCACAATATCATCAGCCACGGAATCAGCAAGCTAGCGGAATTTATGCAAGACGACAGACCCGTCGTTATTGCGCACGGATTTACGAGCCCCTTCCTTAGAGGTATCGGACAGCACGATATTGTTGATGAAGTAAGAGTGATCATTAAGGACGGGAACTCAACAACTGCTTACTTTACCTTCTCATCGCAAATTAGCCCCACGATTCACCAATTTAGATTATATGGCCCCAAGAATTCCTTGATTGTCGATGACGATCATCAGGTCGTTTTGAAGATCGAAAACAAAGAATATAAGAGCTATGTACGGTACTTTATCCCGCCCATTGTCTATGCCAAGCAGTACGTCGACAATCTTCGGAGCAATCTTCGGCGATTCATCGCAAGAGATTTTCATCTGCCCTTCGATGCGGGCCTGAAAACTCTTATAGAGTCTTTCTATGGCTCGATACTGAACGGTACTCCTTTACCTATCTCGCATGGGGAGATTCTCCGCACGTCATGGATCATGGACGAGATATTTTCCCAGATAAAGGCTCACCGATCCCCCGTAAGTAATTAAGAAGGTCCAGATAGTCTAGAGGATCTGATCCATGCCTCCATCGCTGGCATTATTCCTTTGTTGCCTCGTCGTGTTGTTTCTCCTCCGGCTCGACCGTAAGGAGGAGCCAAATATATCGTGGACATCATGGATTCCGACTCTGTGGATTCTCATCATTTCATCAAAGAGTGTTGGGTCTTGGATGGGGCTAGAGGCTGATGACGACGGAAGTCTATGGGATCGAGTGGTCCTGAGTGGAATGATTGGCGCGGGGCTATTCTTGCTCGCAGTAAGAAAATTTAAGCTAAGCGACCAGTTAAGGGAAAATGTTTGGTTGTGCATTCTTATTATCTATATGTTTGTGAGTATTCTGTGGTCCGATATTGCATATATTGCATTCAAGCGCTGGATTCGAGAGTTCGGTTCGGTCATCATGGCTCTCGTCCTTGTGACTGAGCCCAATCCACGACTGGCAGTTCAGAGCGTGCTGCGGAGATCAACATACATACTTATCCCAGTTTCTATTCTTCTTATTAAATACTTCCCTCAGTATGGCGTAGGATACGGCAGATGGTTGGGTGACCTTGTGTGGTATGGTGTGTGCGTTAGTAAGAACGGTCTGGGCAGAGTATGTCTTGTTGCTATTATGTTCCTTGCTTGGACACTCATTGTGAGATGGTGGCGACAGGAGAGCCCTTCCAGCCGTTTTCAGTCCCCTGCCGACTTTGTCGTCCTGCTAATCGCGCTGTGGATCTTAAAAGGACCTCCCGGAGCCTATCCTGCTACAGCAGTTGGCGCCCTAATTATCGGCCTTGCAAGCTTTCTAGTGCTCTTGCTCATGGAGAAGTGGCGAATGATATTGAGCCGGAGCGTAGTGATGCTTGTAGTAGCCGGCATCATGGTGATTGGCTATCTCACACCGATTCTAGGTGGTGCCACGGTGGGCAGTTTTTCCTCTGTCTTGGGACGGAATGAGAATTTGACAGGAAGAACCGATCTTTGGGTAAAACTTCTCCCCTTATACGAACAGAATTCCATACTAGGCTATGGCTTTGGCAGCTTTTGGACTCCAGCCATGGAGGAGGCGAATTATGGGGTACGGGAAGCCCATAATGGGTATCTTGACGTCTGCTTAGGGCTTGGGCTCATTGGCCTGGCATTAACCGCTATGTTCCTCCTATCTTTTTCCAGTAGAGCTGTCAGGTCAATGGCATATGACTATGAATGGAGTAGTCTCTGCCTTTGCTTTCTATTGATCACATTGCTTCACAACATAACCGAATCGTCCATAGATTCATTTGGCAAGCAATTGATGACGATTCTTCTTTTTCTTTCGGTATGTTTACCAAAACGCCAGAAATATTGGTCTGGTTCCCCTCACAGAAAGGTGGCAACAATGAGAGGGAAGCGATTCATACCGCCGGTGCGAGCATAGCCAACAACACTGGTATCATCAATTTTCAAGGATTCTGCAGTTGACGAGACAGTTTAATACAGTGGGATGTCCCCACCTGTAAAGTGTGGGCTCCCGTCCCGACGCCACCCCTTGATTGAGTAGCAGAATGATTTAGGGAAGATCTGTTTAATTCAGGATTCGAGTAAAAAGCAGTCCAATCTCCAGCATTTTGAGAGTTGATTGGATAAAAAACTCAATTAATCAGACTTTCCTTAGAGTCCAATCCCTTCCCGAAAGGAGATTGGCAATGAAGAAACGGTTTTCCGAGGTCCGGATCATTGGAGTTTTGCGGGAGGCGGAGGCCGGGGTTGCGGTCAACGATCTGTGTGGACAGCATGGGTTCTCCGAAGCCAGCTACCCCCTCTGGCGGAGCAAGTTCGGCGGCATGACCGTGCCAGACGCCAAGCGGCTGAAGGCACTGGAACAGGATAATACCCGGCTGAAGAAGTTACTGGCTGAAGCCCTGCTGGAGCAGGCGGTCACCCAAGAGGTGCTTCGAAAAAAGTGGTAAGCGCACCGGCTCGTCGGGAGGTGGTGCGCTGGATGTGTGGCCGAGGGCTGACCGAGCGGTGTGCCTTGAAGGTGATGGGCATGAGCGCCAGCAGCTTGCGGTACCGACCTGCACCGGACCGGAATGCCGAACTGCGGAATGCTATTACCACACTGGCCGCTCGCCATCCGCGGTAGGGGGCCGGCATGATTTATCTCAAGTTGCGGCAGCAGGGGCGCATGGTCAACCACAAACGAGTAGACCGACTCTATAGGGAGGCCCAGTTGCAGCTGCGGCGCCGCACCCGGAAGAAGGTCCCCGTGGGCATGCGTCAGCCGCTGGAGCGGCCGGACGCCGCGAACGAGGTCTGGTCCATGGATTTTGTGTTTGACCGCAGTGCGGAAGGCCGGGTCATCAAGTGTTTGTCGATCGTGGATGATGCGACACATGAGTCGGTCGCCATTGTGCCGGAACGTACCCTCAGTGGGACGCACGTGACACGGATCCTAGTGGTCTGTAACGGGTAATTGTGGACCGATGCGTCGAGACGGATCACCGTATTTCCACTTCACGATCTTGGGGGCCTTATTGTAGTGACGGATATAGCGCATCAGTTTCTTGCTGAGGTCCTTGACCGAGGTAAAGACGCCTCGGGCGATGACATCGCGCTCGATCTTCGCGAACCACAGTTCGACCTGGTTGAGCCACGAGGAGTACGTCGGCGTGAAATGCAGGTGCACCGTCGAGTGAGTCTGCAGAAACTCGGTGACCCGAGTGGTCTTGTGGGCCGAGAGGTTATCGGCGATCACGTGAATCTCTTGACCGGTGGGTTGATTGGCCACCAGGTCCGTCAGAAAGGCGACGAATTGTTCAGAGGTGTGTCGGTCCGTCGTCTTGCCCAACACTTCCCCTGTCTTGGTATTGAACGCGGCGTACAGAGACAGCGTTCCGTGCCGGTAATATTCGAACCCATGCCGTTCGGCCCGCCCGGGCGACAGGGGCAGCACCGGATCTTTGCGGTCCAAGGCCTGGATGGCAGTTTTCTCATCCACGCAAAACACGGCCGCATGCTGAGGTGGGTTCAGATACAGGCCGATGATGTCCGCAGCCTTCGTCTCGAAATCCGGATCGGTGGAGGCCATATAGCGCTCCAGCCGATGCGGCTTGAGTCCATGTTTCGCCCAGACCCGCGCTACCCGCATGTGGCTGACCCCAAGGTGGGCTGCCAGTTTGCGGGTACTCCAGTGCGTCGCCCCGTCGGCTGGTGCCCGCCGCGTGGCCTCCAGGATGCGAGCTTCTGCCTGCGGGGTATCGCGCAGGGGAGCTTGCCCGCGATGACGGCTATACAGTCCCGCCACCCGTTCAGCGGCAAACCGGTGGCTCCACGTCGCAATAAAACCGCGACTGCACCCCACGGCGTGACACACGGCAGCCCAAGTCGCCCCCTCAGCCAGGAGCAGAATGACGCGGGCCCGCCGCGCGGCGTCGGCCCGCCCGCTCCGGCTTCTCGCTTGTCGGCGCAGTTCCATCCGTTCACGTTTCGTCAGGAGAATCGTGTTGCTCATGAACACGATTATAGTCTATAAATGGGTGTTACAGTCCACTAGATCAGTTGGCGGCGACGCGTGGGGTACCTCAGGTGATTCGGACTGACAATGGCAAGGAGTTCTGTGGTCGGGCCATGCTGACTTGGGCGCATGCGCACTCGGTGACGTTGCGGCTGATTGAACCGGGCCAGCCCAACCAGAATGCCTATATTGAGTCATGTAATGGCCGCTTTCGCGATGAGTGCCTGAACGAACATTAGTTCCTGATTCTCGCCCATGCTCAAGTCATCATTGAGGCGTGGCGGCGAGAGTACAACGAATAACGACCGAAGAAAGCGTTGGGTGGGCTGACACCCGCCGCCTATGCGCGGCAATTGGCCAATAAATCAGCTACAGTAGTCCCCGGACTCTAGCCGTGACTGCTACTCAAGACGGGGGGACGTCGAGGCAACAGTATCGCGGAGGAATTCATTTGCACCCTCAAGGAGCAGCTTCTTGTAGGGGCGGACCATTCGCACCGTTGAAGAGTTGAGTATGGCGCTCCAGGCGTGGCTGACACCTACAATGAGCAGCGGGTGGCCGAGCGCCAGCGGGGAGAGGTCGCCATAAAACAATAGCAGACCCATACCGTGGGCCCGAGGGCGATACTCGCCGAGCAATGTGACCTAGACATCCACTCTGGCGACGGCCGTGTCCAAGAAGGTAGTGAACAGTACATCTCTTCAATAGATCTGAGGATGGGCAATGCAAGAACAAACAGAACTGCAAACGTTGGTAGACACAATATTGTATGGGAAGACTTCGTATAGGCTCTTGGAGGCCGGTTGTGGGTCTGCAAGTCATCTAAGTTTCAAAAGCAATGTATACAGAGTTGGGATTGATATTTCGGAGAAACAGCTGCAACGAAACACGGATCTAAATGAGGAGATACAAGGTGATATCCAGGAGTATGACCTTCAACCTTCTAGTTTCGATGTGATTGTTTGTTGGGATGTACTGGAACATCTATCTAATCCTCAAAAGGCTTTAGAGAGGTTCGCCAGAGCAATAAAAGATGAGGGAATAATTATTCTTAAGCTTCCCAATGTATTATCACTGAAGGGTTTATTGACAAAATTTCTACCTCATCCATTTCACGTTATGTATTATCGCTATTATTTTGGAAATAGGTATACATGCAGGGAAGGTTCAGGCCCTTTCAAAACCTATCTGAGGCTTTCAATAGCACCGAATGCCATAAAGAAATTTGCGGCGAACAATGGGCTACGTATAATATATTTCAAGGAGTATGACATTTTGAATAGCGATTGGTTTTTACGCAAGAAGATGGCATGCAACATATATAAAGCGTTAAAAACATTTGTTGGTTTCATGAGTTTCGGCAACCTTTCTGACAGTGATTTCGTTATTGTTTTGATGAAGTAGGAAAAGTTAATAGTTTCATATGGAGTAGTCAACACCAGTGTGCTGGATGCTCGCTCGCTGACACCGGTAGGCCAGGGCTCAAGCACTGACAGATAGCTCTGTGATCATGTAAACAGCTTGGGTAGCGGTACGGGTTTCTCTCCCCATGGTGGCGTACCCTTTCCCCTCCGTTTCAACGGAGGGGGTGGTTGCTATTCATGTCCAACCGAAAGGTTCTTTCGCGAATATCCTACTTGCACACCTGGAGATGATGCTTCCGCCATTTATCTTTCTTGTGCCAGCCTATTCGCGAATTATCGCACAGTTAGATTCTCTGGTGCCGGAGGAGGCACAGTCTGGGGCGGAGTGGTGGATACATTAGTTATGAGCGGATGGGGATAGGTATAAGGAGCATAAGATCCTAAGGCTGTCGGCTTAGTTGCGGAGCAGAAATAATCACGATCGAGCTTGATATAACTCCTTATGACGCCTCCAGCATCGACCGAGCCGCAACTATTGACGCCTTTAACAAGATTGTTCCAAAGGTATGTACCGGTAACCTGTTGGGGGAGTGGATAGAAAGACGTATTTGAGCCGACCGAGGGAATCCAGGTAAACCCCAACGTCGTTGCACAAGGGCAGCTAGATGAACACTGGCTTTGATCACTTGCAACACCCGCGCGATACTCCTGGAATTGTACAGTGTCTCCTGGAGTGTCATTATAAACATTGTCATAGATCAACCAAGTTCCGCCACGTGTGTTGTGAACCCTACTCATTTGAGTACCGCTGAAGGTGTTAGCGTAAGACTCGCCCCCACGTCCTCCACAACCGTTTGAATAGCATAGGCAAAGCCCGTGTGCATCAAGGAGGTCTGTTTTGGCTCCAGAACTATCTGCTACTGTGACTTTGAAGGAATTATGTCGAACAACGTAACGACCTCCTAGTTCAGAGGAAACGTAGTGGCGCATATACTTTCCGGCAGTTACGTTTTCAAACGCATTGTCCTCGATGAAGACATTGTTACCGTCACCGAATTTGAAAGGATCTGACCATCCACTGGATCCAAAACAGGACGGCGAACCAGTCGAATCATAGTTCCAAACCATGATACCGTATATACCACCTCCACCAGAGTACCAGAGGTCATGCAAGGTATTATTATCGATGACGCCATACAGAGGTACAGAAGACCGCCTGAAAACTTGAATGCCATAAGGTGCATTGATGGAGTCGAGATAATTGTTGTCGAACCGAAAACTCCCCAATCCTGACTTCCCAGTCCCTCCTCCAATGATCTCGATGTATACACCAGAAGCTTGCGCGGTGTTTTTGAATTTAAACCCGCTAACCCGCGAGACACTATTATTTTGACCAATGTTGATCGTCAAAACCGGTGACAGGCTCCCAGCGGAGATTGTCAATGGAAAGTTAGCTGAGGACTTTGGCGTATTGGTCCCACCCAATACTTGCAGGGTTATTCCCTTTGTGCTCGGGATAGTCACTTTGGATGTCCATGTCACGGTGCCCGTACAAGTAAGTTGAACTGTATCGCCGTCAGCTGCAGAGGTAATGGCGCTATTTACAGTAGAGGCGGAACAATCAGACGGTCCCACGGATAGAATGGCAGCATTTGCTTCTACTATCGTCGCATAGCTTATTGCAATTATGAAAAGTAACATGAAGCCATTTTTCATCATGCTTGTCCTCCTTGCGAAATTATGGAATTGTTCTCATTGGGCATAGTGTCTAGACTTTAAACTGACGTGACGCTTGCATTACTAAGATGGCGAATGAAACCTGGAAGTCTCCAATTAGTAAATGATTTTCTCCTCACGCTATTGGTTTCATTATTTCAAGAGAAACTAACTCAAGAATTGGAGTCTGGTAGACTCTCAGCTCCAGTCGAAGCTAAACGTGGAGGAGCGAGAGCAATATTTCAAGGGACGTTGCCTCTTTATTATATGGGTCAAGTTATTGAATTGGAGCGACATTCACTGCCAAAAACCGATGTTGAATTTAGCGACCACTTCGAAGACGAAGCTGTAACTTATTATGGTTATGCAGCGCCCTGAGATATCGGCTGATCCTTGAAAACCGTCTGATCAAAATGCATGTTAGGCGAAATGATATATTTATTTATATTCCATTCAAATAGAATCCCAAAGATGTGGAGTTCTTGACGACTTGCAGATAAGGAGCAAGACACGTGCCTGTATGTTAGTCATAGCATGAGATTTGTTTGGATTTTCTAACATGTCGAAATCTATGCGAATGGGATGTGCCTTGGATGATTTGCCATTAAAGAGCCGGACTTTGATTGTGCAAATCACGTATGCAAAGACCTACACAAAGTAACGCCTTCCCCGAAGACGATGGGAATATGAAGACTCTCCCCTTATGGGTGGGGCCTCCTCACAATTCAAGCTGCGCTTGACCGGTCTCTTGCTCGCCTTGGCGCCGCATATACTGCTTCATGGTCTCTTCGTTGATGCTCACTTTGCAGGTGAAAATCCTATGAGAGACGGGCCTCCAGAAGTTCGGATAGTAGGGTAAGTGGTAGCCTGGCCCAATTCGGTGGGGGCAGGAGGCTTGACCGACATCTGGACGCTGGAGGGCTGGTTCTCTATGGCAGTCCTGCTGATCTGTACTCACACCGGGTGGTCAGCCGGGCCATGGGGCAGCGGTTAACTGTTGATTTGGCCGAGCCTGCCATCAGGGATGGCGATGACCAACCGGTTCCCATGGCGGGGCTCCTGCACTACTCGGCCCGCGGCCGTCCGTATGCAGCGGGGGTATCAGCGGCTGCCCCATGGGTACGGCCTCATCCCCAGCATGAGCCGTACAGATAACTGCTGGGAGAACGCCCGCGTGGAACTGTTTTTGGGGCAATCCAGCGTGAGCCAGGTGTTTAGCATCGGCACTTCATCACGCGAGAGCAAGCGACACAGGACATCTTTGAGTATATCGAGGTGTTCTATAATCGGCAGCGGCGCCACTCGACCCTCGGCTATCGATCTCCCGCTGAGTTTGAGGCTAGGGCAGCTGTCGCGTAACCCGGTGTCCACCAAATCGGGGGAAGGTCATACATTGCGATGTTCTCTAATCGGTAGCTGCGCCAGTCGACCCTCGGCTATCACTTCTCCGGCCGAGTACGAAGCGAGGGCGACTGTCGCGTAACCAGATATCCACAAAACTGGGGGAAGGTCAGAGGTCAATGTCAATGCTAAGTAAGGAAAGGCTGAAAAGAATAATAACGCGAGGATTTGCAAGAATCCCGTTTACATTCTTCGAGAAACTAACGGGAACAGAGATGATCATCGTCTATTATCATATTGTTGGTGACGACGATGTTCCTCACGTAAAACATCTACATCCGATTAAGAGCACAAAAGAATTCAGAAAGGATCTGGACTTTCTCTTGAAAACCTTTTCTCCAATGGGATTGAGCGAGTTTTTGAATGATGTAAAAAGCGGTCGTCCTTTGGCAAAGCGGGTCTTCTTGTTGACGTTTGATGACGGATATCGAGAAATAAGCGATGTAATTGCACCGATTCTTTTAGAAAAGGGAATTACTGCCACATTTTTTGTGAATAGTGCCTTCGTAGATAATAAGGAATTGTCCTATAAAAACAAGGCTAGTTTAGTGGTAGACGAATTCTTGAAATGTCAGTCCTCAGATCGGAAGAAAGCCCTAGAACTATTTCAACAGTTTCATGATGATTATTGTGTTAATGATATTGCATCTCGAGTGATCTCAATAAAATACGAGCAAAGGAGTTTCCTTGACGAGATAGCAAACGCCCTGAGCATAAGTTTTAGCGATTACTTAATGGTTAAAAAACCTTACCTCACCTCAGACCAAATTAATAGGCTGATTCGTGGTGGTTTTACAATCGGCGCGCATAGCATTGATCATCCGATGTATCAGTCACTCCCCCTGGAGAAACAGGTCTATCAAACATTAGAAAGTGTCAGGTTTGTTAGAGACACGTTTCATTTGAACTATGGAGTCTTTGCTTTTCCATTTTCAGACCAGGATATTTCTAAAGAGTTTTTTGAGAGAGTTGCTCATAGTAAATCAGTTGACTTGACATTCGGGACAGCGGGGTTGATGGAGGACAGTGCTCCGAATCATTTGCAACGGTTCAGTTTAGAACGACCGATTGATACAGCTGAAAGAATAATAGCTTTCCAGCTTGCCAGAAAACTGACGCGGGCTATTACGGGGAATGCCAAGATAGTTAGAGCTTAATGTGAGAAACGCCGTGAACTTCGCTAGGTTGAGGGAAGCTTGGAGACGATTTGTGTTGAGGGATGTTCGCTACAGTAATAATTATAGAAAGTTAGATGCTGTTTACAGGATGGGCAATCCGTGGGGTATGACTTCGTCTGCTGAACAGTTTCGCTTCACAGAAACGAATAGACTAATACTCAGAGAGTTTGGGCGAGTACAGTCCTTGCTAGAGATTGGTTGCGGAGAAGGGCACCAATCTCTCTACCTACAGGACGTGTGCGATTCCCTAACTGGGTTGGACGTGAGTGCTAGGGCCGTGAGGCGAGCCTGTAGGAGGTGTCCACAGGCTAATTTCTTGGTCGGTGACGTTTTCTCACAAGAAGTGAGTGCCCTGGCACCGTTCGACCTTGTAGTTGCTTGCGAGGTTCTCTACTACATAAGCGATCTGGCCGCCACGCTGCAACGGTTGCGGATAATCTCCCGTAGCTGTTTATTAACGTATTTTGAGGGAGAGAGAGAAACTCTTGATCGATATGTAGGTGAGTTTTTGCCGGGAACACATTCAGAAATAATTGCTTTTGAGCAATTGCGGTGGCACGCTTTGTGGTTGCATAATATGTAGGATATAGATTCCCGCCTTAGAGGTGGCTTCGGTTGGTTGGACAGTATAGGCCATTCCTTTTAGCAGACTGTCCGAATTTCCGGAGCCCCCTCTCTAGTTCGTGATACCAGTCATTCTAATCGCCCAGGCGGCAACGATAGACGGGCATAGGCCACGGACGTTAGCTGACCACGGGGTTTCGTACAAGCTATCGGCACCCGCGCAGTTGATAGGTCGACATTCCCTGCACCTGGCAGGTACGTGAGCCAGCTATCGCGCACAGCGGCCTCGGCTCCAGAATATCCTACTGATCCCAGACTGTCAGCCCAGTGGGCCAAACTATCACTCAGTTTTAGTGACATGCGCATACGTTCAGGAATTCGATGGTGGGATAGGTGGTCTTTGTTAAGCGGTTGGATGAGGGATAGGGAGTTTTCCACCCCCAGGAGAGTGTACCCTGAGGAGACTTTTGGCACCCTCATTCACAGCGAGTCCAAGCGTTCCGAACGATCGGAGCATCTCTGCCGGATTCTGCTCGTCTATTACACAGGCACCCAGGGACTAGCCGTCCCTCTGGAATCCGAGACTGCCAAGAAGGCAGTTTCAATATTGTCCTGCGATTGCCGCGATACCGATTACCTTGGGTGGTATCGGCAAAACCGGATCTTGGGGGTTCTGTTGACGGCGCTGCAACCAGAATCTGCCAGAGAGGGGTGCGATACCCTAAAGGTCCGTTTGGCGGACCGTCTCCGTGGCCTCAGGATTTTCACTGATGACCATTTCCTTCAGATACGGGTGCTCGAGCCTGGTGACCTCACAGCATCCAATGCATTCGACGATCCTGCTCCGCTTCCTGGTTCCAAAGATTAGCAGGCTGTAGAAAAAACTATTTTGACATCACAAGAATATCGGCCTGCTAGAGATCGCAGATCTCATCAGAAACGCTCGCAGGGTGTTCAAACAGGCCGTTCAGCAAGGCCGCAGCGAG
>Ga0224510_10001389_pt1 | contig 16063 bp, 14 predicted proteins | sample SF_May12_sed_USG_FD_170161 | JGI IMG/M metagenome (GOLD analysis project Ga0224510, IMG submission 170161) | Sediment microbial communities from San Francisco Bay, California, United States - SF_May12_sed_USGS_4_1 | ecosystem: Environmental > Aquatic > Marine > Sediment | place: USA: California... | reverse complement strand
AACCACATGCGAGCGAAAGCCGCCTAACAGGGGCCGTTGATTTCACACTGCCGATTCACGGTGAAATCGAACGTTCGGATAGTGGGTGTCGCGTGCGCGGTCAGATCGAAAACTCTGCCCACAAAAATGTATGGTCGGAAGGTTCTTTCGCTCGTCGCGGCTCGACATCCACATCCGCCTTCACGCATTTCTCAGCCAGTGGTGCGGTCGCCATCATATGATCAATGCGCCAGCCCTTGTTGGCTGCCAGTGAGCTGGGCGCACGGTAGTCCCAAAATGTGTATTGTTGACGAGTCGGGTAGAGTTTCACAAAGACATCCTCGAATCCCCAGGCGACGGTTTGTTCATACGCCGTGCGGGCTGCCTCGTGATAACACACATGATTGAGATGTTTCTCCGGGCTGTGGACGTCCATGGGTCGAGGAGCCACATTCATATCGCCACACCAGATGGCCGGAGCCTGTGGGGAAAGATGTTTGGTGAAGTAGTTCCGCAGGCGCTCATACCAACCTAGCTTATAAGTATATTTCGGGGAATCAATTTCAAACCCCTGCGGCACGTAGGTGTTCACGATGGGAATCCCGCCGATGATGACTCTCAGTAAACGGGAGTCGTCCGGCTCCCCGCCATCATCGAATCCGTAAAAGACCGCCTCTGGCTTGTGACGGCTGAGAATTGCGACACCGTTATAGGACTTCATGCCGCGAAAGGTAATGTCGTATCCACTGGGTGCCAATGCCAGTAACGGAAACTCACTATCCTGAACTTTGGTTTCTTGGAGACAAAGGACATCCGGCTTATGCTGGTCAAGCCAGGCAAGCACGATCGGCAGGCGTTTGCGTAAGGAATTTGCATTGAACGTCGCGATTTTCATCGGAAGATGCTCCAGTCGACTTGTCGCATCCTAACAAATGCACTCCGGGGCAACAAGCAGAACGAAGCGCTGGTCGAAGCTGGTTATCCGGCCACCATGCTGAGGCCGGGGATCTTTAAGGCCCTGACGGCTTCCCGTAGGACTTCGACGACTTGTGGGCGGGTATAGCCTCGACGCCAGGCGAGACCGATCCGTCGGCCAGGCACGGGCTGCGCCAGTTTGATCGCGATCAGTCGCTTGTGTTGGTACTTGGGTGTGAGGGCGCTACAGGGCATCACGGTGATCCCAAACCCAGAGACGACCATCTGTCGGATGGTTTCTAGGGAGTTCCCTTGCCAACCCTCCGCATCGGAGCGACTGAGTTCAGGGCACGCTTCCAGGACTTGTTGTCGGAAACAGTGACCGGCATGCGGCAACAGGACTTTCTCACTGCCTAGTTGCCGGGAATCGAGTGACTTCTTTTTCTGCCAGGGATGTCCGGCGGGGACTACAGCCTGAAAGGGTTCGTCATATAAGGCAGTGGTGAGTATGCCCGGCTCCTCGAAGGGAAGGGCGAGCATGATGACATCGAGTTTTCCGCTCTTTAACATCCCCGCTAAGTTCTGGGTGAGGTTTTCTTCTAGTTCAAGCGGCATTTTGGGTGCACGTGTGTTCAGTAATGGAACTAGATCGGGAAGGATATATGGTCCGACTGTCGCGATCACTCCGAGCCGCAGGAGCCCATTCAACTGATCTTTGCCTTGAGCGGCCAAGATTTTAATTCGCTCGGCTTCTTCCAATACTCGTTGAGCCTGATGGACGATTCGTTCGCCGAGCGGAGTCAGCTCCACCTTGTTCTGTCGACGCTCAAAAATGGTCGTGCCTAAGTCGTCTTCCAGTTTTTTGATCGCGAGACTTAAGGCCGGCTGTGTGACGAAGACTCGCGCGGCAGCCCGGCCGAAGTGCCGTTCTTGTGCGACGGCCACCACATATTGCAGCTCAGCAAGTGTCATCCATTCTCCCGCCTCTTAGCCCATAAGCGCGACTTATGTCCGGACAATACATTATCAATTAGACTAAGTACAGCGGGTAAGGTATCTTCCCCTCACGCGCGCGGTTGGATTCCCGAATCTTCTGGTCCATGGGCCATGCTGTACACATGGGATCATCGACAGGTATGAAGGGAGAATCACGAAGAGATGGTTCTGTTCAAGGTCAACCGATTGAGTCGGTAGGACAAGTCATGGTATGACAAGCCCCAGCCGCAATTCGATTAAGCACTCACGGCGGTCTCGATGGCTGTCGAGAACGGTGAACTGTAATAAGCGCGATGGAGTGAGTGAGCCAGGGGTGGGCATCAACACATACATCAATGTGTGCAGAGAGGAGGATGTAATGGTACAGAAGACGATAGTAGGGAGAGGGCTATGGACAGGGGCGGTGGCATTGGGACTGGTGATGGCCATGCCGCTCGTCCCTGCGATTGATGGAGCGGGACTGGGGCACAAGGCGTTTGCGGGAGAACCGGTGACCCTGCCGACGATCGCGGGGTTAGAGGATCCGAATACCTATGTGCCGGCTGATAATCCGCTTACGAAGGAGAAGATTGAATTAGGACGGGCGATCTTCTTCGATAAGCGCATGTCAAAGGACAACACCATCGCGTGCGCCAGTTGTCATATGGCAAAGAAGGGCTTCGCGGACGGCATGCCCGTGTCGACCGGAATCAAGGGCCAGAAGGGCGGCCGAAGTGCGCCGGTGTCATTCAATCGGGTCTACAGCAAAGCACAGTTTTGGGATGGTCGAGCGGCGACGCTGGAAGATCAGTCTATCGGGCCATTTACGAACCCCATCGAGCATGGGTTTGCCAACCATGACGAAATGGTTGCCAAGATGAAGAAGATGCCTGGCTATCGCAAGCTCTTTCAAGAGGTCTTCGGGGGGGAGATCACGATTCAGGATGTCGGTCGAGCGGTGGCTAGCTTCCAGCGGACGGTGTTGTCTGGGAACAGCGCGGTGGACAAGTACGACATTGGCGGAGATCAAAATGCCTTGAGCGATTCTGCGAAGCGGGGGCTTGAGCTGTTCCGCGGGAAAGCCCGTTGTACGCGGTGCCATTCCGGATTCAACTTCACGGACGAGAAGTTCCACAATTTGGGAATCGGCTGGGACGACAATAAGGTCGATCTGGGTCGATACATGGAGACGAAGAATCCAGAAGACATCGGGGCTTTTAAGACTCCAACCTTGCGCGAAATAGCGCGAACCGCTCCTTATATGCATGACGGGCGGTTTAAAACCTTGGAAGAGGTCGTGAAATTCTACAACCAGGGTGGTGTGAAGAATCCACATCAGGACAATACCATTATCCCTTTGGAAATGACGGATGATGAGCAACAGGATTTGGTGGCGATGCTCAAGTCGCTCAACGGCGAGGGATGGCAGCATGTTGCCCCGCCGAAGTCGTATCCAAAGTAACTCGAACCGTTCACGATAGATGAAGCGGAGGGGAGGGCCATCGCAAGATGGCCCTTTTCTGTTAGGCCTGAGGCGCGGACCCGTGATCGCTCATGTGGAGCAGATAGCGACGGAGGATGGCCTGCTCAATACGGGAGCGCCCTCGATCCGGGGCCGGAAATCGGAGTACAAGGTGGATCTTGCCGGATTCCGGTAGTTGAATGGTGATGCGCGGTTCAGGGGAAGGGGCCTCCAGAAGATTCGCTTGTTCTAAGAGCTTCATTTGCCGCACGGCTTCCTCCATGAACGGTGCACATTCAGCTTTCGCCGCCTCCAGGAGGACACGCTCTGATCGTTGCCAGTCATCTTCGTTCTTAATCGGCACGACCACCGTGTACAGCCCATACTCCTGTTCGGGGTTTTCTTTGACCAATGGATTGGTGAACAGCAAGCTGTTGGGGAATACGGTCACACGCCCTGTGTACAAGTGAGCGGACTGCCCAGGGCCGATCTCCAAGAGCTTCGTGGCAAACATATCATGGTCCAGCACCACCCCGCGGTGACCGGCGATCTGAATTCGGTCACCGACCGCATAGGCTTTGCCACCCACCCGAAGGGCCGCACCGCTCCAACAGAGAATCAATTCCTTGGTCGCCAGGACCATCGCAGCCGCCAATGCGACGAGAGATACTGCGAACGCCTGCAGTTCGTGCGCCCAGATGATGACCAGGCCAATAAGGAAGGCGAAGACGACAGAGTTTCTTGTCGTCACCACCCATCGGCGTTTGGACTCCATTGAAAGCGTCGGGTTTCCAGCGATCCAGCGCACGATCAGGGCTCGGGCGGTGATCAACGTCAGCAGCAGGATCAGCGATTTCAAGCTGTCCAGTGCCACCAAACTGTCGATGGGGAACCATTGGCTCTGGGGCACGGTTGTCCTCTATTTGGCGGTCAATGTCTCGCGGGTACCAGGAACGCATTCTGTTCGGTTCCAGGTCTTGAGAATCTTATCTTCTGAGAAGGTCAAGGCATAGCGGTAGCAATAAAGCGTCGGCTTGGAGGTCTCCGCCCCTTTGCCCATCATGCTTGTGAGTGAATTGGAGGCATCACCGAGCATGGAGGACCTCCACGACGTCAGGTCCTGTTCACTGAGCGGAAAACGGTAGGTCCAGAGGCTGTCCCCGCCGAGCGCAGGCGTCTTCGCAGTGTGTGGGGGGCCAAGTCGTTCACGAATGTCCTCTTGTGTCAGCCGGCCGACCCCTTTCTTGAGATACGCATCGCGCCAGGGGCCGCCACATCCAGGAAGGCTCATCACAAGCGTGATGAGCAGGGACCACAGGAGGAGATGGGAACAGCTGTTGTGGATGGAAAATATCGAACCAGGCATGCTGGAGCATACGCTACACTGGACGATCGCCAAGTGCAACTCTCTTGGAATCTTCTGTGGCAGACTCGGTCCCATGGCCACAGACAACTGGGCGACTGGATTTCTAGGTGACTTTTGGGTACCTTACTCCGCGAGGGGGAGGAATGGGCGCACTACGAATTCTTACCGTGTTTCTCGCTGGGTGGGGTTTCCTCTTTCTGCCCGATGGGTTCGCGACGGCGGCCGAAAGCCGGGCAGTGAAACCCGAAATGCTTCTCGTCCAAGGGAAACCACAGGACCTCACTGGGACCAATGGTGAAACCAAACCCGGAGACAAGGGAAAGTCTTCCACAAACAGACCCGCTGTCTCCTTCCCTGAGCTCCATGGGAAAGATGGCGCACCGATGATGTTGGTGCCTGCTGGAGAATTTATCATGGGAAGCGACAGGGGAGATGAAGATGAAGCCCCTGTGCATCGGGTGTATTTGAATACGTTCTATATCGATAAGTTTGAAGTCACGAATACACGATTCGCCAAGTATGTCGAGGCGATCCAGAGTGAGCCGCCATGGGGATTTTCTGATAAAGAGACTCCGGTGGTTCATGCGGATCGTCCCGTGCGCTGGGTGAGCTGGATGGATGCGATGGGGTACTGCCTCTGGGTCGGGAAACGGCTTCCCACTGAAGCGGAATGGGAAAAGGCTGCGCGAGGGACTGATGAGCGGCTGTATCCATGGGGAAACGATCCACCGACGCCGGTCCATGCTGTCTATGGGCTCAAGGAAGGTGGTGCCGAGGCGGTGTCTGTTATCGGCGATCACCACATGGGGCAGAGCCCGTACGGGGTCCAGGATCTGGCCGGTAATCTCTACGAATGGGTGATGGACTGGTACGCGGAAGATTTTTATTCCAGCTTTCTCAATAATCCTGCCATCAATCCCCGTGGTCCCAGCGAAGGGACGGCAAAAGTCCAGCGGGGCGGGTCGTACATCAATACCCCCTATCGGCTGCGCTCATCGTTTCGCACCAAAGGCGATCCGACTGAACAGGATCCGAACGTCGGTTTCCGTTGTGCGCAAGGTGTTCCCAAGTAGCCCAAGCCTTGCACAGCCTTGGTTGGTACCAGCTTATCTTATTCGACGCTCAGGCTAAGGCTCTGTGATCACCACCACTAAAGGAGGGGCCTTTGAAGCGATATGGTGTAAAAGAAGGTCGCAAACTGTCATTGAGGGACTACGATCCGGATGACACCGGAGACTATAAAAAGAGCGATCAAGGGAAAGCCAAGGCGAAAGCCGAAACGGCCAAGCTCATCGCCAGACTCGATGGACTACAAGAACGGTTGTATGCCAACGCCACTCGATCCCTCCTCATTGTGCTGCAGGGAATGGATACGAGCGGAAAGGATGGGACGATCAAAAGTGTGATGTCCGGTGTCAATCCGCAGGGCTGCAAGGTGGTGGCGTTCAAGGCGCCGTCCAAGGATGAATTGGCTCATGATTTTCTCTGGCGCGTGCACAGGGAAGTCCCTCCCCAGGGCTACATCGGGATCTTTAATCGCTCCCATTACGAAGACGTTTTAATTACACGAGTGCATGGTTGGGTGTCTGACAAAGTCGCCAGGCACCGCTTCAATCAAATCAAAGAATTCGAAGAGCTGCTGACCGAAAGCGGAACGGCTGTGCTGAAGTTTTTTCTCCATATCTCGAACGACGAACAGAAAGAGAGGCTTGAGGCCCGCATTGCCGACCCGGAAAAGCGGTGGAAATGGAATTCCGGTGATCTGGAAGAACGAAAACTCTGGAGCGAGTATCTGAAGGCGTTTGAAGACGTCATTGCGGCAACGAGTACCGAGGAGGCGCCCTGGTATATCGTGCCGGCGAATCGCAAGTGGTACCGCAATCTGGTCGTAGCGGACCGGATCGTGAATGTATTGGAGGAGATGAAGATCAAGACGCCGCCTGCGCCGGAGGGTGTGGATTTCACGAAGCTCAGGATTGTGTAGCGGGTGCTGAGTCTGGTACCGCAATGCACCCTCTTGACAAGGTTTTCGAATAGGCGTAGGGAAGAAACCGCGGCTCATCTATCAATCGAAGTTCGAGAGATCGGGTAGACCGCGCGGCTGCCATCCAGGTCTCTCGACGACGCCAATTGTGAGAGGAGGGTGGACAGGGTGGACATGGACGACACAACGCCACCTGGCCCATCAGGCCCACCGATAGAGGGGTGGGTTTCTCGTCGGTTCTGCTGACAAAATTCTCCGCAGGCTGTGCCCTTGACGCACGTGGTGCCTTTTACGGAAAGGCTTAAGAGCCAATGAGCGGAGAAGTCTTTGGGAGTAGGAGGAATAGAAGTTCCTGGGATTGACAAGGTCTCCCCCGACTGGAAATCATAGATCGCCAGTATCGTGTGGGTCTTGTGGGCCGCGACAGCTCAGAATAATTTCGGCGTCCTAAGCGCCAAGTCACGGGCGACCTCCCACCGCAGTGTAAGGTCGCCCGTACTCTTTCTACGTCATCACCAGTGACAGGGCTGAGTAACATCCACGATCACCCCTGTCGGCGTTTCTTTTGTCGGGCAGCGGTCGTACCATAGCGCGATGGCTGAAAAGAAGCCCAAGAAACGACAGCCGTCCAAGGGGATAAGACGTCGTCGGAAACCAGTCGGAGCCTCTACTGGCTTGGCTGCTGGTGAATTACAGGCTGCGGCACCGCCTGGGGCTGTAGCTGAGCTTCATCGGCAGATCGAAACGGATGGAGGGAAAGTGCTCTCCATCTATCGCGAACCCTACGGGGGGCATTGGGTCGTTCTGGCGGCCCTTCCAATTGAGTTGGTTGAGCCGACACCCTATCAACGCAACATCTCCGACACGCATGTGCGAAAGCTGGAAGGGGTGATCGGTAAGATCGGCCGCTTTCTCGATCCCATCATTGCCGTGCGCATCGCGAAGCACGATCATGCTGCGAAGTACTGGACACCGAACGGGAATCATCGCTTGTCCGCCATGCGGACCCTGGGAGCGAAGAGCATCATTGCGATCGTGGTTCCCGAACCGTCGGCAGCCTATCAGATTCTCGCGTTGAATACGGAGAAAGCCCATAATCTCCGTGAGAAGGCGTTGGAAGTCATTCGCATGTACCGGGAGCTAGCGCACCTTGATCATGCTACGGAAGAAACCTATGCCTTAGAGTTCGAGGAACCGGCGTTGATCACACTGGGGCTCTGTTATGAAGAACGGCCTCGGTTCAGCGGTGGGGCCTACCATCCGGTGTTGAAACGGGTCGACGAGTTTCTGCAAAAGTCGCTAGAGGATGCCATGCGTATTCGTGAACAGCGCGCAAAGGCAGTGTTGTCGTTAGATGATCTCATCGTCAAGCAAGTCGAAGCCCTCAAGGCCAAGGGGTTGACCAGTCCCTATCTGAAAAGCTTTGTTGTGGCCCGGGTGAATCCCATTCGGTTCCGTCCTAAAGAGGCCCCGCCCTTGTCGTTCGATGATGCCCTCGATCGCATGACGCAGGCCGCCACCAAGTTCAACCCGGATAAGGTCAAGCTGGATGATCTGGCGAAGTCGGGTGGGGTTCCGGACGAAGGTGAGTAGCCGGTCCTACCAGTGATCCCTGCATGGTTTGTGGCCGATCCATAGCTAGATTCACGTAATCCGCTGGGCTATACTGCCGCCGCATTGAGGGCATCTCGGTAGATTGGGTCACCGTTCGGATCTCATCATGACGCTCACGCTTCGTGCAACGTGGCTTGTTTTGGGAGTGCTGCTTGCCCCACTCCCGCTGTGGGCCGACGCCAACCTGGATTACCAAAATCGTGGCGACCGCTTCGAAGGAGTCAAACCGAAACCGGTCTCCGGCTACGACATCGAGGTCATTTCCGTTCTGGCCGACTATCAGGAACCTGCCACCCAATTGCCCGATCAACTCCGGGTTGGGTTCTACCTCCCGAGCCAGATTCCAGTTCAACTCACCGTTCGGGAACAGGATTACCGGCTGTATTATTGGCTCGACAAGGTGAAACCAGCGAAGGGATGGCAAGCGAGGGCAGTGAATGAATACACCTGGCCGACGGGGGCGGTGCTGCGACAATTAGATCAGAAACTCAACCCCTATGAGTTGGGGGTATTGATTCGCCTGGGACGGGACACCCCAGCCGAGAACGAGGAGGTTGCACCGGCGATCCTCTATCATGCGCAACCCCCCGACAAGATCAGGGGGTATCTGTTCACCATGAAGACGAACGGCGATGCGCGGCTTTCTTGTAAGGTCCTTCAAGGAAAAGAATCAGCCGAACTCATGACACAAGCATTCCGCCGACTGCCAGGTGGCCGGCCGTTTACGGTGCGATGGGAGGCGGGAGGTGCGCAGGAAGGCCAGTATTCATTAGTCTGCGACGGCTATTTCCTCGATACGAATCAGCCCCTGCGCCAAACGGTGCGGTTCTTTCACAGGCCGACGGTGCGGTAACGGAAGATCCAGGCGTAGGGTTGTGTCCGGCACATACGTTCGTGGTGAGCCTGTCGAACCATGAACGGAACTGCCTGAAATCGAACGCCCTTCGACAAGCTCAGGCCGAACGGATTCTGACAAGAACTTATGGGGTACAACAGGCTCGGTCCTGACCATGAGCGACATTTTCATCAGCTATTCCAGCAACGATCGTCCCTGGGTCGAACGATTCGCCAAAACGTTAGAAACGCATGGCTGGTCTGTCTGGTGGGATCGTAACATTCCCACCGGCGGACGGTTCAATGCTGTGATCAGACAGGAACTTGGGGCGGCGAAATGCGCGATCGTCGTGTGGTCCGAACAGTCCGTCGAGTCCGAGTATGTCCAAGCGGAAGCCGATGAAGCCAAGAAGCAAGACAAGTATCTTCCGATCAAGATCAACGAGTGTGAGATCCCACTGGGCTTTACCCAGCGGACCTTTCAATCGCTGGTGGGGTGGGAAGCGGGCGTCGAGCATGCTGGGTTTTCACAGCTACTTAAAGATGTCGAGCGACTCGTCAAAAGTCCGGCCAAACAAATACCGCTCGGACCCAAGCCCTGGTGGAAACGAGTTCATCCCATCTGGCTTGTCAGCGCCCCGGCTGTCCTGGCGGCAGTGGTTGTGATCGGACTCATGCTGTGGACCATTCCCGCGCGGGTTCAGGTGGAGTTGACCACGGAGCGTGTGGAATTCGAAGTCGCGGCGAGCGAACAAGGTAAGATCACCTTGGGTGGATTCGATGTGCAGTCGGTCGCCATCGAAAAGTTCTCCGCACTCACCTTTGAACCGGATACCTTCGAGGTCGCCGATCCCGCGCAATATCAGGTCAAAACGGATGACTTTCCCCCATCGGCCTGGAAGCCGCTGAACGTCGACCCTGCCAACATCACCAAGGTCACATTGGGTGCTAGGGATCAGACGCGGCATCCGAGAGTAACGGTGGAGGGGCTACATGCTGCTGAATCAGAAACCATCCATCTCGATCCCATCGCGGTGTCGCCGGGCACACACGTCATGTTGGCAGCGCGAGAGATATTCGGGGGAAAGAAGGAGGGAGTGACGCTCCAGGTCACGGGCCAGGACACGCTCACGCTGTCGATTCCCAAACCGTTCAAGTTGATCGCAAACCAGGCGGGGCTGCGCGATCTCGCGCTTCCGTTTCGACAGCAAGACGAGCTGACCTATCGGGTGACATTGCCGGAGCAGGCGTCCGAGGTCAAAATTATTGCCATGCCCGGTGGTCCGATCCTCTCGCCGACCTTTGCCACAGGCCAATCAGCGACGTCGTTTGCCAGCGGCATTCCTGTGGTAAGCATGGACTTTACCAAACAGGATTCATCCGGCGATCGGGTCAGCGCGCTCACCGGACAGGGGACGATCAGCTTCCCGGATTATCCGCACCTCGGCACGGTGCCACTCAAAGAGGGGGAGGCCATCGGCCTAGAGCGGCTGGACAAATTCGAGATTGAGAGTGTCGTGTTGCGGCCTGTAGGGAAGGGAATGAAGGTGGTCGGCTATGGTCTGGCCAAACAGGTCCGTACCAAGAGGGGCGACATTCCGATTCAGCACAGCCTGACCGCGTTGGATGTCTTGTGGCATAATGCGCGACTCGCAGTGTTTGTCGCGATTGTCTCCGCGGTGTTCACGACCAGCCTCGGGGCCTATCGGCTGTGGAAAGAGTTCAAACATTGATGGGGAGAAGCAAGTTGCATGGTCGTCTCATCGCGCAGTTGGGGTCAGCCCATGCTGCTGGACGCGTGCTGCGTCGCGAAAAGCCTGGTCAAGATTCGTTCATCCGGTTCGATGAACTCACCACAGCTTCGAGAGCCTCAGGACGAACGAAGTGACGGCACAATATACGGAGATTGTCCGTTCGCGCTGAGCTTGTCGAAGCGTGATCCCTTCGACTAGCTCAGGACAGGCCTGTCGAACCCTGCGGTGAGCACAGCCGAACCGCACGAACGGAGCGACAGGGAATCGAGTGCCCTTCGACGGGCTCAGGACGAACGGATTTTAGCAAGAACGCTACAAACCTAGCCTCATGGGTTCAGGACAATGGAGTATAGAAGAACTCAATGAGTCTGAAAACGATCACCTCGCTCCTTGCCAATCTGCTGTTCCTCCATCTCCTACTTGTGGCTTCGCCCAGCCACGCGCAGAGTATCGAGGATCTCAAGAAGGGGGTAGTGAAAATCACCGCGCAGGCCGATGGCAAGACCAAGGTTGGGACCGGATTTATCGTGCGACTTGAGAAGGATGCGGCGTACATCGTGACCGCATCGCATGTGATCGAGGGTGATCCACAGCCGAAGGTGGTGTTTCGTGGCAAAGAGTCAAAAAGCTTTCCCGCACAGGTGAAGGGCAAGAAGGGGGGGGACCCTCGCGGCTTAGCAGTTCTTGTTGTGGTGGGCGATGTACCACAGAGCGTGGAGGCGCTTTCAACCAGCTCAGATTTTGAGAGCAACGGTGGTGAAGAAGTGACAGTTATAGGATTCCCGCGCACGCCCGCAGTTCCGTGGGCAGTGACGCCCGGCGTGGTGACGGGCCAAGAGGGAGAATATCTGGTCTTCTCCGGTGCTGCCGCAGAGGGCAACTCCGGTGGTCCCCTTCTGTGGAATGGGAAAGTGGTTGGCGTGGTGACCGAAGTGTTATCTCAGTATGGGTATGCGGTGCCGATTCCGATTCTGCGACTGGCTCTACGAGGGTGGGGTGTTTCTCTGGTGGGTAGCCCGAAAGAGGTCGGGCAATCGCCAGGGGGTAGTAGGACAAAGGAGCCGATGCCTCGTGAACAAACCGGCAAGGACGGCGCGCCGATGCTGCTCATTCCGGCCGGGAGCTTTTTGATGGGCAGCACGAAAGACGAGGTGGATCGTGCGGTCAAGGACTGCGTCAAGGAGTTGGGAAAAGATCAGCAGACCTGCGAGGGCTACTACAAGTCCGAACTCCCTCAGCACAAGGTCCAAATCGACGCATTTTATCTGGATAAGTATGAGGTGACCAACCGCCTGTTCCAACAATTCGTTCAGCAAGCCGGCCATCGTACGACAGCAGAGCAGGAAGGCAGTGCATGGGCCTTTGTTGAGGGTAAGGGTTGGGAGGACGTGAAGGGGGCCAGTTGGCGGAAGCCAGAGGCTAGTGCAACGGTCTTTGATTCTGGACGGGGGGAGCATCCCGTGGTTGCTGTGTCATGGGTTGATGCGCAGGCGTATTGCCGGGCAGCCGGGAAACGGCTACCGACCGAGGCGGAGTTTGAATATGCCCTGCGTGCCGGTACCACAACCAAATACTGGTGGGGTCATGGGAATCCTGGTTCGCGGCGCGTCGAGAATATCGCGGACGAAGCAGCAAAGAAGTCTCTCAACCTCAATGTGATCATGTCGGGTTATGACGATGGGGCTGTGCGTACCGCCCTCGTCGGATCCTATGAAGCAAATCCCTGGGGGCTGTATGACATCAGTGGGAATGTGTCGGAGTGGACGGCCGACTGGTACGACGAAAGCTATTATCGAACGAGCCCTGAGCGCAATCCGAAAGGGCCATCGAGCGGCGAGTCTCGGGTGCTCCGTGGTGGGTCCTGGAACCTTGGACCGGTCAACGTGCGATCTGCTTCCAGTTACACGTCCACGCCGGCGACTCGGAACGGCTTTATTGGGTTCCGTTGTGCCCAGGACGTTCCGAACTGACCTTTTCGCTTTGACCCTGTTTCCTTTTTCCTGGGCCTTTTAAAAGTCCTTCGACACTCCGTTCGCGCTGAGCTTGTCGAAGCGTGATCCCTTCGACTAACTCAGGACAGGCCTGTCGAACCCTGCGGTGAGCACAGTCGAACCGCACGAACGGAGCGACAGGGAATCGAGTGCCCTTCGACGGGCTCAGGACGAACGGATTTTAACAAGAACGCTACAAACCCAGCCTCATGGGTTCAGGACAATGGAGTATAGAAGAACTCGATGAGTCTGAAAACGATCACCCCGGTCCTTGCCAATCTGCTGTTCCTCCATCTCCTACTTGTGGCTTCGCCCAGCCACGCGCAGAGTATCGAGGATCTCAAGCACGGCGTGGTGAAAATCACCGCGCGGGGTGAGGGACAATCGTACAAGGTCGGGACGGGCGTTGCCGTACGAGTGGACAAGGACGGCGCGTACATCGTCACGGTGGCCCACGTGGTCGAAGGAGATCCCAAGCCTACCGTGACGTTTTTCTCCAGCCCTCAACAATCGTTCGTTGCCCAGGTAGTCGGGATTGAAGGTGGAGATCCACATGGGCTCGCGGCTCTGCGCGTGGCCGGGCCTCTTCCAGACGGTGTTGTGGCGTTACCGCTGGATCTGACAACCAAGATCGCCGGCGGGGAGGCCCTCACGTTTATCGGCTTCCCACGGACGTTACCACCTTGGACGGTCTCGACCGGCACGGTCAGTGGTCTCAAGGGACCGACGCTTGCATTTCAGGCCCTGGTGGAGGAAGGCCAGTCCGGTGGACCGCTCTTACTGAACGGGCAGGTGATCGGTGTGGTGAGCGAGACCAGCGGTCGGCTGGGGTATGCCGTACCGGCGTCGATTCTTGCTGTCGCTCTCCGTGGATGGCGGATTGAGGCACGCCCGAGCGACTCGATGGTGCCGCAGGAAAAACTCGGTGCGGATGGGGTGCCCATGGTGCTGATTCGGTCTGGACGCATTCCGACCAAGGCGGTGGAGGTTTTTATCGGAGGGCGGGCGGAGGAAGTGCAAGGCCCCGCACGTTCTGTGTATATGGCGGACGATCTGTATGTCGAGAAAACGCCGGTCACGAATGCGCGCTATCGTCGGTTCGTTGAAACGACCGGTGTGATGCCTCATCCAGGGCTGATGGAGCAACCCACGTCGCTCGATCCCGATGGGCCGGTGGAAGACGTGACGTGGCACGATGCCGTCGCCTACTGCCGATGGGCCCGCAAGCGGCTGCCGACAGAAGACGAGTGGGAGAAGGCGGCGCGTGACACGCAAGGCCGGATCTTGAACGACCACATCTACGAGTGGACGGCCACCACCTACCAAGAAGCCCGATGGAGTCCTGCGCCGCCTGAGGACCAGACGAGAAAGGTGATCCGGGGGAGTCTTCAGGCTCTTGGCATTCGTGATGCTGTCGGAGACCTCGATTATCAGGTGCGCATGTATGCGAGCGCGTACGATGGTGCGCCAGGCAGAGGCTTCCGCTGCGCGGAAGATATCAAAAAATAACAATCAGTCTGTAGCGCGGCTGGGAAAAACGTTCGTGGTGAGCTTGTCGAACCATGAACGTGGTTCTAGGACGCAACACGAATGCGCGTTCATCCTGCCTTGCCCTTCCTCTCAACGCCCCTTTAGAATGTTTCATTGGTTGTTCTCTGAAGGAGGAACTTATGGGTCTTGCCGATAATAAATGCGTGCCCTGTCGTGGTGGTGTGCCCCCGTTGCCGAATGATCGTGCGCAGGCGCTACTGAAAGAGCTGGGACGAGGCTGGTCGTTGAATGCCCAAGGGCATCTGGAGCGCCTCTACACGTTCAAAGATTTCGCACAGGCCTTGGTCTATGTGAACAAGGTCGGTGCTATCGCAGAGGCCGAAGGCCATCATCCTGATCTCTATCTTGCCTGGGGTAAGTGCAAAGTCGAGATCTGGACACATAAGATCGACGGCCTGACTGAGAGCGACTTTTATCTGGCGGCAAAAGCCGATCGAGAGTTTGAGCCATTCAAAGCGGGAGCCTAGTGTTACGTCCCAGGATTGCGTTCGTGGTGAGCCCTTCGATTGACTCAGGATAGGCCTGTCGAGCTCTATGGTGAGCCCAGTCGAACCGCATGGACGGAACCTTCTGAAGGTGCGCACCCTTCGACAAGCTCAGGGCGAACGGATAGCCCTTTGAACCTATTACATTGTTCCGTTCGTGCTGAGCTTGTCGAAGCACGAGCATGGAGCATTGAAATGATTTCCAAATTGGCCACCAGTTCCTATCCCGAATATATGAGGCATTGAATGAGCGATCAGGCTCAAGTGGCGCTCGTCAATATGCCGTTCAGCTACGCCAAGTATCCCTCCATTCAACTCGGCACGCTTTCCGCGCTACTCAAAGCCAACAGCATTCCCGTCGATTGTCACCACTTGAACGTCCGGTTTGCCCACCTGATCGGTGTTGAGTTGCACGAGTCGATCTGTGAGAAACGGGCGCTCTTTGGCGAATGGCTGTTCTCCTCCTTGCTGTTTAAAGAGAATCCGAAACGGGCGGAGTATCCGCAAGTCTTCAAGCCGGTCTTTGAACAGGCGGCCCGCGAGAGCGGTAAACCGGTTGGCTACTTCGAAGAAATAGCGACGCGCATCGCGCCTCAGTTTTTGACCTGGGCGCTGCGCTCCATCGATTGGGGGCAGTACAAGCTCGTCGGCTTTACCTCGACCTTTGACCAGAACGTTGCGAGTCTGACGCTGGCCAAGTTGATCAAGGATCTCTACCCGCATGTCACAATCGTTTTCGGGGGTGCGAATTTCGATGGCGAAATGGGCCAAGAGTACTTCAGGGCGTTTCCCTTTATCGATCATGTTGTGGTCGGGGAGGGAGAAGAGAGCTTCCTCTCGCTCGTTCGACAGGTCTTGGCCGGCAGGACAGGGGACTATCCGAAGGGTGTGACGTATCGGCAAGGTGAGAAGGTTGGGTTCACGCCGAATCCGGCGCTCTTTTCCGATTTTGCCAAGACTGGGCCACCAGACTACGACGACTACTATCACCTGCTTGCGGAACTCGGCCAGACGGCACAGGGGCTTGATCGCATTCTCTTGTACGAAGGTTCACGAGGCTGCTGGTGGGGCGAGAAACATCACTGTACGTTTTGTGGGCTCAATGCGCAGAGCATGAAGTTCCGAGCGAAGGCGCCTGACCAAGTGCTGAAAG
>Ga0224510_10001386_pt1 | contig 16104 bp, 19 predicted proteins | sample SF_May12_sed_USG_FD_170161 | JGI IMG/M metagenome (GOLD analysis project Ga0224510, IMG submission 170161) | Sediment microbial communities from San Francisco Bay, California, United States - SF_May12_sed_USGS_4_1 | ecosystem: Environmental > Aquatic > Marine > Sediment | place: USA: California... | reverse complement strand
TATTTGCCACAAGGTCGGGGTATGTCGCGACGAGAACACCCTGTCCCTGGAGTAATAGACCCCTGACGCCGAATATTGCAGGATCGTCGTTAAGCATCCACTGAAAAACTACCCCCGGAATGACGCCAAATCCTCTCTGAATCGCCGAAATTAACTGACTCGCCGACGCCGATTCTACTACCTCATTAGGCACGAGTCCGGCGCGGGATAATAGAGCCTGTTGCGGCCCGAAAAGCCAGTTGTCGATCATGTTTTTAATGACCTCTGTCCCGTCTGTCGTCGTCGGGCCGGTTGAATTGACCGATACCGCGTCGGGAAAAACTCCTGATTTGTATGTGAATGTATTTTCGACTGATAGCGCCATTTTTTATTTGCTCCTTATGTGTAATTTATAACAACCGCCGCCCATGTTTTCATCGGTTTGTATCTTATAACGAGTTCCCGCAATTCAGGACGGCGAAAGGCGGGAACCTCTGCAATTTCAATTTCTGTAATTTCGCCCGTGACTTCATCATAGGTCGCTTCGCCGCCGATAAAAAATATTGTAGGCCAGTATCCCGGATCGGTCGGGACGGTATAAATTTTCGGATCGATCCGCGAATCGTCGAACCGTCCGCAAAACAGCGTAGAATTGCCGGTAAATGAACCGGGACCGACAACGGAAAGGTAATCGATGACCGTGATCCCATCGATCCCGGAAACGATTAAATGTCCGCCGGTCTGTCTCAAAAATGCGTCAACGCGCCCGGTGTAGGCATTTTCGCCCGCCAATTGAAGATTGTAATTTCCGCTTACGAACAGATCAGGATCGACCGCCGGATCGTTTTGATAGACGTAAAGGTTAAAACCCGCCGCCTGGAGTTGTGCCTGTAAATATGGCGCGGAACCTGTATTTGTTCCGGCATACATGCGGCCGGCCAGTTTCGATCTTCGCTCCGCCTCTGATAATCGATTGTCGGGCCGGATGCCATAATCCCGTTCGAGATCCTCAAGCATATCGGTTTCGTAAGGGTTTCGCTGACTGCCGATCGCTTTTAATTTGAGCCTGACGATTTCCTGGGCTTCCGCGATCCCTTCGAGAAGTTTGTCGGCATCCTGACCTTTCTCGAAATTCCAGGCCTCCCCTTCGGGCATGTTGGAATCAATTATCGCTCTTGATAATGTTTCAGACGCCATCGTAAGTAATCGCTCCGATTTTCAATCTTTCACCCGGATTCAGCTTTGTCGCTCCCGCCGTTGTGTCCGGGGTGAATCCGAAAACAACCTCTGACGTATATGCACCATAAGCGCGGTTTATGTCATCGACAACGCCGGAACATGATGTTTCTGAAATCGTATCGTTTTTATCGATCTCGAAATCAATGCCAGGCACAAACGGAGCGATTTTTTCGAAATACAGATTGAAAGCTGATGTGACATCGCTCTTGTAATCCGCCGACAGGGTTGCGTCAATGGTCAGCCCGCGAACGTCGATAAATACGGATGTTCTTGTAATCGATTTTACCGTCAGATTTTCGTCTGTGTCTCCGAGGTTGTTTATTGCAATCCCGGAAAGCGGATCGGTCAATAACGCCGCCCGGACCTCATCGAGTAAATATTGAGGGGCGATCCCGTCGGCGTCAACGTCGGTTGTCGCTTCGACATAAATTGTCCGATCTCCGGGATAGTCTGTTTCCCCTGAATCGTATGGTTTGCCGGTGTATGGATAAATTCTTTTGACGCCGCCGACTTTTTCGCCGATGACCCTGTAATCGGTTGCGCTCCATCCGCCGCACACGGAGCGAAGGACAAATAAAACGCGGGGGCGATAATCTTCATCCTCCTCTTCATCGACTCCAGTATTGTCGACCGATGTTATTGACGCCACGGATTCAGCACCGGGGATCGGTGTTCCGATTGTCAGAGTATCCTGGCCCGCCACAAGGTTTCCGTCGGGGCCGGATATTTCGCATGTTACCGAAATTACAGCGACGCCGCCGGATGCCGTTACCTCTGCGTCTGAATGATAGCGGAGGCCGTTCTGATCGCCGGTGAAATCATGACCCTGGGCGATCACCGTTCCATTTGTGGCCGGGAGTGAAATCGTCATGACCGTGGACTCTGCAACCTTGCGGGGGGTGTTGTAATTATTGCCGATAAGATCGAGACCGTCGCCGGTTGCTGATATTGCAAAATTCTGTATTGAGAGATTTGCCGCGTATTTATATTGAGGGATTGCGGCAAGGGCGATCATTCCGGCAATGACGCGGTTAAATGCAACGTCAACCGCCGGGGTTTCTATGTTCAGACTGCTTTCAATCGCTTCGAGTGATTGATCCGCCGTTTCCTGTGCTGTCGGTATTTTATAGCCTGCCATTAATTCGCCTCCGCCGTTGCAATCCAGTTTCCGGCGTATCTTGTCAGCCCGATATTTGCATTACCGATAACGGGCGATTTAATTAATATGTTCACACTTATTGTATCGCTCGCCGGATTTTTTACGTCAACCGTTATTTTTGCATTAAGGCCGTTCTTGTCTTTCATCCACTTCAACGCCGATTCGGCGGCGAATCTGATGAAGTTCGGCGACTGACTCGTGATCGGTTTTCTCGTTTCCGCCTCAAATATACTCCCGATTTTCTGGCCTGCCTTTCGTGCGAAGATATTCCCGATCCAGGGTTTCGACGTAAAGAGGGAAATAATGACGGCATTGATTATTCCCTGATCTAAAACAGGCTGGCCTCCGATATACGTGATCGCCGCGCCATCCTTGCCGATTTCTATTTTCAGATCGCCCTGGTATCTGCTCATGGTATTTTTACCGTTGCGCTTTTCGCCGTTGTTATGTCGAGTGTTGCGCTCCCTGCCGTCCCGGCCCCGTCTAATTTCGTGGCAAATAAAGCGTTTATTGCGGATACGAACGATTGCAGGGCTGTATTCAGATCGGTCCAGGAAACGACATTATCTGTATTTCCGTTCAGCTCCAGGTTGCCGTCATTTTTCAGATCGATTTTCGCCTGGTCTGTGCCGCCGCTGTCGGTGGATTTCAGCGACAACGATCCGTCGTTGTTTCCGATTATTGAACCGAGAAGAACCGCCGGATCGTTGCCGTCGGTCGCCTGGATTGTAATTTTTCCGGTGGACAACAATTCTAAAAACGCCTGCATGATTGTGGCTGAATCGTCGTCTTTTTTGTATGTTGAATAAAACCTGTGATCTCCGGGGTTGCCGGTCGGGGTGATCCCGTCGTCTGATGATATGCCGACTAAATACGATTCTGAAATCGGTATAATTAATATTTCATCGTCGATCTGGGGCAGGAAAGTCTGGCCGGGCAGAAATCTGAATTCGACCGGCTGAATATCTTCGGGATCTTCAATTTCGCATTGGAGCATGATCACGTTTCTTGTTCCGTCCCGATTTTTTTCAATCGATGGATCTTTTTTTACGACTCCATATTTCGTCATTCGAAAATCGCCTCCAGAATTTCCCCCTCTGATCTTAATTCCCCGGTGCTGAATCCGAAAAGCGGTATGACATGCAGGACGGCGGAAATCTTATCGCCAAAAATAAATTCTACTTTTTTGATCAATAACTGTTTTCCCTCCGGTATTTCCATCGTCTCGGATTGAACCGTAATGATTTCATTCACAGGCCATAAGATTTTAGATTCTGACGTATACCAGTCAGCGACGGGGATCGCGGCGGCGTATGCGTCGGCTATTGTTTTATTTTTTCGCCACAACGCCGCTTTGTTGAGGTCGCCTGAATCGGCGTCATTGGCCGAAAATGTCAGGAGGCGGGGGTGCCCGATAGATTCATCCTTAACAATTCCGGCGTTTGTATTTGATTTCGGGCTCTGTCCGATTGCGCGGTATGTCTGAAATCTGTTCCGGTTATCGATCTGAAATGTGAACGCCTCGGTTGCGCGGCCTTCCGGCGGCTCTTTTATAATGTCGATTGAATCGCCTTTTGTTTTCGCCACGTCGATCAGGAGGTTTCCGAATTTATCGCATGTCAACAATGCGCCCCTCTGCCGGGCCAATTTTAGCAGGTGGTTGAAAGCTGTTTCGTCGGGTTTGCCGGATATTCGCTTGAATTGACCCTTGATCAATTTTTTCGCCGCGTCGGAAACAACGACATCAATTCCGAAAGGATACGCGAGATCCTGACAGCGTTGTTCGAGTGAAATATTGCTTTTTGAATACGGGGGGCGGAGCATTGTATCGACAAGGTGGACGGTTCTTGAAAATCCGATAAATGTTTTCGTCGGTTTCGTTCCGCCGGTCTGGGTTATGTTCGGAATGTATCCGTCAAGAACCAGGTCCTCGCCAAGATATAATTGGCAATCCGGATCTGATCCTATTTTCGTTTTTTTGTCGAGCGTCGGATCTGCTCCTCTGTGCCATGCGATCGTCGCCTGAAATTCGTCCGCTACGGTGTTCATCGTCCGGGCGAATGTGCCGCTTTCGACCGGAACTTCATACCCCTCGATGATCAGGGTGTAATCTGTTTTTTTCTTGAAATGGATTTTTTCTTTTCGTGCCCGTTTCGGACGTTCGGCCACCTGGTTAAGCGGGATCTGTAAAATATCGCCGGGGTAAATTGTCGGAAGTTTTTCGAGCGATTCACGCCGCCCGACAAGGAAAGCGTTTGCGTCGATTATAAGCGCGGGGGTAACTCCTGCTTTCGGTGCGATCCTTGTTATGCGGTCGCCGGATACGACCTTGTATCTTTTGCCCTGGGTGGGGGTGGTAAGGATCTCATTTGCCATAAACGACGACCTCCCGCCCTGCCGGTAGCAATAAAATTTCTTCGCCGTTCAATTTATTATAATCTATAAAATCATTCAGGGTCTGATCTATATCCTTCATGTCAGAACCATATTCTTCTATAATAAACCGCATGATGGACACCGGATTTGTGATCTTTACCCGTTTTTCGACGGAAAGGTCGAAGGCGTTTTTTCGGATGAACTGGATCGCTTTTGATGTTATATCGGCAAGCTCGGTATATGACGCCGAATTGGAAAAATATTGCTCTGCGAGAAATTGATCTTTGAAATTCGTCTGAACGGCGTCGAGGTTTGCGGTGATCGCGTTGAATTGTTCCCTGATTGCATTCGCCGCGTTTATCGCCTCCTGCCGCGTCCTGAATTTGCTTGATGTTCCGATTGTCGCATTGGTGATCATGATCGACGAAAGAACAAGTTCCTGAACAAGAACGATATTTCGATCCTCCGGTTCCGTTCCTTCCGGGGCAAGATTGAAAATATCGTCTGTCATTTTTTTATATGTCTGAAAGCGGGTATTGAAATCTGTCGAGATGTTCGCAGGGAGCGCGATCGCCTGTTGAATTGCAGATCCCACCTGCGATATGTCGATCACCGTATTGTCAAGGGCGGTTTCGATCTCGTTTATTTTCGCATTGAATGAGGCCAGGATTTCGCCGCTTGTCTGTGCGAGCGAAGCAAGACGCTGTTGAATTGTTGCCTTCGATTTTGTGAATGTGGAACGTAGGGCCTGAACCTCTCTGTATGCCGATTGAACGGCGAGTGCTATCGTCACGGCAAGGGCGGCGATATGTGCAAGGACGGCGAGGGCGTCAAATATTGAGGCCAGGAGATTGAAACCACTGCCAAGCGTCAATTCTTCAACGTCGATGGATTCTAAAAATTCCGTCTGTATTTCGTAGACGCCGCCGGATTCTGTCGGATTGTCCTTAACCGTAAATGATAGCGGTTGCGCCCTGATGTATCCCACGACCGGATGAATGATCTCCCATTTCCCGGACTCATTTAACGCATCCTCGAAATCCCTGGCGTCAATATCGGCGGCGTGGCCGTGGAAAAATATTCGTAAAGGGAAAGACGTTCCTGACTTTCCGAGGTCCAGGGTTGCGGTGTCGTTTCGATTCGGATAATCGTAAACCGCCACTTTTTTATTTGTGGTCCTGTCGTCGCCGATCCAGTCAGCCATGAAAATCGAAAACTCCGGGCTGATGAGCGTTATAAATGGGATTGTTCGCATATCCCACGACGGGATCAGCAGATACATTTCCAGCTCATCAAGCGTTATGTTTTTTGATGTTCCGTAGCTCGGCATCAATTAAACCCCGTATTTAATTCAAGATTTCTACCGGGGCGCGGCGTGGCGGTCGTGCCCTTTGGAGCGTTTGAAAAATTTACGTCAAGGCGTCCATTAAGCGTCTGCGATTGTGCGCGGGCCCTGGCGAGTTCTTTTCCTGCTTCGTCTTCCTTCGCCTTCGGTGTTCCGGGGGTTGAACCGGTGACTTTTTTGGCAATATCGAAAACCGCGCCGAACCCTAATAATTTCGTGAACCAGTTAACGGCAATTTTCAGAGTTCTGATCACGGTGTCCCAGTTCCTGGCGATCAGGATCGGGATCGTGATGAGCGGAGCGAATATCGCCGCGAATATAGCAAACACCGGATTGTCAAAAATGGCCGTCCATTCCATGAATTTTTGTTTTACGAGATCCCAGTTTTTATAAAGCAAAATACCGGCGGCGATTAAAGCCATTATTCCAATGACGACCCATAACGCGGGATTTGCCGCGAATGCCGCATTAAGCGCCCACTGTGAGGCGGTAGCGAATCCATCCACCGCAACCTTTTTTGTAAATATGGCGATCATTCTGATCATATTTGAAAGCATACCGCCTTTCATTAAAGAATTATGGACGATAAGAGCTACATTGTAAGCCTTCATCCCTACCACTACATAAGGGAGAAGCGGCGCGAAGGGCGAAAATATGGCCCACAATATTTTCAATACCGCCACGGCGGCTTTTACACTATTAACCACTGGCCCTATATCAAATTCCCTCAAGGCCGCCGTCATTGATTGTATTCCGGTTTTACCCTCACCCTGAAATGCCTCAAGGAATTGAAATCCTAATTCAAAGGCCGCCGACTGAAGAGTTTTAATTTGATTGCCGAGCGATTCGCGCATAAGGTCGGCTGTCTGTGCCGCCGTGCCGCCGGAATTTTTCAAAGTCTTTTCAAAATCCTCAACCGATGTAATAACCTTAATTAAATTCGCATTGGCGGCGATTGCTCTTTTTCCGAATATTTTGTCAAGGACGGCGGCCTGATCTGTGGTTCCGAGTTTTGATAATTTCGGACCCATCGCTTTTAATATCTCAATCATCGGTCGCATGTTTCGCTTGCCGTCCGCCCCTATGGTTGATATTTCGTCCATCGAGAGGCCGAGCGTTTTCATTGCGGCGGCGGCCTTTGGTGTCGGGGCCGCAAGTCTTAATATTGCATTTTTCAGAGCGGTTGCGCCTTCGCCGCCCTTGATCCCGGCGTTTCCCATTGCCGCCGTTATCGCCGCCACCTGATCGAGATTGTCACCGAATATTGAAAAGATCGGCGCGGCCACCTTCATCGTTTCAAACTGGCTTTCTATTGTTACGTTTGCGCTGTTCGCAGATTTCGTCAATACGTCATTGAGCCTTGTCAGGTTTTTTATTTTCTGCGTCGAGTCCTCGGTTGCGAGCCCGAACGCACCAAGAAGGTCGGAAGACATATCGGCAACGCGGCTGAAATCTTCGCCCGATGCCGTTGACAGATTGATCATTGTCTGAAGCCCATCCATCGCCTCGGTTGAATTAAAACCGGCACGGGCCAGAAAATCAAGGGCGCTCGCCGCCTGTGTTGCGGTAAATTCGGTTGTGGCTCCGGCATCCCTTGCCCGCTTTTTCAGCAATGCGAGCTTATCGTTAAAATCTGCCGCACCTGGGCCCACGTCCTTAAATCTTGCGGCGGCCCCCATGATCGCGTCATCAAAACCAACAAATTCGGTTGTTACGGCGTGAACTCCCTGCGTCAATAATCCAATTCCGCCTAACGCCGCACCGCCTGCGACAATGCCCTTCATTACGGCGTTATGGCTCCGGGCTGCTGCCGATGCCTTACGAAAAGCCTGGGTTGACGTATCGCCGAATCTCCTCTGATACGCGGTCAGCTTTTTAACCAGCGAAGTCATACCGAGATCCGCCGCCTTAAATGCAGTTGTTACCGCCGCGTCGTATGCCATTTTTTTTATCCGCCCATCGCTTCGTTTAAGGCTTTGTTCCTCTCGTTTGTCTCAAGTTTTTTATAATATTCAGAACCTTCATGATAGAAAATCATTCTCTGAATTGATAAATTTTCTGCAACGTCCGGGTCCATTCCCCGCGAAATTACCAGGTCCCACAACATCATCTTGACGTGTGGGACTAAGAGAAAAGGATGAGAGCAATCGACCCCGCAAGCGATTCATCCCGATTGGGAATGGTAAAAGAAGCTGGCATATTGCACATGGACATCGCAAAATAATGGAGGCGCTGGTTTGCGTCTTCGCCCGCCTTCGCCATTGCCATTTTTGCAACCGATTTCTGGTTTTTGTATTCCAGAATTTCGCCGTTTGACAGCTTCTGAGTAAAATACTTATCGCCGTTTTCGTGCGTCTCGAATCGGATCACGCCATCCATGACGCCGCGAATGATTTTCTTGATTGCCCCCTCGTAAGCGGGGCGCTCCTCTTTTCCGAAATCCTCAATAATGATCCTGTAATCGTCAAGATATTCATACACTTCGGCCATCGCATTTTCTTCGCTGATGACGCTTTCGGTTTTTTTTTGCTGTTTCTGTAATTTCATTTATAAACTCGCTTATGTTTTATTAATCTGGGTCCATGCGGATTTCAGGCTCGGTATGAAATCGATCTGCATTTTCCCTTCCATCGAATCCCGTTCTTTTGTTTCGATAAAACATGGACCCTGGTAAATACTACCATCGACAAGGGCAAACGTGGCATTATAGGCGATCTTTCTGTTTGAAATCGCCTGGACCAGTTCCGCCTCTGATGGCGTGACGGAAAATTCAAGACCCTCAATCGTGCGAACCTTTCTCTTGAATTTGATAATCGTCGCGCCGGATGTGGCAATTCCTTCTTTCTCAAAATCTCCGACCGGAAATTTTCCGGCTGATTCGCCGATCACGTCGAGAGATAATCCCGCTACCGTTACTGATTCTACACTACCTGCTACTGGCATTTTTTATTGCTCCTTTTTTAGATTATCTCAAAACCGCTATGCTTACATCTGTTTCAAGGATTGTATCTGTATTTCTCAATTCGCCGGAAATTATTGTCGGGAATGTTATGTCAAAACCGGAAATATCGACTTTTAACAATACCGCGTTATCGTCTTTCAGTCTTTCAACCGTGAACGCCGCTTCGTATATCCATGCAAGGCGTTCCATTTCATACGCCAGGGCGATCAGGTCGCCGCGAACCTCGTTTACATCGATCGCGGTTGTTTCGGTCGTTTTTGTTATGTCCTCGACAATCGTCCTGTCATTGTATGCCGGGCCATTCAGAAGGGCGAAAAGTGCCTCAAGCTGATTTCTGATTATTCTTATACTCCTCATATCCTTATAGCTATTGGAGGTATAGGGGATATTTGCCGGGTGGTAGAACGTCATAAGATTGAGCGCAACCATGACGCCGCCTTTATATTGAGACGGGCTGACGCCTGCCTGGACCGCGAGATCACGATTTGTTTTCTGGTCGGTCCATCTGTCGGCCTGGGCTCCTGGGATTATCCAGGGGAGCTCCATGTCAATCGTGCTTGCCGTCGCCCGTTCGTTTCCCTTGAGCGCGATCTTTGATTGGACATAAGCGCCGATTTCGTCCGGGTGGTTCGGGGAACCGGGGCACGAAATTATTCCGTTTGTTCTATCGAGTGCTTTTCGCCCGTCGCCCAAAGCAATGACCGCCGTCAATCCTGCCGAACCGGCGGCGGTGTCGCCTTTCAGCGATCCGACGAAAGGCCGGTGGACGGTTTTCGCATAGTTCCCGACCGCCTCCGATCCTTCGCCGTTATATTGTGAGATTGCGTCCAGGGTTGCGGTGTCAATTCCGTATCCGTGTATCAGCTCGGTGTATCCGTTGCTGTTCTGATTGTCTCCGGTTCCGAGGGCATCGAGGGCGGTCGAAATATCAGGGACGCCGGTTCCGCCGGCCATATCGACGACAACCGCGTCGAGGTTTGGCGGAAACTCCTGGCCCGCTCCGAGATTGTAATCAATTACGATCCCGTTGCCCCATGGCCCTTTGGTTTTCGCCGTCCAGTCTATTTCTTCGGGAACAACACCGTCGACCGCTGAATCGACCGGGACGCCTACCGCGTCAAGTTGTGCCTCTACTGCCGCAACAACGGCGGTTGCCACTTCGGCGGCGGTTGAGCCGGATGGAATAGTTACAGGAATATAAATATCGCCAATATACTGATGGACCGTTCCGGCGGCTGTGGTTGTGCCTGAAAATGTCGTGGTCCCTGCCGCCGCTACCGCCGCGACCGCCTCATCCTGGAAAACCATGAATGTAGGAAGCGAAGAGTTCGCGCCGCGAAAAGATGCAAGGGCGAGGCGGTGAGCCATGAAGCCAAAACCGGCCTTATCGCCCACGTCTTCAGGGGAAAATACCTGAATCTCTTCCTCTGTCGGGAGGGTTGTTTTAAGCGGATCGAAAGTTCCGATTATTGCAATCTTGCTCGGTGTCACCTGGGCTGTGACCGCGTATTGCGTCTGTTTGTGCTGGACTGTGGTTGCTGCTGATTCTTGCGCCATTTTTTATTGCTCCTTAATTTGTCACCTTGACGCCTGCGTTCGTAACGTCCGCGCCGGTGTCGTCGTAAGTTGAAACTGTATCTGTATCGTATGTTTTTTCTGTCGGTTGCGCCGGGGTCGGTGCGCCGGATAATTGCTCCGGGACGAGTGCTGTAATTGTTGCGCCCGCCGTCAACGCCACGATCGCGCCGAATCTTACCGGATCATCTTTTGCGTATTGCGAGATCCACCGGCTCCCTATATTTATAGAAGAACCGAGTTTTTTGTTCCGCAAATCCATTATGATATTATAGACCGTGGAAAATAGATTATCCATTTTTCCGTTTGCGATCAATTCTGCATTCTGCACGGCGGCGAGTGCTGTAATTACATCGGCAGGAAGTGCTGACTCGTCGCTCAATACGGTCATGTCTCCCTTCGCCTTCGCCGCTGTTTTGAACTCAAGAGCTATTTTTACTTCATTATTTACCGGGCCGTTTCGACTCCCCGATTTCGCCGGAAAGTCAGATGCTTTGTGGAATATTCGGACGGTTCCAAGAAATGTGTCATCGCCTTCGATGAATGCCTCGTCGGGGGTATCGGAAAGAACCTGATAACCCAGGGCGCGGTATTGACCATTTTCGTTCGCCTGCAATAACGCCACGGCGTCATTAATGACCTGTATGAAATTCATCGGCATTATGATTGCTCAATCCTCTGCAAAAATATCGTTATCCAGCCCATCCTTGTCGCCTCTTCCGGTGCCTGGTCTGGAGTCATTACAAAATCTTCAAACGGCGCATTTTCAACCGGCGTCGGTTGCGCTCTTATCGCCCATTTTTCGCCCGCCTTCGGGATCTCCGGCATCGTTGAGGCGCGAACCGATACGGACGCATTCGCAATGATGATCATCTGTCCGGTGTCCGGGTTCTCTCTGCTCGGATAGAGGTCGAATCTTCCCTGCACGTCGAATGTGTTTCCGGTGTTGGGGGATTTGAAAAATATTTGTTGCCCGAAATCGGATTCTAACATTTCGCCGAGATCAGATTCAGCCTCTATCCGCAGATTTCCCACTATTTTTTACCTGATTTTTCGTCCTTTATTGGTTCGTTTTCGGAAAGCGAAAGAACGGGCTGCTTTTTTTCAACCGGTTTTGATTTCGCCTGCCTGCTCTCCGATTTTGAAATCAGGCGATCCGTGATCAATTTATCGACCAGGGCCTTCGGGGCTTTATCGACGAATCGCCGCCGCCCTGAATATACGCGCATACCTGCCGGAATTTCTACCGGGTTATGGATCATTTTTTACCGCCTCCCTTGTGGGTGTGCTTATGGGTATGAGTGACCGATTCAGCTTCAGATTCAGCCTCTACGGGTTCCGGTTCCACCTCTTCCTCTTCCTCTTCCTCTTCCTCTTCCGGCTCCACGGTTCGGATCGGTTCGGAAATCTGTTTATTTTTTAGCAGATAATCCCATGTCTTTTCGTCCACGTCGGATTTGCTTACGGGTTGGCCGGAGCGGATTTTTTTTCCGCTCTTCGCCATTAAAACTCCTTTGCCTGAAAAAATCATTCAATCCTCTCCTTATGTGATCAGACCGTTCAATCTTCCGATTGCGTCGGTGTGTGTGGTTGAGTATATCGCGCTGGATTGCGTGATTATTTTGGTTCCCTTCGCCGTTGACTGGCTCCAGTCTATGTATGCGAAAAACATGCGCGGATCGATAACGCCGCCGCCCACGTCTTCAGGAGGAAGAAAATTCTTTGTCATCGGAAATCCGAATTTATCCTGATACCTGGCGCGTTCCCAGTTTTCTATTGGATCGCGGTCAAGGGGGCCGAATGTTCGGTCGAATCTTGCACCGCTCCATACGAAAAGGGCAACTCCAAGAGGCATCGACGGCGTTTTTGTTGCGGTCGGGGGGCTTGTGAAATTATCCACTATGGTTTTTTCCAGGGTGTAGACATAAAGTTTTCGCCCTTTATCGGTTATAAAAAAACCGCGAACCGTGAAACCGTTAGCAACCATCCGGCGGTGCATTGCCGTATTGGGAGCCTCATATCGATTTTCTCGCACGTCCATGAAGGCGACGGTTCTGTCAAAATTCCTGTCGTTTGCGTCCTTGACGCTTGCGTTTGCGCGGAAAGCGGCGTAAACGTCAGAGGCGAATATTGCAATATCGGGAACGACGTTGCCGTTATCTTCAACGGCATCACATAAAGTATCAACGTCCGTGAGCGGGGTGGCTCCGACCTGATTCCATCCGGTTCCTGCTGTGAGCGTGTTTCCTGAATTTCGCAGGAAATCATATTTCAGATTCGCATCGGACGATCCGAGGATTGTTGGTTGAGCCCCGTCAAGCATCGCATATCTGGCGAACCAGTTATGTGATCGGATGTGGCGACGGCTCAATTCTTTGATGATATTGGCGGCGCGTTCCTGCATTCGCTCTTTAACGGTTTTGGGGTTTGTGTCGGTTTCCGTTACGGTCTGCTCGTAATTCAGAGATGAATCCATAAAGCCGGGTTCTTCGACGAGTCCGATCCGGCGGGCCAATTTCGTATAAAGCCCTTCGGTATTTATGTTGCTGTCGTTTGTCGTCTGCGAACCGCGAAAAATCGTCTGTGCCGGGAGTTCATCGCCGGATCTTATGATCGGGATCTGAATGTCCAGGGTGTTTTCAAGAAAATTCGTTACGCCGCCATTTTCCGGAATGCCGAAAAAAGACATCCAGGATTTATCGACTGAAACAAAATTTCGCTCATCGAAAAGCGGCTGAAATACCCGCGAAAATTGATCTGTAGGGTTGGGTGCTGTAGGCATTTTAATTTGGCTCCTTTAATTATGTGTTTTCCTGCGCGGTTGAGGTGTTGGTCAATCGCGGTAACAGCTTATGATTGAGAAGATGATCCCGGACGCTTCGCAGATCGGTAGTGCCGACCGTTACAACGGTGTCGAGGGTTTTGCTGTTTTCTATAACGAGCATCGATTCGTCAAATTCCATGTCGTATACAAGGATCATGCAATCGGGTATATCACCGGCCACGAGTGCGGCGGCTGTTATTTCGTCGCCTGTATAGATTCCCTGTGGGATCGCGGTTCCATCGGTCGCCGCCGCGTTTATGAATGGCGTCCATTTTCCCGAAGCGGCCACCTTCGCCATGAGCGTAAACTGTGCGAGGGGTGTTCCGCGCCCGGCGTCCTGGGCAATGACCTCTTTCATTTTGGTCACGCCGCCCTGGCGGCCCAAAAAGAATTTTTTTGAATCTATGTCTGATCTGGTTTGAACTGCCATTTAATTTATACCCCCTTGAGACGATCAACGACCGCCTGCATTCCTTTTTCATCCAGGACATCGCCGGTCTCTGAAATTCCGGTTCCGCCTGCCTGCTGTCCGGGAGTGTGTCCCTGTTTGCCGGTTTCGCTTTGTGCAAGTAATGACGCCGATTTCTGATTGATTCTGTCAACCATCGCAAGCATTGAGGTTATCGCTGACACCTTGCCTTCGCCCGAAATTACATCCATGATTAAATCAATAGATTCTGGATATTTTTCCAACGATTCTTTGGTCATATAGGTTTTGACTGAATCGACGCGGGCGGCTGACGCTTTTTTTTCGTCCTCCATTCCCTCTTTTTTTGCCTGCGATAACGCGGCGTCATATTCGATTTTTGCGGATGGATTGGCCGCGAGTAGTTCTGATAAACTCATATTTTTATGCTCCTGTGGTTGTTTTAATTCCTTGTTTTTGATGTTTGATCTGATATTTAACCCGGCCATTGCGGCGGCGCGGAAAATGTTCTGCTCCGGTTCGTGATTGCTTTTTACAATTTTCATCGCCTCGGCGAAATTATAGCGGGCCATTGCCACCGCCTGTGCTGGGTCCGATTTTTTATTTTTTGATTCAATGATTTCGTCAACGAAACCGGCTGTTTTGATTTCTTCGCCGAAAAAATAACTTTCCGCATCCATTAATTTGTGAATTTCTTCCGGTGTTTTACCCGTTACGTTGACATATTCCGTGGCAATTATATTTGATAGACCCTCTAAAATATTGGCCCCGTGGCGGAAATCGTGATGATTGCCATACATAAGAGCCAGCGCATTATGGATCATATATGTGGCGTTGCTGTCCGCTGATCGTTTATCACCTGCAAGGGCAATGTATGAGCCCATCGACGCCGCCAGGGAGGTGATCCGGGTTTCGGTTTTGCCGTCATGTTTCGATATGTCGTTAAAAATCTGGATGCCGTCATCGATAAACCCGCCGGGAGAATTTATTTCGATTAAGACATCCTTGCCGGCGAAGCGGTTTAGTTGGCGGCGCACGTCTGACGGGGTAACGTCCCACCCGATGACGCCTTCTATGATGATTTTATTCAGCATTATGTCTCATATATCCTTTTTTTAATACCTGTCAATCTTTTTTTTACTGTTTGATAAAATGAGTAACGATGGAAAGCATTATCGCCACGAGTCCGCTAACGATGGAGATCAAAACCCAGTTTTTGATCTTCGTAATCGCCTCCGCCACCGTCTCGCGTTTCGTTTCTCTGATTTTATTGTATAGATTGTTGTCTCTGATTTTTGCTTCCTCTTCGAGTTTGTCGATCAGTCTTTTATGATTGCTCAACCGTTCGCCGTATTGCGCTATTCTGACGGCGTTTTCGTCAAGTTTTGCATCGAACGCCGCCATCTGTAATTTCAGATCCTCGGTTGTTTTTGCGATTCCGAGGACAATGGTTTTTATCTCTATGATTCCGGCGGTGTCATCCATCAATCTTTTTCATCCTCAATTATTTGTTTCGCCTGATCTTCGTCAATCGGTTCGTTTCCGGTGTCCTGATGTGGATCGGGTGTTATTTCTGGAAAATCCCTGGCGTTTTTTGCGGCATTGGTTTTTATATCGCTTCCGTTATGCTTCAGGGCGGCGTCGGAAAGGGAAATAAGATTATAGCGGGCCGCCTCTATTGTCGCTTTCATTGTCTTGCTTATATCATCCGGCATGACAACGCCGAGCCACCTGCACGACAACCAGGCCTGACGCTTGATCGGATCGCTCCAGCCGGGGGCCTGGATTCTACCGGCGGCGATCTCCTCCGATAACCAGGCCTCGCGGTGAGGATTGTTAAAATCGGACGCGAACTCGTCTATTTCCGGGAGGACGACGGTGTCCCAATAAAGGAGCGTTTCGCCTTTTTGCGCGGAAAATGAATCCTGGAAACGCATTTTTGAGATCGAACCGGGTTGGTTATTCGAACCGGCCAGGGTTTCGGAAAGGAAATTTACGAACGCCTCGTAATCTTCATGGGGCGCGGTCTGTTTTATCGATTTTATCCGGTCGCCACGGTTCATATTTGTGATCACCGTCGATCCGGGTTGCTGATTGGATAATTCTGGCTGCAAATAAAACAATGTTCCGTCTTTTGCTGTGGCGGTGGTCGGGGTTGGTGCTGTCAATATTGGACTATAAGCGCCCGCCGGATTATTGGTTGATTCGCCTTCTCGCG
>Ga0224510_10001382_pt1 | contig 16137 bp, 11 predicted proteins | sample SF_May12_sed_USG_FD_170161 | JGI IMG/M metagenome (GOLD analysis project Ga0224510, IMG submission 170161) | Sediment microbial communities from San Francisco Bay, California, United States - SF_May12_sed_USGS_4_1 | ecosystem: Environmental > Aquatic > Marine > Sediment | place: USA: California... | reverse complement strand
AGCCGGGCCCGGCGACGCGGCGGCTCTCGTCGCGCTCGCCGAGGAAGTGGGTCGCGAGGACGGACGTTGGATCCTCGCCGCCGACACCTGGCGCTCGGTCAGCGACGAGCGCAGGTACCTGCGTACGGTTCAGCGCCATCCGGATGCCGCGGTGTTCGTGGCAGATGACGACGGTCGAATCGCTGCGCGGCTCTCGCTCTCGCGCGATCCTCATCCATCGAGCCGGCACGTCGCCGATCTCGGGTTGATGGTCGCCGAGCAGTACCGGAGGAAGGGGATCGGGATGATGCTGCTCGAGGAAGCGGTCGGCTGGGCGCGTGTCTCGGGTATCCGCAAGCTCGAGCTCCACGTCTTTCCGTGGAACGAGCCCGCGATCGGCCTCTACCAGTCGTTCGGGTTCGAGCGCGAGGGCTATCGCAAGAAGCACTACGCTCGCGCGGGCGAGTATGTCGACGCCATCCTGATGGCGTACTCGGTTCCACCGGCCGGCTGAGGGCTCTCAGGACCGGGGACATTGTCCTCAGACGCGGTTCTCAGCGACGCGACGCTGATCGCCCGAGCGCTGCGAGGCCGAGGAGCACCCGATACGCCTGAAGTCCTCGCGCGCGCGAGCTGCGCCGTGCGAGGAGCGAGAGCAGAGTGTCGATCAGCCGCAGCATGGCGACCCGTCGGGGCTAGGGATCCGAGCCGCGGATCGGGACCACCGGCTCCGGCAGCCGATGGGGCGCGTCGTCTTCATCGAGCTCGTCATCGGCAGGAAACGCGAGCGGCTCCAGGGTTTCGGGTGCGGGCGGCAGCGGACTCTTCACACCTGTCGTATCGGTGGGCCTCGAGGCGAGCTCGTCGAGCCTGGTCTCCAGTGAGCGAAGGGCGGTCGGAAGGAGCGTCGTGGCTTGCGACACCTTCGCTGCGACGGCTCCACTCCGCAGCTCGAGGCCCTCCATCCGCTTCACGAGGCCGTCGAGACGCTCGTCGACGGTGGACCTCGGCGATGTCCACGAGAGTGCAGTCGCGAGTGCTTCCAGCTGCGTCTGGAATGACTCGCGCTCGGAATCGAACTCACTGGTAAGCCGTTCGAGCAGCACGCCGTGTGCAGCGTCCTCACGCTCCATCGAATCCACACGGGCGTCGAAGGCGGCTACCCGGCGCTCCAACTCGCCGGCTGCGGACGCTCCCATCAGGCGGTCCTGGGAGGCAGCAAGCGACTCTAGTCTTGAGCGCACTGCCGCTCGCTCGGCTTCGAGGAGCGCGGCGAGTCGGCCGACCTCGCTCGAGGTCTCTTCGCGTTGGATCGCCGCGGCGTCGACACGCTCCGCGAGATCGTCGATACGGAGCTCCAACGTGTCCTGCGCCGGTGTCCGGCTGGCGATTGCCTCGATCGACGCTGCGACGGCCTCGAGCGTGTCCCCGAGCTCCTCGATGCGTACCCGGTCGTCGATCCGAACCCGGTCGAGCTCGCTCATACGTGCATCGAGCAGCCGCTGAGCCGAATCAGGGTCGGGAAGCTCGGCCAGCGCCTGGGTGAGCTCCGCAATGAGGCTGTCGACGCGCGTGGTAGCGTCGTGGAAGCGGTGCTCGAGGGTCTCGAGCTCGACGTCTCTCGCGTCGATGCGCTCGCTCGCAGCGGCGATCGTGGACGCGAGCGAGGCCAGGTGGACGCTGCCCTCTTCGACGTGGGCTCGAAGGGTCGAGACGTGCTCTTCGCTCGCGGAGACGCGGGACGCAGTCGAGTCGTGCGATGACTCGATCGACGCGAGCCTTCCGGCGAGAACATCCACTTTCGCTCCCGCTTCGTCGAGATCGAGCTGTGTCTTCCTGCGTTGCTCGGCGGTCTGCGCTCGAAGCTCCGACACGGCCTGCCGCAACTCGGCGACGGGCGCCGGATCCACCGCGCGGCGCAGGTCGGCGAGCTCACTGGCTATTCGATGCGACTCGGCCTCGTGGGTCCGGCGTAGAGCGATGACTTCTCCATCGCGGCCGGCGAGCCCCGCGGCGGTCGTCGAGACCGTCGAGGACACGGTGTCGATGCGCTGACTGAGCAAGCTGACCTTCGCGCCGAGCTCGTCGATGCGGCCCTCGAGGCCGCGCGGCAGCTTCTGCTTCGCAAGGTCGGCAACCGTTCGCTTGACCTCGTTGAGCCCTGTCGGATCGAGCCCGCGGCGCAACTCGGCGAGTGCCGAGTCGATGCGAGCGCTCGCCGAGTCGAGCTCGCGCCGCAGCTGGGCGATCTCTCCGTCCTTCGCTGCAAGCGCGGCCGACGTGGTCGAGACCGTTCGAGTGATCGTCTCGAGTCGATCGGCGACGACGTCAACCTTGTTGGCGAGACGCTCCTCGAACTTCGAGTCGTGCTTCGAGAGCGCCTCGAACGTCCTGCGGAACTCCTTCAGGGACTTCTCGTCGATCGCTGCGGTCGTTGCACGAAGCTGCGCGTCGATCTCATCCACGCGCGCGACGAGGTCTTCGACGAGGTCGGGAGCCGGGCCGCTAGTGGATTCCGTGTGCATGCGCGACTCGGAAGCCAGGGGTCCGAACGCCGCAGGAGCATCCGCACACGAATCGCCGCGTCTGGATGGTGGTGCCCCTCGACGCGAGCAAAACGGAGTCCACGTAGCCGGCGGACATGCTCTCCCTCTGTATCGGCGAAACGGATTGCGCCCTCGTTCACCCGTCTCAGGGAGTCGTGCAGGCTACTGGCCCGCTTGCCAGCCGAGCACCATCATCCGTTGCTCGAGCGTTTGCGGACACCCGAGTCCGCGCGCCTCGGCGATGCGCGCGAGGGCGTCGTTCGGCGACGTCCCGTGACGCACGAGCCACGCGCCGACGACGACACCGGTGCGCCCGCAACCCGCCCAGCAGTGCACGTAGACGAGGCCGCCTGCGCGAAGCTCCGCATCGATCTCGTCGAGCGTCTCGACGAGGCGGTCGCGCGTGGGCACCGAGAAGTCGCGGATGGACATGTGCACGTGGCGTGAGGGCGGCGACACGAGATACGCGTACGGGTCGAGCTCCCCGTCCTGCGTGAGATCCAGGAACAGCGTGACGCCCGCGGACGCGAGCTCGCGCACCTCAATAGGAGCGTTTTCCGGACCCCAGGCGCACGGATGACGGCCGGCGATCAGCCGACCCGGTTCGATGACAGTCGGCGGACGCACGGCGCTACAGTCTTGCGGTCCGCTTCGTACCCCGTACGGGGGACCGATCTCAATCGGCCTCGCGCTACTGCCGATAGCTCGGTCATGGCTCGTCTCGAATCCCCGACCGACCCACTTCGCGACCGTGCGCTCGTCCTCGCATCCGAGCTCGGCATCGACCCCGGCACGTGGTATGTACGGATGCTCGACGAAGGACGATCCGCCGGGGCAGACGCCGACCTCGGAGCGCTCGTGCGCGTGTACTGGGAGCTGCAGCGCGTGACGGGCAGGGCTGATCTTCGGGACGATTGGCGTCGTCTCGCAGATGCACTGTGGTCGGGCGAAGCCGCCTGAGCGGGCTATCGACGCCGCAAACGAGCGCAACCGATCACGTCACACCCGGCCAGTAAGGTGGGCCTCCCGTGGCGCAACCCTTCGTCCATCTCCATGTCCACTCGGAGTACTCGATCCTCGACGGGGCGTGTCGCATTCCGGCCCTCGTGGAGAAGGCGAAGCGGCTCGAGATGCCGGCCGTCGCGCTCACCGATCATGGCTCCCTGGCGGGTGCCGTCGAACTCCACCGCGAGGCGCGGAAAGCGGGGATTAAGCCCATCATCGGCTGCGAGGTGTATGTCGCCGACGACCGTAAGGCCCAGACGAAGGGCTACGCGCACCTAACGCTTCTCGCCGAGTCCAACGAAGGCTATGCAAACCTCATCAAGCTCTCCTCGCTCGCATATCTCGAGGGCTACTACTACAAGCCGCGGGTTGACTGGGAGCTTCTGCAAGGCCACGCGAAGGGGCTGATCGCGCTCTCAGGCTGCCTCTCCGGGCGCGTGTCGCGCGCGCTCGTCGAAGAGCGGCCGAAGGATGCGCACGAGGACCTCGACCGGCTCGCGCAGATCTTCGGGCGCGAGTCGACGTACGTCGAGCTCCAGAATGCCGGGCTTGCAGAGCAGAGCCAGATCAACCCGGGTCTCATCGCGCTGTCGGAGGAGACGGGGCTTCCGCTCGTAGCGACGGGAGACGTCCACTATCTGGACGCCGACGACGCGTACGCGCACGAGGCGCTCCTCTGCATCCAGTCGGGCGACACGCTCAAGAACCCGTCCCACTGGCGCTTCGACACCAACGAGTTCTTCTTCAAGACCCCGGAGGAGATGGCCGGCGACTTCCCCGGTCTCGAGCACGCCTTGGCGCGGACGCTGGAGGTTGCGGAGCGATGCAACGTCGAGATCGAGATCGGCCGCATCCTCCTGCCGACGTACCCTGTGCCGGAGGGGAGAGATGCGTTCGACTACCTCGTCGAGCTGTGCGAGAAGGGCCTCGCCAGGCGCTACGGGAAGGCAACGCCCGAGCTGACCGATCGTTTGCGGTTCGAGCTGAAGACGATCCGCGAGATGGGGTTCGCCGACTACTTCCTGATCGTGTGGGACTTCATCCACTTCGCGAAGCAGAACGGCGTCAGCGTGGGGCCCGGGCGGGGATCCTCGGCGGGGTCGCTCGCCGCGTACTGCCTCGAGATAACCGATGTCGACCCCATGCGCTACGGGTTGCTCTTCGAGCGTTTCCTGAACCCGGCGCGCAAGGACCTCCCGGACATGGACATCGACTTCTCGGTCGCCGGACGCGACCGGGTCATCAACTACGTCGCCGACAAGTACGGCCGCGATCGCGTCGCCCAGATCATCACGTTCTCGACGATGGCCGCACGCGCGGCAATTCGCGACGCCGGCCGCGTGCTCGACATCCCGTATGGCGTCGTCGACCGGATCGCCAAGCTCGTGCCGGAGGGCCCAGGTCAGACACTCGAGGACTCGCTGCGCTCGGGGACCGAGCTGCGGCAGGCTGTCGACTCGGATGCGGTGGCCAAGGAGATCGTCGACCTCGCCCGTCCGCTCGAGGGGCTCACCCGCGCCGACTCGATCCATGCAGCGGGAGTCGTGATCGGTGCGCAGCCATTGATCGAGGTCGTTCCGCTCCAGCAGAAGGGCGCCGACCAGGAGATCGTCACCCAACTCGGGATGTGGGACGTCGTCGACCTCGGTCTCCTCAAGATGGACTTCCTCGGCCTGCGCAACCTCGACGTGATCGACAAGGCAGTGGAGCTCATCGGCGGGGTCGACATCGGCAACCTCCCGCTCGACGACCCACCGACCTACGCGATGCTGGCGCGGGGCGAGTCGACGGGCGTCTTCCAGTTCGAGTCGTCCGGGATGCGCGAAGCGCTCCGCCTCGTCAAGCCGAGCGAGTTCGAAGACCTGATCGCACTCGTCGCGCTCTACCGGCCGGGACCGATGGGCTACATCTCTTCCTACGCGGCCCGCAAGCACGGCCGCGAGCCGGTCTCCTACGCGGACCCGCGGCTCGAGCAGATCACCGGCGGGACGTATGCGATCTGCATCTACCAGGAGCAGTACATGGAGATCGCGAAGCAGCTCGGCGGGTTCTCGTTGGCCGAAGCCGAGACGCTGCGCAAGGCGATCGGGAAGAAGATTCACGCGCTGATGGCGTCCCTCAAGGACAAGTTCCTCGAGGGCAGCGCCGAGAACCAGCTCTCGGCGGCCGTCGCCCAGCAGCTGTGGAAGGACATGGAGTCCTCGCAGGACTACTCGTTCAACAAGGCGCATGCCGCGTGCTACGCACTCATCGCCTACCGAACCGCGTGGCTCAAGGCCAACCATCCCCGCGAGTACATGGCGGCGCTCATCTCCTCGGTCATGAACACGAAGGATCGGGTGCCGTTCTATGTGAACGCGTGCCGCGAGATGGGAATCGACGTGCTCCCGCCCGACGTAAACTCGTCGCAGCAGGACTTCGCCGTCGTGGGGGGCGTGATCCACTTCGGGCTCAACGCCGTGAAGAACGTGGGGGAGGCGGCCGCGGAGGCGATCGTGCGGGCACGGGCCGAAGGAGGGCCGTTCGACTCGATCTGGGAGTTCGCCGAGCGGGTCGACCCGCGCATGCTCAACAGGCGTGCGCTCGAGGCGCTCATCAGGTGCGGCGCACTCGATTCGACCGGGGCAACGCGGATGGGGATGCTCGCCGAGACGATCCTCGACTCCGCGCTTGCACACGGTCAGCGTCTGGCTGCCGACCGGCTGGCCGGTCAGGCCTCGATCTTCGACGACGGGCTGGGCGAGGCTGAGGTCTCGAAGGAGCGCCACCATCCCACGATCTCCACGACGGAGTTCGACGAGCAGGAGCTGCTGCGGCTCGAGAAGGAGACGCTCGGGATCTACGTATCCGAGCATCCCCTTGAGCGTGTTCGCGCCGACCTGCGGCGAAAGACCGACTGCGCGCTCATGGATCTCGAGCGGCGCCGCGACGGAGACATCGTGACGGTCGGGGGCATCGTCTCCGCGCTGAAGCAGGTGACGACGAAGCGCGGCGATCCGATGGTGTTCGTCACTCTCGAAGATCCGACGGCGAGCGCCGAGGTCGTGGTGTTCAACTCGACGTACGCGTCCGCACGGGATCTGCTCGAGGCCGATCGGATTCTCGTCGTCAAGGGGCGCGTCGACCACAAGCAGGCTGGCGAGACGAAGCTCGTCGCCATCGAGGTCAGCTCGTTCGAGGCCGTTCAGGTGCGGCGCGAGGTGCGTCTTCGGATCGACGCACGCCAGGCTCCCGCAGGACTGATCCACGAGCTCGCGACGCTCGTCTCGGATTATCCCGGGGAGGCACCTGTCTACGTCGCGCTCGAGACGTCGGTCGGAGAGCGCACGCTCGCCCTCGGCCCCGAGTACCGCGTGAAGCCTGACGCCGACTTCTTCGCCGAAGTTCGAGCTCTCCTGGGCGAAGCGGCGATCGCATGACGTCAGCAGCGACGGCGCTGAACACCGCGTAGGCGCGGAGATCCCTCGTCAGGGGGACCCCACCCCCCCTTCGGGGAGTGGTCTTATTCGGCGTACTGAAGCCCACTGAGATCCGCGCGTTTTCTGCGACCACTCACTAGAAAGGAGTGAATGCGCGATGTTCAAGTGGAATCCACGTTGGGTACGACTGGCGATCGCCGTGTCCAGCATCGTGGCGCTCGCAGTTGGTTCGGGCGCCGGCCTTCGCTGGGGCGAAATGGCCAGCCGCGTCGTCGGCGGCTAGCCCCTCGGAGCGTTCTCGCCGACGACGTCATAGCTCATGTCTGAACCGACTGAGCAGACTCTCACGCCTGGGCTGCGCCGGCTGATCGCGGTCGCCAGCGCGCTCGCGCTGCCGATCGCAGCCTGGGCGACGGTGAGAACCGCACTTGGCCGACCAGGCGCTGCGGAGGCGCTCGCCCTGGCGGTCTTCTTCGGGCTCGCGCTCCTGGCCGAGCTCCGGCCCGTGGCTCTCGACGAGGACGGCCGAGGCTCGGTCTCGCTCGGGTTCGTCTTCATCCTTGCAGCATTGATCCTCCTCGGCGTGGGGGCCGGCGTGGTGATTGCGATGGCGAGTTCGCTGGTCGCGCAGCTCATCGACCGGAAGCCGCTCGTGCGTACGGTCTACAACTCGTCCGCATACACACTCGCCGCATTCGCGGCGGGGGTTCCCCTTCTCGTGCTCGGTGTCGCCCCCGTATCGGACCCGATCTACATCACGGCGATCGCCGTCTGGTCAGGTGCGGCGTTCGTCGTCGTGAATGTCGTTCTCATCGCGCTCGCGATCTCTCTCCACGAAGGTGTTTCGGTTCGCACGATGCTCGCGGAGGAGTTCCGGCTGGCTGGACCCGCGTTCGGTGTGCAGGCGTTCCTCGCAGCGCTTGCCGCAGCGCTCTGGGTAACCGATCCCGTGTTGCTGGTGCTGATGGCAGGCCCGCTGTTCACGGTCACGCTCTACCAACGCTCGTCGCTCGCCTCGCGGATCGCGACGCGCGATGCGCACACCGACAGCCTCACACGACTCAGCAACAACCGAGCGTATGAGCTCGGGCTTGCCGCGGCTCTTGAGGGAGCGGGCGAGAGCCGCTCGGAACTCAGTCTCTGCCTCGTGGACGTCGACGACTTCAAGCGGATCAACGACACCTATGGGCATCCCCGCGGCGACAAGGTGCTCGTCGAGGTCGCACGTCTTCTCCACGCTGGGAGCGAGTGTGTAGGTGCGTTCAGAATCGGTGGGGACGAGTTCGCCATCGTCCTCGCCTGTGGCGAGGCGAGGGCTCGTACGCACATCGACGCTCTCTACCGTCGCGTGTCCTCGGCGCACTTCTCCGACGTCGGCTCTGCCACCGTAAGCGTCGGGGTGGCGACGTTCCCCGGTCACGCCTCCGATGTCGAGAACCTCGAGCGTGTCGCCGACAGCGCGCTCTACTGGGCGAAGCGGAACGGCAAGAACCGGTCGTGCTTCTACAGTCCCGCGGTCGCTGACGCCTACAGTCCAGATGAGTTTGAGCGCCGCGTCGAGCACCAAGCTCGTCTGCGGGCCGCCGAGAACCTCATTCGCGTCGTCGACGCCAAAGACGAGTACACAGGGGCGCACTCCGAGAGGGTCGCTCTGCTCGTCGAGGGAATTGCGCGCCAGCTCGGTCTCGACGACGAGCACGTCGAGCAGCTCAAGCTCGCGGGGCGCCTGCACGACCTCGGCAAGATCGCCATCTCCGACCGCGTGCTGCAGAAACCGGGCAAGTTGACCCCGTACGAGGTACGACAGCTTGCACACCACCCGGAGCTCGGTGCCTCCCTGCTCGACGGCATGGACATCCGGCCCGTCGATGTGTGGATCCGCCACCACCACGAACACTGGGACGGGTCGGGATACCCGCACGGTCTCGCGGCGGAGGAGATCCCGTTCGGCTCGCGTGTGATCCTCGTCGCCGACGCCTACGACGCGATCACGACCGAGCGCAGCTATCGCGCCGCGTCGACACCCGAGGAGGCCATGGAGGAGCTGCGACGGTATTCCCATGTCCAATTCGATCCCGCGATCGTTGCAGCGCTCGAAGCCGACCTCGAGGAAGCCGGTGTGATCGCCCCGCGCGAACTTGCCCAGGTCGTCGAGCTCAGGCGCATGGTCGCCTAGCGGGGGACGTTTCTCGTGGCCCTCGCACTCCCGGTATTCGGCGCGCTTGCACTCGGACTCGTGCTCGGCGGTCGCCTGGGCAATCTGGCGGATCTCCGACTCCGTGCGACGTGGTTGTTCTACCTCGCTATCGCAGTACAGGTAGTCGCATTCCCGTTCGCCGTTCTTCCTTGGACGACCGATGGGGCCGTGGCCACGGCGCTCTGGCTGGTCTCGTACGGGCTCCTTATCCTGGCGGCCGGGCTCAACGCGCGGATCACAGGCGTCCCGATCGTCGCGCTCGGCATGTGCCTCAACCTGGCAGCCATCGTCGCGAATCGGGGGACGATGCCGGTTCGCATCGAGGCGATGCGCGACGCGGGCGGCAACTACGTCACACAGGCGAACTCGACGGCGATGGCCGATCCGCACCTCGGTTGGCTTGTCGACCGTTGGGCCGCTCCCGAGTGGATTCCCCTCGCAAACGTCTTCTCGATCGGCGACGTCGTCATCGCGGCCGGCGCGGTCGTGATCGTGCTGGCGGGAATGGGCGTCCGCCTGCCGCAGCTACCGAAGAGCAGCGAAGCGCGCCGCTAGCTTCTTGCGTCGCTCGCGAGTCGCTCGCCGACGCTCGCGAGCATCTTCAGCGCGATGGAGGGTGTCTCCTCCACGACGGTGCGGAACGCGCGATCGCTGATGACGAGCACCCGAACGGACGTTGTTGCGGTGACCGTCGCGGTTCGCGGCGCCTTCGTCAGGAGCGCAATCTCGCCGAACCAGTCGCCCGCGCCGAGCTCGCTCAGCTTCTGCTCACCCTTCGAGACGCTGACGGTGCCGTCCACGAGGACGAAGAACTCCTTCCCCGGCTTCCCCTCGCGCGCCAGCGTGCGACCCTCGGCGATCGCGAGCTCGTCCGTCCGGATCGCGAGCTCCGCGAGCTCCGCCTTCGAGCAGCCTGCGAAGAGCGGCACGCGCTTCAGGAACTCGACCTTTGCGTTCTTCCCCAGCGCCACGCGTCGATCCTAGTGAACGAGCCGGGCCTGCGCGAAGCGCGCCGGTGCTCGGGATCGGGTTGGCGGCGAAGCTGCGTATCGGATCGCACGTCGTTGACATGGCACAGCCGCTTCGTCATCCTCCCCTGGTACCTCTTTCGGGGGAGACCGGCGTGGGCATGAGCCGCGACGGGTGGCGATTGCGGACGGAGGGGAACGAGGATGACCCAGCAGGTACGGCGGGGCTACAGGAGTCACCGCAAAGCAACGTGGGCGGTGGTCGCGCTTGTCACCGTGGTCGTCGCGGCGGCCGTGACGCCGTTCGCGACCGGGGCGTCGCCGAAGTACTACCTGCTCACCGCCTCGCCGGCCGAGGTCTGCTTCACCGGCCCGGGGCAGGTCGAGGAGTTCGAGCTCACGCTGACGAACGACGCGCGCAACAACTCGCTGGGCTCGGCGGAGATCACCGCACCCGGCTTCATCACTCCGACCTCGCTCTCGGGCGCGCCGGCTGGTTCCTCGATCGCGGGGAACGTCATCAAGCTCCGGAACCTCGCGACGCTCCTTCCGACGCAGGGAAGCGCGATCACGGTCACAGTCGAGGCAACCGTCCTGCACGCGGACAGCGGCACGTGGGACTCGGTGGCGAAGCAGGCCAACGACTTCGCCGACACCCCTGGTCCCGGCAACCTCTTCCAGCTGCGAGGCGGGGCACCCACGCTCACGACCGCGGCGTGCAACTACGTGTTCGTCGAGGGCCCCGTGACTGCGGAGAAGGGCTCTCAGCAGACAGTCAAGGTGCAGCTCCAGGCAGGTGGTACGGCAGTCTCGGCGAGCGGGCCGCTGACGCTCACCGCGCTTCGCAACAGCACGACGCTGGATCCCCAATCCACCTACTTCGACGAGCTGACGTCGTCCGGGCAGGACGCCACGAAGACGTGGGTGTTCTCGCTCACCGGGAACGTCTCCGCCACCGGCTACGCGCTCCGAGCCGGAACCACGACGTCCACCACGTTCGCGATCGTCGACGGCCTGTGCCAGCCCAACACGACCGATCCGGAGCACTTGGCCTCCAGCTGCAGCCTGACGTCCAACTTCAACAGCGGCTTCTTCGAGTCCGGGGTGACGATCAACGACCACAAGCTCGAGCCGATCGCGATCACCTTCGCGGAAGGTGAGCAGGCCGACGGCAAGTGCGAGCCATGGAACCGGGCGACCTACGGGGTGAACGGAACGACCTATACGTTCCCCGGTGTCGAGCTCGACTTCGGCTGGGGTGGCGGAGTGCTCCGGGTCATCTACCGCGTGCGAAACAGCGAGTGGGTGCTCACCGAGGCCTCCCGCGGCAACAGCGACATCGAGATCTGCGCCGGCGCGAAGCACGGCCTCGACAACGAGAAGAACGGTGACGGGAGTGACCCGACGCCCTTCCAGGGCAAGTACGGACCGGCCGTGTGGGACGAGGCGGACGGGCTGTACTGGGGAGTGCTCGCGTCGGTGGCGAACCCGAACAAGGTGAAGGAGGACCCGGTCGTGTGCTCCGTCGGCAACCAGTCGCTTCCGACGGGTCCGAACGGTGCTTCCGAGACCTGGCGCGCCTGGACGATCTGCATCCCGAGTGACTGGGACTGGAAGAACTTCGGCTAGCGCGGAGCGGAACCGAACGACTCGACGAGGGGCGCCACGAGACGCCCTTCGTCATTCCATGACGACGCCCAGCGGTCCGAGGATCTCGTCCCGCCTGGCGGCGTACGTCCCGGCCTCGTCCTCGTCCAGGCCGGGGAGCCGCGCGAAGGCCGCGTAGGTCTGCCCGAGCTCGTACTGCGTGCTCTTCAGTCCGAAGTTCGCGTCGGAGAGGCCGACGATGCGGATCGCCTCGAAGAGCTCGGCCCGGGCTTCCTCGATGCGGCCCGTCGCGGCGAGCGCCTCGCCGTGGAGGCGCCGGAGCGCGGCGACGAGAGTCGACAGCCCTTCGCTCTGCGTCGCGCGCTCGATCGCCCCCTCGAGGACCGTGATCGCCGCCTTCGTGTCCCCGCGCGCGAGCAGAAGGTAGGCGAGCCGGCCCTCGGCGTTGATCTCCTCCGCCTCGTCTCCCGTCTCCCGGAAGACGGCGAGCGCCTCGGTCAGTAGCGGCTCCGCCTGGTCGAAGCGGCCGAGGCGGGCGAGGATGCGACCGAGCAGGCTCGACGCCTCCGCAGCGTCCGACAGAGCCCCGTCCTCGCTCCAGACGGACATCGCGTCGCGGACGATGGGCTCGGCCTCGTCGTAGCGCCCCTGGTCGGCGAGCGTCTCCCCGATGTTGTAGCCGACCGCGGCGGCCGACCACCGGTCGCCGATCGCGGTCGACGCGTCCTGCGCCCGGGCCGCGAGCGCGAGGCAGTCGTCCCAGCGGCCGTCCAGGTACGCCCGTCCGGCGAGGTGGTTGAGGACGGCTCCGATCCGCTTCTTGTTGCCGATCTCCTCGTAGATCGCCAGGGCGCGCTCGCCGTAGACGGCCTCGTCGGACTTCCCGAGAGCGACGTGCGCCCAGTCGAGGATGTAGTACGCGGCGGCCTCCGCCTCCCTGGCGTCACCGCACCGCTCGGTCTCGGCGATCGCCTTCCGCGCCCATTCGATCGCGTCGTTCGGGCGCCGCTGTACCTGGCGGACGGTCGCGTACGACGCCATCAGCCTGGCGCGCTCGGCGGCCGCTTCCGGGCCGTCGATGCCTTCCAGGGCGGCAATGCCTCTGGTCAGCCAGCGCAGCGCCTGCGCGTGCTTGGCGAGACGGAACGGCACCCAGTGGCGCTTCTCGACGAGGCGCGCGTACCGGACCGGATCGTCCTCGATGTGGCTCTCCGCGGTGCGGAACGCCGCGGCCGCCCCCTCGTAGCGGCCGAGGAGCACGCAGACGTCTCCGAGGGCCGTCGCGATCGATGCGATCTCGTCGGCCGAGACGTCCGGGACGAGCCTGGCCGCCTCGAGCGCCTGCTCGAAGAACTGCGCCGCCTCGACGTTCGCGTACTTCTCCTCCGCGCGCCGGCCGGCGTCGACCGAGTACCGCCATGTCTCGGGCCAGCGCTCGGCACGGTGAAAGTGCAGCGCGAGGAGCTCGGCAGCTTCCTCCGGACGGTCGCCCTGGCTCCGCTCGATCACCTCGGCGACCCGCCCGTGTAGCTCGCGGCGGCGCCGGTACGAGAGACCCTCGTACGCCGCGTCGCGGATGAGAGCATGGCGGAAGCGGAAGGCGCCCGCGACGGCGGGGTCGCGCTCGACGAACTCCCCCAGCCGGTCCCAGGCCTCCGAGGCGGCCCCGACGAGAGGATCGTCCTCGAGCACGTCGAGGATGAGCGCGCCGGAGAACGAGACGCCGAGCACGGACGCCCAGCGGAGGAGCGCGCGGTCTCCCGGCGCCAGCTGGTCGATGCGTGTCGCGACGAGGGCCTCGACCGACTCCGGAAGTTCCTCCGCTTCTTCCGCCGCGTGGCCCACGCTGGCCAGCTCCTGCAGGAAGAGGGGATTGCCTGCTCCGCGCTCCATGAGTGCGGCGAGCTCCTCGTCGGTGAGCTGGCGCCCGCCCGCGGCGGCGACAACGAGCTTCCGGGCGTCGTCCTCCGGGAGCGGCTCGAGGCGGAGCGTCAGGGCAGGCAGCGGTGGCGTGCCCTCGGCGGCTGCGAACCCGCCCTCGATCGGCCGGCGTGTCGTGCAGGCCAGCCATGGACGCGTCGAGAGCTGGCCCCCCAGGTGCCGAAGAAGCTCCGACGACGCGTCGTCCATCCAGTGGACGTCGTCGAAGACGAGGAGCGTCGGCGAGTCGAGCAGGTGTCCGAGGAGCGTCCCCATGACTCCGTGAAGGCGGGCGCGCCAGAACGCCGGATCGAGATCCTCGACCTCGGGTGTCGTCTCGACATCGACGTCGAGCGGCGCGGCGAGGAGCGGTGCCCAGGGAACGAGCTCTTCGTCCACGGCGGAGAGCCGCTCGGTGAGGAGTGCCTTGTTGTGCTCGCCGCCTCCGTTCAGCTCGACGTCGAGCAGTGAGCGGATAAACGGGCGGAACGGGTAGTAGGGCGTCGAAGCCTCGTACTGCTCGCAACGCAGCGAGATCTGCCGCATGTCAGTGCAGTTCTCGCGCAGCTCTTCCGCGAGGCGGGACTTCCCGATCCCCGGCTCTCCGACGAGCTCGACCAGCGTGCCGAAGCCCATGCGAACCGGCGCGACGGATGCCGAAAGGACTGCCCGCTCGCGCTCGCGGTCGACGAAGGGGAGCTTCTCTTCCGTTGGTTCGCTCCCGGGCCTGGCCGCCTCCGGCAGGAGGTCACCCAGCACGAACGCCTCCACCGGCTCGCTCTTGCCCTTGACGGTGAACGGCTCGAGCGCCATTGCGTCGAAGGACGCTCCCCCGCGTGTGAACGCCCCCGCTGAGACCCAGATCTCGTCCTCTCCCGCCCGCGCCATCAGGCGTGCGGCAAGCGCGGCCGTGTCGCCAAGAACGGTGTACGTTCTGCGGAAGCTCGCGCCCACCTGGCCCGTGAAGACGCGCCCCTCGCTTACGCCGATGTGCACCGGGAGCGGAAGACCAGCGTCCACGATGGCCCGCACCGTGCGCAGCATCCGTTCCTCGTCGTCGCCAAACGTCTGGGGAGCTCCCGAGACGAGCACGATCCTCCCGCCGTCCTTGTCGATGTCGCTCTCGAGAAACGTCACGCGGTGCTCCTCAGCGGCCGCCTGCACCGCCCGGACGAGGGCGTCGAGCGCGTCCGATGCAGCCTCCGGCCCTTCCGTCGCGATGATCTCGTCCGTTCCTGAGAAGCGGACGAACGCGATCGACGCGTGGCGATGCTCGCCCTCGAGCGGGCCTATCTCGAGGAGCTGCGCGCGCAGCGGCGCGGGAACCGCGACCTCGAGCATGATGCCCTCGACCGCGGGGAGTGGCTCGACCGAGCCGCGGATCTCGGGAGCGGCGCGGAGGAGTCGCCCCTCGCCCTTCTCCTCCGCGAGCGTGTCGGCTGCGAGCGCGCTCGCCGTCTCGGCGCTGACGAGGATCTCGCCCGCCTCCGACGTCGCTTCCATCTCCACCGTCCGGGTCGCCGCGGGGCCGGTGATCAAGAGCTCGCGATGCGATTCTCCTACGAGGAAGAACTGGAAGCGGCCGCTGTGGAGCCCGGCGTGCATCTTCAGCTGCACCGCGCCTGCTGACGTCCTCGGCCGCCCGATCGCGCGCAGCGTTCGACGCATCTCGAACGCCGCGCGGGCAGCGCGCCCGGCGTGTTCAGCGCCCTCGTAAAGGAGCAGCAGCGCGTCGCCGCCGAACTTGAGGAGGCCTCCACCCTGTGCGTACGCGACGGCGAGGAGTGCCGCGAATGTCGCGTTCATGACCTCGGTGACCTCCTCCGCGCCCGCTTTCCCAAGGCTCGAGAGGCGCTCGGACATCGCTGTGAACCCGGAGATGTCGATGAACGCGACCGTGCCCTCGACCTCGCGCCACGTCGCTTCCGGATCGTCGCGAAGCCACTCCAGCGTCAGCCGCGGGACGAAGGGGACGAGGTCGGTCGTCGTTTGTGCTCGCGCGTTGGACATCGTCGGATGATTCTGCTCTACGGGCAGGCACGAGGCATAGGCCGAGCCCCCATCTGCCGACGACATTCGCGTGGCTCACACGACACGACGTCGCCGGCCTTCACCGAACGCTTACTTGCTCGCAACCAGATCCCCCCGAAAAGGGGACGTGCGATACGTCGTAGTGGACGAATACGCGAGTGACACCGATCCCCAAGGCGAAGGGCGGCGGAATGTCTGCGGCAGAGCTCGAACTGGTGCACGGCACGGAGATGGATCGAATTGAGCAGTGGCGGCACGAGGAGCTCGAAAGGGCCGGTTACGACCCTGAGAGCGCACTCGTTCTCGCTGCGAGCCACGATGTCGACCTTCACGCTGCCGTCGGCCTGCTCAATCGGGGTTGCACGGTGGATCTCGCCCTCCAGATCCTGTTGTGATCGTGGGGGGAAACGATGTTTCCCCCCACGTGCCCCCCTTCCTCTTGCCGTGCCATGGAGAAGCGCACG